>OCTA010001447.1_pt1 | contig 21773 bp, 16 predicted proteins | sample 1538991 | NCBI WGS metagenome assembly OCTA01 (sample SAMEA3539302, study PRJEB22396) | soil metagenome | biome: tundra; feature: field; material: soil | place: USA | collected 2010-05 | depth 0.15 m | reverse complement strand
CGGGCCGAAGAAACGATCCAAAACGGGGGAGCGCAGTTTTTTGGTGATTGCTGGCAGTGGACGGCGAGCGCCTATCTTGGGTATCCGGGGTTTCGCGCGCTGGCTGGATCGTTGGGCGAGTACAACGGCAAGTTCATGAGCGGGCAGATGGTTTTGCGGGGTGGTTCGTGCGTGACACCGGCACCCCATATAAGGGCGAGCTACCGCAATTTCTTTGCGCCGGAGACGCGCTGGCAGTTTTCAGGAATTCGGCTGGCTTCAAAGTAACTAACAGGACAGGGGCAGCATCCAAGTGAGCGCATGACTACGATTGCATTGCCTTTAATCACTCCACACATTGAGGAACGGGTTGCTTCGGCAGTCCGTGAGGGGCTAGGGAGCCAGCCCAAACGGCTGCCACCCTGGCTGTTTTATGACGAAGCCGGATCGCGGCTGTTTGACGAGATCACGGAGCGACCCGAGTACTACTTGACGCGAACGGAACGGGAGATTTTTGCTGAGCACGCGGTGGAGATGGTTGCGGAAGCAGCGCAGGGAAAGCGGCTGCGTATTGTGGAACTGGGAGCCGGGTCAGCCGACAAAACGCGGCTGCTGTTGACGGCGGCGGTTGCGCGGCAGCGGAATGTGGTTTATGAGCCGTTGGACGTTTCAGCCAGTGCCCTTGAAGCGGCACAAAAACGCATCGAGCGGGAGATTCCCGGCGTGAAGGTGTCACCGCGGGTGAAGGACTACACGCATGGGCTGGGACTCGCGAACACCAACGAGCGACACCTGGTGCTCTACATCGGGTCGAGCATCGGGAATTTTGATCCGTGGGAAGCAGACGATTTGCTTAGGATGATTTACGCGGGACTCAAGCCGGGCGATGCGTTGTTGCTCGGGGTCGACCTGGTGAAGGAAGAAGAGACACTGTTGGCTGCGTATGACGATGTGGCAGGAGTCACGGCAGCTTTCAACCTGAATCTGCTGACGCGGCTGAACTGCGAGCTCGAGGCGGACTTCGATCTCGAGGCGTTTGAGCACCGGGCGGTCTGGAGCGCTTCGCAATCGCGTATAGAAATGCACCTGGTTAGCCGGATTGCCCAGCGAGTGCGGCTGGAAGGCCTGGACTTCGAAGCGAGTTTCGACGAGGGCGAAACGATTCACACAGAAAATAGCTACAAGTATTCGCCAGGACAAGCGGAGGCAATTTTGGACAGAGCCGGATTCGAGATTGCGGGGAGCTGGACAGACGCGCGAGGATGGTTTGGAGTGCGGCTGGGACGAGCGCGATAGGTTGGGTTCTGGTTTCGTGATTCCCAGATCGGTCGGGACAGGATCGACTGGCGTGGCTGCCTCAGCCAAGGTGAACTATCGCCGGTGATCAATCCTTGCGTGGCAATCAACTTTTCTGATTTTGATGCCCTCGATCACAAGGTCTCTGTCCCAGCGATCCGCGGTGACGTGGGTGCGAGGATTTCCTGCTTTCAACTCAAAACGGACCGTCGGCGTCGTATCTGAACCGTGGCGCTGAGGCCGGGTCTTGAAGTGGAACAGGATCGTGTAATCAACCCAACCCCAGCATGGATACGCTTCGCAGCTGACTGCGGATATATCAAAAGGCATGACCCAGTGCATTTGGTCCACTTTGTGCGGCTTTCCCGGAGTCGCGTTCGCTTCGCAGTGCTGCGCGAGAGCCACAATTGAGAGGGCTATGCAGACAAGGCACAAGCACAATCCGCGTCGAAGCAATTCGGCCTCCTCGGGGGCGAGGGACTCTCGGGGTTCAAAACGAGTCTAGCTCAACGTGCGCAAAATTCGGTTATGAATAGACAATCCCCTATTCAACAAGACTCCTCATAAGCAGCTAAGCAGCGAATATCGTCAGCCGAGCAAACGGCTATCCTCCATGGATTAAGAAGCACGGTTACGATGGTGTTGACGCTCTCAGAAATGCTTGACCAGATGCAATATTGCCGTCTTCGAGCCGGTCGAAGTTCGCTTAATCCGCCCATCTGACTAAATAAAGACACCAATGACGACATCTCGTCACCTCTACGTCGTCACCCGCATATCATCAAAGACTGGCGAATCCAGATTGTTTCTATCTAACTTATTTAGCTTCAATCGCCAACCGCTTTCCGCATGGAAGCAATAGTCTTTGGCATGTTACTTGCCTTATTCGTTGGCGGGTGGCAAGACTCGCAAGATGTGGTTCTTGAGTTAATCCATTCCGATGACGAATCATCTTGGGGGCGTGCCATGGGGATGTTCCGGTTGGATTATCTATCTTGCTTTCTCACCATCGTTGCCACGATTCTTGTGGGGCGAAAGATGTGGACGGGTCTCTTAGTTTCTGGAATCAACAGTTTGATTGTCTGTGTGATTGGAGTGCACACTTCACAGTTTGGCTTCATCCCCGCGAATTTGTTTTGCATTTGCATCTACGCGCTTAATATCCGGTCGTGGCTGAAGGCGCCGAAGGACACAATCCAATCGGAAAATAATTTAGACGGTGAACTGTCGACGGACACCACAGGGATGAACCTCGTGCAAAGCAACGCGCACCCAGCTTGAACCCTACTTCAAATCACATACCGGGCATGAGCTTAAGAATTTATTTCCGACCATCGCTGTAAGAGCCAGGTGAAGCTTTCCTCAACGCATCGACAGCAAACCAACAAGTTCGAGTAATGCTGATGCTCCCAGAATAAGCTCTGGGAGCATCAGCCGTTTCATGAGCAAACGGTTGTTCGCTCGCGAATGCGCCCATTCCTCAAATAGCTTAGACTTTCACCCAAAGTGCAAGGCGGGGACCGGCGCATTTCTGTTCTGTATTCGAGAACGAGAGGACACTCCGAATTTCCATGAACGGCATCAACCCATGGCAAACCACTCCTCGCAAGTCAGCGGTTATTTTTCTTTTTGCTGTTTTCTTCATCTTCACAACGTTCGCGTTTGCGAACGACATCATGGAAATGGGGCGCGAGCCTGCGCTCCGTTACGGGGTTTCAGTCCTGCTTTCGGGACTATTCGCTGTTGCCTATGCCGCCATAGGCATCACTCTGAAAGGTCAGTTCTGGAAAGGGTGTTTGCCGTTATTTGCCTCGCAGTTTGTCGTGATGGGCATGCTGGGTCACTGGTTTCCGGACGCGCCGCAGTCCGTTCAGGGCGGCTCCGAAATGGAGCGCCTGCACGCGCGACTCACGTTCGATGCCATCGCAATCATTATTGCTGTTTGTCTGGGCTATGCGGGCTTCGTTTATGTTTCCGTTAGCGAAGGTCGGCGGCATATCCGGGTTCATATGGAAATGGCCTTGCTGGAGGGCGAGATGACCGCTGCCCGCCAAGTTCAGCAGCTCATCCTGCCTCAGCAAGGCGAGTCTTTCCCAGGCTATGCGGTGGAATCCGTTTATCGGCCGGCGCGACAAGTTGGAGGCGATTTCTTCCAAATCCTTCCGACCGGGAATGGCGGACTGTTCATTGTCGTCGGCGACGTGGCCGGGAAGGGGCTTCCTGCCGCCATGCTCGTTTCCATGCTTGTCGGCTCCATCCGCGCAACGGCTGAAGACACCCACGACCCGGTTCTTATGCTGCGCAGACTTCACGAGCGCCTCGTCGGGCGCACAGGCGGTGGATTTTCGACTGCACTCGCTGCTTTCATCGCGGAGGACGGTCAAGTCACTATTGCCAATGCAGGGCATTTGTCCCCCTACCTTGACGGCCGGGAGGTCGAACTCCCCGGCGCATTGCCCCTGGGAATCGTAGATGGCGGGCAATACGAAGCCCGGAGTTTGGAACTCCGGCGTGGCAGCCGACTCACCTTCTACTCTGACGGCGTCGTCGAAGCTCAGAATAAGAATGGGGAGTTGTTTGGCTTCGACCGCGGTAAGGCAATCTCGATGGAGCCTGCCGCCAAAATCGTGGAGGCGGCTGTGCACTTTGGCCAATCCGACGACATCACAGTTGTAACGATCGAGCGCCTGTCATCGATCAGCGCGGTCGCGGCGATTCAAGATGCACCGATGCTGGCCCCAGCGTAGAGGGCGAAGTCTAGAGCATTTCTCCCGATGATGTAGTGGATGAAGAATCACCTCAGGGGCTAAACAGACTGCGGAAAAACTCATACCCGCAATAGGGTCATCCGCCGGGGCTGAAGCCCGAGTTGATTTTGCGCCGTTTTCGGCACGACTGAAGTCATGCCCTGTTACAAAACCCTTCGCAAGAGGAGTTTTTCCGCAGCCTGTTTAGCTCGAGATTCTATGCATCTCTTTCGGCACGGCTGAAGGCGTGTCCTTTCAAAACTGCTCTACGCCCAATGGAGAACTGCGCTACGATCAAGTGCTCGATCTCATATCGCTCCAAACGTGCGAGGAGCATTCGGCGATGTGGATTGCGTTGCATGCAAGCCGGCATGGCCCTTTACTTTGGTGTGGCGACGCGGACCAGGAGGATGTCGTGGCTGGCCAGCTCCACAGGCATGTTGTTGGTCAGTTCCATGTCCTTACCGGTCCACAGGTCCTTGGCCTGTTGCGTGCCGTTCAATCCAAGTTTGGTGAGACTCAGGTGGAAGGGATGCGTGGAGTAGCGGTCACTGCCGGCGTTGAGCACGGCAACCGCGATGGCGCCGCCGTCAAGATGACGCGCCCACACTTCGACTTCGCCATCGGAGTAGACACGGCTGGCTTGCTTGCCCAAGGGGTCCTGATCGATGGCGATGACGTCGCGGTTGGTAAGGATGGACTTGACTTCCGGCTTCATGTTGGGCAGGTCGTTGCCGGCGAGGAGGGGCGATGCGAGCATGGCCCACATAGAGAAGTGCGAACGATTCTCGGCCAGGGTGAGTTCGCCGTTGCCCACTTCAAGCATGTCGGGGTCGTTCCAATGACCGGGGCCGGCGTAAGCCTGGAGACCCTCCTGCTGGCTGAGGATGGCGTAGATGCGGTCCCAGTGAGCATTGATGTCGTCGGTGGTGCGCCACGAGTTGCCACCGAGCGCGGGCGCCCACTCCCAGGGTGAGTCCCAACCGTACTGGCAGAGTGAAAAAACGATGGGGCGGCCGGTGGCCTGGAGGGCCTTGGACATTTTGTCGTAGGCGGCCACCATAAGGCGCATCTGCTCGGCTTTATCGTTCGGGGCCTGCTTCTGCATGACCGCTTCATTGAAGCTGCACAGGTCGTATTTCAGGTAGTCGACGCCCCAGGCGGCGTACATCTTTGCGTCCTGTTCTTCGTGGCCCAGGGAGGCGGTGTAACCACCGCATGTCTTGGGTCCGGGGCCGGAATAGATGCCGATCTTGAGTCCCTTGGAATGAACATAATCAGCGAGCGCCTTCATGTCAGGGAACTTTGAGTTGGTGCGAAGGACACCGTTGGCGTCGCGCTCGGCCTCCCACGTGTCGTCGATGTTGACGTAGATATAGCCAGCGTCTTTCATGCCGGTAGAAACGAGTTGGTCGGCGGCGGCGCGGATGTCCTTGTCGGTCACTTTTTCGGCGAAGAAGTTCCAGCTATTCCAGCCCATCGGAGGTGTTGCGGCCACCTGTTGTCCGGCGGCGAGGGCGGGCGAAATGGCGATGAGAGATGCAAGGACAAGCGAGGCGAGCGGCAACGATGCAGAGAGGCGCATTTACAAGGTCCTTTTGGAAACGATTTCAATTGCAGTGGAATGGTATGCCCGGAGTGGAGGTTTGGGCAATATTAGTACGGCGGAGGAGCGAACGAATTTGTTAATCGGCGGCTGGTGCGACGGCGTAGCGGGCGCCGGTGGCCATCAGGGATTCGATGGCTTCGACGGGGCCGATGCCGCCGCGGGCTCCGGAGGCGGTGCAGTTGAGGGCGGCGGCGGCGCAGGCGAAGTCGAGTTGACGAGGCAGTGACCAGCCTTGGAGCAGCCCATAGATGAAGCCGGCGTGAAAGATGTCGCCTGCGCCGGTGGTGTCGGCGACGGCAACACGATAGGCAGGGCGCAGGTGGAAGTGGCTGCCGTCCCAGGCTAGGACACCGTCCTCGCCCAGGGTTGCGGCGGTGACGGCACAGCCGTAGCGGCGCTTCATGGTGCGAAGGGCCTGCTCGAGGTTGCGCTCGCCGGTGAGGCGGGCGGGAAAGTCGCGGCTGACGATGAGGTAGTCGATGTTCTCGATCAGGTCTTCAACGGCGGGATAAAGTTCGTCGAGGTCGGCGACGACGGGGATTCCGGCGGCACGGGCCCACCCGGCTGCAATGGTGGCCGCGGCGGTTTCAAAGCCGTCCACGTGCAGGGCGCGGGCATTGACGATCCAAGCGCGCTCGAGATCTGCTGGCTGAAGGAGCAGGCGCTCGTCGCGGCGGCAGAACACGGTGCGTTCACCTCCGCCATCGACAATGATCAGCGACTGCGGGCTTGAAGCACCACTGACGTGGATGAGGCGCGCATCGACACCGGTGCGGGCGAATTCACGGCGATGCAAATGGGCAGCATCGTCGTCGCCGAGCTTGCCGATGTAGCGGGTTGTGAGTCCCCAGGTCTGGCAGGCTATGACGGTGGTAGCGGTCTGGCCGCCGGGCAAGATGGATGCGTTGGAGTACTCGACCTTGGAGCCGCGCACGGGATAGGAAGAAAGAGGAATCAGCGTGTCGGTGGCGTTCAGCCCCACTCCTACAAGGTCTACCAACGACGGCTCGGTCATAAAGGATATTGTAAAGGCCCGGAGAGTGAGTTGGAGTTGGGCGCCAGGGCGAAATCGGCGGCGCGCGAATCGAGTCTTCTTTGCGTTGACCCCATGAAGAGCCCGGAGCTGAAGCCCTGTTTGTGGTGGGGGCTTGATTTAGGGGCCTGAAGGCCGCACCTCCCTCCGAAAAACAAAGACAACCGCAGATCCCCTTCGACAGGCTCAGGGCAGGCTTTCGACTTCCGCCGCGGCGGACCGCGGCGGATTCGCTCAGGAAGGCAACTTCTTTTGCGGCCGCTGGCGCGATTTCGGTTAGGAAAATTTCGTTGACTTCCACAGTCCCCAGACGCAGATGGCGGCGGTGATGAGGAGAGCGGCGGTCAACACGGCGGTCCATGCGATGTTCATGCCAAGGTTGGGCACGCGCGCATCGAGTCCGAGCCAAACGAAGACGCCGACGCCTGCTGCGAGAATGGCGTAATCCCACCAGTCGCGCCGGGGCTCGCCGCCAGGATTGGGCGCGCCACGGTAAGCCTGGAATACGCGGGTGATGTCCAGCGAGTAACGGTCGCATTCGCGCTGTACAGCCTGATCGGTGGAGGCGTGCTCCCGCTCAGTGGCGACGGCGGTGCTGACAGCGAGCGCGCCAAGGATCATTACGAGCGAGCCGAAGACGACGAGCAGGCGGTGGGCCGCGTCAGCATGGGCCAGCTCTCCAAAGACGAGAGCGCCCCAGGCGAGTCCCCAGAGCTGGTTAGTGTTGGAAAGCGGAATGCCGCGGCCGATGCCGAGATACTTGGTGGCGTATTGCTGGAAGATGTCGCCGACCACCCAGACGAATCCGCCGAGAAAGAGCCAGAAGAGCATATGGCGGATTTCAAGGGAATGGAAGACGGCGGCGTGCGTTCCCCCATCGAGAGCTAGCACGAGGGCGAAGACGGCGCCAAGTTCGCCGATGGTAAAGACGGTGACGAAGGAGAGCGGATTCATGCCGCTGACATAGGCCTTGCGATAGGGAACGTACATGGTTCCCCAGAGGAGACTGGCGCCTGCGGCGGCGAGAACGCCGCCGGCAGCACGATGGGCGTGCGATCCGCTGCTTTGAATGGTGCTGAAGCCGAGCATGACGGCGGCGGCAACGATGGCGAGTGCACCGAGCACGACTTTGGCGACATTTTTGGGACTGGCGCCTTTGAGCTCGCCGAAGAGCACGCGGCCCCAGAGGATGCCGACGAGGGAATTGGTGTTCCACAAAGGGAAGGCGATGGCGAGACCGACGTCGCGAATGGCGAAGACTGTGAGCGTGTTGGCCACGGCCCACAGCATGCCGGCAAGGATGGCGATGGGTATGAGGTGCTTGTTCTGGGCGAGATCGGCAAAGACCTGGCGCGTGCCTTTGAGGAGAGTGGGAACGGTCCAGCGCGCAGTGAAGACGCCGGCGACCATGCAGAGCGAGATGGCATAAGGCGAGAGGCCGGAGTTGACCAGCTTGGTGGGCGCCTCCGCCGCACCGAGCCATACACCCGCACCGAGCCCGCACAGTACACCCAGCCCGTGGGCCGAGCCGAAGCTTACGGTTGAATTGGTCTTCGACGGTTCGCTCATCTAGGGGCGGGATGTCCTTTCGTCTGACACGGAATCGGCGCGGCGCGGTGAAGGAGCGCGAAGATGGCGGAGTGCGTCAATGCAGGGTGATGAGGAGCGCGAGGCCGATGCAGAACACGACCAAGGGAATGAGGAAGTGGCTGTCAGTGAGGATGGCGCCGGATTGCTCAGTAAGTTTCATTCAGGTTCTGTCGGCTTGCGCGGGATCGACTGGCGCAAACATAAAGATTTAGCGGTTGGTGTGTCAAGGAGCCCCCACCGCGGGTGCAAGGCTCTTCCAATTCCAGTAAGGGAGGGATCGAAGGGCGCGAGCAGCGCCAATCGCTTCGACGATCATGGGCGCCGGGCTGAGGCAACGCGGGAGATGCCTTGGAGGTCGGGCGTGAAATCGATTGATTGAAAGCCCGAATCGGCGAGCAGCGATTCGATTGGGGACGCCTGGCCGAAGCCGATTTCGAGGGCGATGTAGCCGCCGCATGTGAGTGCGGCGAAGGCGGCGGGAATGAGGCGGCGGTAGATATCGAGACCGTCATCGCCGGCGAAGAGTGCGAGAGCGGGCTCGTGATCGCGGACCTCGACGGAGAGTGAGGGACGATCGGACTTCGGGACGTAGGGCGGGTTGGAGACGATGAGGTCGAAGACCTCCGGTTCCAAGCCGGCGGGGGAGACCGGGGTCAGCAGATCGCCTTGCAGGAAGCGGATGGCAGCACCATTTCGTTTTGCGTTCTCCTCGGCGATGACGAGAGCGGAAGCTGAGATGTCGATGGCGGTGATTTGTGCGGTGGGCAAATTTATGGCGAGTGCGATTGCAATTGCGCCAGAGCCGGTGCCGATGTCGAGAATGCGCGTGCGCCGAATATGTGCGGCGAGATCGAGGACCTTTTCGACTAGATGTTCGGTTTCGGGGCGGGGAATGAGGACGTCTGGCATGACGCGAAACGGAAGGCCGTAGAACTCTGCTTCGCCGGTGATGTACTGGATGGGCTCGCCTCGTTCACGTCGGCTAAGCAAAGCCGCGTACCGAATTGCCGTGCATCCGGCGAAGTCATCTTCAAGATGGGTCAGGAGCCAGGCGCGATTTTTGCCAATGAGGTGGAGAAGCAGAGCTTCTGTGTCATGCCGTGCGCGCTCGGAATGCGGGCCGGCGCGGAGCTGATCTTCGCCCTTGTCGAGCCATTCGTGGAGGTTCATCAGGCAGCCTGGCTGTCCGCCTTCAATTGTTCAGCCTGGTAGTGGGTGATGAGGGCGTCGACAATGGGTTGCAGGCGGCCTTCCATCACGAGGTCGAGCTGGTGCAAGGTGAGCCCGATACGGTGATCGGTGAGGCGGTTCTGCGGGAAGTTGTAGGTGCGGATTTTTTCGCTGCGATCGCCCGAGCCCACCTGCTGTTTACGCTCCTTGGCGAGTTCAGCATTCTGACGCTCCATCTCCACTTCATAGAGGCGAGAGCGAAGGACGCGCATGCCCTTTTCGCGGTTCTTGATCTGCGATTTTTCGTCCTGACAACTGACGACGGTGTTGGTAGGGATGTGCGTGATGCGAACGGCGGAGTAGGTTGTGTTGACGGACTGGCCCCCGGGTCCGGAAGAGCAGAAAGTGTCGATGCGGATGTCCTTGGCTTCGATTTTGATATCAACTTCTTCGGCTTCGGGCAGAACGGCGACGGTGACAGCCGAAGTGTGAACGCGGCCCTGGGTTTCAGTGGCGGGAACGCGCTGGACGCGATGCACGCCGCTCTCCCACTTGAGCTGCGAATAGACGCGCGCGCCTTCGATGATGGCAATGACTTCCTTGTAGCCGCCGACGCCGGACTCGGAAAGCGAAAGTACCTCCACCCTCCAGCGATGCTGCTCGGCAAAGCGCGTGTACATGCGGAAGATTTCAGCGGCAAAGAGCGACGCCTCATCGCCGCCGGTACCAGCGCGGATTTCAAGGATGACGTTCTTCTCGTCGTTGGGGTCTTTGGGTAGCAGAAGGACCTTCAATTCTTCTTCAATGGCGGACTCGCGCGGCTCGAGCGAAGCGATCTCCTCCTGGGCCATGGCGCGCAGATCGGGATCGCTCTCGGAGAGCATGGCACGGGCTTCGGCGAGGCCCTGGCGTACCTGCTTCAACTCGCGAAACTTCTGTACAGGCGTTTCGAGATCGCTGAGCGCTTTGCCGGCCTTCTGATATTTTTCGCGGTCGGTGATGATTTCGGGCAACGAGAGCTGACCTTGCAACTCGTCGTAGCGCTGCTCCATTTGTTCGAGACGGTCGATCACGGGTAAGCCCCTCCGCGGTCTTGAGTTTTGAAGTAGTATCTCGGGAACTTAAAAGGCAGAGAACAAGTGTAGGCGGCGGGCGCCGCTAGAGGAGGGCCGGGATGGGCTGATGGAGGGTCATGTCGCTGCGTCTATTCTAGCGCGAAATGACTTGGAGCCCCAAGGACCTTGTGACATATGATTATCGGCGGTCTGGAAACCGCCTTCTTTTTTGGCTGATTCAGACTTGCGAGCCGTCCATTGGTTAGGATCAAGAAAACTCAAGGGTTGTGTCACATCCGTTACCGCTGCGGATTCGGAGGCATGCTTTGGCAAGATCGTCGGCAGTGAAAACGCTCTCAGTGTTTGTGATTTCGCTGGGAGCTCTTCTTTGGGGACAAGACAGCAGGCCACGGAGTGCATTTCGATCGCAGTGGACGACGGTGAATCCGGTAACGACTTTGAGCGCGGCATCTTTTTCCAATCCACCTTCGAACGATCGGCCATGGGTGCGAATGAACATGCCTGCGACGGCGGACCCGGAGGAGATCAAGGCGGAAGTTCAAGACTTACACGACAAGGGCATCGCCGGCGTCGAAGTGGGCCAAGGGGCGTTTCCCAATCATGCGCAACTAGTGTCGCTACTGTCGAAGGCCAATGAGCTTGGCATCAAGGTGAGCCTTAGCCATGGACCCACGCAGAACCCGGCAGGCTATTCGATGGAAGACGACAACGCCCGAAAGACGCTCGCTTTTGGCAACGCCGTGGTGAATGCCGGCTCGACGTTTGAGGGCCCCTTGCCGCCTGCTCATCCCCCCGTCCGCCTCCAATTCGGCGGGCCACCTCCTGCCGAGACTCGGGAGCATCATCGCACAACCCTCGTTGCTTTGCTGGCCTATCGATGCGCTACTTCGACTTGCACGACGGCAGACCCTGCAGAGTTGGATCCTTCTTCGGTTGTCGACCTGACCGCGACAGTGAGTGCGAAGAATACGGAGGGCGTGCTGGGGGGTACGACCGATGGGCACGTCAGCTGGACATCTCCCACATCTCCGGCAGGGGCTCGGTGGCAGCTGATCTCATTTTGGTCACGCGGCGTGTTCGCGCAGCCAGATCCATTCAGCGACGAGGGTCTAAAGCAGTTGATCGAGAGCCTGGAAACCGGCTTAAGTCCAGAGGTGAGGGAGTTGATGCGGGCCAATGGAGGAGACATCTTCTATGACTCCCATAGCGTCGATCGCGGAAGCCCCGATGAGTTGTGGACAAACAAGATGCCGGCGGAGTTTCGCAGCCGCGAGCATTACGATCTCGTTCCCAAGCTGGCTGCGCTGTTTCCGGACAACTTCAGTTTCAGCGACGGCAGCGCAGCGCGCATTCGGGACGATCTTTATGCCGTTCGGGGCGCGCTTTGGATTGAGAAGCAAGTTACGCCGATGAAGGCCTGGGTGCGGAAGTACAACTACAAGCTTCGCGTTCAACCGGAAGGCGAGATGTCGTTGAAGATCCCGATCAACGAACAGATAGAGGCCGCTGCATCCCTCGACCGGCCAGAGCATGAGTCCCTCTTCACAAACGACGAGGTCGATAACTATCTGCCGATTGCGTCGGCGAACCACATGACGGGGAACTCGTGGTATTCAACTGAGTGCTGCGCGGCGCTCAATATGAATTATGCGCAGACGCTGCAGGACGTGACGATACGAATGCACAAGAGCTTTGCCGGTGGCATCACGAAGCTGGTCTATCACGTGTATCCGTATCGAGACAGTCCAACCTCGAAATGGCCGGGATATCACAATTTTCCGCCGGCCGGCTTTTCGAATGCCTGGGGGCCGCGGGACCCGGACTGGGAGGATGCACGCATCTATAACGACTACTTCGCCCGCAACGGGCAGGTGCTTACGCAGGGCGACGCCAAGACCGACGTCGCGGTTTACATGCAGAATTACCTGTATCCGCTGCCGCAGATGGTCAAAGGCGGGTTTCGCATGTGGCGCGATACCGCGTTGCAGGAGGCTGGCTACACGCGGGATTACCTTGACCCGAGCATGCTCAACCTGCCCAATGCAACGGTGACGGCAAAACGCCTTGCAGTCGAAGGGCCGGCCTATAAGGCCCTCGTTATTGACAGTGAACAAGAGCCAGCGACCGATCCGGTGAAGACTTCAATGCCTGTAGAAGTGGCTCGAAAGATACTGAGCTATGCGCGTGCCGGACTGCCCGTGATTGTCGTGGGCGCGGCGCCCGACCGGACGCCGGGCTTTCTTCCAGGTTCTGACGCAGAGCTGCAGAAGATCATCCGCGAGTTATTGGCAGAGCAGAATGTTTACCGAGTGGCGCACGAGTGGGATGTGCCCGGCAAACTTAAATCCCTAGGAATTCATCCTGCGGCGGAGCCTGGATCGCCGTCTCCGATGTTAAGCGTGCACCGCAGGGACGCGGCCACCCTAACGGACTATTACTTTCTCTACAACCAGGGAGTTGTCAGTCCGAAGGGCGAGCCGGCGAACCTGTTTGAGCCTGCGACGGGAACACCGCTGGATATCGAGGTGACCCTTGAGGGACGGGGCAGCCCGTATCTGCTGGATGCCTGGTCCGGCAAGATTACGCCGATCGCCCGATACACTGCGAGTGCAGGCCGGGTTACCCTTCGCGTCCGGCTTTCTCGCGACGATGCCGAATTGATTGCGCTGAGCGAGGATCCAAAGCGGTTCGGTATAACGCCTCCGCAGGTTCACGTGGAAGCGACCGATGCGAATGACGCAATTGTGGATCGAAATGCGGTTGTCGTTCGTGTTGCAAAGGCTGGGACCATTGAGACCAAGTTGAGCAACGGGCAGACAGTGCAAAGTACCGTCGCCAGTGTCCCCACAGCGATCGACCTGACGAACGCGAAGTGGGAGTTGAGAGCGGAAGACTGGCAACCGGTGAATTCCTATGCCGATACCCTTGGGATTGCCGCAACAGAAACACGAAAGCCTTCTTCAACCTTAGTGCTGGATGGTTTGAAGCTCTGGCCAGATATTCCGGAATTGCAATACGCCTCAGGGATTGGCACGTATGTCACGAGTTTCGATTTGCCGGTGGGATGGAGAAAAGGAGACGGCGCCTCACTCAGCCTAGGCGAAGTCTTCGATTCGTTCACTCTGACAGTGAACGGAAAACCTGTCCCAATCAATCAACTCAGCGCAGAGGCCGAGGTCGGGCAGTTTCTGACGGCAGGCAAAAACACGATTGCGCTGCGGGTTGCAACCACACTGAATAACCGGCTGGCGAAGCTCGATGAATCGGTTGCAAAACGCGGGCTGGTGCAACTTTATGGCCTGGTGGGCCCCGTCGTCTTTACGCCTTATAAGCAGCTACCGGTGACGACCAAGTCGACGACGCCTACGATTACGCCGGAAAAGCCTCGTGCCGGGATCGGGACACCATGAGTGAAGGCCCTCAGGTCAAGTTGCGGCTGGATCCGGGCAGAATTCTGCATTTCGAATAGGGCCGTTTTCCGATCCCACTTTCCAGAATCGGGACCTGGAGTGCCCATTTTTTGCTGTTGGAAGGTGGGCCCGGCCGCTCGGATATGGAGTATTGTGTTGAGAAATGCCCGCCCTTCGAGGCAGGTGGCGTGTTCGCTATTTCAGGAGAGCGCTTGCAAGCTCTTGCGGAAATCATCGGGATCCCCGTTTGGAATGAGTTGTTCGATCTCGCGGTGGGTGCGCTCCCACACGGGAACGGCACGAGCGAGCAGACTTTCGCCCTTGGCGGTGAGGATCAAAATACGGTTTCGGCGATCGGAGGGGTTCTGGGAAATCTTGACCAACCCTCGTCGTTCCAAGGGCTTCAAAGCCGCGGTGAGGGTGGTCCGATCCATGGCGAGCAGAGAGGCCACGGGGCCCATCGGCGGCGGTTCCGGCCGATTCAACGACATAAGCAGGGAAAACTGTCCATTGGTCAGCCCAAAGGGACGCAGGACTTCATCGAATCGCCGCGCCAAGGCGCGAGCCGCGCGCTGCACATGGAGGCAGAGGCAGTAGTCCCGAACCAAAAGGGTGGTTTCATACGGCAGTTTTTTCGGGCTTGACACAGGCAGAGATTAGTTGATATCAACGTAATTGTCAACCGATCTTCCCCTCGGAGGTCACCCAGATGTTGTTCCTTCATGATTTGAGAATCGCTGTACGTTCTTTGGCGCGCGTTCCTGCGCTGTGGATGACAGTCGCCCTGACGCTGGCTCTGGGTATTGGCGCCAACGCCGCAATCTTCAGCGTGGTGCGAGCTGTATTGCTGCGTCCGCTTGCCAATCGCGATGAAGATCGGTTGCTTTACCTGCGCCAGAGTGCACCTGGGATTGGCATCGAGAACGCGACATTTTCGATTCCTGAGATCCAGGACATTGGCGGCAGGCTCAAGACCATCCAGTCGCTCGGGACTTTTTCTGAACTCGATTTCACCGTCGTGGGACTCGGAACACCGCGCGAAATACCCGCGGGCGTGGTGGACGGGAATTACTTTCAAGTGATGGGGCTGCACCCGGTGATTGGGCGCTTGTTGGGCCCGGCCGACGACGGCCCGAATGCACCGGGCGCGATTGTGCTGACTTACGGCTTCTGGCGGACGTCGCTGCATTCCGACCCCAGCGTGATCGGAAAGGTAGTCCGGCTGGAAAGCTACAGCGGCGCACGCTCGGCGGTGGTGGTTGGCGTTTTGGAACCATCAGTGCCGTATCCAGTGGCAACCGAGTTTATCGCCAATGTCGTGACCAGTCCGCATCACTTGTCCGCAACGATGGTCACGGGGCGTGAACATCGAATGACGGAAGTTTTCGGACGGCTGGCGCCCGGTGCAACACTCGAGTCCGCGCGGGCGGAGCTTCGCACCGTGTACGCGGCCATGCTGTCGGCGCATCCTGAAATTTACAAGTCCGAATATCATTACCAGATCAATGTGACGCGGATGCACGACCAAATCAATTCGCGCGCAAACACGATTCTGTGGGTGCTGTTTGCAGCCTCGGGGCTGCTGTTCGTGATCGCATGCTCGAACGTTGCCAATCTTGTGCTGGCCCGGACCGTTCGTCGCGAAGGCGAACTTGCGGTGCGCTCGGCCCTGGGAGCGAGCGCCGCAGTGCTGCGCCGTTCTCTATTGGCGGAAAGCATTGTGCTGTGCGGAAGCGGAGTTGTGGCGGCGCTGCTGCTGGCCGTTCCCATGGTGGCTGTGCTGGGCCGCTATGCATCGCGATTCTCAGTGCGCGCCAATGACCTGACGCTTGACTTCAGCCTGGTATGGTGCGGCGTAGCGCTGGCCTTGATTGCGGCCGTGTTCCTGGCGTACGTTCCGCGGCTACCCGCGCCAGGCGCGCCGCAGGGTGGATTGACCGGTCGCGGTACACGCGTGGCCGGCGGAAGCAATCGGCGACTCCGCATCTTCGCGGTCACGCAGATCGCAGCCTCGTTCGTGCTGCTGGTGGGGGCGTGTGTGCTGATGAAGACACTTTTTGTTCTGGAGCAAACCCGACCCCCCTTCGACTCCGCCAACGTTCTGGCTTTGAATCTGCCGGTGATGTCGTATGGGCGCACGCCCGAGCAGGTGAGCAGTTTCTATCACGAGGTGAGGCGCCGCATTGCTGCGCTGCCCGCCGTGGAATCGGTCGCGGCAGGTTTCAGCGTTCCATGGCGCGATGAACAGGGGCTGAACATCAACTTCTCGTTCGCTGCACAGGGAGCGAAACGCAAAGATGGCATGAGCGATTATCGCGCCCGCTTCCGTTCCGTATCGCCTGGGTTTTTCAAGACGATGGGCGTACCGATTGCGGATGGGCGCGACTTCAATGACGGGGACAAAGACGGTTCCGAGCGTGTGGTCATTGTGAGCCAGAGCCTTGCGCAGACGCTGTTTCCCGGGCAGAACGCAGTCAACCGCAGATTGTGGTGGACCGACGGGGTGATGAAGTTCATCGGCATCAGCCTCGAACCGCGGCGGATTGTGGCCGTGGTTCCTGACTTCGATGATGAAAACATCATCCCGTCGCCGGCGATGACGGTCTATCAGCCAATCGACCAGGAAGGGTGAAATGGACGGATTTTTGTTCGCGTGCACCAGGACCCCTATGCGCTGATGCCCGCGATTGCCCGCACCATTCACGAGATCTCAGCAGATGAGCCGGTGGAGAAGCCTTCCACCTTGCAGGATGTGCGCGCAGAGGTTCTGACGCCCGATCGCCTGAATGCGATTGTGTTTGGCGGATTTGCGGCAGTTGCGCTTTTGATTTCCATAGTGGGCGTTGCCGGTGTTCTTGCTTTCTCAGTCAGCGGACGCACGCGGGAGTTTGGAATCCGGATGGCTTTGGGGGCACAGGCGCACAACATCCTCAGCAACGTGTTGTTTGAAGGCCTGAGCATGGCGGGGATTGGCGTGGCCGCGGGCCTTGTAATCGGCTCTGTGCTCGCCGCGGCCATAGGCAAGTACGTCGCGGAGATTCATCAGCCGGGTGTGCTGGCGTTTGTCGCGTCCGCGGCAGTGATTATGGCTGCGGCTGCCGCTGCGTCGGCCATACCGGCGGCGCGTGCGGCGCGCGTGAACGCCGCAGAGGCGCTCAGGGCGGAGTAATTCGCGGCTTTCCTCTGGTCGGGCGGGATCGCGCTGGTTAGAAGCAGTCGATGTGGTCGCATGCGTTCATGAGCGGCATCTGCAAGTTGGATTGGTGGTCAGGGTCGGAGTAGATGGTGATGGTGGCGGGCTTGTAGTCCTCCGGCCTGGCGGTCATGATGTTGGGCACGAAGGTCTGCGGGTTGCGGTCGTAGAGCGGGAACCAGGTGCTCTGAATCTGGGCTATCACGGTGTGTCCAGTCTTGAAGACGTGGTCTACATCGTGCAGGCTGTAGCGGTATTCATGAACGGAGTTGGCGCGGAGCGGCTGGGGTTTGTCGTAGCCACTGAGATAGCGGCCACGAAAAATTTCGGCGTTGGTGATGAGCTGATAGCCGCGCATCTTGGGATCGGGGTCGTCACCGGGGTACTGGTCGATGAGCTTGACGACGATGTCGTTATCGGTGCCAGTGGTGGAAGCATAGATGTCGGCCATGACTTCGCCGGTGACGATCAGATCCTTCTTGAGCACGGGCAGCTTCCACACAGCGATGTCTTTGCGACTGGTCACGAAGCGCTGATCTTCAGTGAGCCAGTTGTACCACTGTGAGCCCCTGGCGTAGGTGGGCTGGATGGGACGGTGGCGGTAGGGAATGGGATTCGCTGGATCGCTGACATAGCTGGTGGAGGCTTTGGCTGTCGAGTCACTCCAACTGAGCAGACCGCCGCCCTGGAGGTAGAGACTGGTGGGCTCCGATTTGACGGGCGGGAAGTGCGGGTAGAACTTCCAGGTATTGGAGCCGGTCTGGAAACTGGCGGTATTTTCGAGATCGAAGCCGGACGGCTTGGCGGGTTCATCTTTCAGGTAATGGGCAAAGAACAGGGCTTCGATGCGGGAGCGAAACTCCCGGCCGATGGGCTCGCCGTAGTTGATGCTGCCGAGGTGCCGTGTGGTCGCGGCCCATGAGCCATGAGTCCAAGGGCCCAGAACGAGGAAGTTTTCGTGGTTGGTGTTGTGCAGCTCAAGTTTGGCGTACTCCTCTTGCGGGCCGTACATGTCTTCCTGGTCGTAGTAGCCGCCGACGGTAAGGGTGGGGACGGAAATGGTGTCGAGATGGCTTGATACGGCGCGCGAGGACCAGGCGGAATCGTAGGCGGGATGGTCGAGGAAGAGCTTCCATGTGGGCAGGTCTTTGGCGCCCGATTTTTTTGCGTCTTCGGCGAAGCTGCCGTGCTCGAGGAAGAAGTCATAGCCGTCGCGGGGATCGCCATCCTTGCCCTTGCCGTAGCTGACATCGGTTCTTTCTTTCGTTGACTCCAGGCCAAGTACGTAGTCATAGCCATAACTCTGACGGAAGGCGCCGTTGTGAAAGAAGTCGTCGCCAATCCAGACGTCGATCATCGGGGCCTGGGGCGAGATGGCTTTGACAGCGGGATGCGGGTCGATGCCGGCCATCATAGCGAGAAATCCGGGATAACTGGTGCCCATCACGCCGACGCGGCCGTTATTGCCAGGGACGTTTTTAATCAGCCAGGCGACCGTGTCGTAGGTGTCGGTGCTTTCGTCGATTGCTTTGAGGTTGTGATGGTCGGCGAGAGGGCGCATCATCACGAATTCGCCTTCGCTCTTGAAGCGGCCCCGAATGTCCTCTGCGACCCAGATATACCCGTCGCGCGCCAACTCCGGGGGGATGGATGCGCGGCGGCCGTCTCCTGCGCCGTAGGGCGTCCGCTGGATCAGGAAGGGAAGCGGCCCGGGGACGTCGACGGGTTTGAAGATCACCGCGTGGAGCCTGACCCCGTCGCGCATTGGAATCATCACCTCGGAGCCCCTGTAGTCGTGGAACAGGTGATGAACCGCCGGGCCGCTGCGCAAGTACATGATGTTCAGCTCGCCAGAATTCACAACGCTGGCCCCATTGCCCGAAGCATCCACCGTGAAGCGGAAGGTCGTCTTTCCGTCGGACAGAACGAATTCTAGAGGGGAGACGGCATTCAGCTCGGACGGGCTGTGCCGTTCGTCCTCGACGACGAGCTTGCCGTTCTGCACGTAAAAGCTGAGGGGCGTGTCGGGTTCGGTCGGATCGGTGTACTCGCCGGCGAGGGCGTCGAGACCAGCGGCGGTGGACGCGGCCTGCTGCATGGGCGTCGCGGTTGATTGCGGCGCGGAGCAGGTGGGGACCGTTAAGAGGAGGGCAAGGCAGAGGACGGCAGGAGCGATGCGACGAATCAAATCCGGGACCTCCAAAACAACACCACTCAGGAATCGTTGTGCAAGTTCTTCGTTCGAAGTTCAATCCCTGGTTAGGCGCAAAAACAAAGACGCGCCGAACCTGGGGCACCCATTTTGTTACCAAAACAATCGGCCAGAGCGCTAGTGGGCATGGCCGTGGTGGCTTTGGCTGGACAGTTCTTCCATGGGCACGACGCAGCCTTCCAACTCGCCGCAACCGATGTGTTCGAACTGGATGGTGGTATGGCTGATGAAATAGTGGTCGCGCAGGATGTGGTTGAGCTTGACCAGGATGCAGGCGCTCTCTGACGGGGGAATGTCGGCAATGGTGACATGGCAAGCGAGGGCACGGGAGTGGGAGCCCAGGCTCCAGCAATGGAGGTCGTGGACATTGACGACGCCCTCGACGGCTTCCATGCCGGCACGAATCTCAGGGAGGCAGATGCCGCGGGGTGTGCCTTCGAGAAGGATATTGAAGGTTTCACGGACGATGCCGATGCTGGACCAGAGGATGAGGATCGCAATGATGAGCGATAGGGCGGGGTCGATCCAATTGTGCCCGGTTAAAAGGATGCCCGCGCCTCCGGCGATGACGGCGGCGGTGGAAAGCGTGTCGCCAGCCATGTGGAGGAAGGCGCTGCGCAAATTGACATCGCGCGCTACGCCCCACAAGAGAGCCGCGATAACCCCATTCATCACGACGCCGGCTGCGGCGACGATCATCATCAGCTGGGGCTGGACGGCGACCGGAGCGCTGAGGCGGTGAATAGCCTCGGCGGCTATCCAGAGGGCGATGACAATAAGAGTGGCGGCATTGATGAAAGCGGCCAATACGCCGGCCCGCTGGTAGCCGAAGGTTCTGGAGTTATCTGCGGGACGCGATTGAAGATAGACGGCGACGAAGCTGAGCAAGAGCGCCAGGAAATCCGAGACATTGTGGCCGGACTCCGACAGAAGCGCAAGGGAGTGGGCGCGCAGTCCAGCAACAAAGGTCACCACGACGTAAGCGAGAGTGGCGACGAGCGAAAAGCGAAGTACGGACTGTGTCCTTTTTGCCCCCGGACCTGCGGGGGCCGCATGGACATGCATGTTTGAAGTGTAAATGGGGGCAGGGGTGGCACGCCATCCATGGCCAGGTTGGGGAAAGTGGAGGTTTAGCGGGTTCTGTAGGTGCCTGGCTCGTCAGAAGCTGCGGAAGAGTTTGGACGCGGCGGGTCGATTCGCAAACCTGACCACTCTTCGGCCACGACTATGCTGTTTTGAGGGCTCCCTTGTTGATAGCGAACCGAACAGGGGAAACCGGGACGAACCTGGGTCGGGCGCGCCGCCTCACGGATGACGGTGACGTCCTGCGAGCATTCGTATTCCACGCCGCCTGTGATGTAGCTGTAGAAAAGCAGGGTGATGGTGCGGCCGTTGTCGTCATCCAGCTCACGCACATCCAGTAACATGCCGTCGACGATGCGACCGTACTGAGCGAGAAAATCGCGGCGTGTCCGCTCGGCTTCTTCAGGTGTGGGGCGACGGCGGCGGAGCAACCAGAAGGCGCACCCGGCCGTTGTGGCGACCAGAGCTAGTCCGGCGGCAGTTTCCCATGCTCTCGCGTTGAGCAAAGTCATTTGGGGACGGGGCTCCACCCTGGTGGTTTTCAGAATTGAGAATACCGCAGCCGGACCGTGGCGCCTTCGATGGAAATGTATTTCGAGTCTCGATGGCGAGTGCCTGGCAATTCATTGAACGGTGCAGGTGGACGCGCTACACTCCTGCTGAAACGGAGGGCGCAATGAAAGTTGGAGTCATAGGGTCGGGCGACGTAGCGAAGACATTGGCCGGCGGCTTGCTTAAGCATGGCCACGAAGTGATGATGGGCACAAGAGCGCCTGCCAAACTTGCGGAATGGGCCAAGCAGAATCCAAAGGTCTCAGTGGGGGGCTTTGCCGACGCTGCGCAATTTGGCGAACTGGTCATTCTGGCGGTCAAAGGGAACGCGGCCGCGGATGCGTTGTTCCTAGCCGGCGCAAACAATCTGGTCGGGAAAACGGTGATGGATACGTGCAATCCGATCGAGGATGCGCCGCCAGTTCACGGGGTGCTGCGCTTCTTTACCACTCACGACGAGTCTCTGATGGAGCGATTGCAGCGCGATTTTCAAGACGCGCATTTTGTAAAGGCATTCAACTCGGTGGGCGCCCCGTCCATGGTGAATCCGCAGTATGCAAGCGGCAAGCCGACGATGTTCATTTGCGGCAACGAGGACGCGGCCAAGAAACAAGTGAGCCGGATTATCGATGAGTTTGGCTGGGAGACGGCGGATATGGGCATGGCGGAGGCGGCACGGGCCATTGAGCCGTTGTGCATGTTGTGGTGCATTCCCGGCTTTCTGCGCAATCAGTGGACGCACGCGTTCAAGCTGCTGGTGAAGTAAAAAGCGAGGGAACAGATCGGAAGAGCACACGTCTGAACTCCAGTCACTGACCAATCT
>OCTA010001446.1_pt1 | contig 21785 bp, 17 predicted proteins | sample 1538991 | NCBI WGS metagenome assembly OCTA01 (sample SAMEA3539302, study PRJEB22396) | soil metagenome | biome: tundra; feature: field; material: soil | place: USA | collected 2010-05 | depth 0.15 m | reverse complement strand
CAGCCTGAGAAACTCGGCTCAACTGTCGAACCTCTACCGACAAAGGGTCGCTAGGGCGGGTTCTCGCTGTGAGCTTGACCTCGGCATCCTGCTTCGCTTCAGGAGGGCAGCTGAGTACACAGAGTCTGGCCGGGAGTGCTCGGCGACCAGGTACAGGCAGCGCCTTGCTTGCAGGCAAGGGACTCCAGCGGCCCTGGTGGTTACTCGGACGAGCCGCCGTTCTGACCGGGATCCGGATCGGCGATCTCGGTGATGTGCAGCGGTTCGTCCAGGTCCGCAGAGTGCTCCCGCCACTTGCCGGCGTCGAGCGTGAGGATGGGACAGACCGCAGCGTCGGCGACGGCGGCCACGTGCGCGTCCCACGGGTCGAGGCCGGTCCGGGCGATGACCGCAGCGAGCCCCGCTGCCTGCTATGCGCCCTGCAAAGGGCGCGATCTCGGCGTTGCCGAGCAGCTCAAGGCCCTCGAGCAGCTCGTCAGCTTCGTCGCTGCGGGCATCGAGAGATGCCGCCGTGATCGCCAGGACTGGGATGACTATGGGCTGCCCCATGCCGTCAAGGCGCTGGATGAAGGTCATGATCTCCGTGTCCCCGCGGGCCACGGCCACGATCACGCTGACGTCCAGGACATAGGGCGCTGGGATGCCCGCTGTCTTCGGTCACCTCAGTCGCGCCACCCGTGGTGATTCTCCAGGTGTACCGGTGCCCTGGGGCCGCGATCCACAGGGTTCCCGCGTGTCGGCGCTCCGGCAACAGGAGGTATCACTACTTGGTGAGGGATTCGCACGAAGGAGGCACCAGCCGAGGGTCCGGGGACAAAGTGCGCTAGGTGACCATCATCGCTAATGAGCTCGATAAGGAGATCATGCAGTTGATTGAGCTGCTCCCACGCCGCTTCGAGGAAGACCGTCAAAGCTTGATGCGGAAGGGTCCAGCCGCCACCGGGAAGCGGTATACCTGTCGTATGTGTCCGGCCGGCATTGAGCAAGTTCACGGCAGATCCTGCACCTGGCCGACCCGTGTCCGCCAGAACCGGCCGGATTTTCACGCTTGCTGTGCCCAGCGGGTGTTAGACCCAGCTACAGACACTTCAGGCAGCAGTTCTTCGCGCCACCGCGCATACAGTCCACTCTCAAGAACCCGCGCCAGGACTTCGGGTGCCGGCGGCTGCTGCGCTCCGGACGGGGGCGCCGTGACACCGTGCGGGCCAGCATCGAACCAGGCGAAGACTTCTGCCGGGTCTTCGTCTTCCTCGTAGAAGTTCTCTGCCTCTTCGGGCGTCATACCTGCCATTCCTAGTCCGGGTCGGCCGCCGGGCCGAACAGGTCGTCGAGCTGGTCCATCAGGCCGCACAGGTCCGCGCTCTTAGCCATGATCTCGCGGTTCTCACCGGGAATCGTCTCCGGCGGGATCAGCGCCGTGAACCGGCCGTACCGGCCCGCGGTCGGCGAGGTGAACTGCACCTCGGGATGCTCGCCCTGGAACTGGTGGAGGCGGGCCACCGAGTCACGGCGGGGCGGCAGGCCGCCTTCGATGACCCGCAGCCATGCCGGCGCGCCGCCCGTTGTCTGCTCGGTCATGGCCGGCTCGGTGTCAGTTCACGGGACGGGCTCGGTGTCCGCCCCTGGCCACCGGGCCCGTCCCCTCGCGCTGCGGGGCCTTCCGGCGGGGATGTGCGGCGGCGCAGCTCGGCGGTCATCATGCCGCGGAGCACGACCGTCATCTCCGCCGGGAAGTCCGGGTAGTTGCGCTTCAGCTCGCCGGCCATCTGCGGGAGCGTCCCGTTCGGATGCTCATCGAGCCAGACGCTCACCATCTTGCGGGCAGCGTCAAGGTCGACGTGCTCCATGTCGCGGTACCTCAACCCGCACCGCCTCGCGCCGTTACCTGGCCAACACTCGATCCTGCCGTCAGTTTCATGGCGGACGCCTTCCTCACCATCGCGTACCAACATGGTTACTGCTAGCCAATCGGTGCGCGGGGGAGAGGTAAACAGACTTGCGGAGACTTGCGAGGCAATTAGCTGAGCGTGTCGATCGCTGCCGTGATCAGCGCCCGGGCCTGCGTTCCGTAGACAGCCAGCTCTGCGAGTTTCTCGAAGGCGCGCGCATAGAGCGTGATCTCGCTGGGGGCAGTCACCGTCACCTGCGCTGACAGCAGCTCAACATGTACACGCGCGTCATCGAAGATCGTGAACGCCTCCAGCGTCCACATCCTGCGCTCGCTGGCTGAGAACGGGATCACCCCGAGGGAGATCGAGGGGAGTGCCACGGCGCCCAGCAGATGGCCGAGCTGGGCGGCCATGGTCTCTGCGCCGCCCAGCTGGTATCGCAGCACCGACTCTTCGATCAGCACCGCGAAACGGTGATCACGTGAGTGCAGGATGCGGTTCCGGGTCATCCTCACTCGGACGGCCTCCTCCACGTCGTCGGGCGTGCCCTGGAAGTCCGTTATCGCCGACAGCAGTGCACTGGCATACGCCGGGGTCTGAAGGAATCCTGGTACAACCGTCGAGCAGTAGGCCTTGAACAGGCGTGTGCGCTCGTAGAGCGGGCGCCTTGCCTCCTGCGTGCGGCGCAGGCCAGTCCTGTGCAGCCGCCGCCACTCGATATACATCGAGTCGGCCGCCCTGGACGCCGCTATCAGGTCGGGAGTCTCGCGGCTGGCACCGCACACCTGGCACCAGGTTTCGATGTCAGCGTCGGTGAGTGCTTGCTTGGCCGACTCGATGCGGCTCGTCTTCGCCTCGTGCCAGCCGGCGGCCGAGGATAGCGCCCGCGCGGTCAGGCCCGCGTCTAGCCGGATCTCGCGCAGGCGCTCTGCAAGCTCCTGCCTTGCCCGCTGGACGCTGGACGACGGTGAGATGGCCACGGCGACGGTTCTGTCTTCGGATGCGCGAGGATCAGGTCGGCCGGTATTCAGCGTGCGGGACCGCGCGTTCCCAGACGGACTCGAACGCGGTGGTGCACAGCCTCACTACGGCAGGATCGTCCGATAGTTCGTGCTCCAGGAACTCGCCGTCGCCGGCGAAATAGCCGAAACGGACAATGCGGTCATCGAACACCCAGAAATCGTTGCCGGGAAGGCGCAGGTCCGACGCCCGGCGCCGCGGGAGCCAACGTACCTGCTCGCCCGCTGCGACGTTGGTACCGGCTGTGATGTCGTACTCGTAGCGGATAAAAGGCGCGAGCGGCTCAGAGACGATCCGGGCTCGCCGGAACCGGACGCCTCGTGAAATGTGGGCGAGCACGAGGTCGTGCCACTCCGGGAGCGCCGGCTCAGGGACCGGCTTGCCTGCTAGCCAGTCCAGGAAGCCCTCGTCACGAGGTGTGTACGCGTCGCGCATCTCCAGGTGCACGGCCGATGCGGTCGTCTCCGCGATCAGCTCGCTGAAGGATGGCACCTTGGCCATTGAGCGCCTCCTGGACAATCTCCCGCATCCGCGCGGGGAGCCTGACTGCCGACTCGTTGTCGGCGATGGGGCTGTGCTTAGCCACATCTGCGAGCATCTTAGGGTCGGTGACTTTCCAGCCTTGGAAGATCAGGTCACCCGTTTCGTCGTCGATGAACACGGCTGGGCAGTTGTCTCCACCGGTGTCCGGGTCGATGCCTGCGAAGACCAGCGCCATGGTTGCCTCCTGGATATGAAAGTTGCGCGTACTTGCGTCGCTGCTTTGACCATCCCTCTATTTCTGCGTGAGGTCAAGGGCGATGCAGGAAGCCGGTCATCGGTCTCGGATGAAGATATGCGCTTGCCGTGCGCGTACCAGCGTACGAATGCCCCGCCAGGTTCCTCGACCGGCGGGGCATCGTCTTTTGGAGGAGCTGGCGGTCAGCTCTCGGTTGAAGATGGTCTCGGCTACCTACAAAATTGGCGTGCATCCGCGCCCCCCGACAGGCCGCCTGAAATGTCAGTGGCAGGCGCCACTATGTCGAGAGGACGAAAACTCAGGTAAGGAAAAGCTGATGGCAGCAGGCGACACCCAGATGACGATCGCGGGGAACCTCGTCGACGATCCCGAGCTCCGGTTCACCCCGGCCGGGCAGCCCGTCGCGAAGTTCCGGGTCGCGTCCACCCCGCGATACCTCGACAAGAACACCAATGAGTGGAAGGACGGCGACAGCCTGTTCCTGACCTGCAACGTGTGGCGGCAGGCCGCGGAGAACGTCGCGGAGAGCCTGACCCGCGGGATGCGGGTGATCGTCTCGGGTCGGCTGCGGCAGCGCTCGTATGAGACCAAGGAAGGCGAGAAGCGCACGGTGTATGAGATCGAGGTCGATGACGTCGGTCCTTCGCTGCGTAACGCGTCCGCCAAGGTGAACCGGGTGGCCCGGTCCGGTGCCGGTGATGGTTCTGGGGTCGGCGGCCAGCGCGGCGGGCGGCCGTCCAGCGGTCCGGGCAACTCCAGTGGCCCGGGTAACCCCAGCGGCCCAGGCCACTCCGGCGGCGGGGAATCCGACCCGTGGGCGACCGACAACCCCGGCGGCTACTCCGACGAGCCCCCGTTCTGAAGCAGCCGTACCCGTCACGCGTTGGCTCAGGAAGGCATCATCGTGAGACTCGGCGGCTTCTTCCCGCCCGCGCCCCAGGGCGGGGTCGCGCCGATCCTGCAGGCCGAGGCGGCCCTGGGCTGCCGTCTTGACCCGGTCATGTGGTTCCGGTCCTGGGACGACACCCCCGCGGGCCGGTTCCGCCCGGAGCAGCTGGCGGGCCTGGAGGACCGCGATGTCGTGATCACCTGGGAGCCGTGGCGGCCCGCCGACGGCAAGGTCCAGCCTGGGTACGCCCCGGCGGCCATCGCGGCCGGCCGGCACGACCGCTACGTCCGTGACTGGGCCCAGGCGGTCAGGGACACCGGCCGGGTGATCCACCTGCGGCCGATGCACGAGATGAACGGCACCTGGTATCCGTGGGGCAGCCCGGACGGGCCGAGCTGCCCGGCGGATTACCTGGCCGCGTGGCGGCACATCCGGGCCCTGTTCGCCGCGGAAGGCGCCGGGAACGTCCGGTGGATCTGGTCTCCGAACGGCGCCGACGTGCCGGCCGGGAACCGGCTGGAGGACTACTACCCGGGCGACGATCAGGTCGACGTGCTCGGCTGCAGTGCCTACAACTGGGGCACGACGCAACCGTGGTCCCGGTGGACCTCGTTCCGTGACCTGATGGCCGTCCCGTACCGGCGGCTGGCCGCCCTGGGCCCGCAGCCGATCTGGCTGTGCGAGACGGGATGCACCCCGCGGGGCGGCAGCAAGCCCGCGTGGGTCCGGGGCATGTTCGCCTCGGCCGCGGCGTTCCCGCGGCTGGATGCCGTGCTGTGGTTCAACATCGACAAGGAAACAGACTGGCGGGCCACCGAACCCGCCAAGGTGGCCGCCGCGTTCCGCGCCGCGGGCGCCGCGGGCGCCGCGGGGGCCAGCCCCCGGCTGACGGGCCAGCCCCCGGCCGGCGAGCCAGCCCCCGGCCGGTTCTGGTCGCGCCGGTTCCGCGCCTGGCTGGACTAGCCTGTAGAGCGAACCCCAGATTGTCCCATCGCAGCGGAGGATGTCATTCACCGGCTGGTTCTGTGGAACGTCGACCTGACCCTGGTCGACGTCATCAAGGTGACCCGGGCGGCTTACGTCGAGGCGTTCGCGGCGATAACCGGCCGGCCGCTCATCAAGCTGCCGCAGATGGCGGGCCGGTCGGAGTCCGAGATCTTCTTCGACGCGCTCGCGCTGAACGGCGCCGACGTGAGCGCAGGCGGCACCGCGGTAAGCCTGCTCGAGCCGTTCAGCGCCGAACTCGCCGCCGCCCTCACGGCCCGGCGCGACGACCTCGTCCGCGAGGGGCAGCTGCTGCCAGGTGCGGCGCAGGCGCTGGGGGCGGTGGCCAAGCTCGACGGCGTGGTGCAGACCGTGCTGACCGGCAGCAGCAGGCCGGGCGCCATGCTCAAGCTGCGCGCTTTCGACCTCGATAGCTTCGTCGATTTCGATATCGGCGGCTACGGCTCCGAGGCCTATCCCAAGGGCACGCTGCTGCGGGTCGCGCGGCAGCGGGCGGGCGACAAGCACGGCGTGAGCTTCGACGAGAACGCCACCGTGTACGTAGCCGACTCGCCGCGCGACGTGGACGCGGCGAAGATCGGTGGCGCCCGGTCGCTCGCGGTGGCCAGCGGCCGGGCCAGCGCGGCCGAACTGCGCGAGGCGGGCGCCGACGCGGTGCTGCCTGACCTCACCGATACGGCCGCGCTCACCGAGCTGATCAAGCGCCTGACCGAGCCAGGGTAGCCAGCGTAACTCCCAGCTTGTTATCGCGATTTATCATGATCTGTACCACAATCGGGCTTGAAGGGGCGTTGCAGGCGTGCCGGGATGGCACGATGCTGAGAGCTATGGAAGCGCGTGAGGGTGATCTGCTGAGCCGCGGCTATGGTGCGGTGCTCTGGGAGCCAGATGACAAGACGGTACGGGGCGCCCGGGTAACCCGGTTCATGAGCTGGCTGGCCGACGGCCGCGGACCGCGGTTCGACCGCTACCAGGAGCTGTGGCAGTGGTCGGTGACGCAGCCGGCCCAGTTCTGGGCCGCGATCTGGGACTACTTCGGCGTCCTGGGCGAATGGGACCACGACCCCGGGTCGGTGCTGGCCGGCCAGACCATGCCGGATGTGCGCTGGTTTTCAGGGGCCACGCTCAATTACGCCCGTAACGCCTTGCGGACCGCCTGGACCGATCCGGGCCGCACCGCGATTATTTTTGATTCCGAACGATCCCGGGCTGGAGTTCTAACCTACGGTCAGCTCGCGGCCGAGGTGGCGCGGGTGGCCCGGGGCCTGCGCTCGCTCGGTATCGGCCGCGGCGACCGGGTGGCCGCGCTGCTGCCGAACGTGCCCGAGGCGATCATCGGCCTGCTGGCCACCGCGAGCCTGGGCGCGATCTGGTCGTCGTGCTCGCCTGACTTCGGCGCGAGCAGCGTGATCGACAGGTTCGCGCAGATCGAGCCGACGGTGCTCATCGGCTGCGACGGCTACGGGTACGGCGGCAAGGAGTTCTCCCGGACGGGCATGCTCGCCGACGTGGCGGCGGCTCTCCCCGGTCTGTCCGCGGTCGTCCTGGTAAACCTGCTCGACGAGACCGCCCAAGAGCCCGCGGAGCTGCCCCGGCTGATCCCATGGGCGGACCTCGGCGCGGCGGGCGGCCCGAACGAGCCTGAGTTCGACGAGGTGCCGTTCGCGCATCCGCTGTGGGTGGTGTACTCCTCGGGCACCACCGGGCTGCCCAAGCCGATCATGCACGGCCACGGCGGCATCGTGCTCGAGCACCTCAAGGCGCTCTCGCTGCACCAGGATCTGCGGCCGGGCGACGTCTTCACCTGGTACACCACGACCGGCTGGATGATGTGGAACTACCTGGCCGGAGGCCTGCTGGCCGGTGTCACGATCGTGCTGTACGACGGCAGCGCCAGCTACCCGGGCACGGACCGGCTGTGGCAGCTGGCGGCCGAGCACGGCGTCACCTACCTGGGCGTCGGCGCGCCCTACCTGGTCGCCTGCGCCAAGGCCGGCCTGCGCCCGGGGGCTGAGCAGGACCTGTCCGCGCTGCGGGCCATCGGCTCGACCGGATCGCCGCTGCCGCCCGAGACTTATCGCTGGGTGTACGACAACGTCAAGCCGGATCTGCTGCTCGGCTCGTTCTCCGGCGGCACCGACCTGTGCACGGGTTTCGTCGGGCCGTGCCCGCTGCTGCCGGTGCGGGCGGGCGTGATCTCCGGCCGCTGCCTGGGTGCCGCGGTGGAGGCCTATGACGATGACGGCAAGCCGGTCACAGGCCAGGTCGGTGAGCTGGTGATCACCCAGCCGATGCCCTCGATGCCGGTCGGGTTCTGGCACGACCCGGACGGCGTGCGGTACCGGGAGAGCTATTTCGACACCTATCCGGGCGTCTGGCGGCACGGCGACTGGATCGAGATCCTGCCCGATGGCGGCTGCGTCATCTACGGCCGATCGGACGCCACGCTGAACCGCGGCGGCGTCCGGATGGGCACCAGCGAGTTCTACCGTGTGGTCGAGGGGCTGCCTGAAGTCGGCGATAGCCTGGTGGTGGATACCGGCAGGCTCGGCGAGCAGGGACGGCTGATCCTGTTTGTGGTGCCGGCCCCGGGATGTGAGCTCGACGATGACCTGAAGGGCAGGCTGCGGGCCGCGCTGCGGGCGCAGCTGTCGCCCCGGCACGTGCCGGACGAGATTCACCAGGTGCCCGGCATCCCCCGGACCTTGTCCGGGAAGAAGCTCGAGGTCCCGGTGCGCAAGATCCTGCTCGGTTCGGCCCCGGAGCGGGCCGCCGACCTCAACGCTCTGGCCAACCCCGACGTGCTCGATTCCTTCGGGGGGTTCAGAGCGGCCGACCCTTCCCGGTTACCTAAAGAAACTACTTCGTCACAATGAGGTGGCAGAGTTCTCCGGGTCCTCCGGAGCCGGGTAAGCCGGGTGAGCCGGGATGGTTAAGACGGTGGATCAGGTTAGTGGACACGAAGGAGTGGACGCGATGCCGGACAGCAACGTGGATGAGGCCAGGGAAGCCCTGCTGGTCAAGGCGGACGAAGCCTGGCCGCACGATCCCGGCTTGGACTCAGAAGTCGCAGGGGACACCGGCGGTAACGTCGTCTGCTACCTGCGGGCTTACTATCAGCGCGTCGCCACCGAGGACCTGGCCTCGCCGACCCGGATGGCGGGGGTGGCGGAAGCTCACGCCCGGTTTGGCCTGCGCAGGCCGCAGGGCCGCGCCCTCGTTCAGGTCCGTGAGCCGGGTGACACTCACCCGGATCCGGGCACTCCGTCGAGCCTGGTCGTGGACATCGCCGTCGACGACATGCCTTATCTGGTCGACTCGGTCACGACCGAGCTGAACCGGCACGAGGCCGAGATCCAGCTGCTCCTGCACCCGGTCCTGCGCGTGCGCAGAGACGTCACCGGCGCCCTCCGCGCGATCCTCGGGGTGGGGCCTGGGGGGGCGGGCAGCGTCCCCCCCGAGGTAACACAGATAACAGAATCGTGGATCCATGTTGAGCTCGGGCCGCCGAAAGACCGGGTCAGCGGTGATCAGCTCGCGGCCGATCTGCGCCGCGTCCTCGACGACGTGCGCGTCGCCGTGGAGGATCAGCGGCGGATGGGCTCGGTGGCGCAGGCCCTGGCCGCAGATCTGGGCGGAGCCCCCGGCAGTGACGAGGCCGAGTTCGGCGAGTTGCTGCGCTGGCTGGCAGGAGGCAACTTCACCTTCCTCGGCTACCGCGAGTACGACCTGGTGCGGGCGGAGGAGAACGTGGGCCTGCGGGCCGTGCCGGGAACCGGGCTTGGCATCCTGCGCCACGACCGGCAGGGCCCGGATTCGCTGAGCAGGATGTCACCTCAGGTCGTGGCCAGGGCGCAAGACCCGGCCGAACGGCTGGTGCTGGCCAAGGCCAACTCCAGGTCTACCGTCTACCGCGCTAGCTACCTGGACTACGTCTCGGTCAAGAAGATCGACGAGGCCGGGACGGTCACCGGGGAGTTCAGGTTCCTCGGCCTGTACACGCACGCGGCGCATACCGCGCCCATCGCGGGCGTGCCCATGCTCAGGCGCAAACTCGCCCAGGTCCTCGCCGCGGCCGGGTTGACTCGGGACAGTCATGACGGGAAAGACCTCGTCGAGATACTCCAGGACTACCCGCGCGAGGAACTGTTCGAGATCTCGGCCGAAGAGCTCACCCCGATCGCGCTTGGCGTGCTGCGGCTGAGCGAGCGCAAGCAGACCCGGCTGTTCCTGCGCCGGGACCGGTACGGCCGGTACATGTCCTGCCTGGTGTACCTGCCCAGGGACCGGTACACCACCAAGGTCAGGCTGCGCGCGCAGGGCATTCTGAAAGACGCCCTGCACGGGGTTTCCGTGGACTACAGCGCCATGGTCGGCGATTCGGCGCTGGCCCGGCTGTACGTGGTGGTCCGGGGGGAGCGGGGCCACCCGGTCCCGCAGGTGGACGCGGCCGCCCTGGAGCGGGCTCTGGCCGCGGCGGTCAGGTCCTGGGATGAGGACCTGACCGCCGAGGTGACCCGCAGGCTCGGCGAGGACCGGGCCCGGACGCTGCTCGAGGAGTGCTCGGCGGGCATCCCCGAGACGTACAAGGCCGACGTGTCCACGGCGGACGCGGTGGACGACCTGACCACGATGCTCGAGCTGCGCGAGTCCGGGACGGAATTCGCCGTGCGGCTGGTGGAGGACCCGGACCGGTGGACGCTGGTGGTGTACCGGCCGCGGACGCCGATCACGCTGTCGGAGGTGCTCCCGCAGCTGCAGCACATGGGCCTGGAGGTCGTCGACGAGCACCCGTACCAGTTCGCTGGGCGGGATAACGCCGGTTCGTTCTGGATATATGAATTTGGTCTCCGGACCCCGGCGGGGCCGGCCGGCGGCAGCGTGCGGCAGATCTTCGAGGAGGCGCTGACCGCGCTGTGGCACGGCGAGACCGAAGACGACGGGTTCAACACGCTGGTGCTGACGGCGGGCCTGAGCTGGCGCGAGGTCGTGCTGCTGCGCGCCTACGCGAAGTACCTGCGCCAGGGAGGGACGCGGTTCAGCGAGGATTACCTGCAGCGGGTGCTGCGGTCGAACGGGGCGATCACCCGGCTGCTGGTCCGGCTGTTCGAGTCCAGGTTCGACCCGGGCCGGCAGAACGGCGTGTCCGAACGCGGCGAGGCCATCACCGAGGAGATCCGCGGCCAGCTCGACGAGGTGGTCAGCCTGGACCACGACCGGATCCTGCGGTCCTACCTGGCCCTGATCGACGCGACCCTGCGGACCAATTACTACCGCCTCCAAAGCCCGGGCGCGGTGCCTGGCCCGCACCCGCTGGTGCTCAAGCTCGACCCCAGCGGCGTGCCGGGGCTGACCTCGCCGCGGCCCAAGTTCGAGATCTTCGTCTACTCGCCCCGGCTGGAGGCGGTGCACCTGCGTTTCGGCCGGGTGGCGCGCGGCGGGCTGCGCTGGTCGGACCGGCTCGAGGACTTCCGCACCGAGGTCCTCGGCCTGGTCAAGGCGCAGGAAGTGAAGAACGCGGTCATCGTACCGTCCGGCGCCAAGGGCGGCTTCGTGTGCAAGCAGCTGCCCGATCCGGCCGGCCGTGAGGTGTACCAGGCCGAGGTGCTCGCCTGCTACCAGACGTTCATCGCGGCGATGCTCGACGTGACCGACAACATCGAGGCGGACAAGGTGGTGCCGCCGCCGCAGGTGGTCCGGCGCGACGGCGACGACCCGTACCTGGTGGTGGCGGCCGACAAGGGCACCGCGACGTTCTCCGACACCGCGAACGAGGTGGCGGCCCGCTACGGCTTCTGGCTGGGCGACGCGTTCGCCTCCGGCGGATCCGAGGGCTATGACCACAAGAAGATGGCCATCACCGCGCGCGGCGCCTGGGAGTCGGTGAAATGGCACTTCGCGGCGCTGGGGATGAACCCGGACACCGACGATTTCACCGTCGTCGGCGTCGGCGACATGTCCGGTGACGTGTTCGGCAACGGCATGCTGCTGTCCCGGCACATCAAGCTGGTCGCGGCCTTCGACCACCGGCACGTCTTCGTCGACCCAGATCCCGATCCGGCCGCCAGCTTCGCCGAGCGCAGCCGGATGTTCGAGCTGCCCAGGTCCTCGTGGGCGGATTATGACCAGGCGCTGATCTCGCCGGGCGGCGGGGTGTGGCCGCGCAGCGTGAAGTCGGTTCCGGTGTCGCCGCGGGCCCGCACCGCCCTCGGCATCGACGCCAGGGTCACCATGGTGTCCCCGGACGAGCTGATCTCCGCCATCCTGGCCGCCCCGGTGGACCTGCTCTGGAACGGCGGGATCGGCACCTACGTGAAGGCCAGCTCCGAATCCCACGCCGACGTGGGGGACCGGTCCAACGACGCGGTCCGGATCGACGCCAGCCGGCTGCGCGCCCGCGTCGTCGGCGAGGGCGGCAACCTCGGCTTCACCCAGGCGGCCCGGATCGAGTACTCCCTCGGCGGCGGGCTGATGAACACCGACTTCATCGATAACTCCGCCGGGGTCGACACCTCCGACCACGAGGTCAACATCAAGATCCTGCTCGCCGACGCGATCCGGGACGGCGTCATCCCGGCCTCGGCCCGGCACCAGCTGCTGAACGAGATGACCGACGAGGTGGCCGCCCTGGTGCTGCGGCACAACTACCGGCAGAATATGGCGCTGGCGGTGGCCCGGTCGCAGGTGCCGTCCCTGTTCCATGTGCATGTGCGGTACCTGCGCAAGCTGATCAGGGACAAGCGGCTCCACACCGAGCGCGACGTGCTGCCGGACGAGCGGGAGATCGCCGAGCGGCGGTCCTCCGGGGCCGGCCTGACCAGCCCGGAGCTGGCCCTGCTGCTCGCGCACACCAAGATCTCGGCGGGCGAGGACGTGCTGGGGTCTCAGCTGCCCGACGACCCGTACCTGCGCCGGGTGCTTGACGCCTACTTCCCGGCGCCGCTGCGGGCCAGGTTCGCCGACCGGATGGAATCGCATCCGCTGCGCCGGGAGATCATCACCAGCTCGGCGGTCAACGAGATGATCGACTCCTCCGGCACCACGTTCCTGTTCCGGCTGGTCGAGGAGACCGGCGCGTCCGTGCCCGACCTCACCCGGGCCTGGCTGGTCGCCCGCGAGGTGTTCGACATGCCGGCGTTCTGGCGGCAGGTCGAGGAGCTCGAGGGTCAGGTCGCCATCGCGGCCCAGATCACGCTGCTGCTCGAAGGGCGCAAGCTGACCGAGCGCGCGGTCCGGTGGCTGCTGCAAAACCGCCGCCCGCCGTTCGACATCCAGGCCACCGTGGCCTTCTTCGCCGATGGGGTCCGGACGGTCCGTTCGGGTCTGCCGAAGCTGCTCACCGGCCGGGACCTGGCCGGGTTCGAGGAGCGCCGGGACTCCTACTCCGACCTCGGCGTGCCGGGCGAGCTGGCTGAGCGGGTCGCGGCCATGGTGCCGACGTACTCGGCCTTCGGCATCGTGCAGGCGGCCGCGGCCGCCTCCGCCGGACGCGGGATCGAGGAGACCGCCGAGGTCTACTTCGACCTCGCCGACCGGCTGCAGATCACCCGGCTGCGCGACCGGATCACCGCGCTGCCCCGGGAGGACCGCTGGTCGACGATGGCCCGGTCCGCGCTGCGGGACGACCTGTACACCGCGCACGCCTCGCTCACCGAGGACGTGCTCGGGGTCAGCGGCCCGGAGGTGGCCAGGACCCCCGAGGAGCGGCTGGCCGCCTGGGCGTCGCGTAACGAGGCGGCGGCGGCGATGGCGACGCAGACGCTGGGGGAGATCTGGGAGAGCGAGCGCTTCACGTTCACCACGTTGTCGGTGGCGCTGCGCGCCATCCGCACCCTGGTCACCGCCAGCTCCCTGCCCCAGACTGAGTAGCTAGAGCGCGTGGCTGTAGCTGGGGCCGCTGCTCGCGCCGATGACGGTCACCTTGGCGTGCGGCGCGGTGGCCGGCGGGTCGATCGCCGCGAACTGGTCGGTCCAGTTGTCGTACACCGCGTGGTACCCGACTTCGTGCGACAAGGTAAAGAGCGGCCTGAACTCGGTGGGAACCGGGATCGGTGACCCCTTGGCTCCTCCCGGGTGCATGACGCTGGTGTTCAGGTACATCCCGTAGAGCACCAGGTCCCCGCCGTTTTTCAGGCGCAGCTCGAACTGCGCGAAGGACGCGCTCTGCAGCAGCCACTGGTACGTCAGGCCGCGGGCCGCCGCCGCCCCGGCCTGCGCGGCCTGCGCGGCGTACAGCCCGGTGGTCTGCGGTCCGGCGCTGATCACCGCGGCGGCCGGGGCGGCCGGCCCCTCGTCCGCCACCGCCGCCTGGGTCGCCCCCAGCACGTCCGGGCGCAGCAGCACGCTGCCGTCGGTGAGCGGCGCGGCGACGGCGTAGCCGTCGCTTCCGACCGCCACCGGCGGCAGCGGACGATCGAGCGCGGCGGTGCCGTTGAGGGTCCAGCCGCGGACCGGCTTGCCCTTCTCGAACAGCATGATCGTGTTGACCGCCGGGCCCAGGCGGCCGCCCACCTCGGGCGTCCGCAGCACGTTCACCACGAACCACAGCGGATACGCGCCCGGGGCCGGGATGTAGTACGCCGGCGTGCCGTACTTGTACACCGGAACCGGGGTGCCCGCCTTGGCGAGCGCCGCGTACTGGCCCTTGGCCTGAGCCCACTGCGCGTCCGCGGTGACCGCCAGGCCAGCGATCGTGTCGCCGCTGGCCGCCGCGGCGGCGCTGGCCTGGACAATGCGCGTGAAGATGCCCTGCGCCTGGGTCAGCGTCTGGGCGTAGGCAGGGCCGTGGCTCGGGCCGGCCCCCGCGTCCGCGGATGACCCCGGCGCGCAGCCCTGGATGGCTAGCAGGGTAGCGACCGCCAGGGCCGCCGACCCGATCGCGGTCCGGGCCAGGCTCTGGCGCCTTCGGAGGATCACGCTAAGGCAGGATACCGGGTTTGGCCGCCCGGATTCGCGCGCATGGCAGGGTTGCGATCTATCCTGCGCTCCTCGCGTAGGCTAGCCGGCATGGCAGGTACCGATCCCGCCGATGAGATAGCGGCACTGACGTCGAAGCTCGCCAGCATTGAGGCGGTGCTCGACCCTGGAGCTATGCAGACAGAGGCGGACGGCTTGCGTGAGCAGGCCGCCGACCCCGGGCTTTGGGCTGACCAGGATCGGGCCCAGAAGGTGACCCGCCGGCTGTCCTACCTGGAGGCGGAGCTGGCCCGGCTGGCGGCCCTGCATCAGCGGCTCGGCGACACCCAGGTGCTGTTCGACCTGGCCGAGAGCGAGAACGACGAGCCCACCCGGATCGAGGCGACGCGCGAGCTCACCGGGCTGCGGACCGAGATCGACCAGCTCGAGGTGCGCACCTTGCTGGCCGGCGAGTACGACGCCAGGGAAGCGCTGATCTCGATCAGCGCCCAGGCCGGCGGGGCGGACGCGGCCGACTTCGCGGAGAACCTGATGCGGATGTACCTGCGCTGGGCGGAGCGGCACAAGTACCGGACCGAGGTGTACGACACGTCCTACGCCGAGGAGGCGGGGATCAAGTCGACCACGTTCGCGGTGAACGCGCCCTACGCCTACGGAACGCTGCGCGGCGAGCACGGCACGCACCGGATGGTCCGGATCTCCAAGTACGACAACCAGGGCCGCAGGCAGACCTCGTTCGCCGGTGTCGACGTGACGCCGGTGGTGGAAACGACCGATCACATCGACGTCAGTGACGACGACATCAGGGTCGACGTGTTCCGGTCAAGCGGTCCCGGCGGCCAGGGCGTGAACACCACCGACTCGGCGGTCCGCATCACCCACCTGCCCACCGGCATCGTGGTCTCCTGCCAGAACGAGCGCAGCCAGATCCAGAACCGCGCCTCGGCGATGGCCGTGCTGCAGTCCAAGCTGCTGGAACGGCGGCGGCACGAAGAAGCCGAGGAGATGGCGGCGCTGCGCGGCGACGGCGGCCGCGCCTGGGGAACCCAGATCCGCAACTACGTGCTCTACCCTTACCAGAACGTCAAGGACGTGCGGACGGGAATGGAGACGGGGAACACCGTGGCGGTCCTCGACGGGGAGATTGACGAGTTCATCGATGCGGAGATCCGCTGGATGCGCCAGAACGGCCGGTAGAGAACGGCCGGCAGGTCTCCGCGGTAGGTCTCCCGCGACACGCCCGGCTGCGCTCGCTGGTCGCGGCTCTTTACGCCGGGTTATTTCGCCGGTTCTGCCGGGCTATTTCGCCAGCTGCAGGGCCAGTAGCAGCAGCAAGCTCAGCACTAGGACGGCCGCGACGATCAGCTGAGGACTGGCGCCCGAATGCTGATGGTGAACATGCTGTCGCGATGCGCGACAAGCCGGGCACCGGCCTTCCGCTACTGGCCCGGCGCACTGCGCACAGATCAGGTGTTCGCAGCTCATGGAACCCCTTCCGGCTGGGCCCGCGCCCCGGCACTTGCCGCGATGTAAGGCCTTAGCTGCCAGTTTCCCTCTAGACTGATCCCTGGCCCAATCCAGGTTACCCGCAAGTCGCCCAGGTTGCGGCGGCCGCCGCGGCCTGGTCCTCCTACATCGATGTGATGGTCCCGTGATCAACTTCGATAACGTCACAAAGGTCTATCCGAATCAGAGCCGCCCCGCGCTGGAGAGCGTGAACATCGAGGTCACCAAGGGAGAGTTCGTCTTCCTCGTCGGCCCGTCCGGGTCGGGGAAGTCGACCTTTCTCCGCCTGGTCCTGAAGGAGGAGCGGCCTTCAGACGGCAAAATCCACGTGGCAGGCCGGGACCTCGCGCGACTCACGAACTGGAAGGTGCCGTATCTGCGGCGTCGCATCGGCTGCGTGTTCCAGGATTTCCGGCTGCTGCCGAATAAGAACGTCTATCAGAATGTCGCGTTCGCTTTGGAAGTCATCGGCAAGCAGCGGCGCCTTATCCGCAAGGTCGTCCCCGAGGTCATCGACCTCGTGGGCCTGGAGGGCAAGTATGACCGGATGCCGGACGAACTGTCCGGCGGCGAGCAGCAGCGGGTCGCGATGGCGCGCGCGTTCGTCAACCGGCCGATGATCCTGCTCGCCGACGAGCCGACGGGGAACATCGACCCGGCGACCTCGATCGGCATCATGAAAGTGCTCGACCGCATCAACCGGACAGGAACGACCGTGGTCATGGCCACTCATGACGCGGCTATCGTCGACTCGATGCGCAAGCGGGTCATCGAGCTCGAATACGGCAAGGTCGTCCGAGATCAGTCGCGCGGGGTGTACGGCCAGGCATACTGACCTGTCGTTACCGCGCCGGTGCCATTCCCTGGCCGCGCGGTGCCGACGCCTAAAACCTAGGACTACGAGGATCAGCCAGCATGCGTTCACAGTTCGTCTTCTCCGAGATCTGGATCGGGCTGCGCCGGAATCTCACCATGACGATGGCGCTCATCGTGGTCGTGGCCATCAGCCTGTCCCTGCTCGGCACGGGTCTGCTGTTCGTCAAGCAGGTGGACAGGACGCGGACCTACTGGCAGGGGAAGGTCGAGCTGTCGATCTACCTGTGCATCAAGACGAGTCCGCAACCGCAGTGCCAGCAGAACGGGCCCTCCACCGTGGCGCAGCGGGATCAGCTGCGCCAGCAGCTGTCCGCCATGCCGCAGGTCCAGAACGTCTACTACGTCTCACAGCAGCAGGCCTACACCGAGTTCAGGCAGTACTTCTCCAACGAGCCCGCCCTGGTCCAGGACACCCAGCAGGGCGACATCCCTGACTCGTTCGAGGTGAAGCTGAAGAATCCCGAGGCCGACTACAACATCGTGGCCAGCGCGGTGACGGGCGCCCAGGGGGTGGAAACCGTGGTCGACGAGATGACCATCCTGGACAAGTTCTACCGGCTTCTCGACGGGGCCAGGAACGCGGTGATCATCATCGCGCTGATCCTGATCGTGGCCGCCATCTTGCTGGTGGCCAACACGATCAGGCTGTCCGCGTTCAACCGGCGCAGGGAAACCGCCATCATGCGCCTGGTCGGCGCGTCGAACTTCTACATCCAGCTGCCTTTCCTGCTGGAGGGGGCGATCGCCGGCCTGATCGGCTGGGCGATCGCGGCGGGGCTCCTGGTGGCGGTCAAGTCGCTGATGCTAGATAGCCTGGAGCAGTACTTCTCCTTCAATGTAGGTTTGTCCGTCGGTGACCTGATCGAGGTGATCTTGTTCTCGATGGTGGTAGGAGTCGTGCTATGCGGTGTGACGTCGTTCCTGACTCTGCGTCGCTATCTGCGTATCTGAGTGGTTGCCGGAGTGGTGATGGGAGGGACGTGGCTCGGGAGCAGGGGCAGAAAGTCATTGCCCGTAATCGCCGTGCGTACCACGACTATCACGTTGAGGACACCTTCGAGGCCGGCCTGGTCCTGACCGGAACCGAGGTGAAATCACTGCGCGAGGGCCGTGCGTCGCTGGCGGACGGGTTCGCGCAGATCACCGGCGACGAGGCGTGGCTGCACAACGTGCACATCCCTGAGTACATCGGGGGCACCTGGACCAACCACGCGCCCCGGCGGATCAGGAAGCTCTTGCTGCATCGCAAGGAGATTGACCGCCTGGCCAGCAAGATCGCCGAGCAAGGTTTGACCCTGGTCCCGCTTTCGCTGTACTTCAGGGATGGGAACGTCAAGGTGGAACTCGGTCTCGCCCGCGGTAAGCGGACCTACGACAAGCGTCAGGACCTGGCCAAACGTGATGCGGCCAGGGAAATGGACCGGGCGCTGAAGCGGCGAAGGTGACGGGCAGGCGGATCGTGTCCTCTCACGCGAGCGAGCGCCGCGGCCACGCCAGGCTGCGGGGGCCCTCGGCGCCCCGGCCACGCGACGTCGTCCCTCCTGGTCTCTCCAGTCCCACCATCCCCCCGGGCCTTTCCAGTCCATCGGGGGTGCCGAATCTCTCTAGCCCTTCGAGCCCCGCAGGTCTCTCTAGTCCTGCGGGACCCCCAGGCATCCGTGTCGCCGGACCTCCTGGCTCACAGGTGGCCCGGCCCACCCGCCTGACCCCCGCCGCGCCGAGGCCGACCCGTCACGTAGCGCCCGGGCCGTCGCCTAAGCCCGGGCAGAAGACCCCGGCCGCGCGCCGGCGGGCGAAGCGGTCGAAGCTGGCCGCGGTCGTCATCGTCGCGGTCGGCGTGCTGGTCATCGGGCTGGCTACCGGTTTCGGTTCTGAGCTGTCCGCGGAGCCCACCGCGCAGGCGTTCCTGCTCGACTGGCAGCAGCAGCAGTACGCCGCCGCGGGGGGGCTGACCACGGCTACGCCGGCCACCGTCACCGCCGAGCTGAAGAGTTCCTTCGGGCAGGTCGACGCCACCCAGATCTTCCTCACCATGAGCTCGATCGTCCAGCACGGCGGCACCGCGCAGGCCTCCTTCAAGGCGTCGGTCAGCCTGGCTGGCGAGGAGCACGTCTGGACCTATCACGGCACGTTCGGCCTGCGCCGGGTGGACGGCAGCTGGAAGGTCAACTGGGCGCCCAGCGTCATCAACCCGAGCTTGGGCCAGGGTGAGCGGCTGGCCATGGTGACCGAGTTCCCGTCCCGGGCGGCCGTGCTTGACGCCGAGGGGTATCCGCTCGAGCTGTCGGCCCCGGCGTACGAGGTGGGTGTGTGGCCCGAGCGCCTGGCCAGCCAGGGGGCGACCGCCCGGTCCTTCGCCGCGCTGACCGGACTGCAGGCGGGGCAGGTGTTCGGCCAGATCGCGGCGGCCCGGCCGAACCAGTTCTTCCGGCTCGCCACGCTCGATCCCATCACCTACTCTCACTTGCGTGCCCGGCTCAGCCGGGTGCCCGGCCTGGTGGTTCAGCGGGTGTCGGAGCGGCTGTTCCAAGCCGAGGCGACCGGCCTGGTCGGCGAGGTGGGCAGCGAGGTCAACCCCGTGCTGCGGGCGAACGGCGCGTTCTACCTGCCCGGCACCACGGTCGGGCTGTCCGGGCTTGAGCAGACCTATCAGCGTCAGCTCCTCGGCACGCCCACGACCGAGGTGGTCGCGGTGAACCCAGCCGGCGCGCAGACCGCTGTCCTGGCGCGCTGGCCGGGTGTTCCCGGCACGCCGGTGCGGACCACGATTCAGCCGTCGGTCCAGAACGCGGCTCTGAAGGCGCTCGACGGTGCGGCTGACTCCGGCGAGATCGTGGCCGTCCAGGCGTCGACCGGTCAGGTCCTGGCGGTGGCCCAGCGTCAGGCGTCAGGCACCCTGCCCGCCGATGGCCCGCTGGCCGCGAAGCTGACGCCGGGTACCGCGTTCACCATCGTGTCGGCGGCCGCGCTGCTCAGCGGCGGGCTGAAGCCGTCCGTCGCGATCTCGTGCGAGAATTCCTTCACGGTCGGGGGGCAGACGTTCACCAGCGACGGGACTGGTGAGGAGAAGCCGTTCAGCGCCGATTTCGCCGACGACTGCGGTACCGCCTTCGCGGGCATGTCCGAACGGCTCTCCTCCAGCCAGTTCGACCAGGTGGTGACGACCTTCGGGATCGGGTCGGACTGGTCGCAGCTGCCTGTGCCTGCCTTCTCCGGTTCGGTGCCTTCGGCCACCGGAGAGGCTGACCTCGCCGCCGAGACGATCGGCCAGGGCAGTGTCCGGGTCAGCCCGCTGTCGATGGCCATGGTAGCCGCGGCCGTCGATTCGGGCAGCTGGCACATGCCGCAGGTCACCCAGGATGCGGCCGATTCGGCCAGCAAACCGGGCGCCGCACTGGATCCTGGATCCATGTCCGCCCTGCGTGAGCTCATGCGCGGTGCGGTTAGCTCAGGCGCGGCGCACGCCGCCAGCGTGCCCGGTCCGCAGGTGTATGGCCAGGTGGGCCTGGTCCATTCGGGCTCAGGCTGGATGAGCTGGTTCGTCGGCTATCGCGGCCCCATCGCCTTCACGGTGATCGAGACGGGCCGGACCGCGCAGCTGTCCGCCGCCGCCCTGGCCGCCGCCTTCCTGACCGCGATCCGCGGCTAACCCGCCAGGATCGGAAGTCGGGCCCCTCCTGTCACCGAGCGTATCTACAGGAAGCGATAGTCCATCCTTCAATTACCCTGCGTTATCTATATGTAACTCTAATGTGCTCACCCTAGGCAACCATGTGGCCACCTAGCAGCGTCTTTACTGATGACTGGGGTTCGCTTGGGGGGTTGCGGCCCAGTCAACGTGAGGGTCCGGGTCTCATCTCGGGGGAGGCCCGGCCGCCAGGCCGGCTCCGACCCTGCCGGTCTGCCCCTGCGGGCGCGTCTCGGCCACCGCCAGCGCCCGCAGGGGCCACTTCATGTTCCGGTCCCTATGCCCCGGGAGCCCCGGGAGCCACAGAAGCCCCGGGAGCCCGGTAAGCGGGAATCTAAGTTGGCTATCCCCTGTTGTGAGTGTACGGTCGGGTACGGCGGTATGGCTCAGCCGTGCTGGCCAGACAACTCAATAGGGGGTGATCGGTTTCGACTTCGGTGGTCGAACCAGGGGAAGCGGGCCGAGGGTTGCGGTTGTGACCTCGTTAATCCTGTGACCGCAAACCAATAAGTGCCAACTCAACGCGCACTGACCTCGCTCTCGCCGCTTAAGACGAGTTAAAGAGGTCTGTCAGCCCGGGGATGCCTTCGACCCGGTGTCTGGCATCAGCTAGAAGGATCACCGTCTGACCCGGCCGCGGGGCTAGACGGGACATCAAACAGTGGCTGAGCCTGTCGGCGTCTCGCTTGCGTGATCGCCGGGGCTGAGAAAAGCAGAGCAAGCTGCGCCCGGAGAAGCCCTGGTGAGGTACTGAAGGACGCGGGTTCGATTCCCGCCACCTCCACCTCCGTGATGTCCCTAGACATCCATGGTCCCGAACCCACCTTGGGTTGCGGGGCCTTTTTCATGCCAGCGCGTCCAGCGCTCCCTCCCTCGTCATTCACAGCCAACCAGTCACTTTGTTCGATTTATGCATCCTATCATTCAAGTCTAGTGCTCGAGCGGTTATTATTCGCTAGTATGTTTGGTATAAGCGTCAAGGTTGAGGTCAAGCTCACTCTTCTGAACGGACGGTGGTTCGTGGCCACGGGACCGGTTTCCCCGGACCCCGGGCGGGACGAGGACCCCGCCGGGCGTGCTGGCGAGCCGGACGGGCCCGAAGGGTGGCGGGAGCTGTCACCCTCGCGGGAGGACTGGCTGACCGAGGAGGAGTGGGTGGCGTGGCTGTCCCGGATCGAGCCCGAGGAATGGGCCGGTGCCGGCGAGGACGACGAGCCCGAGGACGACGAGCCCGGCCCCGCCAGCCCGCCGCAGCCG
>OCTA010001445.1_pt1 | contig 21786 bp, 12 predicted proteins | sample 1538991 | NCBI WGS metagenome assembly OCTA01 (sample SAMEA3539302, study PRJEB22396) | soil metagenome | biome: tundra; feature: field; material: soil | place: USA | collected 2010-05 | depth 0.15 m | reverse complement strand
ATCGCGGGACGGTGGGCGGAGATCGAGGGCGGGGAAGAGGTTGGAATCTGATCGGTGAAGCGCTCCCGTTTACTGTTGTGGGGCGGCCGGACGGGCGAGGAAAACGGAAGGCCTGCTGAATTCGGCGAAGTCGGAATCGAGCTGGTCGCACGCATATAGGCCGAATCCGAATTGAGCGGCCGAGGCCGGGGCGCGGAGGGTGACTTCGAGCCGGCGGAGGCGGTCCCAGTCGCCAGCGGGGGCACGGGACTCGGCGACGTCGCCGACGTAGTGCCCGGCGCTATCCAGGAAACTCACGACGAGGCAGGCTTTGCTCCCGGGACCGACCCGGCCGCGAAAATCGATCGATGCGCGGTAAAGCGCTCCGGGTTCGGCGGGGATCCATTGGAGAAGGTGCTCGTAGGAGGCGTGATCGTAGCGGATGCTCTTCGGGCCGGAGGGAGGCGCGATAATGCGGATCGCACGATTCTGCGAGGGCTCTCCCCGGCCGAGCCAGGCGGTGGCATTCCAGACGAAGGTCGTGTCGTCGAGATGAGGCACGGAGGCGATGCGGGACCAAGTCGGATCGAGGAGAGGGGCGGGGCGCCAGGGCGGAGAGGAAGCGTCGGCGGCGAGATTTGCGGCTGGGTCGTCCCGGAGGTAGACCAAGAGATCCGTGGAAGTCATCGCGCCCGAGGCCACGGCCTCGGCGTAGGCGGAGATGAATCGGGTCCGTTTTCCGAGATAGTCGCCTAGGAGGGCGGGCGTGGGAGAATTGGAAAGGGCGATCCGCGCTTCGCAGAACCCGCAGAAAGCGTCCGAGGCTTCGAATGCCGTTGAGATGAAGGAGACCCGGCGGGCGGCCAGGGGATCGCGGGCGTCGGAGGCGGCCTTGCGAAGGAGGGCGCGGAGGCGCTCGCGGGTCTTGGGAGGGAAGAGTGCGGCCTGGGCGGGATCCTGGTAGTACTTGATCCAGCGGGCCGGGCCGGGCTGGGTGGTCCACGCTTTTTCGCAGAGGGCGTAGAATTCCTGCATGTCGAAAGCGGCTTCGCCGAAGAGCGTGTGGTAGTATTCGGCGAGGAGGGCGTCGGTGGACAGCGCGGGGTCCCAAAGGAGCCGGGCAGCGACCCAGAGTTTGGGGCCGTCGAGGGCCCAATGGGGGTAGGCCTCGGCTGTGAATGCGCGGACGCCGCAGGCGTACTCAAAACGGAGGCTCTCGGCAGTGAGGTGCGTCGTGACGCGGGGGACTAGGAAGGGCGCTCCGTAGAGGTAGTCGTAGCAGCCGATCATGGACGCGCCCGACTGGCACCAGCGGCGGATGAGGGCCTGGTCCTCGCGGGCGAAGGAAGGATCGTACCACTGGGTGCGGTCGGCGGTGAGCCAGGGAAGGATGGAAGGCCGGACGGCAAAGCGGGGGGTGTTTTCGCACCAGTAATAGGCGTAGGCGCTGAGGCGTTTTCCCGGGAGGTCGCTCGCGGTGGCATCGGCGACCCGGTTCATGAAGGAAAAAACGAGGTCGGAATAGTCCGGGCGGTTCCGAAACCAGCGGAACGGGCCGCGGGCCAAAAGGGTTTCGGGAGACTGGTCGAAGCGGATGCTGTCATTGACGCTGAGAGAGACGGCCTCGGCGCCGGGGTGGGCGCGAAAGTACGCTTTGACGTAGCGGGCGGCCTCGGAGGCGACGGCGGGATTGGCGAGGTTGGGCTGCCAGTTGTAGTCGTTGGAATCGACGGGGCGATAGCGTTTGCCTTCGAGGAGGGGGAACCAGTCCGGGTGGGCGTCGAATTGCGCGTGGGGGATGACGTTCAGGAGGGCGTGGCCGTGGGGCCAGCGATCGTGGAGTCCATTGTGAAGGGCCCAGGCCTGGCCGGAGGCGTCGAGACCGGAGAAGGCGCGGGAAAGGAATGCGGGCTGAACAAGAATGTCTGTGGAGTGGGGGATCCAACGGGCGCGGGGGATCACTTCGCCAAGTTCGCCGGGGAAAAACCAGCGGGCGTTCAGCTCGCGGGAGCAAAATCCGTTGACGGCGAAGAGGGTGGCGAGGGGGGTGGCGCCATGGAGGATCACGGTGCCGTCGGCGCGCGTTACGATGCGATAGCTGTCGCTGTCGGCACCCGGGGGAAGGGGAGCTTCGGCGCGGGTGAAGGGGCCATCGCCGAGGAAGAACCGGGGTTCATGGGGAGCAGCGATGGCCGCTCCATTGATCGAAGCGGGCTGGTCGGTCGCCAGGAGCCAAACGCGGGCGAGTTCAGCGGCCGCCTGGGTCTCCTGTTCAACAGGAGCGGCAGGCAGGATGATATCGGCGGAAGGGGCCCGAGCCGGGAGGAATGACAGACTCAGCACGGCCGGGAGCCATGCCCTCCAGGGTCGTTTCGCTCGTTGCATGCACAGTGGGCATTATCCTCCGCCGAGGCGCACGGCCAGTCTGGAATTTCGCATTCCAATCACTAGGCATCAGCCCAGGCCGACGTCGGCCTTGGCCTTCTGGCACGGAAGGCCCGGGTTGCCCGCGACCCGGGCAATCGCTGTGTTTAGGTCGCGCAGATCCTCCAGTTCCTCCACACCTTCGCGCAAGTCGTTCATCGCGAAGGCTGGTGCTCAGGACAGGAGTCGAACCTGCACGCCTTACGGCACACGCCCCTCAAACGTTTCCGACATTCCGCGCGCACGCGCATCCACGCATATCGTCGAGCGAAGTAAGGCATAGGACAACAGGTTGCGCATGCGCCCAAAATCACCCAAATTCGCTCATTTTTGGGCTCGTGGTGCAGGAGCTGCGGTGCAGGAGCTTGCGCAACATCCTCCGCGAACGCGCCGTCACCGCCCACCCGCCGAAGCGCGACCGCATAGACCCGGATAATGGCAATAAGCTGGCAATGGTTAAGGCATTTTTCCGCTCCTTTGGATTGCATCCATTTGTCGTAAAAGTTTTTGCTTATTTCCGCCCTTGAACATCCGCATCATCTGCCGCAAATGATGGAGAGGCATAATACCAATTACTTATGTAAGTTTATATGCCGTTAACCCCAGAGGAAAGCCCCAGGAGTTGATGGCACGGCGCCGACCCTTACAGCAGTCCGGCCTCGCGCCACGAGAAGTACCCTTTTCCGGAGGGGTCGTCGACCGGGTTGCCTGTGATTCAGGTGGTCGACCAAGGGGATGTCCAGGATGCGTCCAGCGTCCGCCAGCTGTTTTGTCACCGCCAAATCCGCCGTACTGGGAACAACTTCGCCGAAGGGTCGGAATGAATGGCCAGAATCGCGCTGGCGCTGCTCAGACAGGCGATCCTGAAGACTTCTCGGGGGTGGCAGAGCGCGCATGTCGCGGTTCCCACTGAAATCTTGTGCCGTCCGAGCGGTTTGTTCTTTCGGTTCAGGGTGATAATCGAGATTGGGCTGCCGCTCCAACTCTAGCGGTCGCTGCGATTCAAGGAGAACATTGAATCACGATGGCTTCATCGCGCTCCGGGTGGGCGGCCTCGCCCAGGAAGCGCGTCAGCGCCAGATTCGTTATATTCCCTGCTTCCAGGGCTTGGGTGAACGACGGAGGGCAGTTTCGTCCCCATACGACCTTGCAGTCCTTCAGCGCGACATTGTCCGCGTACCGGATGCTGAATCCCGGCGTGTTGTGCGCCTCGATTTCGGGGTAGGCCGTCGTCGGCCGGTTGTCGAACACTGCTCCCGGGAAAGACGTCCAGCGGTCGAAAGTGATCGCGACGTTCTCAAGCGTCACGTCGCGAATCCGGCATTCCTTCGAGCCATTCACACGAACGCTGTTCTCAGCCCTTCCGGTGACGTTTTGCACGCGCACTCCGCGAAGACTTCCCATCTTCATCTCGGGTGTGCGCGGGTGCGCGGTCAGCGAAATGGCCTCGCCCCGGCCCCACCAGGGATTCGAGTAGTACCGGGAAACCAGTTTGATGTCGCGGAATTCGATATCGGAGACGTCTCCTTCATCGCGCATTTGGATGGCGATGCCCCGCGAACTCGTTTTGATTTCGCACCGCTCGAACCTGATCCTGTGGATATCCTGATGGCAGTGCGTGCCGATCTTCACCCCGGAGTCCTGCGTCTCGAGCACGCAGTCGGCCACCCGGACGCTGGCGCAGGGGCCGTAGTCCTTCTTCTGCACCGTGGTCTTCACCGAAATCGCATCGTCGCCGCAAGCGATGGCGCACTTGCGGATCTCAACGTCGCGGCAGTGGTCAACATCGATGCCGTCGGAGTTCGGGATCTCCAAATTGTTGCGAATCGTGAGGCCCTCGACGACGGCGCCCTCGCAGCCGAGCAGGTGGAGCACCCACTCCGGCGTATCCTCGACCGTGATGTCGCGAACTTCGACATCCTTGGATGACTCCAGAACGAAAATCCGCGGCCGCCAGGCTTTCGGCCGCCACCACCCGTTCTGTTTGTCGTAATGATCCATGAACTGCGCGGAGCGGCCGATGATCCGGCCCGTTCCGGAGATCCGCAACCCGTGCGCCTCGACCGCCGAAATCAACGGGCTGAACTGGCCGCCGTACGGCGCAATTGCGGAACCGGCGTAATCGTCCCGACTTGGGCTCGCCACGAGCTCCGCGTCGTCCGCGAGGTGGAAATCGATGCCGCCCCGCAGCTCGAGCGATCCGATCAGGTAACGATGGCCGCCGCGAACGAGGACTTGCGCTCCCTTGCCCGCGGCCGAGGCATCATTGATCGCCCGCTGGATGGCGGCGGTGTCGGGGGTGACGCCGTCTCCTCTTGCGCCGTATTTGAGAACATCAAAAACCGGCCCCCGGCCGCCATTTTGGGCCGCGCGGCTCAGCGGCGAGAACAGGCGTCCGAAGGCGCTCGCGGCTGCGAGCCCGACACCGATGCGCACTGCGTCGCGGCGGTTCATCCGTTGTCTCCCGCCATCGCGCCCCGCGCGCAGCGCAGGAACAATTCGGCTTCGGCGGTCAGCCCCTCTTCCAGCCAGGCCGCGCCGACGGCGCGCGAGATGTTTTCCTGTTCGGCGACCGCGACTAAGTAGCGGAGGTGGCGCAATTCCATGGCGGCGGCGAGCATGTCTTTTGGCTATGCTGAGGCAAGAATCATGGTCTTTGGCAAAATTGCCGCTTGCGTGGCAGATTGGGGCCATGATGAACATACGAAAGGCCAACGAACGGGGCCACGCCAACCACGGGTGGCTGAGGCCGGCTCCTAACTCCGTACTCGCTTCCCAACGGGAAGCTTGTCTCCCAGGATCGAGTTTCTAACAGTCACGACCATGAAGGATTACCCCATCGCGGACGCAAAAATGAACCGGACGGCCCGAAGCGCAATGCGGGGCGTCTTTTTGATGTCGCTGAAGATCCTCGTCGGCGCAGCGATCGCCCAGCCGGCCGGACCGGTCGTGCTTAACTGGCTCGACGGCAAGCCCCCGGCGGTTCCGCAGAGCGTGAGCTGGGGAGTGCCCTGGCCGAAGGGCGCGGTGCAGAAAAGCGATGCGCTGGTGCTCAAGACCGCCGACGGCACGGTCATCCCCGCGCAGGTCTGGCCGCTGGCGTATTGGCCGGACGGCTCGATCCTATGGAGCGGACAGTCGATCGCCGCCACCCCGGACATGGCCGGCCCGCTGAAACTCGCGGTCGGCACGGCTTCCGAGCCTTCGGTGAAAGTCGCCTGCACGCAGGACGACCAGGCGATCACGATCGACACGGGCGCCATCCAGGTGCGGGTGCCGAAGCAGGGATCGACCTTTATTGATTCGATCACGGCCGGCGGCCGCAAGGTCGTCCAGGACGGAAAGCTCATTTGCCTTCTGGAAGACCGCTCGGCCCAGGAGAGCGCCGGGACGGTGCGCGAGGAACAGTTCATGAGCCGGATCAAGACGGTGACCCTGGAGCAATCGGGGCCGCTGCGGGCGGTCGTGAAGATCGAGGGGAACCACAAGTCGACATCAACCGACCGGGCGTGGCTGCCCTTTGTCGTCCGGCTGTACTTCAACGCGGGATTGGACTCGATCCGGATCGTCCATTCGTTCGTTTTCGACAGCGACGGCCAGAGCGATTTCATCAAGGGCCTGGCGATCTCGTTCTCCGTGCCCATGCGCGAAGAGGTCATCAACCGGCACGTTCGTTTCGGCGGCGACGCCGGGATGTGGGCCGAGCCGGTCCTGCCGCTGGTCGGCCACCGCGATGTGGCCTATGGCGACAAGCGCTCGGTCTTTCCAGACCAGGTCGCTGGCAAGCGGATTCCCAATGGGGACCAATACACCGCGCAGGAGCAGCAATATATCCGCGACAGCGCCTCCTGGGACGATTACAAGCTCACGCAGGCGAACTCCAACGGTTTTGTGGTCGAGAAGCGCACGCAATCGAAGAGTGCGTGGGTGCGGGTGACCGACGGCAAGCGTGCGCTGGGCCTCGCATTCTTGGGCGATGTCAGCGGCGGGATCGCGGTCGACGTGAAGAAGTTCTGGCAGAAGTACCCTTCGGAATTTGAGATTCACGGCGCGAGGTCGCCCATGGGCGAACTGCGTGTGTGGCTGTGGTCGCCGGATGTCCCGGCGATGGACATGCGCTCCTACGATATCGTCGGCCACAGCTTGGAAATGGCCTACGAGGACTGGAAGGAGGGCTGGGATTCGCCTTTTGGAGTGGCCAACACGAATGAGCTGACGCTTTGGGCCTGCACGAACGTCCCGGACAATGCGAGCCTGGTAAAGATGGCCAAGGCCGCCGCCGAACCGGCGATCCTCGTCTGCAAGCCGGAGTATTATCACGACCAGAGGGCGTTCGGCTTCTGGAGCCTGCCGGAGCGGTCCGGCGCCGTACGCCGGGCGCTCGAGGACCAGCTTGAGCTCGCCGTCAACTTCTACCGCGACCAGGTCGAACAGCGCTCTTGGTACAGCTTCTGGGACTACGGCGACATCGGGCGTATGTACGATGCTGTCCGCCATGAGTGGCGCTACGACATCGGCGGCCAGGCTTGGAACAACACGGAGCTATTGCCGGATTATTGGCTCTGGTACAGCTTCCTGCGCACAGGCCGGGCGGACCTGTACCGGCTGGCCGAGGCCATGACGCGGAACACGAGCGAAGTGGACGTGCACCATCTCGGGCGGTTCGCGCCGCTGGGCTCGCGCCACAGCGTCACCCACTGGGGCGACGGCGCGAAGCAGCCTCGGATCAGCCAGTCCGGCCTCAAGCGGTTCTATTACTTCCTGACGACAGACGAACGCACCGGCGACCTCATGCGCGAGCAGCTCAGGGCGGATTTCACCTATGCCGAGGTGAAACGCACCGATCCGCACATGCCGGACAACCGGGGAAAATACACGGCCGCCAGTTTCGGCACGGATTGGGCGGCGTATTGCGAGAATTGGCTGACCGAATACGAGCGCACCCTCGATACGAAGTGGCTGGACAAGATCAAGGCGGGCATGGACACGCAGGTCGAATTCGCCACAAAGCCCGGCCGGTTGCTGGGCGCCGGGGCATACGATCCCGAAACCGGCAAATTCATGGGGCGGCCCGATCGGTCTTTTGCCGCCGAGGCGGGGCCGGGCGCCGCCGCCGGAGCGGCCAAGAAGGGCGTGCGCGGCGGCGGATTCGGCGAGGATTTGGGCGGGCCCAACAGTTTCGATCTGCTGTTTGGCGCGACCGAGATCATGGCGGAACTGGAGCTGGTCGTCGATCATCCCGCGTACTGGCAGGCCTGGCACAACTATGCCGCCCACGCGGCCGACCAGCCCATGACCTACGCCGCGTTCTCACCCGGCAATCCCACGGCCTATGCCGCCTACGCGATGAAGGACGCCACCCTCGGCCGGCGGGCGGCGCAGATCCTGATCGCCGAATCGGGGCACCATGTGATCCAACCGGGACAAGTCTGGGGAGGGGCAGATTTCGGCGAGAAGCCGCATCTGGTTCCCGCTCCTGATGTGCCCAGCCCCGTTTGGGAACTTCCCGGCCGACCCGAGGGGGGGCCCGATGGCCGCCGGTTGGGCACAATAATTGAAGACCTGGAATGGGTGGGCGATTATTTGCCCCAAAACTGACCCGCTTTTCTATGAAGCCTCAACTCGTACCTTGCGCATTGATTGCCGGCGCTCTGATTCTGAGAGCCGCCGCCGTCCATGCCGCGGCGCCCGCCGATGCGGGCGGCACGGCCGTGGACGCGAAGTTTGCCGTGCCGGCCCAAACCGATCCGCAACTGCCGCACTTCGAGCACCGCGGCGCCGCCACCCAGCTGATGGTCGACGGCAAATCCTTCATCGTCCTGGGCGGCCAGGTGAACAATCCCAGCGGCTTCCCCGACCGCATGGAGCAGGCCTGGCCCAAATTCCGCGCCATGCACCTCAACACGGTCGAGTTTCCCGTCTATTGGGAGCAAATCGAGCCGGAGGAGGGAAAATTCGATTTTCACGGGGTCGATCAGATCATCCAGGGTCTGCGGGGCCAGGGCCTGAGGGCGATCCCGCTTTGGTTCGGAACGTACAAGAATGGCGCGATGGATTACACGCCCGCGTGGGTCAAATCCGATCCGCACCGCTTTCCGAGGGTGCTCGACTATGGCGGCCGGCCGATCCGGGTCCTTTCGCCCCATGGCAAGGAGACGCTCGCCGCGGATTGCCGGGCCTATGCCGCGCTGCTGACCCATCTGCGGGAGATCGACGGTCGGAACCACACGGTCATCCTGGTGCAAGTCGAGAACGAATCCGGCATCCTTGGCTCGCCGCGCGATTATGCGCCTGAACCGGCTCAGCTGTTCCAGGGCCCCGTGCCGGCGGCGTTGACGACGGCGCTTAAACTGCAGCCGGGGACGTGGGCGGAAGTCTTCGGCCGGCGGGCCGAAGAGATGTTTACCGGCTATTATCTCTCGGGCTACATCAACGAGGTGGCGCGGACGGGCAAGGAGATCTATCCGCTCCCGACCTTCGTCAACGTCTGGATGGGCGGCAACGGCACCAACGACCGTTTCCTTGAATTCGACCGGCCGGGCGACAGCTATCCCAGCGGCGGACCCCAGTCCCACATGATCGACCTGTGGAAGGCGAATGCTCCGGCGATCGATTTGATCGGGCCGGACATTTATCATACTTCGTCCACGATCTACCGGACGATCCTTTCCCGCTACGCGCGCCCCGACAATCCTCTGCTCGTGGTCGAGACGGGGCGCGGCGTGGCTTACGCCCGCTATTGCTTCTACGCCCTGGCTGACTTTTCGGGCATCGGATTCAGCCCCTATGGCGTGGACCAGGGCGCGGAACTCGATCCGGGATTCGCAAGCGTGGCAGCGGATTTCCGGCTCCTGGGCTCGGCACTGCCGGAAATCGCGGATTTGCAGGCGGCAGGCCGTCTCCAGGCCGCGGTCGAGGAGGACGGGGCTCCCGGCCGGATGCTGTATTTTGACGGCTACGACGTGCTGGCGCGGTTCCGTCCGCCCGTCGGGTACACCGGCGTCGCGCCGGCCACTTCCACCGTTCCCTCGGGCCGCGTCCTGATGGGCCAGCTGGGAGCGGACGAGTTCCTGATCGCGGGCTTTGACGCCGCCCTGGACTTCAAGCCGGCCCTGGGATCCAAGTTTACAGGCGCGCAATTTCTCCTCGTGGAAGAGGGCGCGTACGATCATGGCGTCTGGCGGCAGTCGCAGTTGCGCAACGGCGATTTTACCGACTCCGGCCTCGTCTTCCCGCCGGAAGGCGCTTTGATCAAGGCCAAACTGACCCGGTATTGAACCCCGCCCATTGAAAACGCTCGCATGGCTTGGCGTGTGCACCGCCGCCGCCGGATGGTTCGGCCCTGGACGCCGCCACCCGCGTTCGCCTGGCCCGGCAGTCGTGGGCGTATGCCGACCTGGCCGTGTCGCGCTGGAAGCAAATGGCGCCGGTCGAGATAACGATGCTGCTTGAACCCGGGGAAAACGCGATCGGCCTGGAAATCACGCAGCGCGACAGCTATCGGGAGTTCCAGGACGCCGGGGACAAGGGCAACCACTGGATGGTCCACCTCGTCATCAAGTCCTCCGCCATCCTCGGTTTCGCGGATTTCCTCGCCGAATTGCGGGACCAGGTGCAGGTGGAGGCGGTTTCTATCGAAAGAAAACCCCCGAGGGCATCACTCCTCGGGGTTAAAAAACGATGAAACCGTTTGTCGGCGCGCCGATCCAATCGATGACGCCAAAAAGTCAGTCCGCTCGTACTCAATCGGTTGTCTCAGGACATTAAATTTCAAGCGTTTAAATTGCGATCTTGCGCACGATGTGGACATGGACGGACAGGAAATATGAATTCCTGCCGGACATGCGGGAAGGCGCGGGGTCAATCTTTGAGAACCATGAACGTAAACAATGAATACCCGGCCGGTATGCCTGGTTGGGTGTCGGTTGGCGCGCCCAGCCTTGCGCCGCCCCGGTCTGTGCCAACGTGCGGGACCCGTTGCGCGCCGTACATGCGGACATAGCGGGCGGTGCTGGTCTTGAAGGTTTCGTCGGTCACGGAATAGGCTGAGCCCAGGGACGTGCTGAAGACCTCCGTCCAGGAGGTGGCGTCGGTGGATGTCTGTATCTTGAACTCTTTGGCTGCATTCGCATGCCACTTTAGGATAACGCGGTTGATAAGCTGGGGAGAGCCGAGATCCACCATGATCCACTGCGGGTCGCTGGGGGCGCTTTCCCAGCGGTAATTGATGTAGTTCTGATAGGTTGTGGGCACGGTGACATTCGCGGCGGCATACGGAGCCGTGGCGGATGAGGCGGTGGCGGTCTTGTTCAGGGCCAGGTTGCGGGCAGGATCGAATTTCCTCCACGTTCCCGCCGTCGGATTGATTTCCCAATCCTGGTAGTAGTTCATGATCGGCGTATCGCCGTCGAATTCCAGCGGCAGCCAGAGGATGTCTCCCCGGCGGGCATCGGTCTTGATATAGCGGTCGCCGTCATACATATAGGTCGTGCCGTGCGCGCCCTGAAACGGGACGACGAAATTGCACTGCGTATCCCAGGAGTTATTGGAACCGGGCGTTGACAGCACCCTGGGGGGCGACCAGGGCCCGGCCAAATCGGTGGCGGTGTAGAGATTGGTGGCGGTGGACGTAATCATCGCGGTGCGAGACGTGCCGTAGTAGTAGATGTTGTTGCGTTTGAAAATGAACGGGGCTTCGCGGCTGGGGATGTCAAAAAGACAGATGCGCTTGTCGAGCGTCAGATAGTCGGGCGACATCAGGTAGATGCCATGCTGGCGGTTGGGCCCGGCGTTCCACCACACGTAGCACAGATACGCCTTGCCGTCCGTATCCTCATACATGGACATGTCGCCGATTTTGGCGCCGTCGACTAGCGTCTGGCTTTTGAATGTAAACTTGCCGTCGGGAGTGGGGGAGGTGGCTATTCCCAGGAATGCGGAGTTCCCATTGTACTTGAGGAACATGACGTATTGTCCGGTAGAGTCGTTATATAGCACATCCTTGCGGTTGGCGCCGATGTCCGTGTGGAGCACAATGCCCCTGTTGGTCCAATGGACCAGATCGGTGGACACATAGCAGGTGTGATCGTGGGCCCGGTTGGCCATGCCATACCAGTAGAACTGGTTGTTGAATCGGCGCAGGCAGCCGCAGTTGACGTCGAGGCGATTCCCATCTTGATCGACCCAGAAGAAATCATTGTGAATGGTCTGGAACCCCGCCGCGATCGCCGGCGCCGTTGTCGGGCGGGTCGCGGGGGAAGGTGGTGTACTCTGCCCGTTGAGGTTGCGACTGACCAGCACGGCCATGCCAAGCAGCAGGAATGCCAAGGGTGTGCACTTGATCATCGGGTTCTCCTTTTTTTGTGGTCACAGACATGACACTGACAGGAAATCAAATAGCGGCAACCAATAGCGGGCGTCATGCCAGGCTATTTAAACTAGGTTCCAGATGAAGCTTCGAGAAATAGCGACTGTTGGGCTTGTCTCTTACCATCCGAACGCGGCAACTCAAGGTCACACCCCTCCATGAGCTGTCCTCTTCGGCAACCGGATTCCCTCCGCACACAGTCAAGGCAGCAGAGTTCATCTCGAATCGGGTCAGCCGCGCGACCTGTCTGGTTATGTCGGGAATCAAGGTGCCCCGGGAATGATGGCCTGGCAAGACTGTGGTGATGACCTGCTCTTCCGAGCATCTTTTATGAGGCATGGAGTGGATTTTAACGCCGACTTCGTCAACGACAGATGTTTCCCGGCGGCGGGGCGGCAAGGGGGGAAGGTTCGCCATTCTACAGAGACGATGCTGAGGCAGCGGGTTATGGCACTGTGTGCCGGCTGGGAGAACCTGAATGACGCGGGCCAATTGCGGCACGATCCGGCGCACCAGCAGGCACACCCGACCGCATCGTTGAGGATTTTCACCTATCCGGACCAACGCCGGCCACGCTTACTCGGGCACTTTGTCGGTATAGGTGCGGGCGAGCCAAGTCTGCGGCACGTGCACGACGCACATGTTCAACGAGTGTCCGTTGGCCGATAACAGCGCATTTTGAAGCTCGATCTTGGTGCCGTCCGCGCTAAAGGTCGGATGGACGTGGTCTGCCGCCGTCGTCTTGTGGCCCAAGTCCGCCAGCAACATCATTTCGTCGGTGTGGCGATCGATGATCCAAAGCCGGAACATGAAGTCGTCGGCGACCGCCCAGCGGCCGTCTCCCGAGCCGTTCACATGCCAGATCGAGCGCCCGGGGTCGCCGATCGGCAACTGCCCGATTATTCGCATCTCGCGCGTGCGGAGGTTCACAATGCCTACTCCCGTCGGATGGTCGTCGCCTCCCGCAGGGTTCTGGGCCATCGGGGCCGGCATGGGGTAGTTCTCACGGCCCGGCAGGCCGGGCATTGGCGGCGCACCCTCGAAGACCGGCTTTCGGAGGCCCAGGATCGCGATCGCGACTTCATCCTTGGTGATTACGGCTTCGTGCGTCACCCAATCGAAGCGCTGCTCGGGATACACCGGATGCAGGCCCGTGCCGTCGGACATCACCGTCCACGCGCGCTGCGGCGCCTTGCCGCCGGTTTCCCAGGCAAAAACGATCTCGCCCGGCACCCACGGATTCGTCTGCGTGTGGTTGATGTTCAACGGGGCCACGGTGACCCATTTTAACTCGCCCGTCTGAAGATTGATGCCGACCAGGCCCGTCCAGGGACTCCTTGGCCCGCCCATGCCACCCATTCGGGACGGGACCTCGTCGGGTTGATGCCCGAGGTACTTCGTAAACCAGGCGGCAGGCGTCATGCCTTCCGGCACCTGCTTCAGTACACCGTCGCCGGTCACGCGCAGATAGATGTAGTTGTCGGTCGCATCGATGCCCATGTCGCCGTCGGCATACAGGCCGTCCGGCAGCGTGCAGCATATGCGCTCGTAAGCCGACGGCGGCTGGACCGTGCCCGCCTCGCTGTCGGCAAAGAGTTTCGTGAGATCGGTCTCGATGATCTCAAACGGCCCATGCGAGCGGACAAACCCGCCCGTTCTTCCCTTTCCTTTCTCGGCGCCGGGAGGAGGGCCGCCGGCGGGAGGGGCGCCCTGCGTCTCGGCCGCCCCGGGTGGCGGCCGGCCCGGCCCGTTCCGCTGAGTGACCGGGGAGCCCACGTCGAGGAAGTGGTAGAGTTTCATCGAGTGGCGCGCCAGGCAGAGCATGCCTTCGTAACCCTTGTCGGTCAGTTGAACGATGACGCCGCTCTCCTCGTTCACCGCCATCGCCTGACCGGGCGCACGGTTGGAACGAAAGATCACCCACTTGCCATCGGAGGTCCAATCCGGGTGCGTCTGGTAGATCTTGTGATCGCCGAAATCGTCCGCCTGCCTGCTCGTCAGGAACGTCAGGGGCACTCCCGTCACGGGATCCGGAATAGTTTTCTTCTCCGAGGGGAAACGCGTGCCGATTTGCGCGAAAAGCGACAGCGGCGCCAGGCTTGCGCCGCCGGCAATCAGCGCGGCGGCAAATAACATATTGGTTTTCATGGGGTGATAACGGGGTTTGACGGGCAGACTTCGCGCGGGCGTTACGGCACCAACCCCGGGACGGCCTGCGCCAGGCCGGAATATGCCTGGGGCGGATCAGTCTCGAGGCCTCCTTTGATCTCCGTCACCTGCGATACGATTTGCACTGATGCGGGCGTGAGGCCGGCGCGAGTCGCCGTGAGCATTATCGTGCCGGGCGTCAGGGTTGAGCGGATGGCTACCCGATTGATTCCGCATTCGGTGTTGAGATAGAGATTGTTCGTCGAATTGAGCAGCGCGCTGTTGAAGCCGCCGCGCCAGACGGCGGGCCCGTCGACCGCGAAATCAACCCGCGCCTCATCGGTCGGACAGCGGTTGCCCTGCGCGTCCACCGCTTCGAAATCGACCAGAACCACGTCGGAGCCGTCGGCCTGCAGGCCGTGCGGGCCGGCATGAACGGTCAGCCGGAGGGCCGCAGGCGGCCCGGCGGTCTTGAGCTCTTCCTGCGCGACCACTTGTCCGTCCTTGGTCGCCACGGCCTTGAGCGTGCCAGGGACGAAGGCGACGTTTGGGAACGCGTAAATGAAGTCCGTTGGCTGCGGATCGTAGAAGACCAGGCCCGAAGCCGCGGCGCCGGGCCTCCTCCCAGCCGTGTCAAAGGCGTCCGCGAAGTCGGTGGGCTTGTTCGCCACGCCGAGGGACCTGCCGTTGAGGTACAGCTCCACCCGATCGCAAAGGGTGGCCGCGACATAAACGGTCTTCGCCGTGTTCGCCGGATAGGTCCAGTGACCGATGATATGCAGGTCGGGCTTGGCGGACTGCATGACCCGCGACACAAAGAACAATTCCTTGGGCAGGCGCACTCCGTCCACCTTGCCGCTCACCCGCAGGACTTCGCTGGAACCCTGGCGGCCGTCGGCGTCGGAATCCGACCAGTAGATGGAGGCATAGGCGGACCATTTCGAATGCGCGGGGTCGGGGTTGTCGATCCGGTTGCGCACGTAGCTCGCGTAGCGCACAGCGGCGGCGAGGCAGAACGTCTCGGAATTCCAATGGTAGGTATCGAAGCGCAGTCCGGGAGGCCCGGGCGGGGCCTTTTGGCCCCGCCGGCCACCGGGGGGACCTTTGGGTCCGGGGGGACCCTTGGCGCCGGGGCCGGGCCCCAGGTGCGGCTTGAAGCCGAAATGCGGCGGCGAGTAATCGTCCCATATTCCGCGCGCAGCCTCGTCGCGGAAGTCCTCGGTCTCGATGAGCGGCGCCTTGTCGCGGCGCGCGATGCTGTAGCCGCGGAAGATGTCATCGCCGGCGACCTTGTCGGTCTGCGCGGCCTGGCCGATCATGACTCCGAAATACTCCCCGACCGGAGTGAGGGCCTTGTTGGCCTCGACATCGTCATTGTCCCGGCTGCCCGTGACGCGGCCGCCATTGGGGTCCCACTGCTTGCGCAGCGCCACCATTTGCACCATCTGGCCGGGTGTCACGATCGTGTTGCCCGTTTCCCAGAAGAAAATGCTGGGATCGTTACGATAAGAAATGATGGAGTCGCGCATGACTTCGGCGCGCTGGTCCCACTGGCGGCCGTGCGAATCGCCCTCGGAGTCGCCAGCCGGGCAGACATTGACGATGCCGTACTTGTCGCACGCGGCGACGTCGGCCCGCTCGGGCGAGATGTGCATCCAGCGAATGTAGTTGCCGTTGCTCGCGCGAATGAGCGCCGCATTGAAGTCGTGCATCCAGTCGGGGTAGGCTCCGCCGAGGCCCGGCCAGTCGTTGGCCGAGCGCTGCGAATAGCCCGTCAGCCAGATGAAGCGGTCGTTCAGCCAGACCCCGCCCGTGCCGGCTCCTCCCTTGAACTCCGCCTTGCGAAAGCCGGTCTGCGTCCGACAAACGTCCACCACCTGCCCATTCACGCTGAGGATCGAGTATACGCTGTAAAGATAGGGGTCGTCCACGTCCCATAGGCGTACACCGGCCAGCGAGCCGGAGGCGGTCAGGATGTCCGGCCGGTTGCCGTACAGGTTTGCGGTCTTGCCGGCCAATTGCGCCCGCACGATTCCGTCGGCATCCACCACGACCGCTGAAAGCGAGATGGGGGCGGACTCGCCCGATTCATTGGTGACCTCAGCCTCCACCTTTATGTCCGCTGTCTTTCCCTTCACGTCGATCCTCTGCGGATAGACGTATACGCCCGTCGTATAGAGATTCTCGTACAGCGGCAGGGTCTGGTAGACCAGTCCCGTCACGATCAGTTTGGCGTCCCGGTTTAGCCCGCCGAAATTCGGATTCATATTGCTGCCGTTCCATTGGAACGGCGTGTTGGTGCCCTCCTCGCGGTAGCCGGGGCTGTTGTCCACCTTCACCGCCAGGAGATTGTCCTGGCCCCCGAACTTGACGAAGCGGGTGATGTCGAGGCCGACGGCCGTTATGCCGTTCTCATACTTTCCGACAAACTGCCCATTGAGGAAAAAATGGCCGGCCTGCCTCATCCCGTCGAATTCGAGGAACACTTTCTGGCCGTCGGCGTTGGCGGGCAATTGGAAGTGCTTACGGTACCAGCCGATGCCCAGCATTTTTTCGCCCACGTCGCCGAGGCCATGGTTGATGTAAGTCCGGTAGCTGTCGGTCTCGTTCCAGGTATGGGGAAGGCTGACCGCGGCCCAGGCTGAATCGTCGAACCCAGGCTGGTCGGCTCCGGCCGCCTCGCCGAAGGCGAATCTCCAGCCGGGATTGAAATTGTAAACCGCACGCGGCGAGGCCGGCACGGAGAACTTCGAGCCCACGGCCGGCCCGCCCGAATCGGCGGACTCCGCGGCCTGGACGGCGGTTGTGGCGCCGATAAGCAGCGCCCCGAAAATCAATGCGCAAGGGACGAGTTGGAATTTCATGGGGAATGGGATAAGGTTATTGTCAGTCTTTGGGCAGATACTTACCCGCCCAAAGCGGCAACCGCGGGTCCGCGGTTGCCGTCGTTCAGATTCTTCCCAACCGGGTGTGGGGTACACTCGCGGGCATTCTGAGGGGCGGCAGTCGCGTAGAACGCGCCATTTACCACATAAGACATCGGTTTCTCACGTTTCCGTTACGATCAGGCCAAAAAATTGTCGTGGGCATGGACCCTGAAAGCCGGTCGCCCACGTGCCCGGATACGCTTTCCAGGCGTTGGTCACAAGCCTGCCCAAGAGCCAATCGCCGCTCGCGGTGTAGCACGACTGTAATGGTCGGGCCGACTGCGAAAACGTAATCAAGGAACTTCAGCAGGGCTTCGCGCTGACGACCCTGTGCCTGCGCTCATTCTGGGCGACTGAGGCCGTCCTGTCGTTGGCCACTCTCTCTTACAACCGCACTGTGCTCTTCCAGCGTCATCTCGGCTGGCAGACCAAGGTCACAATCCAATCTCTGCGCTTCTGGCTGTTTATCACCCCGGGAAGCATCTCACACCCAGCAGGCAAGACCACCATCAAGCTCGCTGTTCCATCACGAAAACGCGACTGGCAGTCATGCCTTTGGGAGAAAATCCTGAGCCTATTCCACAACTGCAATGCAGTAAAAAATCGACCGGCTTTTGTTGGCCAAAATGGACCTCAACTGCATCGTTCCGGCTGCGGCATTCCAACCTTCCGTTGCGTCAACGGGTCCCGGGTTCGGGATAGTTCTTTGAGGCATCGTCGAGGACGAGAACCCAATCTTGAGCGCCGGTAGGCGGGGTGAACTTGCGCGCGCGGATTCGGGCGCCCGCGGTTCCAAGTTCCATCGCCCGGTTGATCGTCTCGATCGCCTGGGCCTTGCCCGTTCGCGGGTCATACCACCACGCCTTGAGGGCGGTTCCGGTAAGGGAGTCGAGGCCGACGTTGACCGGCTTGCCCTGCTGCGTGTAGACAAAGGCGTAGCTGCCATCGGATGACCGCATGGCGCAGGTGCGCTCGGTCGCCTTGTCGCCGAGGTCGCCGAAGATCATCGAGGAGTTAGGTTCTCGCAAGAGCTGCGGGCGCGACTCGATCAGGTATCGCAGATACTGCATCTGGCCGGAGCCCGGCAGCTTGAGCGACTCGCGGAAGGGCAGCTTGGCCGCCCAGCCGGGCGCCTCCACGCCCTGCTCCGGAGACCAGAATTCGTAGACTTCGCCATTCCCGTAAGTGTGTCCCGCGGCGCCGGCGAAGACCGCGAGGTAGGCCGAGCGGCGAACATCGTCCGCCTTGATGCGGGGGGCATCCGGCTTGTCGCGGATCAGGTTGTTTGTGATGTTCTCGTAGCCCGGCTCGATGTCCAGCGTGGGCTTCACGGGTGTCTTTGCATAATCATCTCCGACGAGCCGGAAATTCGTCGTCTCGATGGAATGTCCGGACTGGATGGAATTGTACGAGAGCCAGGGACGGTCATGATACCAGAAGGAGGAGCTTTCCCGGCCGGTGGGATGATAGCTGATCAGGATCTGGTCCACGCCGGCGTCTTTCGCGCCTTGGAGCAGGCCCTCGGCCATCACGTCGGTCACGTGTTGAACCTTGGGATCCAGGGCGCCTGCGTCGCCGCCGAGGACCCAGAATACGTGCCGCGCGGCGTAGCGGCGGGCCAGGAACCGGCAGTAAGCTTCGATCTTTTGCGGGTTTTCGCCGCTGGACAGCATGTTCCCGGCGTTTTTGACCCAGAAGGGCAGTATGGCCATGTACATCCCGTGGGCCTCGACCTTGTCGATGATCGCGTCGGCGTTCTTGTAGAATGCCTCGTTTATCTGGCCAAGATCGGCCCTGCGAAACGGGGGCCTGCCGGGAGGATTTGGCCTTGAATCAGCTTCCTTTGCCGGCGTGGGATCCAGAAGTCGGAACGGCATCTGTCCGTCGGGATTGGCCCGGTAACTGTAGTCCCACAGCGCCATCACGCCCTGGATCACCGTGAAACCCTTGGAGGCGCGGTCGTCGAGATACAGGTCCACTTCGGCGGGCGTGGGGTGGTTGAAGATGCTCCAGGCCGTGTCCCCGAGCCAGAAGAAAGGCGTCCCGTCGGCCTTGACGAAATAGCGGTGATTGTCGGCGACCCTGATTGCAGGGAGCGGCGCGGCGGCGAGGCCGATGGCCGTGAGCATCCACAAGCAGGTTCTCGTTGCGATCGTTCGCAACTTGAATCGAGCGACGGTCGTGAAACCGGGAAACAGCGCCCCAAAAATCAATGCGCAAGGGACCAGATGGGATTTCATAGAAGAAGGGGTCAAAAAATCGCGGGATGAAATCTTGGCCGACTGCTGGCCAAAAAAGCTCAACGCCAAACGGGGCGAGATCACAGGCGCTCGGGGCTGACCCTGTCCGGTTGGGCGCGGTCAGTCCTTGGGCAGATAGTCGCCCACCCAATCCAGGGATTCGATCATCGTGCCAAACTTCCTGCCGTCAGGCCCGCCCTCGGGCCGGCCGGGAAGTTCCCACACTGGGTCGGGCACATCCGCGGAGGAATTGAGGTGCGGCTTCACATCGTAATTGGCCCCGAATTCTCCCGGGCGAATCACCCGGTGCTTCGACGCGGCGACCAGGGTTTCCGCCGCCTGCTGGGCGAGGTTCGCATCCTTCATCACGTACGCCGCGTAGGCCATGGGATTGCCGGGCGTGTGCGCGCCATAATAGTGCCAGGCCGTCCAATACGCGGGGTGATCGACGACCAGTTCCATCTCCGCCATGATTTCGGTCGTTCCAAACAGAAGGTCGAAGCCGGAGGCCCCGCCGACATCCTCGCCGCCGCGGCCGCCCTTTCTGCCCGGACCCTTCGGGGCAGCCTTGGGAGCGCCTGGCGCCTCCTCGGGCGGGATGAACCTCGTGGACCGGCCCATGAACTTGCCGGTCTCCGGATCGTACGGGCCGGCTCCCAGCAACTGGCCGGGCTTCGGCCCCAGGGCGAGCTGCGTGTCCATGCCCGCCTTGATCTTGTCCAGCCACTTCGTATCGAGCGTCCGCTCGTACTCGGTCAGCCAGTTGGCGCAGTAGCCCGCCCAGTCCGTGCCGAAGCTGGCAGTCGTGTACTTGCCCCGGTTGTCCGCCATGCGCGGATCGGTGCGCTTCACCTCGGCATAGGTGAAGTCCGCCTTCAGCTGCTCCCGCATGAGATCGCCCGTGCGGTCGTCGGTGCTCAGGAAGTAATAGAACCGCTTCAGGCCGGACTGGCTGACCCGCGGCTGCTTGGCCCCGTCGCCCCAGTGGGTGACGCTGTGGCGCGAGCCCAGCGGCGCAAATCGCCCGAGGTGATGCACGTCCACTTCGCTCGTGTTGCGGGTCATCGCCTCGGCCATCCGGTAGAGGTCGGCGCGGCCGGTGCGAAGGAAGCTGTACCACAGCCAGTAGTCCGGAAGCAGCTCGGTGTTGTTCCAAGCCTGGCCGCCGATGTCATAGCGCCACTCGTGGCGGACCTCGTCATACATGCGCCCGATGTCGCCGTAGTCCCAGAGGCCGTACCACGCGCGCTGCTCGCCCTCGTCGCGGAAGTAGTCGATTGCGATTTCGAGCTGGTCCTCGAGGGCCCGGCGGACGGCGCCTGAGCGGTCCGGCAGGCTCCAGAAGCCGAACGCCCGCTGGTCGTGATAGTACTGCGGCGTGCAGACGAGCAGCGCCGGTTCGGCGCCGACTCTGGCCATCTTTACAAGATCCGCATTGGCGGGGACACTCGAGCAGGCCCACAGCGTCAGCTCGTTCGTATTGGCCACCCCCAGCGGGGAATCCCAGCCTGCCTTCCAGTCCTCATAGGACATGTCCAGGCTGTGGCCGACAATGTCATAGGAGCGCATGTCCATCGCCGGCGCATCCGGCGACCAGAGCCAGACCCGCAGTTCGCCCAGCGCCGATGTGGCGCCGTGAATCTCAAGGCCCGCCGGGTCCTTCTGCCAGAATCTCTTGACGTCGACGGCGATTCCCCCGCTAACGTCGCCGAGAAAGGCTATCCCGAGGGCGCGCTTGCCCTCGGTGACGCGCACCCACGCACTCTTCGCCTGCGTGCGCTTGGAGATCAGGAAGCCGTTGGCGTTGCCCTGCGTGAGTTTGTAGTCGTCCCATTGGGCGCTGTCGTGGATGTATTGCTGCTCCCGCGGGGTGTACTGGGCCACGTTGGGGATCCGCTTGCCCGCCACCTGGTCGGGATAGATCGTGCGCTGCCCGTTGTAACCTACGTCGCGGCGGCCGACAATCGGCAGGACCGGCTCGGCCCACATCCCCGTGTCGCCGCCAAAACGCACATGCCGGTTGATGATCTCCTCGCGAAGCGGAACGGAGAACGAGATCGCCAGGCCCTTGATGAAGTCCTTCTGGCCGTCGCTGTCGAAGACGAACGAGTGGACGATCCTGATCGAGTCCAAGCCGGCGTTGAAGTAGAACCGCACCACGAAAGGCAGCCAGGCCCGGTCGGACGAGGTGGACTTGTGGTCGCCCTCGACCTTGACGACAGCCCTGATCGGCCCCGACTGCTCCAGGGTCACGGTCTTGATCCGGCTGACGAATTCCTCCTGGCGGACTGTCCCGGGGGTCTCCACGCCCGAGTGGTCTTCCAGGAGGCAGATGAGCTTTCCGTCCTGGGCCACCTTGCGGTCGCCGACCGAGATCGACTCGATGAGGCTGGAGCCCTGCTTCGGCACGCGCACGCGGATCGCGCCTGTGTCGATCGTGATCGCCTGGTCGTCCTGCGTGCAGCTGATCTTGACCGGCGCATCGGCCGCCGCGCCGACGGTAAGCTGCAGGGGGCCGGCCATGGCCGGCGTGGCGACAATCGACTGCCCGCTCCACATGAGCGACCCGTCGGGCCAGTACGCCATCGGCCAGACCTGCGCGGGGATGGCCGCGCCATCTGCGGCCTTGAGGACGAGCGTGTCGCCCTTCTGCACGGCGCCCTTCGGCCACGGCACGCCCCAGCTCACGCTCTGCGCGACC
>OCTA010001443.1_pt1 | contig 21794 bp, 18 predicted proteins | sample 1538991 | NCBI WGS metagenome assembly OCTA01 (sample SAMEA3539302, study PRJEB22396) | soil metagenome | biome: tundra; feature: field; material: soil | place: USA | collected 2010-05 | depth 0.15 m | reverse complement strand
GGCTCCGATCCGCGCAAAGCGCACGACGTCAAAGCCCAATGCGACCAACCGCCGCCGCAATTCCTCCTGCTGCGCCTGCATGACCTTGACTGGTCCGGTCGTTGCCCGGCTCGCCTCACGCACCGGACGGCCCGCCGGGCGCCGTGTCGCCGGCCTTCGGGGCAGAAGGTCCGGCGTCGCCCGGCCACCCGCCGGCGGGCGCCTGCCCATGCTTTCGTTCCCAGTCGCGCGATAGGTGCGCAGGACGTGCAGCACCATCTCATGCTGGGGCCGGAAATCCGTCAGAATCACCGTCCCCGCGCGTTTGTAGATTTCCTCGCGTTCGGCGAAAAGCCGCCGGATGCGATCCTCTGGATTCTCCACGTTCAGCAGCGGACGGACCTGGATCTGCGCGGTGCGCCGGAGAATCGTGGCGAGGGTGGCGTGCAGGCAGATCACCACTCCTTTGGCCTCGAGCAGCGCGAGCATGCCCGGCTGGATCACCAGGCCGCCTCCGCATGCGACCACCACCCCGCGGCTGGGATGGCCGCCTTCAATGAACTTTCGCTCGCGGGCCCGAAAAGCCGCTTCGCCGTCCTCCGCAAAGATCTGGGCCACCGACTTCCCGGCCCGGCGCTCAATCTCATAATCGCTGTCCAGCGCCACAAAGCCGAGCTTGGCCGCGACGGCGCGGCCCGTGGTCGTCTTCCCGGTGCCCATGAAGCCCACCAAATAGAGATTGACGTTCCCGTCCGACATGACGCCAGCGAAGCCCCGGCCCGGACTCAGTGCAAGACCTCGGTGGATCGTCTCGCGTGCCCGGCGGCTGGATTGATCGCCGTCCCGTGGCGCGCGCTGTGCCGTCAGCGCCGCCCGGGCAATTGCCGGCGACCGCGCGCCGCGCTCCAAGTCCTGACGGTTTTCGGACAGCCTCCGGTCGGTGGATCCGGGTCCCGTCAAAAAAGCTTAGCCTCAATCCGGGTTTCTGTTTCCATCCGCCCATGGCTTCCTCCTCCACATCCCCGACCGCGGATCGCAATCGCCCGCCGGCCGCCAACCAGGTCTTCGCCAGCGACAACACCGCCGGCATCTGTCCCGAGGCATGGGCCGCGCTCAGCGAAGCCAATCGCGGCCGTCTGCCGTCGTATGGCAACGACGAATGGACCGTGCGGGCGTGCGACCTGTTGCGCACGGTGTTCGAGACCGATTGCGAGGTGTTTTTCGTCTTCAACGGCACCGCCGCCAACTCCCTCGCCCTCGCCTCCCTCTGCCAGAGCTACCACAGCGTCATCTGCCACGACTACGCCCACGTCGAGACCGACGAGTGCGGCGCACCCGAGTTCTTTTCCAATGGCACCAAGATCCTCGTCGCCACCGGCCCGAACGGCAAACTCGACCCCGCGCAGGTCGAGCGGGTGATCCTCAAGCGCACCGACATCCATTTCCCAAAGCCCCGCGTGCTTTCGCTCACCCAATCCACGGAATGGGGCACGGTCTATACGATCGATGAGCTGAAAGCGCTGACCGGCCTGGCGAAACGCCACGGCCTCGCCGTGCACATGGACGGCGCGCGCTTTGCCAACGCCGCCGCCGCCCTCGCGGAACGCGACGGCGCCAAACCCGCCGACTTCACCTGGCGTGCCGGCGTGGATGTGCTCTGTTTCGGCGGCACCAAGAATGGCATGAACATGACCGAGGCCGTGGTTTTCTTCAACCGGCAGCTTGCCCGCGAATTCGATTATCGCTGCAAGCAGGCCGGTCAGCTGGCCTCGAAGATGCGCTTTCTTAGTTCGCAATGGGTCGGCATGCTGCAGGACGGCGCCTGGCTGCGTCGCGCCGGCCATGCCAACCAGATGACGCGGAAACTCGCCGCCGCGTTGCGTCGCCTTCCCCAAGTGGGCATCCTCGTCGAGCCGGAAGTCAACGCCGTCTTCGCCAGCATGCCTCCTGCGGTCGCCGAGGCCATGCACGCCCGGGGCTGGCACTACTACAATTTCATCGGCGCGCACGGCTACCGACTCATGTGCTCCTGGGACACCCAGGAGGCCGACGTGGACGCTTTCATTGCCGACCTCACCGTGGTCACGCAAACTCCGTAGCCGCTTGGTCGCCGCGAGTTCCAGCCCGCAGGCTCGCCGATCTAGGCCGGGACGATTTGGCTGACCCGGGTGGAACCCGCCGTCCCTGGCCTGAGCCCATCGAAGGCCCGGCGGGTTTTTCGATGGCAAAGCTCGAAGCCCGCCAGGGACGGCGGGCTCCACCGTTTGGCGCCATGGCTTCTCAAGGAAGAACCTGGTCCGACTACATGAGTCCAGCCAAGGCTAAATCGAATGGCGGTTGAATTGGGCGTGCGCCTCGGATAAGTGTCTCCCTGTTCCGCCTGGAGGCCCTGTTCTCGTGAATCCAGCTTTTCGGGCGGCATCAGGCACGATTCCGGCTGTCCGTCCCCAAGATCTATCGTCCCTCGTCTGTTTTGATGAAACTCCGCGTCACCCATCTCACGCGCTACGAATACGCGCAACCGGTGGCCTTTGCGCCCCACCGGCTTTACCTGCGCCCGCGCGAGACGCCGTTGGTGCGCATCCTGAGGTTTGCGGTCAACCTCGAACCCGCCTCCCGGGTCGTCTGGATCCGCGATGAACAGGACAACCCGCTGGGCCTCGCGTATTGCTGGGACCGGTCCGCCGTCCTGAGCATTCGCGTTGAATGCGAGGTCGAGACGCTCGACGAAAATCCCTTCGATTTCATTCTCGACGCCCACGCCGTCCAGTTTCCCTTCTCGTATCTCCCGACGGAACGGTTCGCCCTGCTGCCCTATCTTGCGCCCCCATTCAATGAGACCCAGAGCCGGCTGCGGGCGTGGTTGGACCAACGTTATGTCAACCGTCCGGCCGACACCGTGACGTTCCTCACCAGCCTCAACCAGCTTTTCTATGCTTCGCTCGACTACGTGAATCGCGCAGATGAGGGGATCCAGCCGTCCGTGCAGACCCTCGACAACGGCTCGGGATCATGCCGCGACTTCGCCATCCTCTTCATCGAAAGCTGCCGGACCCTGGGTCTCGCCGCACGGTTTGTGAGCGGCTATCTGTTCGATCCCGAAGCGCGCCATCCCGACCACGGCGCCATGCATGCGTGGGCGGAGGTCTTTCTGCCCGGAGCTGGCTGGAAAGGATTCGATCCTACGCATGGTGTCTTCTGCAACGACACCTACATTCCTTGTGCGCACGCCGCGCAAGCCGACACGGTGAATCCCGTCCAGGGGTCGTATCACAGCACCGTCCGGGTCGATTCGCACCTGCACACCAGCGTGCTCGTCGAGAAAATCGCCTGAATCTTCCGCGAGTGGATCTCTGCCCTGTAGCCGCGAGCGCCAGCGAGTGGATCCATTCCCGTAACCGCGAGCGCCAGCGAGTGGTTCCGTTCCGCCGCGAGCGGTCGCTTCAATATCTACCCCAGCTCCGCAGCCATGTCCTTGGCAAAGTAGGTCAGAATCATGTCGGCGCCGGCGCGTTTGATCGCCAACAACGACTCGCGACGGCACCGGTCGAGCTCAAGCCAGCCGAGCTTCGCCGCCGCGTGGATCTGCGCATATTCGCCGGAAACCTGGTAGGCGGCCACGGGTTTGTTGGTGGCGTTGCGGACCTCGCGGATGATGTCGAGGTAGGGACCCGCCGGCTTCACCATCAGAATGTCCGCGCCTTCCTGCTCATCGAGGGCGATCTCGATCAGCGCCTCGCGGCGGTTGGCCGGATTGAGCTGGTAGGTCGCCTTGCTCAAGCCATGCGTCCCCGCGGCCTTCGCGCTTCCGACGGCGTCACGGAATGGTCCGTAATAAGCCGAGGCGAATTTCGCCGAGTATGCCATGAGACCGGTGCCCGTGAAACGCGCGGCATCGAGCGCCGCCCGAATCGCCCCGATGCGACCGTCCATCATATCCGACGGCGCCACCAGATCGACGCCCGCGCGGGCGTGGAGCACCGCCATCTGGCAGAGGATGCCGACCGTGCGGTCGTTGTCCACGTCGCGGCCGTCGGGCGTGAGCACGCCGTCGTGGCCGTGGGTGGTATAAGGATCGAGCGCAATGTCGGTCATCACGGTCAGCTCCGGCACCGCTTCCTTCACCGCGCGCACCGCGCGCAGCACCAACGCGTCCTCGCGCAACGCCACGGTTCCGTCCGGATCCTTGAGTTTCGAATCGATCAAAGGAAACAGCGCCACCGCCGGCACGCCCAGTTGATGCAGCGCGCGACATTCCTTCGCGAGGTCGGCCAGATTGAGGCGGAACACTCCGGGCATGGATGGCACCGCCTCGGGGCCGCCCGAGCCGTCGATCACGAACAACGGCGCGATGAAATCCTGCGGGCGCAGCACCGTTTCCTCGGCCATCGCGCGCAGGCTGGCAGTGCGGCGCAGGCGCCGCGGCCGATGAGTCAAATCCAACTTGAAGTTTTCAGGCATAGACACGTTGGGACAGGAGCGTTAACCACTAATCCTCACTAATTCGCGCCAATCGTCAAAAAAGATATGGCAAGACCGGCCGTTATGCGCGCCAATTGGTAAAAACCAGCTTTCCCGTCCCAGCTCCATGGCCATCCGACTTTTCGATTCCCTGACCCGCGACTACCGTGTCCTCGGACAACGCGAACCCGGAGTGCCGCCAGTTTCCCGGGAACATCCGTTCACTTTCTACAACTGCGGTCCGACCGTCTACGGCCCGGCCCACATCGGTAATTTTCGCACCTTTGTCGTCAACGACGTCCTCCGCCGCCTGCTCATCCTTGAATTCGGCGCGGACCAGGTGCGCTACGTCCGCAATATTACCGACGTGGACGACAAGACGATCCGGCGCGCCCGCGAAGAGGGCCGGCCGCTGGCCGACGTCACCAAACAGTGGACGGATAAATTTCACGCCGACTGCGCCGCGCTCAATTGCCTTCCGGTTGATCCGCCATCCGAGCCGACCGCGACTGGCTACATCCGGGAGCAGGTCGACATGATCGAGGTGTTGATGCGGAAGGGTAACGCCTACCGCACCGCCGACGGTTCGGTCTACTTCAAGGTCGACTCCTTCCCCGGCTACGGCGCGCTGTCGCGAGTGAAGGAGCGTGAACTCCAGCTCGGCTCCGCGCTCCTGGGAAAGCCGCAAACCGCCGATGCCGACGAGAAGGAGGACGGCAGCGATTTCGCGCTCTGGAAGGCGTGGAAGCCCGAAGATGGTCCGGTCAAATGGCCCGGCCCGACCGGTGCTGCTGAGGGCCGTCCGGGCTGGCACATCGAGTGCAGCGCGATGAGCCGGAAACTGCTCGGCGACACCATCGACCTGCATACGGGCGGCGTCGACCTGCTCTTCCCGCATCACGAAAACGAGATCGCCCAGAGCCAGTGCTGCAGCGGGCACCTGTTCTCGCGCCACTGGTACCATGGCGAGTTTCTGCTCGTCGACGGCAAGAAGATGAGCAAGAGCCTCGGCAATCTCTACACGCTCGACGACCTCACCGCGAAGGGCTTTTCGCCGATGGCGATCCGCTACGCCCTGCTCTCGGGCCACCCCCGCAAGCAGCTCAACTTCACACTGGATTCGCTGCACGCGGCGGAGAGCGCTTTGTCTTCGCTCGCCCAGCTCGCGGCGTTCTTCTGCGAGCGTGCGGGAGTCCAGCTAGATGAATTCCATCGTTGCGTCCGAAATCCTGAGCCGTACAAGAACGCCCGATGGTGGAACCTGACCGAACTCCCGCGAATATTAGGCAATGATTTAAACCTACCCGGCGCTCTTGGAGAGCTCTTTACCCGGCTGAGCTTGTACCGGCAGGGTATGCTCGGACCCGATAAAGACGTTAGAGAAGATATGAAGGAGCTTCTTGTTGGACTGAGCCACGCTCTCTTTGCACTCGGCATAAGTTTGGATGCGAGAAAGCCCACTCCGTTCCCTCAAGAAATCGCCGCTCTTGCCGAACGCCGCTGGGCGGCGCGAAAGGCCAAGGATTTCGCCACGGCCGATGCGCTGCGCAAGGAACTCGCCGCGGCCGGCTGGTCGATGCTCGACGGCAAGGACGGCTACAAACTGGAGCCGGTCAAACGGTGAACATCCTCGGACAAGCTCCGAAGTATTCGTTCAAACCGATGCAAGGCGCAATTTCACTTCGGTTCGAGGAGCGCACCCGTCTCGGGTGCTGGCGTCGGCGTCCCGCCGCCGCCTCGGAAGCCTTCGGCGAGACGCCAAAGGCAGCCTGCGAGACGCAGGCGCTCCCCGGGAAATCTCTCGCCCGTCCATTCACAGCAAAACGCGACGAGGGCGTCGCGTCTCTATCAAACATCCGCCCTACGACGCCTTGCGCAACGAGCGGATCGTCACGATCTGATCGGGATTCACGACCAGGGAAAACGGGCCCTCGTCCGGGAAAATCACCAGATCCCGCGTGTTCGGATGCATCATCGCGTGGTCGGGATGCGGCAGCAGGTAGGTGTCGCCGCTCGACAGGGTGATCTCGACCGGAAAATCCACCGGCCGCCCCAAGATCCTTTCCAACGACGCGCGCATGCCTCCCTGGTTGCGCCGCAATTCTCGCAAAGCAAGTTGTATTTCTCCATTCCTGCCACTGTCGCCAGCGTCCTCGTCCGGCCTCCACCTCCAGGCTCCTGAATCCTGACTCCTGAATTCTAACTCCTCTTTCCCCATGTCCAGGACTCTCTTTCGAGAATTCTCCCTCGTCGCTCTTATCGTCTTCGGAACCTCCGCCATGTCCGCCGCCGACTCTCCCGTCACTCCCGCCGCGCCCAGCACCTGGAGCGTCGACTACGCTCGTTGGCCTGCCGGTCATCCTTACGGCAAGGCCGAGGCGGGCCGCGACTGGCCGACCCTGCAATGGTTCGAAGAGCCGGGTGCGGGACTCATCGGCAAATTTCCCGCCGGCTCGGGCCGGCACTGGCTCGAAGTCGGGCTGCTTGCCGGGACCTTTGGCGGCGGCCGGCACGGCGTGAAATTCGCCGCCGACCTGGCCCCACGCGACACCTATACGCTCGAATACGAGGTGCATTTCCCGTCCGATTGGGAGTTCAGCCAGGGCAACACCCGGCCGTATGGGGGCGGCAAGCTCCCCGGCCTGAGCGGGGGATCGCATCCCTCCGGCGGCAACGGCAAACCCGATGGCATGAGCGCGCGCCCCATGTGGCGGCGCGATTCCCGTTTCTCGCCGGAAACGCAGAACTACCTTGAACTCTATCTTTACTGGCGGCAGCAGACCGAAAAATACGGCGACCGCTTCTTCGCGCAGACAGTCGAGGCCGGCCGCACCTATCGCATCAAGCTGGGCGTCAATCTCGGCACACCGCAGACCGACGGCACCGTGTGGATGTGGATTGACGGCGCGCTGCGCGTCGAGCGTTCATTCCGCTTTCTGGCCCCGAACCAAAACTGGAAACTCACGCAATACATGCATAACGTCTTCTATGGCGGCAACGATCCGACCTGGGCGCCCGCCCGGGACCAGCATCTGCTCCTCGGCCCCGTGCATCTCGACACCCATCCGTTTTGAACCGCCCGGGCCGTCATCCTCTTCCGGTCCTGCAATCGTCGGCCTTCCTCCTCACTGCTCGATTCTCGCCACCCGCTCCTTCCATGATGACCCCGCTCCAGGAACTCCGTCACTCGTGTTCGCACGTGCTTGCCACGGCGATGCTGCGTCTCTTTCCCGAAACCCAGCTCGACATCGGGCCGCCGACGGAGACCGGCTTTTATTACGACGTTGATCTCGACCACAAGCTGACCGCCGAGGACCTCGAGAAGATCGAGGCCGAGATGAAAAAGGTCATCGACGAAAACCAGGCGTTCACCCGCAAGGAGGTGCCGCGCGCCGAGGCCACGGAGATCATCAAGCAGATCGGTCAGGAACGCTACAAGATCGGCCGCCTCGCGGACATTCCCGAAGGCGAGGCGATCTCCTTCTACCAGAATGGCGAGTTCACCGACCTGTGCGCCGGCACGCACGTCCGCTACACGAAACAGATCAAGGCCTTCAAGCTGCTCTCCATCGCCGGCGCCTATCACCGCGGCGATGAGCACAACAAGCAGCTCCAGCGCATCTACGGCACCGCCTTCCCCACCAAGGAGGAACTCGCCGCCTATCTCACTCAGCTCGAACAGGCGAAACTCCGCGACCACCGCAAGCTTGGCAAGGACCTCAAGCTGTTCGTCATCGACGACACCGTCGGCCAGGGCCTGGTCCTCTGGACGCCGGCGGGCTCGGTCATCCGCCAGGAGCTGCAGAACTTCATTTCAGCCGAACTGCGCAAGCAGGGCTACCAGCAGGTGTTCACGCCGCACATCGGCCGCCTCGAACTCTACAAGACCAGCGGCCATTTCCCGTACTACAAGGACGCGCAGTTTCCGCCCCTCATCGATCAGGAGGCCTGGGCCCGGGTCGCCAACGAAGGCTGTTCCTGCGCGGAACTCACGCACCGCGTCGAGGCGGTGTCCGCCCGGTTCGCCGCGCAAATCAACGAACGCGCCGGCCGCGAGGTCATCAGCGCCAGCCGGATTCTCCCCGACGACAAGCTTGTCGAGGGCTTCCTGCTGAAGCCGATGAACTGTCCGCATCATATCAAGATCTTCGCGTCGCAGCCGCATTCCTACCGCGACCTGCCCGTCCGCCTCGCCGAGTTCGGCACGGTCTACCGCTGGGAACAGTCGGGCGAGCTCAACGGGATGACGCGCGTCCGCGGATTCACCCAGGATGACGCCCACTTGTTTTGCACCGAGGACCAGGTGCCCCAGGAGATCGTCGGCTGTCTCTCGCTCGTCAAGATCGTCCTCGCGACCCTCGGCATGTCCGATTACCGCGTCCGCGTCGGGCTCCGCGATCCTGACTCGGCCAAGTACATCGGCGATCCGGCCAACTGGGACAAGGCCGAGACCGCCTGCCGCGACGCCGCCAAAACCCTCGGCGTGTCTTTCACCGAGGAGCCGGGCGAGGCCGCCTTCTACGGTCCGAAAATCGACTTCGTCGTCCGCGACGTCATCGGCCGCGAATGGCAGCTCGGCACAGTCCAGGTGGACTACAACCTGCCGCAACGCTTCGACCTCTCCTATATCGGCGCCGACAACCAGTCGCACCGGCCGGTGATGATCCACCGTGCACCCTTTGGCTCGATGGAGCGCTTCGTGGGGGTGTTGATCGAGCACTTCGCGGGCGATTTTCCCGCGTGGCTCGCTCCCGAACAGGCGCGCGTGCTGCCAATCAGCGACAAGATGATCGATTACGCCCGCGAGGTCGTCGCCCGGCTCAAGGCCGAAGGTTTCCGCGCCACCCTGGACGAACATGCGGACAAGCTCGGCGCCAAGATCCGCCGCGCCGAGATGGAGAAGGTGCCCTACGCACTCGTGATCGGCGGCAAGGAAGCCGAGGCCAAGTCGGTGGCGGTGCGTTCGCGCGCCCGCGGCGACGAGGGCATCATGCTCTTCGACGCCTATCTGGAGAAGCTCCGGACCGAAGTCGCCACGCGTGCCCTGCCCGACAAGAAGAAGCTGTAAGCGACAAACCTTGGGCCGCTTGGAGGACGGACCGTCCGACGAACTGCCGACGGTTGAGGCTTTCACAACCGCCCGCCGGATGGTAGGTTAGCGTCCATCATGCTGCGCTCTGAGTTTCCGCTTCGCACCGCGTCATGGCCGGCCGGTGTGCTGGCGTTCGTTTTGGGAGAAGCCTTCCTGGGCTTTCTGGCCATCATCGCGGTGGCGTTGACGCTTTTCCCGATGCTCTTCGCGGTCTCCCCCGCCGCCGCTTACGTGATCGAGGCGTTGCAGTGGCTGATCATCGGTCTCTTTGCGGTCGAATACGCGCTCGCGTTGGCTTGGAGCACCGACCGGCGGGCATTCCTGCGGGATCCCTGGCGGTGGCTGGATCTGATTACGGTTGTCGTCCCGCTGGCCACCGTCCTGCCGAGCGTCTCGCATCTGTTGCGGTCCTCGATGATCCTGCGGCTCGTGCGCCTCGTCCGCATCGTCACCTTCAGCGTGCGGGCCAGCGGAATGATTGTCCGGCACGAGGCGCACCGGACGACGGCGGGCCCCGCCCTTCAGCCCACCCGGGTGACACTGCTGGGCCGGGAACAATCGGCCGACCTCACCTGGTCCGATTTCTGGAGCCAGCTGCAGACCGCCGATGAATCGTGGTACCATATTCAACACCCGACGACCGAGGATCTCGCGCGCATCGCGGGCGCTGCCGGCACCACCGCCGAGGCGTTGCGCGCCCATCTGACGGGCGCCGGCTTTCCCCATATCGAAATCGTGGGCTCGTACTGCGGCTTCTTTGTCTGGTTGCCGGAACTGACCCCGGCGCGGAAGATCGTCCGCAGCGGACTCTTCTGCTTGTTGAACGAGAAAAGGCTGCTCTCCTTTTCCCAAAATCCCACGACGTTGCTGACTTCGATTCGTGCCGGGCCCCGCAGCGCGAGGACCGACGTCCAGCCGTTTTCTGAACGGATGACGCGGCTGTTCTTTCGCACCGCCCTCCGGCAAAACGAACAGTTGGTCGGCCTGTTCACCCAGGATCTGCGCCGCCTCGAAGAAGTTCCCGTCCGGGAGAGCCGCGCGCATTTTTTCGAACGGACTTTTCGCCTGAAAAAAGAGCTGTCCGTCGCCCAGACGGACCTCTGGCGGTTAAAGAGTCTGCTGGCCGAACTGGCGGAACGCCGGGTGTCCTTGCCGGGAATGCGCGCAGAGGCGGCGCCGGAATTCCAACGCATGGCGGACGACGCCGGGTTCCTCCACGACGCCATTGTCAACCTCCGCGAGGAGGTCCTCTCCCTGATCGATCTGCACATCAACGTCGTCTCGTTCGACATGAACCGCGTCATGCGCCTCCTGGCCGTGATCAGCGCGCTCGGGCTGATTCCGAGTGTCGTCGGCGGTTTGCTCGGGATGAACGTGGCGGGCAATCCGTGGTCGGTCACCTTGCCGCAGGTGGCCTTCGGCATCTGCTTCGGCATGGTGCTCGGACTGTACCTCTTCTTCGTCAAAGGCTGGCTGCGCTGATACCGGCCGGCCCGCGCCCTTGACGTGCCGGCAAACTCACCTAGCGTGGCGTCGGATTTTTGCTGCTGCAGAAAAATTATCTTCGCGTGATCCTGCAGTTCGACTTTCGCCTCTCGTCCCACGATCCATGAAGGCCGCGCACCTTGTTGAAATTGTGCAGGCGCTCAACGGCGCCGGGGTTCGCTATCTGGTCGTTGGGGGCCTGGCGGTCAATGCCCACGGTTTCCTGCGATACACGAACGATGTAGACCTCGTGATTCAGCTTGATTCGGCAAACCTGTTGACGGCCCTGCGTGCGCTGGCGGGGTTGGGCTATCGGCCAAAACATCCCGTCACGGCCGAACAATTTGCCGATGCCGGTCTCCGGGAGAGCTGGATCGAGGGGAAAGACATGCTGGTATTTCCATTGTGGGGCGACCAACGGGTGGAGACGCCGATCGACATCTTTGTCCGTGAGCCGTTCGATTTTGAAACGGAGTGGCCCAAAGCGGTGCGAGGTGAGGTTTCGGAAGGGGTCTTCGCTCCTTTTGTCGCTTTGGCAACGCTGGTAGCGCTGAAGCGAAAAGCGGGGCGGCCGCAGGATCTGGCCGACTTAAGCCAGCTCCGCCTGATCTGGGGAAAGGATCTACCAGATGAGTAAGGTCCGACATTTCTCTACCTTCGAGGAGGCTGCCCGGGATGCTTTGCAGATCGGTGCGCGCATGAGCCTGCCGGACAGAATCAGATGGCTGGAGGAGGCCGAGGAATTGGGCCTTCGGCTGCAGCGATGGCGCTGGCAGGCTGGGCTCAAGGTAGATCCCCGGTTGCAGCCGCTGTTTGAGATTCGTTATGGCCCTGCCCTCGCGGTCGCCGAGGAACGCGGCGACGATCCGCCAAACGGTCCGGCTTAGCAGTGCCAGCGTCTGCTACCGTTTCCCCATGGCGCTCGATCCGCCGGGCGCCAATCCTTTAGGGCAAATCCGACAAGGCTTTGGGTTTGGGGGTGGACGCCAAGGAATTGATCCCGGCGGTAGTCGGCAACTCCACCGTGAAGGCCGCGCCGCCAGTGGGCTGGTTGGCCGAGGTCACGCGGCCGCCATGGGCTTCCACCAACGCCTTGACCACGGCCAGCCCGAGGCCGAGGCCCCGCTGCGACCGGCTGTGGTCGCCCCGATAAAGCCGCTGCCAGATCTTTTCCTGCTCCTCCGCGGGAATCCCGGGTCCGGTGTCGCGCACCGTGAGAAAAACGCGGTTCTCCCGCGCTTCCGCCGCGAGCAAGACCTTGCCGCCCGCCGGCGTGTATTTCACCGCGTTGTCCACCAGATTCGCCACGACCTGGCGGAGCCGGGTCGGGTCGCCCTCCACACTCACGCCCGTGCCGGGGACCACCTCGACCGCGACCGACTTCTCCTCCGCGACCAGCGTGTAAAGTTCGGCGACGCCTTGCAGCAGTGCGCCCCCGTCGACGCGCTCGCGTTCCAGTTTCAGCACGCCGTTCTCCGCCGCCGAAATGTCGAGCAGCGTTTCCAGCAGACGCTGGATCCGGTCGGTCTCCTCGATACAATCGGCGAGCGCCTCACGCAGCCCGTCCGGTTTATCCGTCTGCCGCAGCGCCATCTCGGCGCCGGCCCGCAAACGGGTGAGCGGCGTGCGCAGATCATGCGCCACGTTGTCGAGCGCCTCGCGCATCGCGCGCAGCAGATTGCCGTTTCGTTCCAGCAGCGTATTGAACTGGCGCACCAGTTCGCCCACCTCGTCGTTGCGCTGGACGCCCTCCACCCGGGCCGAAAGATCCCCGGTGGCCACGATGCGATGGGCCGTGGCCGCGACCGCGCGCACCGGCTTGATGGCGCGCCACGCCAGCCAGGCGCCGCCCCCGGCCGACAGCAGCACCGCCGCGGAGCCGGCCAGCCACATCGTGCGGCGCAACGGGGCCAGCAGGACGGCGCGGTTGTCCGTGCTGCGCGCGATCTGCAGGACCGCGCCATCCGACAGCCGGCGCGAGACCACCGCCAGGTCGCGCTGCTCGTCCCGCGGAATGCGCACGGTCTGCATGCGCTGGGCCTGCAACGCCCCCCAGCGGTCCGGCACCAGCACCTGCGTGTCGTCCTCGATCCAGTCGTCGGGCACCTTGGCGAACGTCACGTCCCCGCCCGGCCCGACGACGCGCACCAGCAACGACCGCACGTGAGGCTGCTGCTGCTCGCGTTCCAGCAGATTCCGCACGGCGGCGATCCCGCCGGTCTCGAATGCATCCGCATATTCGGCGGCGCGGATCTCGAGCGCCTCGCGCTCGCGCGCGTCGAGCGCGCGGGCCAGAAGGACGTAGATGACGACCAGCACGACCGCCGCGCCAATCCCGGACAACGCCGCGTGCCAAAGTCCGAACCGGAGGGCCAGCGAGCGTCCCAGCCAGTTTCGTTCAAACTTTGAGGACATAGCCGACTCCCCTGACGGTCTCGATCCGGCGGTGGTCCGGATCCACCTTGGCGCGCAGCCGGTGCACCAGGACGTCCACCACATTCGTCTGGGGATCAAAACTGTAATCCCACACATGTTCGAGAATCATGGTCTTCGTCACCGGGCGCCCGACGTGGCGCAACAGGAACGCCAGCAACGTGAACTCCTTCGGCTGCAATTCGATGAGCTGGCCGGCCGCGCGCACTTCCCGCGTCGCCAGATCAAGCGCGAGGTCGCCCGCCGCCAGCCGGGTGGCCTCCGGCACGCGGCTGGCCCGCCGGATCAACGCCTGCACGCGCGCCAGCAGTTCGGAAAACGCAAAAGGCTTGGTGAGATAATCGTCCCCGCCCGCCTGCAATCCGCCGATCCGGTCGTCCACGCTGCTGCGCGCGCTCAGGAACAGGACCGGCAGGACATTGCGGGCGGCGCGCAGGCGCCGCACGAGGCTCAAACCGTCCAGGCGCGGCAGCATGATGTCGACGACTGCCGCATCGAAAGCGGTGGTCTCGGCCAGGGTCAGTGCTTCGTCGCCGTCCCGCGCAACATCCACGGCGAATCCATGCTGCCGGAGGCCGCCCGCCACAAACGAGGCGATCTTGAGGTCGTCTTCCACCACGAGGATGCGCACGTCCATTGACTAGGAGATCCGAAGCCCGGCGTCTATGCTCAATCGAAGTGGCACGGGCGTCTCGCCCGTGGTGAGAAGGAATCCCCAGACAAGGGCAAGATGCCCATGCCGCCCGGATAAATAAAGAAAACCGCGCGCCCCGAAGGACGCGCGGGTTGCACAACTGACCTTCGTTCTCGTGTTAGGAGGATGGCTTGCCGTCAGTTTCATCCACCACGAGAAAATGAATGCCGCCGTGGCTCCAGAGCTTGAGCAGCGTCTTCTTGCTCTCGGCATGCTCGGTGAGCTTCACCGCATCGTCGGCCGTCTGCACCGGGTGACGATTGATCTCCTGGATCACATCGCCTGGGGCCAGACCGGCCTCCGCCGCCGCGGAAGACGGATCGATGTTCGTCACCAGCGCGCCGTGGACGCGCGTCGGCACTTCGAACTCGTTGCGGGCCGCCGCGTCGAGATCCGCGACCTCCACGCCATCGAGGACGCCATTGTCCTTGCCGGAGGCGGCGGTGATCGTCTGTTTCTCGCCGGGGAGTTCACCGATGGTCACAGTGGCGGTCTCGTTCTTGCCGTCGCGGAGATAGCCGAGTGTCACCTTCTGCCCGGGCGCAGTGGCGGCCACCGCGAACTTCAATTCGCGGCTGTCTTTGAGCGGTTTGCCGTCGTACGCGAGCAGCACGTCGCCGCTTTTCAATCCGCTGTTGGCGGCCGGGCCGTCCGGTGTGACATCGGCCACCACCGCCCCGCTATCGGACTTGAGATGGAACTGATCCGCCAGATCCGGGCTGATGTCCTGGATCGTGACTCCGAGAAAACCGCGCACGACCTTGCCGGTGCTGACCAAGCTGTCGATCACATGGCGGGCGAGGTTTGCCGGAATGGCAAAGCCGATGCCCTGGAAGCCACCGCTCCGGCTGAGAATCGCGGTGTTGAGTCCGATCAGACGACCCTGCATGTCGATGAGCGCGCCTCCGGAATTGCCCGGATTGATGGCGGCGTCCGTCTGGATGAAATCCTCATAGTCCAGCCCGGTGGCCCCGGAGCGCCCCGTGCCGCTGACGATGCCGCTCGTCACCGTCTCGCCGATGCCAAAGGGATTCCCGACGGCCAGCACGCGGTCGCCCACCTGGACGTCGCTGCTATCCGCAAACGTGATGGCCGGCAGATCGTGGGCGTCGACCTTGATGACCGCGACGTCCGTTTTCTGGTCTTTGCCAATGACCTTCGCCGTCAGCACCCGACCGTCGTGCAAGGTCACTTTCAGGCTGTCCGCGTCGTCGACCACGTGACTGTTCGTGAGAATGTAGCCGTCGGCGCTGACGATGACCCCCGAGCCCAGGCCAATCTCCGGGGGCTGGCGCACAATGCGGCGCTGCCCGCCGCGTCCGCCGAAAAAGGGCCCGAAGAACTGGCGCAAATCCGGATCGTCGAACGGAAGCCCCCCATCGACCTGCATTTCCTTGGCGCGCTCGCGTGTCACCACCTTGACCACGCTCGGAGTCACGCGTTTGACGATCGGGCTCAGAGACAACAAGGGATCCTGCGCGCGCGGCAGCGCCGCCGAATCCACCTTGATGTTCACCGCCGGCTTGTCGTCGTGTTTTGCCTCGGCGGCCAGCCACGTCGTGCCGCCCGCCAGGAGGGCGACGGCCGCGAGGAGGAGCCAGCGCCGCGAGCGAGGAGATGATCGATCTGTATTCATGGTAAGGTTGTGATCCAAAGTTGGCGGGAGTTCTTGTCGCATGACCGGGAATATAGCCGATAAGGCTGACGGGCTTCTTGCCGGCACCTTACATTTCTGTAATTCGGCGGGCGCGCCTTCAGGCCGGAGATCCGCGAGGCTGTCCGGTCAAGGAAATGGCGGCGACGGCGCGCCGCCCTGCAGATATTCCGATTCTGGCGATCCGGGCGGACACGGCGGTCCGCCCCCCGGAATCAGGATTCCGGAGACAAAAGTCGGATCCCAAACCGCCCGCCGAATCGGTCCGCGTCAGAGCGCGATCTCGCCGTGTTCACCCGTGCGGATCCGCACGGCTTCATCGAGCGGCAGCACGAAGACCTTGCCGTCGCCGATCTTCCCGGTCTTCGCCGACCGCACGATCGCCGCGATCACATTTGTCACGAGTTCGTCGGCGACGACGATCTCGATTTTGACCTTCGGCAGGAAATCCACTGTGTATTCGCTCCCCCGATAGATTTCGGTATGCCCTTTCTGGCGGCCAAAACCCTTGACCTCGGTCACCGTCAGACCCTGGACGGCCACCCCGGCGAGCGCCTCCTTCACCTCTTCGAGTTTGAACGGCTTGATGATGGCAACAATGAGTTTCATAGGTGGGTGGGTGGCAGGGAGGGGAGGCTATTCGATGTAACCTTCTTCGCCGTGTTCCGCGAGGTCGAGCCCCTGGCGTTCGACCTCGGGGACTGGCCGCAGACCCACCACCGCTTTCACCACATAAGCCAGGAGGTACGTGGCGGCAACGGCCAGGAGAAGGGTGAGGACGATGGCCTTGAGCTGTTCTCGCCAGAGGCCGCCTTCGGTCACGAGCCTGGCCAGACCGTTCTTGACCGCGGCGCCGCTCGTGAGGTTGCTGTTGACCGCGCCCGTGGCGAACAGGCCGGTCAAGAAGGCCCCCATGGTTCCGCCCACCGCATGAACGCCGAAGGTGTCGAGAGCGTCATCATAGCCAAATCTCGCTTTCACGGTGGAAACAAAAAAATACGGCACCGAGCCGGCCAGGAGCCCGATGACCACCGCGCTGGTGGAGCTGACAAATCCGGTCGCGGGCGTGATCACGACGAGGCCGGCGACCGCGCCGGAGCAAAAGCCGAGGATCGAGGCATGCCCGCGAAAGATCTTTTCGATCATGCCCCAGGTGAACGAGGCGACCGCCGTGGCCAGCGTGGTCGTCGTGAAGGCATTCGCCGCAATCCCGTCGGCCCCGACGGCGCTGCCGGCATTGAAGCCGTACCAACCGACCCAGAGCATCCCAGTTCCCACCATGCACAGTACCATGCTGTGCGGCGCCATCTTCTCGCGTCCGAAACCGATGCGGGGACCGATGATCAAGCAAAGGATGAGCGCCGACCATCCGGACGACATGTGCACCACCGTGCCGCCGGCAAAGTCGATCGCCGTGATCCCCGCGCCGGGGTTCCACACGCCGTTCATCAGCCCGGTCGCGCCCCAGATCATGTGGGCCAGCGGGAAATAGACGACCAGCATCCACAGGGTCACAAAACACAGGATGGCCGAGAACTTCATGCGCTCCGCAATCGCCCCCACGATCAGGGCCGGGGTGATGATCGCGAACATCAGTTGATACATCGCATAAACGTTCTGCGAAACCCAGTAAGCATAGTCGGTGTTGGGCGCCGACGTCACTCCCCGGAAAAACAGATGCTCGGTGCCGCCAAGAAAACGGCCGATGCCGCTCCCGCTGAAACTCCGGCCAAATACCAGGCTGTAGCCAACCGCCCACCAAAGGATCGTCACCAGTCCCGCAATGCCCAGACATTGGGCCAGGACGGAAAGGACATTCTTGCGCCGGACCAGCCCGCCGTAGAAGAGCGCCAGACCCGGCAAAGTCATGAACAACACCAAGGCGGACGACGTCATCATCCAGCCGTTGTGTCCCGGGCCCGGGATGCCTGTCAGACTCTTCCCCGGATCCGTGTTGGTGACGTAGGCCTCGAGCGCGGCGACGCGCTGATCCATCGAGAGCGCGGCCTCGTCGGCCAGCACCGGCAGGGAGCAGAGCGCGAGCAATAAAGACAACAAGACGCCGCGCCGGGAGACGAACAGGGGCAGATTCATGGTGAAATACGCTCATCGAATGAGCAGAATTAATGCCATGAGGCGTTTTTCTCCTTCGAGTGCGCAATTTTACGCAGCCGCCCTCCTGCCACCGGACCGCCAGTCGCGCCAAAAAACAAAGGCCGGTCCCGGAAGACCGGCCTCTGAAGACTATGAGCAAAAAGGTCCAGCCCGGAGACCCCGCCGTCTCCCTGCCATATCAGATGGCGGCGTCGCCGTGTTCGTCAGTCCGGATGCGCACCACGTCGTCAAGCGGCACGACGAAGACCTTGCCGTCGCCGATCTTCCCCGTCTTGGCCGATTTCACGATGGCCTCGACGGTCTTCGCCACCAGCTCGTCGCCGAGCGCGATCTCAATCTTCACCTTCGGGAGAAAATCGACGGTATACTCGCTGCCGCGGTAGATCTCGGTATGGCCCTTTTGCCGCCCGAAGCCTTTGACCTCGGTAACCGTCATGCCCTCAATGCCGATGCCGGCCAGGGCTTCTTTCACTTCCTCGAGCTTGAAGGGCTTGATGATGGCGACAATGAGTTTCATCCGAAATTCTTTCGTTGGGTTGAGCGCGATTAGTAAGTCCTTCTTTTGCCCAGCGCAAGCTCAGGTTCCTGCCGCGGGCGAATCAGGCCGGGACGTCCGGTAGCCGGTGGGTTGCGAAGCTGTCCGAAAGTGGCACAGGCGGCCTGCCCGCCGGCCGGCGCCATCACGTCGTCGGCAGCACCGTCTGGATGTGCAGGTCGCGGAGCTGCTTCGCCGTCACCGGCGTCGGACTTTGCGTCATGAGGTCCTGCGCCCTCTGGGTCTTCGGAAACGCGATGACGTCGCGGATGCTCGTCGTGCCGCACAGCAAAGCCACCAGGCGGTCGAGGCCAAACGCGATTCCGCCGTGCGGGGGCGCGCCGTACCGGAACGCGCGGAGCAGATAGCCGAAACGGCTCTCGACCACGTCGGCCGGAATCTTGAGCACCTCCTTGAAGACCTTTTCCTGCAACGCCGGTTGATGAATGCGAATCGAGCCGCCGCCCAGCTCCATGCCGTTGAGCACGACGTCGTAGTGCTGGCCGCGGACCTTCTCCGGCTTCGTGTCGAGGAGGGCGGCATCTTCCGGCACCGGCGAGGTGAAGGGGTGATGGGTGGCCACGAAGCGCTTGGCCTCCTCGTCATAGGTCATCAGCGGAAAATCGATCACCCACAGGAAATTCCACTGGTTGGCCGGCAGACTCAGCTTGCCGCGCTTCTGGAGGAGCGCCGCACAATCGAGGCGGATCCGCCCAAGGATGCCGCAGGCTTGTCCCCAGGGCGCAGCCGCAAAAAAGATGATGTCGCCTTCCGTGACGCCGAGGCGCTGCATGAGCTCGGCCTTTTCCGTCTCGCTGAAAAACTTCACGATCGGCGACTTCCATTCGCCCCCTTCCACCTTGATGAAGGCGAGGCCCTTCGCGCCCAGCGATTTCGCCGCCTCTTCGAGCCCGGCAAGCTCGCCCTGAGTGACGTCGGCGAGCCCTTTGGCGTTGAGCGCCTTGACCGCGCCGCCGCCCGCGGCGGTCGACGCGAACACCTTGAAGGCGGACTTTCGGAAGATCTCCGTGCAGTCGACGAGCTCGAGGTCAAACCGCGTGTCCGGTTTGTCCACGCCGAAACGGTCCATCGCTTCCTTGAAGGCCAGCCGCGGAAACGGCGTGGGCAGGTCCACCCCCAGGATGTCCCGCCAGACCTTCTTGAGCATGCCCTCGAAGAGTGCATAGATGCCTTCGCGATCCACGAAGGAAAGCTCGACGTCGATCTGGGTGAATTCCATCTGGCGGTCGGACCGCAGGTCCTCGTCGCGGAAGCAGCGCGCGATCTGCAGATAGCGCTCCACGCCCGCCACCATCAGGATCTGTTTGAATTGCTGCGGCGACTGGGACAGCGCGTAGAACTGTCCGGGATGAATGCGCGACGGCACGAGGTATTCCCGCGCGCCTTCCGGGGTGCTCTTGAACAGGATGGGCGTTTCCACTTCGATGAAGCCCTCCGCGTCGAAATATTCGCGCACCGACTTGGTGGTGCGGTGCCGCACTTCGAGGTTCCGGCGCATCTTCGGGCGGCGCAGGTCGAGGTAGCGATAGGTCAGGCGGAGGTCTTCGTTGACCTTGTCGCCCGCAGCGTCGTCGAGCGGGAACGGCGGGGTGTCGGACAGGTTGTACAGCTCGAGGGCGGTGGCATCGACCTCAATCTCGCCGGTCGCCAGGTTCGGATTGGCCGTTCCGTCGGGGCGCAGCGTGACCCGGCCGGTGACGCCCACGACGGACTCGGGCTTTAATTGCGCCGCCCGGGCACCGGCGTCGGCGTTGGAGTTGGGCTCAAGCTTGACCTGGGTGATCCCCTGGCGGTCGCGCAGGTCGATAAAGATGATGCCGCCCTGGTCACGGATGGAATCCACCCAACCGGCGAGGGAGACCACGGCACCGAGGTCGGCTTTGGTGAGTTGGGCACAATGATGCGTGCGCTTCATGATGGAGGCGGGAGACGAAAGGCGGCCAACTAAGCGGAGGCCGCGACCGGAGGGCAAACCCGAAATTGGCCGCTCAAGTTTCGAACGCCCAGGGGAAATTGGAGAAGCCGAGCAGATCGCGCTCCAGCCGCTGCACGCGCGTGGGCGTCTCCTCGAAATTGAGCCAATTCTCATCGGCCTCGGCGCGCAGCCGGCCCAGATATTCCATGACAAAGCCGCGAGAGAGTTCGCTGTGCTCCTGCGTCGCGCGCTTGATCGCGTCGCCCAGCGCCACCACGCCCGTCGATTGCAGCAATTCGCACATGCCGAGGATGCGGATGAATTCCGCCTGCATCTCCGCGATGTTCGTCATCTGGCGGAGACGCTGCGTCCACTCGCGAAACTGCGCCACGGGCACGCGCGGCAGCACCGCCGTGGCGTTGGGCGTGTCCGCCACCGCCGACTGGTGCGCGTCGGCGACCTTGTTGATGAATGTCGTCTCCTCCTCCAGCTCCGCCGCCGCGAGAATGGCGGCCCCCAGCGTTTCGTCCGCCCCCAAGGATATCCGGTTTTCCTTCGAGTTGTAGCCGGCGACGATCGTGTTGCGGGCGGTGCCGAGCGCCCGCAGGTAGGCCTCGATCTTGCGCTGGAATCGTTCAATGGACCGCTCCCAGTCCGAGAAATCATTCACCGTCGCCAGGCCCTTGAGATACTCCGGACACTGCGTGCGCACGTGGGTTTCGGTCAGCTCCACCAACGGGGGCAACAACCGGGCCGCCACCTTGTCGAGGGTGACCAGCGACGCCTCGACTTTCACCAGCTCCGCCCGGGTGGTCTTGATCGTCTCGGAAATCTCCCGCGGCCGGCCGGCCGCGGCCATCAGCCGGTCGACCGACGACTGCGTTTTTTCCAGCGCCTCGATCCGCGTTTGCAGATCGTTGCGAGATTCCTCCAGCACCGAACGCGCCACCCGCAGGTGGGCATCGTTGATCAATTGTTGCTTAAGCTCGTAGCTGATTTCCGCCATGGCGGTGAGATTTCGAGACAACTCCGGTCTAAATGAAAACTGCGCCACCGCAAGCCTGCGTCCGGCGCTCCTCCCATGTGCCCCGCCCCGACGCCTGGAGCGCGCGCCTCCGCGGCCCCGGCTCCCCGGGGCGTTTCCCGGCTGGAATGCCGGCCGCTCACGTGATCAGACTCCGCCCGGTCATCTCGGCCGGCAGGGGCAACTTCATCAACTGCAGCAGGGTCGGTGCGATATCGGCCAGGCGGCCGCCGTCGCGCAGTTTCGTTTTGCCGGCGGCAAACCCCTCGCCCACCACGAACACCTCCACCAGATTGAGCGTGTGCGCGGTGTGCGGACAATTCTGCACGAAGTCCCACATCTGCTCGCAATTGCCGTGGTCCGCGCAGACCACCGCGGCTCCGCCC
>OCTA010001442.1_pt1 | contig 21798 bp, 16 predicted proteins | sample 1538991 | NCBI WGS metagenome assembly OCTA01 (sample SAMEA3539302, study PRJEB22396) | soil metagenome | biome: tundra; feature: field; material: soil | place: USA | collected 2010-05 | depth 0.15 m | reverse complement strand
CGGGACGAACGGCGGCGATCACGTCTTCGGCGCGCACCACGCCGTTCGGCGCGGGCGCGATCAGGTCCACCGCGTAGCCCTCGGCCGCCAGCGCCTCCGCCGCGCGCAGCACCGCCGGGTGCTCGAGCGCGCTCACGATCAGGTGCCGGCCGCGGGCGGCGCGCGCCGCGCCCAGCACGCCCAGCGCGTCGGCCTCGGTCCCGCCGCTGGTGAAAATAATTTCCTCGGCCTCGACGTCGAGCGCCGCCGCCACCTCGGCCCGAGCGGCGCCGAGGGCGCGGGCCGCCGCGGCGCCCCCCGCGTGCGCGGCCGCCGGATTGGCGTAGTGCAGGCGCGCGGCCTCCGCTTCCACGGCCAGGACCTCATCGTCCGGACGCGTCGAGGCGGCGTTGTCGAGGTAGATCATGGGCGACCAACTATAGAGCGGTTCTTGGGCGCCGCCGTCGCATCGCTTGGCCGATCCACCTTCCTTGAGGTAAATGAGAAGGGTGGATATTGGCGGTAGGGCCAAGAAGATCCTGCACGCCGTGGTGTCCGAGTATCTCGCCACCGGCGAGGCAGTGGGCTCGCATACGGTCACGCGGCGATACGGCCTGGACGTGTCGGCGGCGACCGTCCGCACGGTCATGGGCGATCTGGAAGAGGCCGGCCTGCTGCGGCACGCCCACACCTCCGGCGGGCGCCTGCCGACCGAGCGCGGGCTGCGCTACTACGTCGACATGCTGCTGAGGGTCCGCAACCTGACCGCGGGTGAAAAGGACGATATTCGCGAGCGGGTCGTGCCGGCCAGCGGCGACGTGCCGGAGGTCATGCAGCGGACCTCGCGCATGCTGCGCGAGCTCAGCCATTTGACCGTGGTGGTGCAGGCCCCGCGGCCCGAGAGCGATGTGGTGGAGCACCTGGAGTTCGTCCAGCTGCGCGACGGGCAGCTGCTGGCGGTCATCGCGGCGGCCAGCGGGCAGATCCAGAACAAGCTGGTGCCGATCGATTTTTCGCTCACGCCGAGCGAGCTCGATCGGGTCAACAACTTCCTAAACGGCCTCGTGAGCGGGCTGACGCTGGATCAGATCCGCGCGAAGCTCCTCGAGGAGATCGTCGGCGAACGGTCGGTTCACGACGAGCTCATGGCGCGCGCGCTGCAGCTGGCGCGGGCGGCCGTCCCGATCGATCCCGAGCCGGAGGTTCTGGTCGACGGGCAGTCGAACCTGCTGGCCGGCAAGGCCGACCTCGAACGGGCCAAGGTGTTGCTGCGCACCCTCGAAGAGAAGGACCTGCTGGTGCGCTTGCTGGAACGGACGCTGAGCGCGCCCGGGATCTGCGTCTTTATTGGCGCCGAGGCGAACCTGGCCGATCTGACCGACGTCTCGGTGGTGGCGGCGCCGTATGTGGCGGACGGGCGACCGCTCGGCACCATCGGCGTCATCGGGCCGGCGCGAATGAACTACTCGCGGGTGATCCCGCTGGTGGATTTTACCGCCGAGATGATCGGCGAGGTGCTGGGCAAGCCCCAGTCCTGAGCGCAGCGACACATGGATAGACGGGAAAACGGGAAGACGAGCGAGACATGAGCCAAGACCAGAACGGAAACGGAAAAGAGACCGCTTCGGCCGAGAGCGCGGCGGCGCCGCCGCCGGCCACGCCCGAGGATCGGTTCGCGGCCCTCACGGCCGAGCGGGACGAGATCAAGGACCGGATGCTGCGCATCGCCGCGGAGTTCGAGAACTGGAAGAAGCGCGCCCGCAAGGAGCAGACGGACGCCGTCGCGCAGGCCCGTGAATCCGTCCTCAAGGACGTCCTCGAGGTCGCGGACAATCTCGAACGGGCGACCGGCGCGCAGGCACAGGCCGGTGGCAACGGGATCGTCGACGGCGCCGCGGTCGTCAAGGGGGTCAACCTGGTCTTGCGCCTGTTCCAGCAGAAGCTGGAGCGTTACGAGGTGCGGCCGTTCGAGACCACCGGACAGCCATTCGATCCGCGGGTCCACGAGGCGATCTCGCGCGTCGAGAGCGCCGAGGTTCCCGCCGGTTCGGTCGCAATGGAGCTCCAGAAGGGCTACCGCGTCGGCGAGCGCCTGCTGCGGCCGGCGCTGGTCTCGGTGTCGACGGGACCCAAATCGACGACGGCCAAGCCGACGAAGCCGTCAGAGGGCTAGGCGCCTGCCACCCGACTACTACCAGACCCTGGGGGTCGACCGCGGGTCGAGCGACGTCGAGATCAAGGCGTCGTACCGCCGGCTCGCGCTCCGGTGGCATCCGGACCGCAACCCGGGCGACGCCGTGGCCGAGGACCGGTTCAAGGAGCTGGCGATCGCCTACGCCGTCCTGTCCGATCAGGACAAGCGCGCCCACTACGATCGCTTCGGTTCTTCCGACGGGATCGGGCCTCTGGGCGGCGCCGATCTCACCTCCGCGACCGAGTTCTTCGACGCGCTCTTCGGCGATCTGTTCGGCCTCGCCCGGCGGCGCTCGACCGCGGGTCGCGACATGCGCTACACGCTGGAGGTCGACTTCGAGGAGGCGGCCCTCGGTTGCGAGAAGACCATCGTCTTCGAGCGCCCGGAGGACTGCAAGAGCTGCCTCGGCACCGGCGCGGAAGGGGCGGCCGCGGGGCTCACCACCTGCACGCGCTGTGGGGGCGACGGGGTCATCCGGAAGAAGGCGGGCTTCCTGACCAGCCGGCGCGAATGCATGGGCTGCGGCGGCACGGGCCAGGTGCCGCGGGTCCGCTGTCCGGTCTGCGAAGGGGCGGGCCTGGTCGACGAGGAGCGGCGCTACACGGTTCGTATCCCGCCGGGCTCGATCGGGGGCTCGACGCAGCGTTTGCCGCGCGAAGGGGCGCCCGGGCGGCGCGGCGGACACTCGGGCGATCTGCACGTGATCGTGCGGGTGCGGCCGCACCCGTTCTACGGCCGCGAGGCGACCCGCGACGGCGAGGTGCTGCTGGTCGACATGCCGCTCTCCTTCGTCGAGGCGACGCTGGGCGCCGAGGTCGAGGTGCCGGTGCTCGACGGGCGGCTGCGCATGCGGGTGCCCGCCGGCACACAGTCCGGCGCGGTGTTCCGGCTGCGCGGCAAGGGCTTTCCGCGCGCGGGCGGACGCGGGGACGCGCACGTGCGCGTTTCCATCGAGACGCCGACCGCGGTCTCCGACGAGGCGCGCGCCCTGCTCACCCGCCTGGGCGCCGCCATCGACGACGCCGAGTTTCCGCGCCGCCGCGCCTTCCGCGCCATCGTCGAGAGCGGCGCGGCAGCCGGCGAGGCCGAGGCGCCGCGCGCCACGGTGGCGGCCGAGCGGGGCGGCGAAGGATGAGCGACACGCCGGCGCCGCCGCGCCGCCCCCGGCTGCTCCTGCACGCCGGTCTGTTCCTGGCGACCTTCCTCACCACCACCGCAGCCGGGGCGCTCTTCGTCCACGGCCAGCTGGGCGGCGGCTCCGGCTGGGACGCGCTCCTGCCCATCGGGGCGATCCTCCCGATCAAGGACGGGCTCTCCTATTCGGTGCCGCTGATGCTCATCCTGCTGTCGCACGAGCTCGGGCACTACCTGGTGGCGCGCTTTCACGGCGTCGATGCGTCGCTGCCCTACTTCATCCCGCTGCCGCCCGGCTTCGGCCTGGGGACGATGGGGGCCGTGATCGGCATGCGCAACGTGACCAGCGATCGCAAGAAGCTGATCGACATCGGCGCGGCCGGGCCGCTGGCCGGGCTCATCGTGGCGGTGCCGGTGATCCTGTACGGCCTCGCGCACTCGCCGGTTGGGCCGCTGGTCGCCGGCGGCATGCAGGAGGGGAACTCGATCCTGTACGCGCTTCTCAAGCACGGGTCCAAGGGCGTGTGGCTTCCCGACGGCCACCACGACGTCTTCCTGCACCCGACCGCCTGGGCCGGCTGGGCGGGCCTGCTGGTCACGATGATCAACCTCATCCCGGTCGGCCAGCTCGACGGCGGGCACATCGCGACGGCCTACTTCGGCAACCGCTACAACCGCTTCGCGGTCCGGCTGCATCGGTTTCTGCCCTTCGGCGCGGTGGCGGTCTTTTTCTGGGTGATGCACCTGGTTCGCCTCGAAGCCGACGGCCACTGGGACCAGTCGATCGGCGTCTCGATCGCGATGGGCGCGGCGCTGCCCTGGCTGGTCTGGTATCTGCTGATCCGGATCGTCCGGCGCGCGTCGGGGGACGTCAATCACCCGCCCGTCGACGAGACGCCCTTGCCGCGCAGCCGCCGGGCGCTCTTCTGGGTGATGGTCGCGGTGTTCGTGCTGGTGTTCATGCCGGTTCCGTTTCGCTCGACCTTCGTGGGCGGCACCGCGCCGCCGGCGCCGCCGGCCGCCGTCACCGCCAGCGCCTCCGACGGCTCCCCGCCATGAAGATCCCGTCCTTCGAGATGCCGCTCGACGAGATCCGCGCCAGCTTGCAGAAGCTGCGCCGGCCGCTCAGCGTCGCGATCCTACGGGCGCGCAACCCCTTCAACGTGGGCGCCATCATCCGGGTCGCGCACTCGTTCTTGGTTCGCGAGATCCTGCTCATCGGCGACGAGCGCTACTACGAGCGCGGCGCGATGGGGATGGACCGCTACGAGAACATCGTGACCCTGCCGACCGAGGCCGACTTCGTGGCCCACGTGCGCGCCGGCGGCCACAAATTGATCGTCTTCGAGAAGGACGCCGCGCGCGTCGATCTGTGGCACGCCGATCTCCCCGACGACTGCGTCATGCTCTTCGGCAGCGAGACCACCGGCGTCTCGGAGGAGCTGCTGCAGGTCGCCGACCAGGTGGTCGGGATCCCGATGTACGGCATCAACCACTCGTTCCCGGTCACCGTCGCCGCGGGGATCGCGATGGCCGAGTGGACCCGACGCCACTACGCGAGCTGAGACTCCGGTCGGACGCGCGTCGAAGCGCACCCAGGCCGCGCACCTAGTCGGCAAGGCGCGTCAGCAAGACCAGCGTTTCGACGTGCGGGGTGTGCGGGAGCATGTCGAAGGGGGTGACGGCGCGCGCCCGGTATCCGTGCCGGGCCAGGCGCGTCAGATCGCGCGCCAGCGTGTCGGGATCGCAGGAGAGGTAGGCGATCGCGCGCGGCGCGAGGCGAGCGACCTCGCCCAGCACCGCGGGGGTGCAGCCCTTGCGCGGGGGGTTCAGCACGGCCACGTCGGCGCGGTCGACGGTGGCGAGCGACCCGGCGGCGTCGCCGGCGACGAAGCGGGCGTTGGCGATCCCGTTCATCTCGGCGGAGGCGGTGGCATCGGCCACGGCGCCGGCGTGTGACTCGATGCCGATGACTTCGGCGGCGTCGCGCGCGAGGGTGAGCGCGATGGCGCCGGCGCCCGAATAGGCGTCGACCGCCCGCTCTGTGGGGGTGACGGCCAGCGCCCGCGCGATCTCGGCGTAGGCGAGCTCCGCGACCTCGCGGTTGGCCTGGAAGAACGCGCCCGGCGACAGGCGCAGGCGCAGCGCCCGCCCGCCGACGTCGAGGCGGTCGTCGAAGGTCGCCGTGCCGGCGAGGAGCCGGTCGTGGCCGCTCTCCGAGAAGATCGCGTTCCCCTGCGAGCGGTTCTGATGCTCGACGACGCCCAGCACCTCCGGACGGGCGGCGCGGAACGCGCGCGCCAGCGCCTCGCCTTCGGACAGCGGCCGGGCCACCACCCAGACCGCCAGCACCTGCCCCTGCCGGTTGGCGCGCAGGACGACGTACCGGAGGTCGCCCCCGGCGGTCCGCTCGTCGTAGGGACGCACCCCCGCCGCGTCGAGGATTGCGCGCAGCGCGGTCGCGGTGTCGTCGAGCGGCGGCTCGGCGATCCGGCAGCCGGCCAGGTCGACGACCCGGTGCGTGCGCGGCGCGTAGGCGCCGAGGATCAGCTTCCCGGCGACCCGGGCCGCCACCAGCTTCGATCGGTTGCGGTAGCCGAGCGCGCGGGGCGACCCCACACAGGGCGCCACCAATGGCGGCCGGCCCGCCAGGTCGGCCTGCGCGTCGAGCGCGCGGGCGACGCGATTTCTCTTCCAGGCGAGCTGCGCGTCGTAGGCGAGGTGTTGCAGGACGCAGCCGCCGCAGGCGCCGAACGCGGGGCAGGCGGGCGGCCGGCGATCGGGCGACGCGGCCTCGATCGTCTCGAGCTCCGCCCAGGCCTCTGCGCGGTGAGCGGAAACATGGGCGACCGTGGCCCCGACCCGCTCGCCCGGGAGCGCGCCGGCCACGTGGATGCGCGGGGGCGCGGTGACGCCGGCCCCCTCGTCGTCGAGGTCGGCGCACTGCAGATCGATCCGTTCGCCCGGGCGCATGGGCGTCCTCAGCGCGTGGGTTCCGCGCCGATCGCCGCGGCCAGCTTGGGCAGCGAGATCCCGTAGCGGTAGGCCGTCGAGCGGTGGCCGTCGTCGAACTCTTCGTGCTCGCAGGCGATGCCGAGGGCGCGCAGTCGGCGCACGAAGATCCGCGCCCCCAGATCCAGGTGGTGCTCGTCGCGCGTCCCGGCGTCGAGGAAGATCAGCTTCATCGCGCGCAGAGCTTCGGCGCGCTCGGCCGCCATCTCGACCGGATCCCAGGCCTTCCAGCGGCGCCAGATCGCCCAGTCGATCTCGCCCGTCTCGAGGTCGAACGGCAGCGCCAGACCGTGCGGGCGGTCGGAATCCGGCGAGTAGGCGCCGGCCTGCGCCAGCACCATCATGGTCGTGAAGTCGTCGCCGCTCTTTTTCTCCTGCGCTTCGAAGCGGGCGATGAAGCCGTCCAGGCCGCCCCGGCGGTGCAGGGTGCGCGCCGCGGTCGCCAGATCGGGGAGCACCGACAGCTCGAAGTACATGTCCCCGGCGTGGCTGGCGACGGCGGCGAAGAGATCGGGGTGGCGCATCGCCAGCACGAGCGCGCCAAACCCGCCCGAGGACTTGCCGCCGATGGCGCGGGCCTGCCGGGTGGGGATCGTCCGCAGGCGCGCGTCGATCTGCGGTAGCACCTCGCGCAGCAGATGCGTCTCGTACAGACCGACCGCGGGCGAGTCGAGATACTGCGCGCCCCCCCAGCGGGTAAAACAGTCCGGCGCGACCACGATCGCCTCGCCCATCTGGCCGCCGGCGACCAGGCGATCGAGGCGCGCGCCGAGGCCGGGTTGCCAGGGGCTTCCCGAAAAAAGCATCGGGCCGGTCCCGCCGTAGCCCGCCAGCCAGTAGATCACCGGATAGCGGCGTCCAGGCGTCCGGTCGTACGAAGGCGGCAGCCAGATCGCGATCTGCCGCGCGGCCTCATCGCCGAGCGGGTTGCCGGCCAGCGCACGGCTCTCGACCGTTTCGATCACGACCGACATCGCGCCGCCAGTGTGGCATATAGTTCCGCGCGCCGTGAGACGCCCGCCCGGTCTTCCCACCTTGCCCACCTTGTCCGCCTCTGTCTTTGCTGTGCCGGTTGTGCTCGCGCTGGCTGGATTGGCCGGGCCGGCGCGCGCCGCCAAGCCGGCCAAGGCGGCGCCCGCCACGGCCGCCTCGCTCGGCGCGCCCAAGCTGGACGTCAAGAGCTGGACGCTGGCCAACGGCCTTCAGGTGCTATTTCTGGCCGACCACAAGGCGCCGATCGCGACGGTGCAGGTTTTTTATCACGTGGGATCGAAGGACGAGCATGTCGGCATCCGCGGGGTCGCCCACATGTTCGAGCACATGATGTTCAAGGGCTCGGCCCACGTTCCGCCCGAGGAGCATGCGCGCCTGCTCAAGGAGGTGGGTGGACAGGTCAACGCCTACACCACCGAGGATCTCACCGCCTACCACGACACCGTGCCGCCTTCGTACGTCGATTTCGCGCTGGAGCTGGAAGCGGAACGGATGCGCCAGCTCAAGCTGTTCCCAGCCACCATCAATTCCGAACGGAAGGTGGTCGAGGAGGAGAAGCGCCTGCGCGTCGACAACGATCCGGTCGGCAAGGCCATCGAGCGGTTTCGCGCGCTCGCCTATACCAAGCACCCCTACAACTGGACCGCGATCGGCACCATCGAGGATCTGGACAAGGTGATCCCCGCCGACTGCCAGCGCTTCTACGACGCCTACTACCAGCCGAACGACGCGACCCTGATCGTGGTCGGCGATCTCGACGAGGTGGCGTTGCGCAAGCTGGTCGACCAGCGCTTCGGCGCGATCCCGCGGGGCGCCGAGCAGCCGCGCGCCTATCCGGTCGAGCCGCCCCAGACGGCGACCCGAACGGCGACCTTGCAGATCGAAGTGCAGATCCCGGTGGTGGTCGGCGGCTATCACGTTCCCAAGGCGGCCGATCCCGATCTTCCGGCGCTCGAGGTGCTGGCGTCGGTGCTCTCCGGCGGCGAATCGTCGCGGCTCAACCAGCGCCTGGTCCGCCACGATCACCTGGCCATCGCGGCCGGCGGCGTCACCGAGGCGCTGGAGGATCCCGGGCTCTTCATCGTCTACGCCGGCTACCTGCCCAACCGGGATGGAAGCAAGGTCGAGGCCGCCCTCTCCGAGGAGATCGCGCGGGTCCGCGATCAGCCGATCACCCGCGACGAGCTCGACAAGGCCAAGAATCAGCTGGCCGCCGGGTTCGTGTTCGGCCTGCAGACCGTCGACGGCGTCGCGCAGGAGCTGGGCCGGGCCCAGTACGTCGAGGGGGACTGGCACCGGTTCGTGGAAGGGGCGACGCGATACCTGGCGGTGACCACCGGGGACGTCCAGCGGGTCGCGCGCAAATATTTGATCGACACCAACCTGACGCGGGTGACCTTGGTCCCGCCGGCGCCCGCCGGTCCGGCACAGACGACGGGGCCGAAGAGTTCGGCGCAGACGACGGGGCCGAGAAAATGAAATCCCGCCGGCTCATCGCCTGGTCGGCCCTGGCGATCGCGTCGACGCTGGCCTGTGCGGGCGGTGCGCCGAAGCCCGCGCCCACCCACGCCGGATCGATCGACGTTCAATACGAAAACAATTCCGCGGGTGCCACGGGCGCGACCGACGCCGCCGCGGCCGCCTTCTGGAGCGGCCGCAAGGATCTGATCTCCGCGCCGCCGCCGCCCAAGCCGGCCGCGCTGGCGTTGCCCAAGATCGATCGCTTCACGCTGCCGAATGGCCTGCAGGTGGTGGTGGTCGCCCGCAAGGATCTGCCGCTGGTGAGCTTCGGGATCGCGGTGCGCGCCGGCGGCTACGACGAAGATCGCGACAGCCTCGGCGTCTCGGACTTCGTGGCGGCCATGCTCCGGCGCGGAACCAAGAGCCGCAGCGCCGACGACATCTCGCGGACGATCGACTTCGTGGGCGGGACACTCGACGCGCAGGCGACCAACGAAGGGACCACCGCCAGCTGCTCGGCGCTTTCCAAGGACACCGGCCTCTGCCTCGATTTGCTCTCCGACATCCTGCTGCGCCCGTCGTTCCCAGAAAGCGAGATGGCCGACGTGCGGGATCAGATGCTGGCCGCGCTCGCCTCGCGCTACGACAACCCCTACGAGCTGGCGACCGCGCACTTCGACAACCAGCTCTTCGGCGACAAGCACCCCGACGGCTGGGTGCTGACGCCGGCGGAGGTCGCCAAGATCGGCCGGCCCCAGCTGGAGAAGTTCTGGAAGACCTTCTACCGTCCGAACCGGGCCATCCTGGCGGTGGCCGGCGACGTCGACGTCGCGCGCCTCCGCCCGCTCATCGACAAGGCCTTCCGCGGCTGGGCGCGCGCGGACGTCGCGGCCCGACCCACCTGGACGATTCCGCCGCTGACGGGGACGCGGATCCTGCTGGTCGATCGGCCGGATCTCACCCAGGCGACGCTGCTGCTGGGCCACGCCGGGATCGCGCACGCCGATCCGCGCTGGTACGCGGTGACGCTGATGAACTACGTGCTGGGCGGCTCGGACTTCGCGTCCCGCCTCATGATCGAGGTCCGCTCGAAGCGGGGCCTGACCTACGGCATCGGCTCGTCGTTTGGCGCGTCTTTGTACCAGGGGGCCTTCCGGGTCAGCGCGGCCACCAAGAATGAAACGGTCTGGGAGGCCCTGCTCGCGACCGTGAACGAGATTCGCCAGATGAAGACCGACGGGCCCACGGCCGTCGAGCTGGACAAGGCCAAGGGCTACTATGCGGGGAGCTACCCGTTCAGCCTGCAGACCGCCGCGGGCGTCGCGGGGGCGGTGGTGGCGGCGGAACAGCACGCGCTCGGTGTCGCCTACGTGCGCGATCTGCCGCTGCGCCTGGCGGCCGTCGACGAGGCGCAGGCTCAGGCCGCCGCGCGCGACACCCTGAGCCCCGACACCCTCCTGGTGGTCATCGTTGGCAAAGGGGACGTCATCGAGCCCCAGCTCGCCAAGACCGGCATCCAGGTCGAGCGGATCAATTTCAAGGCGCCCATCGGCGCCGCCGAGCGGGCCGCGAAACCCGCGCCTTAGGTCTTTCGCAAGGCGAAGGCCCGGCCCAGGAAGGCGAGCAGATAGCCGGACAGGACGTCGGCGAGGAAGTGCTGCTTGGTGGTGAGCGTCGAGATTGCCAGCATCGTCGCCATGACCAGCGCGACGCGGCCCAGGACCGGCCGGTCCTTGATGAGGAGCAGCGACAGCATGGTCGTATGCGCCACGTGCAGCGAGGGGAAGACGTTGCCCGGCGGGTCGATGTGCTGGACCGAGGCCAGAAAGGCGCTCGACAGATCGGGGTAGGGTGGATGCAGCACCGTGCGCGGGTACTCGGCATGCACCAGCAGATGCCCGAGCGCGCCGATGAACATCACCATCAAGACGGCCTGGACCGTGCGGTCGAACAGCCAGCGCCGCCGGAAGCCGGCGATCGCGATGAGGAAGGTCCCCGCGTAAAACGGCAGGTAGCACCAGGCGGTCCAGGGCCAAAATGGCAACGCGTCGTCGAGACGCGTGCGGAGCAGCTCGGTCGAGCGCTCGAGGTGGGCGTGCCCGATCCCGAAGTAGACGGCCGACTGGAGGAGCGCCAGTGAGAGCCCGACCGTCCACCGGTAGGCGGGCGAGGCGAGCCGGGTATCGGTTTGCGGCGGCGCGGTCATGCGGGGCGCATCATAAGGCGAACACGGCGAATTTCAGGTAATCGCCTTCCGGAAACTGGGGGATGACCGGGTGGTCGAAGGCGGCGCCGCGGAGCTCGCGCAGCTCGGCGCGCCGGCCGGTCTCCCGAACGCCTTGATGGACGGTGGCCACGAAGGCGTCGCGATCGACGTGGCTCGAACAGGAGGCCGCGCAGAGGATTCCCCCGGGCGCCGTCACGGCGGCGCAGAGGCGGTGGAGTCGCCGGTAGGCGCCCAGGCCCGTGGAGAGCGCGCGCCGGTTGGGCGCGAAGCTGGGCGGATCCGAGACGACCAGATCGAACCTCTCGCCGGCGGCGACGGCGCGCGCGAGGTACGCGAAGGCGTCCTCGGCGACGAGCTCGGCGCCGTCGGTCGGCAATCCGTTGCGTTCGAAGTTCCGCCGCGCGGCCGCGATCGCCGGTGCCGCGACGTCGACGGTGACGGTCTGCCGCGCGCCGCCGGCGGCCGCATAGATCGAAAACCCGCCCGTGTACCCGAAGAGGTTGAGGACCCGCCGTCCCTCGGCGAGCGTCCGCACCAGGGCCCGGTTCTCGCGCTGGTCCAGGAACAGCCCGCCCTTTTGACCGCGCAGCAGATCGACGCCGAAGCGCAATCCGTTCTCGCGAATCTCCATCTCCCCCTCGGTCGGCGCACCCCACACCGCCACGGCGCCGGTCCCCTCGGCCTGCGCGCCCTGTTCACCCCCGGCGCTCTCCCGGCGCGGGCGGCGCTCGACGATGGTTTCGACCGCCAGGCTCGCCTGGCCGGCGGCGTCGCGCAGGCGATCGGGCAGGTCTCGGTAAAAGGCGCGCGCGCCGGCGCCGTCATAACGGAGGCTGAGCGCGGCGCCGTAGACGTCGACGTGGATTCCCGGCAAGCGGTCGGCCTCGCCGTGGATCCACCGAAAGGCGTCGGTCTCGCCGCGGTCGATCGATGAAAGCCGGCGCCCGAGCGCAGCGGCGATCCGACGGGTCATCTCGGCGGGCAGCTCCGCCTGGCGCACCTCGCCCAGGACGCGCACCGCGATCGGCGACGAGGCGTCCCAGAAGCCGCAGGCGATCGGGCGATCGTCCGTGCCGACCACCAGGACGACCGTGCCATCGGGCAGCGGCGGCGCGTCCGCCAGCGCGTCGCGGTAGATCCAGGGATGACCGCCGCGGATCGCGCGCGCCAGACGCTTGCGCAGCGTCACCCGCGCCAGCTTCACGGGCGATCTGGCGCGGGTCCGGGCGGTCGATCGGCGACCGGCACGGAGGTGGCGGCGATCGGTCGGGCCAGACTGGAGGCCGCCTTGGCGGCGGCGAGCACCCGCGCGCCAGCGGGGAAGATGACATCGATCTTGCCGGCGCCCGGCGAGCCCGCGACGACGCCGACACCGAAGCTCGGGTGCGCGATGCGCTCCCCCGGTGCGTAGTTGGCGCTGGCCGCGTAGGCGCGCGCCGGTTTCGTCGGATCGAAGGCGGGAACCGCCGGCGCCGGCGAGGGCTTCCGCGAGCGCGACCCCGACCGCGGCGAGGCGGGCCGGCCCGCACCGCGCGCGGGGCGGGCCAGGTCGGTGGCTTCTTCGCCCTCGCTCTCGTTGCGGTAGCGGTGGTGCCCGCCGCAGCGCTTGCAGACGACCTTGGCGATCTTGTCGCCCATCTTGGCCATCACGACGTGCCAGACCTGCCCGCACCGACCGCAGAGCGCCTCGATGTCCTGCCCCACTCCCGGTGTCGTCGCCATGGGCGCTAACTTAACGCGCTAGACCTCGGCTGGGTCGCGATATTCACCGAAGACTTCGCGAAAGATCTGACAGATTTCGCCCAGCGTCGCGTTACATCGCGCGGCCTCGAGCACCGCCTCCATCAGGTTGGCGTCGCCCTCGGAAGCCCGGCGCACGCCGTCGAGGCCGGCCCGCACCGCCGCGGCATCGCGGCGCGCGCGCAGCGCCGCGATGGCGGCCAGCTGGACGCGCTCGGGCGTGCCGTCGATCTTCAAGGTCGGGATGGCGCCGGAGGTCTGCGCCGTGGTGTGCCGGTTGACGCCGACCACCGCGCGCTCGCCGCTGTCGATCTGACGCTGGGTGCGATAGGCCGAGGCCGCGATCTCGCGCTGCGGCCAGCCCGCTTCGACCGCGGCCACGATCCCGCCCATGCCGTCGATGGCCCGGAGAATCCCCTCGGCCGCTTCTTCCATGCGGTCGGTGAGCGCCTCGAGGTAGTAGCTGCCGCCCAGCGGATCGGCGACCGCCGGGATCCCCGACTCCTCGGCGATGATCTGCTGGGTGCGCAGGGCCAGCGACGCCGACTCTTCGGTGGGAAGCGCGTAGGTCTCGTCGTAGCTGTTGGTGTGCAGGGATTGCGTCCCGCCCAGCACGGCGGCCAGCGCCTGGATCGTGGTGCGCACCACGTTGTTGAGCGGCTGCTGCGCCACCAGCGAGACCCCGGCGGTCTGCGCGTGGGCGCGCAGGATCCAGGTGCGCGGGTTCTTGGCCCCGAAGCGCTCGCGCATGATCCGGGCCCACATCCGCCGCGCCGCTCGGAGCTTGGCGATCTCCTCGAAGAAGTCGTTGTGGACGTCCCAGAAGAACGACAGTCGCGGCGCGAACTCGTCCACGTCGAGCCCCGCCTCCCGCCCCAGCTCGACGTACCCGATGCCGTCGGCCAGGGTGAACGCCAGCTCTTGCACCGCCGTCGCTCCGGCCTCGCGAATGTGGTAGCCGCTGACGCTGATGGTGTTCCAGCGCGGCATCCGCCGGGTGCAGTAGACCAGCATGTCGCGGACGATGCGCAGGTGGGGCCGCACGCCGCAGATCCATTCCTTCTGGGCGATGAACTCCTTGAGCATGTCGTTCTGGATCGTGCCGCCCAGGGCCTCGGGCGGGATCCCGCGCCGTTCGGCCGCCACCACGTAGAACGCCAGCAGCACGATCGCGGGCGCGTTGATGGTCATCGAGGTGGTGACCTCGGCAAGCGGGATGTCGGCGAACAGGCGCTCCATGTCGTCCACCGACGCGACCGAGACCCCTTCGCGACCGACCTCGCCGACCGAGCGCGGATCGTCGGGGTCGAGTCCCATCAAGGTCGGCATGTCGAACGCCGTCGACAGGCCGGTCTGCCCCTGCGCGAGCAGGAACGAAAACCGACGGTTGGTGTCCTCGGGGGTGCCGAAGCCCGAGAACATCCGCATCGTCCAGAGCTTCCCGCGGTACATGCTGGCGTGGGGCCCGCGGGTGAAGGGGTAGCTCCCCGGTGCGCCGAGGCGCGTCTCCGGGTTCCAGTCGGGACCGAGACTGGTCGGTCCGTAGACCGCATCGAGCGGAATTCCCGACAGCGTCTCCGCCGCCGGCTCGCGCTGGCCGACGACCTTGGCGCCCGGTGGCTGGCGTACCGGCAGCTTTCGGGACGCGTCGGTCATGGTCCCCGAAGCTTACTCCCGATCGGTTTGCACCCGCGGCGGCGATCCCGCCGCGGTCGGTCGGGTCAGGCCCGGGCCGTCGTTTCCGAAGCCGTCGCCGGGCTGTCGGGGCCCGCGACGACGACCGGCATCGCCTCGAGCGTCAGCTCGAGAGCTTCGTCGATCTTCTTGACGAACTTCATCTCCAGCTCTTTGGTGACGGTCTCGGGGATGTCGATGACGTCTTTGCGATTGCGCTCGGGGAGGACCACCCGCTTGATCCCGGCGCGGTGGGCCGCCAGAACCTTCTCTTTGATCCCGCCCACGGGCAGCACGGTTCCGCGCAGGGTGATCTCGCCGGTCATCGCGACGTCGCCGCGCACGCGCCGCCCGGTGAGCAGCGACACGAGCGCGACCGTGATCGCGACGCCCGCCGACGGGCCGTCCTTGGAGACGCCCCCCTGCGGAACGTGCAGGTGGATGTCGGTCCTCTCGAAGTCGGTCGTGATGCCGAGATCCTCGACGTGGGTGCGGACCCAGGAGAGACCGGCGCGAACCGACTCCTTCATGACGTCGCCGAGCTGGCCGGTCAGGATCAGGTTTCCCTTGCCGGACATCGCCGACACCTCGATGAAGAGGATGTCGCCGCCGGTCGGCGTCCAGGCCAGGCCGGTCGCCACGCCGGGGATCTCCGTCCGCTCGGCCGCCTCCGAGTAGTACTTCTGCGCGCCCAGGGCCTCGGCGATGCTCTCCGGGGTCAGCTGGGGATCGTAGGGGAGGTTTTCGGCGACCTTGACCGCGACCGCCCGGATGACGCTCGAGACCTCGCGCTCGAGGTTACGCACGCCCGCCTCGCGCGTGTACTGGTCGATGACGGTGCTGAGCGCCTCGTCCGAGAGCTGGATCTTCTGATCGTCGAGACCGTGCTCGGCGATCTGCTTGGGCACCAGGTGGCGCTTGGCGATTTCCAGCTTCTCTTCGCGCGTGTAGCCCGGGATCTCCAGGACCTCCATGCGATCGAGCAGCGCCGGGGGGATCGGATCGAGCATGTTCGCCGTCGCGATGAAGATGACGTCGGACAGATCGAAATTCACCTCCAGATAGTGATCGGAGAAGGTCGAGTTCTGCTCGGGGTCGAGCACCTCCAGGAGGGCCGCCGAGGGATCGCCCCGGAAGTCCGCGCCCAGCTTGTCGATCTCGTCGAGCATGAAGACCGGGTTGCGGGTGCCGACCCGCCGCATGCCCTGGATGATGCGGCCGGGGAGCGCGCCGATGTACGTCCGGCGATGGCCGCGCACCTCCGCCTCGTCGCGCACGCCACCCAGCGAGACGCGGATGAACTCGCGTCCGAGCGAACGGGCGATCGACTTGCCGAGGGAGGTCTTTCCGACGCCGGGCGGTCCGGCCAGGCAGAGGATCGGCCCCTTCTTCCCGGGCGCGAGCTTGCGCACCGCCAGGTACTCGAGGATCCGCTTCTTCACCTTCTTGAGGTCGTAGTGATCGGTGTCGAGGATCTCACGGGCCTGATCCAGGTCCAGCCGATCGTCGGTCCGCTTCGACCAGGGCAGCTCCACCAGCCACTCCAGGTAGGTCCGCTGCACGGTGTACTCGGCCGAGGACTGCGCCATCTGCTTGAGGCGATCGAGCTGCTTGCGGGCCGTCTTCTCGACGTCCGCCGGCATCTCCGCCGCCTTGATCTTCTCCTCGAAGGCGTCGAGGTCGCTGGCGTCTTCGCCCTCGCCAAGCTCGTCCTGGATCGCCTTGAGCTTCTGGCGCAGGACCGCCTCGCGCTGGTGCTTGCTGAACTCCTCGCGCACCTGCGAGTCGATCTTCTGTTTGACCTTGATGAGCTCGACCTTGCGCTGCAGCAGCACCAGCAGGCGACGCAGGCGCTCGGCCACGTCGGCTTCGACCAGCAACGACGCCCGCTCCTCGGGGGACAGATCGACCGTCGCGGCGACGATGTCGCCGAGGCGTCCCGGCTCCTTGTGCTGATCCAGCACCTGGGCCGTCTCGTCGGGGATGTCGGGCGAGATGGCGATGAGCTGCTTGGAGACGTCGTAGACCGCCATGCCGAGGCCGTCGATCTCGATCGGATCCTTGCGGATCTCCACCAGCGGCTCGTAGGTCGCCAGTAGATAGGGTTTCTCCTGGGTGAAGCCGGTCACGCGGCGGCGCTCGGTCCCGCGCAGCACTGCGGTCACGCGGTTCTCGGCCGCCTTGACGATGCGGACCACCTCGCCCTCGACGCAGGTGGTGTAGAGATCGGCGCCGGCCGGCTCCTCGATGTCGGCGTCCCTTTGCGTTCCGACCAGCACCCGCGCCCCTTTGCCGCCCAGCGCCTCGATGAGGCGTAGCGAGCTGGCGCGGCCGATTTCCACCGGCATCACGGCGCCGGGGAACAGCACCAGGTTGCGGAGCGAGAGCAACGGAAGGATCTTGGGGGAATCGCTCATCGGTTTGAACCTCTCTCTTATGATGCCGAGGCGTTGAAAAGGTATAACAGATGCGGGGCTAGAATTTTCGCACGGGTCCGGTGCTCGTGCGCTGGGCGATTTCTTCGAACAGGCGGCGGGTCTCGGCGTCGTCGGGTTTGATCTTCGGCGTCACGATCTCGACGCGGCAGAACTGGTCGCCTCGGCTGCCATCGGCATTCTTGACGCCGCGGCCCCGCAAGCGCAACCGGGCGCCGCTGGAGGTGCCCGGCGGGACCGTGACCGTGACCGGACCTTCGACGGTCGGGACCTCGACCTTCGCGCCCAGCGCCGCCTCGGGCATGGTTACGGGGAGATCGAGCTCGATGTCGTCGTCGTGGCGCCGCAGATGGGGATCCGGGCGGACGTCGATCTCGAGGTAGAGATCGCCGGGCGTGCCGCCCTTGCCCGGCGCCGGGGCGCCCTGGCCCGGGAGCCGCAGCCGGCCTCCGCTCTCGACGCCGGGCGGGATGGTGACCTCGACGGTCCCACCGCTCCCCGTCCGCACCGTGCGCTTCGCGCCCAGCGCGGCCTCGACGAAGGACACCTCCAGGCGGCCGCCGATGTCGGCGCCCCGCACCGGCCGCGTCCGCGCGCGGCCCCAAGGATTCTGGGCTTGGCCCCCCGCGCCGCCGAACAGGTTGGCGAAGAGGTCGTTCATGTCGAAGTCGCCGCCGACCTCGACGCCGCCGGCCGTGGTCCGCGCACGACCGCCGAACGTTCGGGCGAAGGCCTCCGCGTCGAAACCCTCCGGCATTCCGTCGGGGCGGACCGGCGCGTGCTTGAGCCGATCGTATTCCTTGCGCTTCTGATCGTCGCCGATCACCGCGTAGGCTTCGTTGATCTCCTTGAAGCGCTCGGTCTTCTTCTTGTCGTCGCCCGTGACGTCTGGGTGCAGATCCTTGGCCAGCTTGCGGTAGGCCTTCTTGATGGTCGCTTCGTCCGCGGTCTCGGAAACGCCCAACGTCTTGTAGAGGTCCTTCATCGCCGGTGGTCATTCCATCATGACATGACCGCGAGGCGTTGCTGCGGCTTGCGGGTGAAGGTCAGCTCTTCCGCGCCGGCCTGCCGTTCCGCCACGATCGTGTCTCCCGGATGCAGCTCGCCCGCGAGCACCTTCTTCGACAGCGGGTCTTGGACGTAGCGGACCAGCGCGCGTTTGAGCGGGCGCGCGCCGTACTGTGGGTCGTACCCCTGGTCGGCCAGGAAGGTGCGGGCCTCGGGCGACAGCTCGAGCTCCAGATCGCGCTCGCGCAGGAGCTTGCGGAGCCGCCCGAGCTGCAGGTCGACGATGCTGTCGATCTCGTTGCGTCCGAGCGAATGAAAGATGACCGTGTCGTCGATCCGGTTGAGAAACTCCGGGCGGAAGGTGCGCCGGAGCTCGTCCATCACCTTGTCCCTGGCGCCGAGATCCGTCCAATCGGCGAGGTGTTGGCTGCCCAGGTTGGAGGTCATGATGATGACGGTGTTGCGGAAATCGACGGTGCGGCCTTGCCCGTCGGTGAGCCGCCCGTCGTCGAGCAGCTGCAAGAGGGTATTGAACACCTCCGGATGCGCCTTTTCGATCTCGTCGAAGAGAATCACCGAGTAGGGGCGCCGCCGGACCGCCTCCGTGAGCTGTCCGCCCTGGTCGTAACCGACGTAGCCGGGTGGGGCGCCGATGAGGCGCGAGACCGCATGCTTTTCCATGTACTCGGACATGTCGATGCGGACCATGTGCGACTCGTCGTCGAACAGAAACTCGGCCAGCGCGCGGGCCAGCTCGGTCTTGCCGACGCCGGTGGGGCCCAGGAAGATGAACGATCCGATCGGCCGGTTCGGATCTTGAAGCCCGGCGCGCGAGCGGCGCACGGCGTTCGCGACGGCCGCCACGGCTTCGTCCTGGCCAATGACGCGCGCGTGCAGACGCTCTTCCAGGTGCAGCAGACGCGCCTGCTCACCCTCCAGCATCTTGTCGACCGGAATGCCGGTCCACTTCGACACCACGCCGGCGATGTCCTCTTCGGTGACCTCTTCGCGCAGGAACGACCCGTGCTTCTGGGCTTCCTTGAGCTCCAGGGACTTCGCCAGGGTTGCTTTCTCCAGCTCCGGCACCCGGCCGAAGCGCAGCTCCGCGGCGCGGTTGAGGTCGCCGCGCCGCTGCGCCAGCTCGGCGTCGGTCTTGGCGGCCTCTGCTTCCTCGTTGAGCTTGCGCAGCGACCCGATGAGGCTCTTCTCGTGCTGCCAGACGCTGTTCATCTGATCGGCGCGCTCGCGGAGCTCCGCGATCTCTTTGGCGACCACCCCCAGGCGCTTGGCCGAGACGTCGTCCTTTTCCCTGCCGAGGGCCTGCTCCTCGATCGCCAGGGAGGTGAGCCGCCGTTCGATCTGATCGATCGGGTCGGGCCGCGAGTCGATCTGCATCTTGAGCCGGCTGGCCGCCTCGTCGACCAGATCGATGGCCTTGTCGGGGAGCTGCCGGCCCGAGATGTAGCGGTCCGACAGGCGGGCGGCCGCCACCAGCGCCGCGTCGCGGATCCGGATGCCGTGGTGCACCTCGTAGCGCTCCTTGAGCCCCCGCAGGATCGCCACCGTGTCCTCGAGCGAGGGCTCGCCCACGTAGACCGGCTGGAAACGCCGTTCGAGGGCCTTGTCCTTCTCGATGTACTTTCGGTACTCGTCGAGCGTCGTCGCGCCGATGCAGCGCAGATCACCCCGCGCCAGCGCCGGCTTGAGCATATTGGCCGCGTCGACCGCGCCCTCGGCGCCGCCCGCACCCACCAGGGTGTGCAGCTCGTCGATGAACAAGATCACGCCGCCCGCCGCCGCCTCGATCTCCTTGAGGACCGCCTTGAGGCGATCCTCGAACTCGCCGCGGTACTTGGTCCCCGCGATGAGCGCGCCCAGGTCCAGGGCCAGGATCCGCTTGTCCCGCAGCGACTCCGGGACGTCGCCGGTCGCGATGCGCAGGCCAATCCCCTCGACGATGGCGGTCTTGCCCACCCCCGGATCGCCGATCAGCACCGGGTTGTTCTTGGTGCGCCGCGACAGCACCTGCATCGCGCGACGGATCTCTTCGTCGCGTCCGATCACCGGATCGAGCTTGCCGCTCCGGGCCAGCTCGGTCAGATCGCGGGTGTATTTCGCCAGCGACTGGTACTTCCCCTCGGCGCCGGGGTCGGTCACCCGCTGGGTTCCGCGCACCTCGGCCAGGGCCTTGAGGAAATCGTTCTTGCGCACGCCCGCGTCCTTGAGCGCGCGGCTGGCGGCGCCGTGGTCCTTGGAGAGCAGGGCCAGCAGGATGTGCTCGCTCGAGACGTACTCGTCCTTGAGCTCTTTCGATTGGCGGGTCGCGTCCTCGAAGAGGTCGTTCAGACGACGACCGAGATAGATGTCGGCGGACGAGCCGCTGACTTGCGGCTGGGTCTCGAGCGCCTCAGCCGTGGATTGCCGCACCAGCGTCGGGTCGACCCCCAGCTTGCGAAGCAGGGCGCCGGTGACGCCCTCCGCCTGGTCGAGCAGGCCGGACAGCAGGTGCTCGGGGGTCAGCTCCTGGTGACCGCGGCTGGCGGCCAGCTCCTGGGCGGCCTGCACGGCCTCGCGGGCCTTGATGGTCAGTTTTTCGAGTCTCATGGACCCTTCACAGGTAAGCACCCCGACTTCCCCGACAAGCCCGGGGTCGCCGGCCGCCCGGGATGCAAACGACCCTCCCAGGCGCCTCTTAATGTGTCACATTCCGGGAGGTGTCGTATCTGGTCCTGGCCCGCAAGTACCGCCCGCAGCGTTTCTCGGAGCTGGTCGGCCAAGAGCACGTGGCCCGGACGCTCACCAACGCCATCGCCCAGAACCGGGTGCACCACGCCTTCCTGTTCACCGGCGCCCGGGGGGTAGGCAAGACCAGCGCCGCCCGCATCCTGGCCAAGGCGCTCGCCTGCGAAAAGGGGCCGACCGCCGAGCCGTGCGGCGTGTGTGACTTCTGCCAGGAGATCGTGGCCGGACGGTCGGTCGACGTCATCGAGATCGACGCTGCCTCCAACACCAAGGTCGAGGAGACCAAGTCGGTCCTGGAGGGGGTGCGCTACCTCCCCGCCCGGGCCCGCCGCAAGGTCTACATCATCGACGAGGTTCACATGCTGTCGGCGCACTCGTGGAATGCGCTGCTCAAGACGCTGGAAGAGCCGCCGCCCCACGTGGTGTTCGTCTTCGCGACCACCGAGGTCCACAAGATTCCAGCCACGATTCTCTCGCGCTGCCAGCGCTTCGACTTCAAGCTGATCTCGACGGCCCGCCTGGCGACCCACCTCGAAGGGGTCCTCGCGGCCGAGAAGATCGACGCCACGCCGGAGGCGGTTCGGCTCATCGCTCGCCAGGCGGCCGGCTCCGTGCGCGACGCGCTGTCGTTGCTCGACCAGACCATCGCGTACGTCGGGTCGGAGAGGCTGACCGCGGAGGTGACGGCCGATGTGCTCGGCGTGGCCGACCGCCGGCTGCTGGTCGATCTCGCCGGCGCGGCGCTGGACCGCGATCCGGCGTCCGCGTTGCGCCTCATCGCGCGCGCCGTCGATCGCGGGGTCGACCTGGGCGAGCTCGGGCGCGCGTTCCTGGGGTTTCTTCGCGACCTCGAGGTGGTGGCGGCGGTGCAAGGTGGACAGAACGGCCAGAACGGGGGCGGGGTGGGCGATATCGGCGATCTCGTCGACGGCACGCCGGAGGAGATCGAAGAGGCCCGCGCGCTCGCGGCACGAGCGGCGCCCGGCCTGGTCACGATCCTGTTCGATCGCTGGGCGCGCGCGGTCGACGAGGCGTCGCGCCTGCCGACGCCGCGGCTGCTCTACGAGATGGCGGCCGTCGATCTGTGCCATGCGGAGCCGATGATCCCGCTCGGCGATCTCCTGCAGCGCCTCGACGAGCTGGAGGGACGCCTGCGCGGCGCCCCGCGCCCGGCGGCCGTGTCGAGCGGCGGTCCGCCC
>OCTA010001441.1_pt1 | contig 21816 bp, 15 predicted proteins | sample 1538991 | NCBI WGS metagenome assembly OCTA01 (sample SAMEA3539302, study PRJEB22396) | soil metagenome | biome: tundra; feature: field; material: soil | place: USA | collected 2010-05 | depth 0.15 m | reverse complement strand
CCTGTCCCGAGCACCAGCCTTTCGCGATGCGAAAGGCTGTCCGCAGAAGCCCACGGGGCGAAGGCGGACGAAAACTGGTCCACAAGGATGTTTGTCGCGCCGAACCCCTTTGGGCGATCAGCCCGCCATTGGTGCGATGCCAAATTTCTTCGCCCAAGGTTCCAGGCTATCCAAGATGCCCGGGTAAAGCTCTACTCCGCTGGACAACTGTTCGGCCCGGCGCCGCAGGCCCGCCTCGCCTGGCAGGCGAACGCGGTCAAAGCCGGGCCGGGTCGGCGTGTCGCGGCAGGCGTCGGCCAGCCACGAGGTCTGCCGGATGAAGTCCTCGCGGCTGCCAAAAAGGGCAGGGTCTAGAACCTGAACGAAAACATTGGCGGTCCACCCTTCTGCCGGGTCTGCGCGGCCGCGGCCCGCCAGCCCGCTGGTCAGGGCCTCGACCATCAGGGCGAGCGCATAGCCCTTGTGGCCATGATCAAGCCCTCCCATGGGGAGGAGCGCCCCGGCCTTGTCCCCAAAGAGCGCCGCGGGGTCGTCGGTCGGCCTGCCATCGCCGTCGACAGCCCAGGGGCCGGGAAAGCGTCGGCCTTCCGCGTGCAGGCGCTTGGCCAGCCCATTGGTGGCGATCGACATCGATACGTCCAAGATCACCGGATCGCCGTCCGTCGGCCAGGCGGCAGCCAGCGGATCCGGCGTATAGACGGATCGGCGTCCCCCATGCGGGGCGACTCCGCCCATGGTTGGGTCGGAGCAGGTGAGCAGAGCCATCAGACCCTGCTCGGCAACCGGCCGCAAATAGGCCGCAAGGCAGGCGATGTGATGGCATCGGCGGATGACGACCGTGCACACCCCTTGGCGGCGGGCGCGTCCGGCCGCCAATTCAAGGGCCCGAACGACGAGCCACGCCCCCGGGAGCCGGCGGCCATCCCACGTCACAGCGGACGGGAAATCGGCGATGACAGCCGGCTCCCCCGTTCGGGTCATGCCTCCGGTCTCCAATTCCTTCAGATAGGGCGCGAGCAGCTGAAGACCATGGGTCGTGTGGCCCAGGAGATCGCCTTCGACCAGCACGGAAGCCACCGCTTCGGCCTTTTCGGGGTCGAGTCCGGCGCCTGCGAGTAGAGCGCGGGCATATGCGACCAAACTGGGCGCCGTGTGACGGGAGGTCATGCCTGGAAGGAGTTGTAGGTGATTGAAAATCGCAAATGGGTCGATTCCTCAATGGGCCTGGATTTCCAGCGAGCCCCCTTTGTACGTCACTTCGGTGTCCGCATTCAAGGTGTCCGCGCCGCCGGCGCCGTGGTTTGGCGAGACAAACACGACGCGGAATTCCCGCTGGGCCGGCATTCCGGGAAATTTTCCGTCGCGCTTCCCGATGGTCAGCGTATGCGATTTCTCGCTCCACGAAAACGGGATGGTCGCATGGACGCCATGCTCGTAGTTGTAGTTATCGCCTTCGTCCTCGTAGAGCGTGAACGCGCCGTCTGCGCCGCGATAGATGCGCAACTCCAGGGGCGCGGCGGGTTTCTCCCCGGCATAATTGACCACGGGCCCCATGGGCAGGATGGAACCGGCCCGTACGTAGAGCGGTAGGGAATCGATGGGCGCGCTCGCGTCCACGGTCTGTCCCCCAATGGCGCGCTCGCCCGTCCAGAAGTCATACCAATCCTGGCCGGCGGGGAGGTAGACTCCCCGGCTGGTCGCTCCCTGCGTCACGACCGGGTTCACCATCAGCTCCCGGCCAAACAGGTATTGGTCCGGAACGCCGACCGCCCGAGTGTCCGTGCGGAAATCCATGACGAGGGGACGCATCATCGAATCGTTCGCGTGCGTGACCTGCCAGGCGCTCGAATAGATGTAGGGCAGCAGACGATAGCGCAGCTGGTCGAACTTCACCAGGATGGCATCCGTGGCCGCGTCGAATTTCCACATTTCCTTGGAGGGGCCGCTTCCGTGCACGCGAAACAAGGGGCAGAATGCCCCGAACTGGAACCAGCGCGTAAATAATTCGCGGTACGCAGGGTTGGCCGGATTTCCGCCGCCGGCAAAGCCTCCGATGTCGGTGTTCCAATAGGGGATTCCGGAGAGACTGAAATTGAGGCCGGCGGGGATTTGCCTCTTGAAGACAGCCCAGGTGCCGCGAATGTCGCCGGACCAGCAGACGGCGGAGTTGCGCTGCTGGCCGGCCCACGCCGAGCGCGTCAGGATGAAGACCCGGTGGTCCGATGATTCCGCGCGCTGGCCCTGGTAGATGCCGGTTGAGGCCATCAGGGGGTAGGCATCCGCCACAAACGCGCCCGGCCCCATCGCGGTGCGCAGGTCGCGGATTTCGCCCCACTTTCCGCCGAGTTCCGGTTCCGTCGCGTCGAGCCACCATCCGTCGAATCCGAGTCCAAACAGCTTCGCCGAGACCTGGCGCCAATACACCCGCCGGGCGTCGGCGCTGAAGGCGTCGTACCACTGGCCCTCGCCCTTTGGCCACACGTTGGGATAGACCGGATCGAAGACGCCATGGACGTCCTTGAGCTGCTGCAAGTTTTCGCTGCCCACGTCGAACCGCGACCAGATGGAAATGATGACGTGGGCATGCTCGTCGTGAATCTGTTTCACCATGGCGGCGGGGGAGGGATAGCGCACCGGGTCGAACTCATGGGAACCCCACGGCTTGGGCGCCCAGTATTGCCAATCCTGGATGACCCCGTCGATGGGCGTCCCGCGTTCGCGGTATCTGGCCAGAACGCCCAGGATTTCCGCCTGAGTTTCATAGTGTTCGCGGCATTGCCAGAAGCCGAAGACCCACTTGGCGAGCATCGGCGCGGCCCCCGTCAGCAGGCGGTAATCCGCCACCACATGGCTCAGGTCAGGCCCGGCCAGAAAATAGTAATCGATCGAGCGCGCGACCTCGGAGGTCCACGAAACCAGGCCCTCCTTTCCGCTCGCGCCGACGGCCACGGTGGTAATCGCCGGGTTATCCCACAATATGCCGTACCCGCGGCTGGAAACCAGCACTGGCAGGGCAATATTCATGTTCGATTGCAGGAGACGGACCGTCTGGCCGCGATAGTTCCACGGCCCGCTGGCCTGCTGCCCGAGGCCGAAAATGGCTTCATCCGGAGCCAGCACGAAATCCTGCTCGGCCTGCTGAGCGTCCAGGTTTTTGACCGTGGTTGGTGAAAAGGCGCGCCCTCCCGGTGTTTCCGCCACATAGGCCGTTCCCCTTTCGTCAAGGAAAGTCACCGCACCGCTCGTGCGGTCCACGCGCGCTTCGACCAAAGGGGTTGCCACGACGAAGCTGTCCGGCGTCTCGCGAAACTCCCACCGCACATGCGCCGGCTTTGCGATTACGCTCAGGCTCTTCGCATCGGGCAGGGCGTCGCCTGGCGCATATGTCACGCGGACGACGCGGTCCGTCCAAACCTGCAATCGCAGGCGCGCGCCGTCCAGATTGAAGACGACGCCTTCGGCGCCCTTTTCCGCAGTTATCGCTGCGCCGGCTGGGAGCGTCCAAAGACTGCCGGAAAGCAACAATCCGCAATAGACGACAATTCGAATTGATCGGGATCTCATGTTGGGGTTTTCAAATCGTCAACTCATAGGCTCCAAAGCGCAATAATCTGGCACACTCTCCTGCGGGGAACAAGTTGACGTCCTGCATATTGCCCATCCGCCTTTTGTTGCAGTCTGACTAATACGAGCCCAGACGATGGGAAAATGGTGGCATCCTCCGCCCTCCGGCCGCGTCAGGCTCCGGATTACTCCTCTTATGAACAAACCCAGTTCGCTCTTCCTTGCCTTGGTCTGCGCCGTTTCGGCCGCGCGAGCCGGGTCGTATCCGTCCTCCTGGATTGATCCGGACACCGGCCACAGGATCGTCCAGCTTTCGCGCGAGGCGGGGACCCAGAGCCTCTACTTCACGCAGAACGCCTACACGAAGGATGGCAAATTGATCGTGCAGACCCCCCACGGCCTCGCGACAATCGACGTAAACACGGGCGACTTGACCCCGATCCCGGACCCGGCCCCTGAGGCCGCCCCCGCCCAGGACCAACCCCCCGCCGACGGCTTCGCCCGGTTCCGGAACCGGATGCGCCTGATACAGACCGGCCAAAAGACCGGGGCGATCTTCTACCAAAAAGGCAGCGCCATCTACGCAACCGACCCTGTCACGAACGCGGCCCGCCAGATCGCGACGCTGCCCGACGTGAAAGATGCGATGCTAAGCATTTCGACCGTCAATTCGGATGAAACCGTCCTCGCCGGCTCCTATACCGTGGGGCAGGGAGGCGGCCGCGGCGGCCCCGGAGGCGACCGCCGGCCTCGGCCGGCGCCCGGCTCCGCGAACTACATGGGAGGGGACAACCTGCCGGACAAGGGCCAGATGATGGAGCGCCGGCTCGCGGCGCGCCTGCCCATGGTCCTCTTCACCATCAATGTCGTCACCGGAGAATACAAGGAGATCCTCCACACGACCGACTGGATCGATCATTTTCAGTTTTCCCCGGCCGATCCGGCGCTCCTCATGTACGCCCACGAGGGCCCGTGGCACAAGATCGACCGGATCTGGCTGACCCGGATCGACGGCACGATGCCGCCGACCCTTATCCATCAGCGGACGATGAAGATGGAGATCGCCGGCCATGAATTCTGGGGCGCCGATGGCCAATGGATCTGGTACGACCTGCAGACGCCGCGGAGCGAGGTCTTCTGGGTTGCGGGCTACAATGTGAAAACCGGCCGGCGGATCTGGTACCACCTGGAGCGCGACCAGTGGTCGGTTCACTTTAATGTTTCTCCCGACGGCACCCTCTTCTCCGGAGACGGAGGTTCGGAGGACAAGAACGTGGCCCACGCGAAGGACGGAAAATGGCTTTATCTGTTCCATCCGCGCCTCGTTCCCGACCTTCAGACTCCCGCGAGCCAGGATAACATGATCCAGATCGGCACCTTTGACTTCGAACGCCTGGCCAACCTGAAGCAGCACGACTATGTCCTCGAGCCCAACGCCACCTTTACGCCGGACATGAAGTGGCTCGTCTTCCGCTCGAACATGAACGGCTCGGTCCAGGTGTATCCCGTCGACCCCGCCAAGGCCGCGCCGGCCCCGTCCGTCCGTCCTCCGCTTCCCCGGCCCCCGCAGCCGGCGCCGGCTCCCCCGCCCGGAACGTGATCCTGATTCGCGAACTTCCCCTTATCGCCAACTCATCCAACCGATTTCAACCATGCTTCGCATACCTCATATCCTCGTTGTGGCGGCCGGCTTCTCTGTCGTTCTCGCCGCCTCCTTCGCCCAGGACAACGCGACGCCAAGTCCGGCCGCGCCGGCCGGCCTGCCCAGGGAATGGATCGATCCAGCCACCGGCCACCGGATCGTCCAGCTTTCGACCGAGCCCGGCACGAACAGCCTCTATTTCACCCAGTACGCCTACTCGGCCGGCGGCACAAAGCTGCTGATGACATCCCGGCGGGGCATCGACCTCGTGACCCTGGCGACCGGCGAGATCGAAAACGTCCACGAGGGACGAGTCGGCCGCGTGATTCAGACCGGCCGGAAGACCGGCGCCATCTACTACGACCAGGACGGTTTTGTTTTTGCCCTCGATCCCGCCACCAAGACGTCGCGCCAGGTGGCCAAGCTCCCGGACAAGGGGACCGCATTCGCCGTGAATTGCGACGAGACCCTTGTCGCAGGGTCCTTTACGGTCGGGGAGACGGCCCATCCGGAACTCGCCCCGCGCCGGCCGCAGCCTCCTCCGGGCGGCTACAAGGCGGGCGAGCCCATGCCCGGAGGAGACAACTATCCGGACAAGCATGCCATGATGGACCGCCGGCTCGCGGCGCGGCTGCCGATGGTGCTGTTCACGATCAACCTGCAGACCGGGGACTACAAGGAGGTCCTCCACACGACCGACTGGATCGACCACTTTCAGTTTTCCCCGGCCGACCCGACGCTCCTCCTGTTTGCGCACGAGGGCCGCCAGTGGAAGCTCGACCGGGTCTGGCTCCTTCGCGTGGACGGCAACTCCCAGCCCGTGCTCGTGCACCAGCGGACGATGAAGATGGAGATCGCCGTCCATGAATACTGGAGCAGCGATGGCCAGTGGGTCTATTACGACCTCCAGACCCCCCTCTCCGAGGATTTCTGGATCGGCGGCTACAATGTCCATTCCGGCAAGCGCATCTGGTACCACCTCCCCCCGAACCACTGGTCCGTGCACTACAACACCTCGCCCGACGGAACGCTCTTCTCCGGAGACGGCAGCGATCCCGATCCGGCCGTCCATTACGCCGCGCAAAAGGACGCCAAGTGGATCTTCCTGTTCCGCCCCGCACTGATCCCCAACCAGCCCGGAGAGACGCCTGACCAGGAGAACATGATCCAGGTCGCCAAGTTGATCCCCGAGCGCCTTGTCGACCTGTCGAAGCACGATTACTCGCTCGAGCCCAACGGCAACTTCACTCCGGACGGCAAGTGGATCGTCTTCCGCTCAAACATGCGCGGCCCGATCCAAGTGTACGCGGTCGAAGTCGCCAAGGCGCAGTAACGGATTCCGGGAGACTTTTGAAGAGGGCGGACTTCCCCCGATGGGGGCGGCCGTTGAGCTTGTTTTGAATCCGAAATCATCCATCGTGCTGGCATGGGTTGCGTGAAAACTCAGCATCTCCCGGCGGGCAAGGGGGCCGGGATGACGACTTGATGGGCATTTCCATAGACCGCATTGCATTCAAGGGCTGGCCGAACGCGCTCCGGCTGGCCAACGGCACGGTCGAACTGATCGCGACCCTGGACGTCGGGCCGCGCATCCTGTCGTATTCGCGGGCGGGCGGCGTGAACCCCTTCAATATTTACGAGGATCAGGCCGGAGGAATTGGGGAACCGCAGTGGAAGATCCGCGGCGGGCACCGGCTCTGGCTCTCGCCGGAGGGACCTGAGTTCAGCTATTTTCCCGACAACCATCCGGTGGCGTGGGAGAAGATCGGGGAGACCGGCGTCCGGCTGACTCCCCCTCCCGAAACCACCGCCGGCTTCCAGAAACAGATGGATCTGATCCTGGAGGCGGACGGGGCCAGGGTGACCGTGATCCACCGGATAACGAGGATCGCCGCCACGCCGTGCCTGGCCGCTCCGTGGGCCCTGAGCGTGATGGCGCAGGGAGGCTTTGCGATCCTGCCCCAGATTCCCCTGGGTGTGCACCCCCGCGACCTGCTGCCGAATCGCCGCCTGGTGATCTGGCCCTATACCGTCCTTTCGGATCCGCGTTATCGGTTCGGACAGCGGTTCATCACGCTGCGCCAGGACCCGGCCGGAGGCCCGACGAAGATCGGCATGCCTTCGCCAGCCGGATGGGCGGCGTATCTTTTGAAGCGAACCCTGTTCATCAAGCGGTTCTCCTGGGTGGCGGGAGCCGACTACCCCGATGACGGGTGCAATCTCGAGGCCTACACGGACAACCGGATGCTGGAGCTGGAGAGCCTCGGGCCTCTGAAGCGGCTGGAAAGGGGAGGGAATGCAGAGCTGGTCGAGTCCTGGGACCTGAGGGACGGCCTGCCCGACTTTGATCCGCGCGAGGAGGATGCCCTTTGGGCGCACGTCCTCCTTGCGGCAATCCGGTAGATCACGAAGAACCGGCAAATGGTGCCGAAATGATGAATACACGACCGCTCTATCTGGGAGGCGCGTGGGTCGCCTCCGAAACGACCTTGCGCGTGCACAATCCGGCGAACGGCGGGCAGATCGGCGAGGTCTGCACCGTCGGCCGGCCCGAGGTCGCAAAGGCGATCGGCTGCGCGCACGCCGCGCTGCCGGCCTGGCGCGCCCTGACGGGCAGGGAGCGCGGCGAGCGCCTCCGGTCGGTCGCCGACCACCTCGGCCGGCGGAGGGACGAGATTGCGAGGACCATCACGCTCGAAAACGGCAAGCCGCTGGCCCAGAGCCTGGGCGAGGTGGCCATTTCGATCGATCATCTGCTCTGGTTTGCCGAGGAGGCGCGCCGCGCCTACGGCCGCGTGATTCCGCCCCAGGCGCAGGGCAAGCGCCATCTCGTGGTCAAGACGCCGATAGGCGTGGTCGCAGCCATCAGCCCGTGGAACTTTCCGCTCATGCTGGCGGTGCGCAAGGTCGCCCCGGCCCTGGCGGCCGGCTGTCCGGTGGTGCTGAAGCCGGCCAGTGCCACCCCCTTGAGCGCCCTCCTGTTCGCGGAATGCGTCGAGGCGGCCGGACTGCCGGCCGGTGTCTTCCAGGTCGTTCTCGGCCATTCCGCGGAAATCGCGGACGAATTCCTGGAGAACGCGCTCTGCCGGAAGATCACGTTCACGGGCTCGACCGAGGTCGGCCAGCTGCTGATCCGCGGAGCCTCCAGGGGCGTCAAGCCCCTGTCGCTCGAACTTGGCGGCCACGCCCCGGTCCTCGTCTTTTCCGATGCCGATCTAAACCAGGCCGTTGAGACCGTCATGACGGCGAAATTCCGCAATTCCGGCCAGTCGTGCATTGCGGCGAACCGAATCTATGTGCAGAAGCCCGTTTACGAACCGTTTCTGGCGCAGTTTACAAAGCGGACGCGCGACCTGAAGGTTGGCGACGGACTGGAAGAGGGCGTCCAAGTGGGGCCGGTGATCAACCAGCAGGGTCTGGACAAGGCGCTGGAACACATCGCAGACGCCAGGAACCGGGGAGCGCGATGCCTTTGCGGCGGCGGGCGCATGGACAGGCCGGGATGGTTCATCGAGCCGACCGTGCTGGCCGACGTGCCGGAAGGCGCCCTATGCATGAAGGAGGAAACGTTCGCGCCGGTCGCCCCGGTCTGCTCCTTCGAGACGGAGGAGGAGGGTGTCCAGCGGGCCAATGCCTCGCCGTTTGGCTTGAGCGCTTATGTGTGCACCAGGGACCTGGGCCGGACATTCCGGCTGATCGATGTCCTGGAGGCCGGGACCATAGCAATCAATGAAGGCGCGCCGGCCACCAGCCAGTGTCCTTTCGGCGGCTTGAAGCACAGCGGCTGGGGCCGCGAATTGGGCAGCGAGGGACTCGAGGCGTTCCTCGAGACCAAGCACGTTTCGATTTTGCTGTGAGGCGATCCTGCCAGCCGTTGCGCACCCACACCGAAAAGTTGCCCAGGAGCGCCGCGGATTGCCACCGGCCCGGCAAGCTGCCAAGGGCACGGTGCAGGGGAGGCGCGGATTCCCATCATCCGGGCGGTATGCGCCGGGACCGCGCCGCCCTGCCGGGATTGGAAACTCCCGCCGGGCTCGCCACCGTTTCCGCGCCGACACAGTCCTCCTCGAATTCGTCCGCGAAAAAGATCGCACCGCAGCCGGCGTCCGTGCGGGCCGGGGAGCGGACCCGATGCGCGGCCACTTCGCCTATGATCACCATCGCAGGCGAGGCGATGCCCGCGGCTTGGGAGCGCTCGGCCAGGGTTCCCAGGGTCGCAAACACCTCCCGCTGTCCCTGGGTCGTTGCCGCCTGAACGATGGCAGCCGGCGTGTTCGGCGAAAGTCCGCCATTCTGGAGACGCCGGGTGATCGTTTCCAGGCGGTGCCTGCCCATGTAAATGCAAAGCGTCGCATTGAGTCGCGCGTAGTCTTCCCAGCGCACAGACGCCTCGGGCTTCCCTGCATACTCGTGGCCGGTGAGAAATACGACGGCCGAGGAATGGACGCGATGGGTGAGCGGAATTCCCAGAAAGGCCGCCGTTCCCAGGGCGGCGGTGATGCCGGGAACGACTTCGAAGGGGATGCCTGCAGCGGCAAGGGCATCCGCCTCCTCGCCACCGCGGCCGAAGATGAATGGATCGCCCCCCTTCAGGCGCACGACCGTCTTTCCCTGGCGCGCGAGGGCGACCAGGATCGCGTCGGTCTCGGTCTGCTGCCGGCAACGGTGTCCCGCCTTCTTGCCGACAAACACACGCTCGCAGCCTGGCCGGGCTTCGGCCAGGATCGCCGCAGTGACCAGGTAATCGTAAACGACTGCGTCGGCCGCACGGAGCAGGCGATGGGCCTTCCGCGTGAGCAATTCGGGATCGCCGGGACCGGCGCCCACCAGGTAGACGGTGCCGGGAAGAAGAGGGGATGACGGAGGCTTGCCCATGGTCGCGGTGTTACGGTGGCGGTTCAGACTCTGGCCGCAGAGGGGTAATTTGGCAAATGGGGACGTTTTGAATGCAAAAGAAAGAATGCCGGCGGCCTGCGGCCGTCGTACCTGGGCCCTCCCGAGACCTTCGTTGCCAGGAAAGGATGATTCAGGGGAGCGGTTCGCGGGGTTTGCGGACCACATGCGGACGCTGCAGCAAGAGGTCGAGCTTCTGTCCGGTGCGCTCCATCTCTTCGTCCACCTTCCGAAGAAGCGAGATCTGGGTGTATAGACTGTCGGAGAGGTCGTGCGCCGATTGGGCGCCGCCCGGCTTTATCTGCGAATTCATCCGCAGGAATGATTCGAGCTGGGTGCCCTCCGCCTCGAGCCGGGCCAGCTTCGATTCAAACCCGAGCCGCAGCACGTCGCGCACGGTATGGCCGGCGATTGCAGCCCGCACCCTTGCATCGAGGGCGTCGCCGGCGGGCGCCGCCGGGTCGATGATGATCTTGAACCGGATCTCCTGCAGCGCCTCGTCGAAATCCTGCCATTGCGCCGGCGTGAGATCGTCCCCCATGCGGTCGCGCCAAGCGGAGAGGGCCGAGGGCGTCTCCGCCGACACGGTCCGGTCGAGCGGCGGGGCCTTCGTGCAACCGGCGAGCGCGAGGCCGGCGGCCAGCAGGATCGATGCTTGGAGGGGTTTCATCCAGGGGAGGGTCCGGGCTCAGGGCTCGATCACAAATGCGCGATAGCTGTGGGGCTTCAGGTGGACGTCAAATGCGGTGCGGGGTTCCTCGGGCTTCTGCCAGCGGCGCGCGGGCGGGGCGGGGGGCTGGCCTATGATGACCTGGCCTGACACAAGATCGCGCAGCTTCGTCGCCGACCCAAGGGTGCGGATCTTCACGTCGGCTCCGGACGGCAGGAACGACTCCACGATGAAGGTTTGGTTGTCATAGGCGAAAAGGGCGACCTGGCTCGGACCGTCGAGGCGGACGGGGAATCCCTCCATCAGGGCGTCCTTGACGGCGCTCATCACGGGAGGCGGCAGCCGGTAAAGGTTGTGAAAGTTGTCGGGCATGGTCCAGACGTAGAAGCGGCCGGTCCCGCCGTAACGGTCGATCAGCAGCAGCGGATAACCCACGCCGTCCGACATCGCGCTGACAAGCGCCCATGCGTCGTTGGTGTAGAAGCCGACCTGCGGAAAGAGGATGGGCGGTGCGCCGGTGGACGCGTTGGAAAGAACAGCGCGGCTGCCCGCGCCGAAGCCCGTCGAATAGCCGTCGGCCAGGATGCGCCGGCCGCTGAGCTCGAGTTCGACGATGTCCCCGATCCCGCGCCCCTGCAGGGCATGGTACAGTCCGGCGGTGACAACCACCGTGTTGCCGGCGGCGAGGTGTCGCTTGATGCGCGCAATGATGTCCGGATCGACTTTCGCGTCCTCCGTCAGCAGGACAACCTTCGCGTCCTCGGGAAAGGTTGGATACAGTTCGATCGGAATGCCGACCATGCCGAGGTAGTTGTGCAGAAAGTCCTCCCCGATCCCGTGCGGGGGCCGGTAGCTTTTGATGCCGATGGGCCGGCCAAGGCGGCCCAGCACCGCGTCGGCCTGGTCGAGCGCATATCCGGCGGCGCGGGCCATGGTTGCGGGCCCGGCTGAGGGGGGAGACCCCGCCGGGTGATATTGCAGCATCCGGTCATAGTTGAAGCTCGTGTCGCTCGACTGCCACAGCTGACGCTCGCCGGGACGGACCGGCTCCAGCAGATTGCTCCACGAAAAAAGGGTCATTTCCCGTGCCTTGGCGAACACGGTGTCCCAGAACTGCTCGGCATAGCGGTCCAGATAGCGCAGGTTGAAGGTGTCCACCCAGCCACCGCCGTTGCGGCCCGGCGCGATATGCTCGAAATAGCGGATGATCTGGTAGCTCTCGTACTGCTGGAGAAACTGGTCGGTTGTGTCGGGGTCGCGCGTTTCGGTTCCGGTGTATATGCCGTCGAAGATCCTGGGCCCCTGGTCGAGATCGAAGCCGAGACCCTGGAAGTGCTCGTACCAGTTGGGGTACTTGATTGTTACGCGTGCGCGGGGATTGACCGCCTTCATCGCGCCGACGACGAGCTGCCGGCCGGCCTCGTCCATCAGGTCCAGCCGGAACTGCGTCCAGCTGCGAGAGCCCTTTGCAACGATGTCGGAGTCGTGCTTGGTGGTGACGAAGAAGAAGTCATCGAGGATGATCTCGTCGAAATGCCGCGCGACGAGTTCCGAGGCGCTCTTGACGAATGCCCGGTCCGACGGATCCGTGTAGCAGAATGATCGGAACTGGCCGCCCTCGGCCCCGTCGGAAAACGTGATGCCGCCGGCGACCCGCACGCCGCGTTCGGCAAAGAACGCCTTCATCCGTTCGAGCAACGCGTCGTCCGCCACGACGCGGTCCCGCTCAGCCTCGATGTAGACCTTGTCCACCTTCACCTGGCTGCTGATCCGCCCCCACTCGGCGGCGAGGACGGCGGGGTCCGCGAGGTGGCGCACCGCCCCGACCGGCATGTAGACGGCCACAGAGAAATTCCTGTATTGACCCACGGCCGGCGGACTGGCGCCGGGCAGGGGCTGCGCGCAAGCGGATGCTGCGGCACAGAGCGGGAACGCAAGGGCGGCGACGAAACGAAGGGGTGCGGCGTTCATGGCGCGGGGGCCCCGCCACTATTGGTTCGAGGCCCGGCGGGTCAAGACGCCGCTCCCGGGCGTGCCCTAGGCCTTTGGCTTTTCCCAGATCCTGCGCACTTCCTCGAATTCCGGTTTTTCCTTCAGGACGCCCCCATCCTCCGCAAGGCCGACCTTGTAGGTTAGGAAGCCCTCCGCGGCCTCGCGACGTTCAAAGCGGCGGCGCAGTTTCAGCCGGTCCCAGGAACGGTAACGCACGCCAAAGGTCGTCCCGTTCTTCAGTATCCACGCGGCCATCGAGGACCAATTCGCCTCGGTTGCGAGCACGGACAGGCAGACAGCGGGCCGCCCCTTCTTTCCCGTGACGGGCGTCAGCCACGAGTCCAGGGCGCCCTGTTCCAGCAGCTGGGAAGCCATCCAGGCGATGTGCTCCGCGGTGTCGTCATCGATGTTGCATGCGATCTCAACGACCCTGTCTCGATCGAACCCCTCCGCCGAGACCGACAAAGCCTCCTCTTCGAGCAAAACAATTCGGAAGATGTTCGGAAAAGCCCCGAGGTCCATCGTGCCGGCGCCGACGCCGTGGCCGAGAAGGGTCCCCGGCGGTACTTCGGCGACAAAATGGGGCGCGAGCGCCTTCAGAATGGCGATCCCGGTGGGGGTCGAAAGTTCGACGTCGGTGCGGAAGATGGCGGCCGGGACTGGGGCGACCTGCAGGCCCGAAAGGAGCTTCAGCGAAGCCGGCGGCGGCACCGGATGGGTGCCGTGGGCCATCTTCACAAAGCCGCGGCCCGGTCGGATCGGAGAGGCGTACATTTTGCAGGCCCCGAGCTTGTTCACGCAGTACGCCGCCATCACGACGTCCATGATCGAATCCACGGCGCCCACCTCGTGGAACGCGACATCCTCGACCGGAAAGCCGTGAACGGACGCCTCCGCTTCCGCCAGCAGGCGGAATATCTTCCGGGCGAGTTCCCTCACAGGCTCATCGAGCCTGGACCTGGCGAGCCGTCGATCGATGTCGGCATAGTGGGCGTGTCCGCCATCGTGGGACCCCGAATGGAGATGAAGATGGGTTTCGCCTCCCTCCGCGTGCGACGGGTGGTCGTGGCCGTGATCATGATCATGATCGTGATCATGTTGGTGATGGTCGTGCGGGTCCGGGCTTCCGTGATGTTCGTGGTGGAACAGGTCGGACTTTCGATTCCACCCGACCCGGACGTGGCTTGCCTCGACCTCGGCCCGGCGCACCCGGCTGACCACGATCTCGACGCCATCCAGGTCCAACTGTGCCGGAAGGGCGCCCAGCTCGTCCGCCTTGACGACGCCGGCATCGACGAAGCTGGCGACAAACATGTCTCCGGCGACGCCGGCAACACTTTCAAGGTAGATTGCTTTGTTCATTGCGATTGTTTTGCGCATCGCGGACCGCGCGCACGACCTGGCAGGCCGCAAAGGCGGCGGAAAATCCGTTGTCAATGTTCGTGACCGTCACGCCCGGCGCGCACGAATTGAGCATGGCAAGCAGGGGCGTGACGCCTCCAAAACTGACCCCATAGCCTATGCTGGTCGGCACCGCAAACACGGGGCGGCCAATCAACCCGGCGACCACGCTCGGCAGGGCTCCCTCCATGCCGGCGATGACGACGATCGCCGTGGCGGACTGGAGCGCATCCGTAACGCCGAGCAGGCGATGGAGTCCTGCCACGCCCACGTCGCTGATGCGCACGAATGGGGTTTCCATGGCAATGCACACCTCGCAGGCTTCCTCCGCCACAGGCAGGTCGCTCGTGCCCGCGGCGACGACGGCGACGTGCGGGATCGACGGACTCCCTTGCTGCGGAGCGGGCGGGTTTGCGATGAAGGTGCGCGCCAGGGCATTTGCCCTTCCGCCCTTGAACCGGTCCTGCAGGGCGGCGATTTTCTCCGGTTGGAGGCGGGTGATCAGAACGGGCCCTCCGGATTCACCCAATTCAGCGACGATGGCGAGGATCTGTTCCGCAGGCTTGGACTCGCCGTAGACAACCTCATTCAAGCCGTGGCGGACGCGGCGGTGGTGATCAGGCCTTGCAAACCCGAGGTCGGTCTGGCGGAACGGACCGGCTCGCAGCCGGTCAAGCGCCTCCGCGGGGGAAACCTTGCCGGCTTCGACCGCCGCCAACAGCTCGAGGATGTCAATATCGCGCATAAATGGTCTCAGCGAAGGGTGGCTCCGCCGGTCCGGTACCCTGCGAGATCCAGCAACACCCGCTCATAGCCGTTGGACAGTCCCGTGGCGAGCAGGTCATCGCGGGCGGCGAGCACTTTTTCCATTTCATCGGGGGCAACCTCGACCCGCAGATAACGGCGCTGTCCCTCTTCGTGGAGCCGGACACGGGCGACGTTGACGCCGCGCTCACGCAGGATCGTCTCCATCGCCTCGACATGCCGGAGCTTTTCGGGAGTGACCGCAACTCCGGTCATGAGTCTCGAGCTGAGGCACGGACTGGCCGGCTTGTCGGCGAGCGGGAGTTCGAAAGCGCGCATGAGCACGCGAATGTCGTCCTTGGTCAGCTCCGCGTCGGCCAGCGGCGAGATGACGTCGTTTTCGAGCGCGGCCTTGTGGCCGGGACGCACATCCGTGCGATCGGAGGCGTTGTAGCCGTACGCCACGAACGCGTACGCACCGTGCTCCTTCAGCGTCCGGGTCAGGCGAAAGAGCTCCGTCTTGCAGTGGTAGCAACGCAAGCCGTCGTTGCGAACATAGTCGGGATTCGAAAGTTCGCCGCTGTTTTCCCAGCGTTGTTCGACGCCGATCGTCCGCGCAAATTGCTCCGCGTCATGTCTTTCTACCTGTGGCAGGCTGTCGCTGACCGCCGTGACTGCAAGCAGCCGCCCGCCGGTGGCGCGGCGCTCCTGTTCCGCACTCCAGAGCAGGAATGAGCTGTCGACCCCGCCGGAAAAGGCGACGATGAGCCCGCGCTGGAGCGTCGGGCGCAGGGCCTCGCGGAGCGCCGAATACTTCGCCATCACGGTTTTGCTTGCATTCCCGGCCATAAAAAAGGGGTGCGGGATGCTAGATCGTTGTTTTGAGGAAGTCAAAGGGCGGCTTTATAGGTGACCGCGCAGGATGACGTTGGGCAGGACAAAACGGATGCCGGCAATTGTTGCCTTCCGCCCCTCAGGGGGGCGCTGGCCATTGCGGCCTATGCGTTCCTTCCGCGGGCCCCAATTGGGGACTCGGCGCCCTACAGCCGGCGAAACACGAACAAATGGCCCGGAACGCGGTTGGCCCCCTCCGGGCGCAACGTCGTATGGGTGCAGGAATGCAGGGCGAATTCCGGACTGGCGGCTTGTTGGACGTAATCGGGCGCGTGCGCGAACCTTCCCGTGGGCAATAATCGATACTTGGGGCCGCCAAACGCCTCGGTGCTGAAAATCAGCCATCCACCTTGCCGGGTGGCCAATGCGGCACTCGCCAGGACGTTGCCGAGTTCGCCGAAATAGATCATGACATCGGCCGCCACGATCAGGTCGAAGGCGCGGGGGGACCGGGAGAGAAAATTGACAAGATCCTCACAGACGAGGGAATCGTACACGCCGCGGGTTTCCGCCCGAGCGAGCATCCGGGGAGACAGGTCGACTCCCACCAGGTGACGGGTTGCCGGCCGGATTTCCGGCCCGCACAGTCCCGTCCCGCAGCCGGCGTCGAGCATCTGGCCGACCTTTTTTCCGCCCAGCAAAGCCTTCACAGTGGCGCCGATCTTTTGCGGCATGTCGTAGCCCGGGGCTCCGGCCCATTGGGAATCGAACAGGTCCGCAAAACGATCGAAGTGTTCGACAATGTAGGCCGGCGGAGATCGGTCGACTCCCTTGCCATCCAAGGCATTAAGCAGGAAAGGCATGGTCGGGTCTCCCGCCCAAAATTCAAGGTGCTTGCGGCCGACTTGCCGCGCAGCATCAACATGGCCGAAGCCGCTCAGGACGCCGAATGCCGTCTCAAAGAGTTGGCGGAACTCCTTTTGATCGGTGTCGTTCCATTCCGGGCAACTCTTGCGGAATTCCTCGATGGCGGTGTCCACCGATCCGCATTCAAGAACATGCCGGATGAACGTCAGCTTTCGCAGCATGAATTGATAGGCGGGGTTGTCACATTCGCCCAGCGCCGCTTCCGCATAGGCTCTCCGAGCCTCGGCAAAGCGGCCGATTCGGTAGCACAGGCTGCCCACGTTGGCCGATGCCGCAGGGCTGCCGCCGCCCCGCTCGATGCTGGCGGTATAGCAGTCGATGGCCGCAGGAATATCGGCCTGTTCCTCCTTGAGGAGGCCAAGGCTTTGCCAGGCGATGGCATCGGACGGTTCCAGCTCCAGCGCTGTGCGATATGCGACTTCCGCGCCTGCGAAATCGCCCAGCTTCTTGCGCACAAGGCCCAGTTGAAGCCAGGTTTGAGGCTGCCGGGCGGAAAGGAACAAGGAACGCTCCAGGCATGCGGAAGCTTCCGGCTGGGAATGAGCCAGGTCGAGGGCGACACCATAGTTCGACCAAGCGCCGGGGTCGCGGGGTGTCAGGGCCACTGCTGCACGGAAGGCGGCCACCGCCAGGGGAATCTGGTTGGATTGCAGCCGGGACATGCCCCAGTACGCGAGCGCCCGACCGGTGGGCACTCCGGCAGCGAGCCAGCTGGAGAGGTGCCTGTCCCCGTTTGCCCATCCCGCGGCTGCCCGGCGGACGGCTTCGGGGTCCGGAAGCTTCGGCAGTTGATCCGAAAGCGTGGCAATCGCTCCCGCGCTGACGGACGGACCGGCACAGGGCGCTCCATCGCCCTGAGTCCGCGTCAAACCCAGAAACCATTCGAGAAACTCATCATCGAGATCGGCGGGTTTGTGAGGATAGGCCGAGGCTGCGTGCCGGGCCCCGAGAAGGGCCCACGCAGGCGCGCTTTCTATAATTGGTTCAAGAAGTGGCGAAATCGATGGAGTCACGGGCTCCCTATTCTGAGCAATCCAGGTGCCACTTATATTGAATATGCCATAAGTAATTATGGCAGAACCAGGTGTATTTCTAAAAATATTTCGGGATGTTTTCCGCGCCGGACAGGCGGCAAAATCTGCAGGTCAACCCTTTCCGGCGCCGCGCAAAGACGGCGGTGCTGCAGTTGAGCGCGATCGGGAGTGTCTTGCGGTCCCTTGCGCCAATTCTAGGGTTACTTCCTCAGGCGATTTCCATTTTCATGCAAGGTCCGTTCATCCGCATTCTCCTGCCCGCGGCTGTTGTGTTGGGCCCCGGTTCCCTCGCGCTCCCGCCCGACGAAGCCGGCTCCGCCGTTGTTGCGCCGTGGACCCCGGACCTGGGCGATGGCACCTACCGGAATCCCGTACTGTTTGCCGACTACTCGGATCCGGACGCCATCCGGGTGGGGAATGATTACTATCTCATTGCATCAAGCTTCCTCGATGCGCCGGGTTTGCCGATCCTGCATTCGAAGGACCTGGTAAACTGGACCCTGATAAACCACGCCCTGGCCGCTCAAGTGCCGGCGGACCATTTTGCCGTGCCGCGCCACGGCGAGGGAGTGTGGGCGCCAGCCATCCGTTTTCGGGACGGCCGATTCTGGATCATCTACCCGGATCCCGATTTCGGCCTGTACCTGACGACCGCGACCGATCCCGCCGGGGCCTGGACTCCGCCGATCCTCATTAAACGCGGCAGGGGACTGATTGATCCGTGCCCGTTCTGGGACGATGACAGACAGCTTTATCTCGTCCACGGATGGGCCAGGAGCCGCGCCGGAATCTCAAACCTTCTCACGCTGCACCGGCTGAGTGCGGACGGAACGCGGGTGCTCGATGCAGGCGAGGTCATTATCGACGGTAACAAGATTCCCGGCTGGACAACGCTCGAAGGTCCGAAGCTCTACAAACGCCACGGCATCTATTACGTATTCGCACCCTCAGGCGGCGTCGGCGGCGGCTACCAGGCCGTCTTCCGCTCGAAGAGCCTGTACGGTCCGTACGAACACCACGTCGTCCTGGACCAGGGTCATTCCGCGATCAATGGCCCGCATCAGGGCGCGTGGGTCGACACCCAAACGGGCGAGGACTGGTTTCTGCATTTCCAGGATCGCGGCGTCTACGGGCGCGTCGTTCATCTCGAACCGATGGTATGGCATGACGACTGGCCGGTCATCGGAGCCGACCCGGGCGGCACGGGAAAGGGCGAGCCTGTGCCCGAGTACCGCAAGCCCGGCGTCGGGCGCAAGTGGCCCCTCGCAATGCCGCAGACGAGCGACGAATTCGACGGCGAAAAACTGGGCCTGCAATGGCAGTGGAACGCCAATCCGCGCGCCGGCTGGGCCTCCCTGAGTGCGCGGCCCGGTTTCCTGCGCCTGGCCTGCGTGCCGGAGCCGATAGTCCGCAATGACGGTTCACGGTCTGCGAACAACCTGTACGACGCTCCAAATTTTCTCCTGCAGAAATTCCCGGGGCCGGCGTTCACGGCCACGACATCCATGCAGTTTTCGCCGTTGGCCGAGGGCGAGCGCGCCGGCCTTGTCGTTTTCGGCTATAATTATGCCTGGATCGGCCTGCGGAAGGCGGCCTCCGGGTTGAGGCTCGTCTGCGTCGTGAACATCGGCGCCAACCGGCCCGGCGCGCAGGAGCGGGAAGTTGCAGGCCTCGACGTGGCGAAAGCGCCGGCATGCCTGCGCGTCACGGCCGACGAGAATGGGATTTGCCGATTTGCCTACAGTCTTGATGACCGGGCCTTCGCGTCCATCGGTCCGCCGTTCCAGGCGGCGGGCGACCGATGGATCGGGGCCAAGGTCGGACTGTTCGCAAGCGCGGCGCCATTTGCCTCTGCGTGGGGATTTGCCGATTTCGACTGGTTCCGCGTCACACCTGCAATCCGGTGATCCTGCCCGAGCAGCCTCCCATGAATCCTTCCTTTCAAGCCAAATTGGCCTTTGCCATCGCCATCGGAGTCGCCGGTCCGCTATGGGCGGACTCATCGCCCGCCTTTTACGCATGGGCGCAGACCCCGCCGATGGGCTGGAACAGCTGGGATTGTTTTGCCACGACGGTGACGGAGGCGCAGACGCGATCGCAGGCCGAGGTGATGAAGGCAAGGCTGGCGAGCCATGGCTGGAACCTGATCACAGTGGACATCCAGTGGTACGAGCCGAACGCGACCGGATTCGACTACCGCAAGGATGCGAAGCTTGAAATGGACGGATGGGGCAGGCTGGTTCCGGCTGCGAACAAGTTCCCGTCGGCATCCGGGGGACGCGGCTTCAGGCATCTCGCCGACATCGTGCACGGGCTGGGCCTCAAGTTCGGCCTTCATCTGATGCGCGGCGTCCCGCGACAGGCGGTCGCCGCCCGGACGCCGGTCCTGGGCACGGCTTATACGGCGGCCGACATCGCCGACCCGACGAACACCTGCCCGTGGAATGGGGACATGTTCGGCGTCGACATGACGAAGCCGGGCGCGCAGGAGTACTACAATTCCGTGTTCGACCTCTTCGCGTCGTGGGGGATCGACTTCGTGAAGGTTGACGACCTTTCCGAACCGTATCACTTGGCGGAGATCGAGGGCATCCGCCGCGCGATCGACCATTGCGGCCGGGCGATCGTGCTGAGCACTTCGCCCGGCCCCACGCCGGTCGCCGACGGGGCGCACATCAGCGCGCACGCCAACCTCTGGCGCATCAGCGGCGATTTCTGGGATCATTGGCCGCAGCTCCTCGCGCAGTTCGGAAGGCTGGACGCCTGGACTCCATTCCGCGGCCCGGGCCATTTTCCCGACGCCGACATGCTTCCGCTCGGAACGATCTCCATGGGCAAGCGCCGGACGCATTTCACCGCGGACGAGCAGGTGACCCTGCTGACGCTCTGGTGCATCGCGCGCTCCCCGCTCATTCTCGGCGCCGACCTGACGAAGCTGGACGGCCCGACGCTGGAGCTGATCACAAACGACGAGGTCCTGGCCGTCGATCAGGCCAGCATGGACAACCGGGAATTGTTTCACCGGAACGGCTTTCACTGCTGGTTGGCCGGCGTGTCAGGCTCGCAGGATGAATACCTGGCGTTGTTCAACACGCGCGACGACGGCGAACCGTTGCCGGTCAAGCTTTCGGAACTCGGGTTAAGCCGCGCCAGCCGGATCCGCGACCTCTGGAGAAAGACGGATCTCGGCCGGGTGGCCGGCGAGTTTTCCCCGATCGTCAACGCGCATGGGGCCGGACTCTACCGGGTCTCGCCCGTCGACTGAACGCACCCGCTCCCGCTTCCGGCGCGGGTTTCAGGGACGTCAAACCGGCCGGGCGGATTCCAGGGCCACGCGCAGGCGGGCTGGAAACTTGGTCACCAGGGCGGTGATGACCCGATATTTCCAACCGGGAACAACGTAAAGCCGGCCGCGGCCCAATCCCGCGAGCGATGCGGCGGCCACCTTGTCGGCGCTCATCCAGAAGAAACGAGGGAGCCTCTTTTCGTGACGGCCCCTCATTGCAGCATGAAATTCGGAATGCGTGAAGCCGGGGCAAAGCGCCTGGACGACGACCCGGGACTTGATGCTTCGAAGGTCGAGGTGCAGCCCCTCGGTGAAGGCCGTCATCCAGCTCTTGGTCGCTCCATAGCTGCCCGAGCCTATTCCGCGGACAAACGCCGCGACGGAGGCGACATTGACGATCGCCCCTCGGTTCCTGGGCACGAGGTTCTCCAGCGCAGCATGGCACAGCCTCATGGTCGCAAGGATATGCAGCCGGTGCATCTCCTCGATCGGCGCAATGGATCCCTCCCAGAACAGGCCGTGGAAGCCGAAACCGGCGTTGTTGACGAGAAGCTCCAGATTCGGCTCCCGTCGGAGGCGCTCGGCCACGCGGGCCGCATCGGAGGCCTCCGCCAAGTCGGCGACCAGGACCTCGGCGTGGGCGCCGTGGAGGGCTCCGATCTGCGATGCGACGGTGTCCAGGCGCTCCTTGCGCCGGGCCACCAGGAGCAAATCGTGGGTCGGGGCGAGCTGTCGGGCAAAGGCTTCTCCAATGCCGCTGGACGCCCCTGTGACGACGGCAAGGGGGCGCGGAAGATCGGGCGGGGCGGGATGGGTCGATGGCATGACA
>OCTA010001437.1_pt1 | contig 21831 bp, 29 predicted proteins | sample 1538991 | NCBI WGS metagenome assembly OCTA01 (sample SAMEA3539302, study PRJEB22396) | soil metagenome | biome: tundra; feature: field; material: soil | place: USA | collected 2010-05 | depth 0.15 m | reverse complement strand
GACGCTCTTCCGATCTAAGATGGCCTCTTCGGCCTGGCCGCCCAGGAACGGGTTGCAGCGCCCGACCAGGGCGATACGGGCAACGCCCGGCCTCGTGCTGGGATCGCGGTAGGTAATCTGTTTGGCTGCTTTCTTTTTGCTCATGATTCAGCTTACCCGAGTTACGCAGCCTACGCAATGCTCCCTTTGGTTATCAGAGCCCCTGGCGCCGTAGTAATCCGCTGGCCCGGTAATGCGCCACGAAGCCCTCGAACGTCGGCTCAAACGTCCACGTCGCCAGCCAGACCAGGCCGCCGCGCGCCGTCTCTTCCTGCGCCCAGCGGATCTGGTGCGGTGACAGCTTGCCGCCTGGCCGTTTGAATTCGCACCACAACACCTCAGCCGCCGGCAAGATTGGCCCGTACCGGATGTATAGACAATCCGCCATGCCAATCTCACCGAATCCCTTTCCCCGCCGGCGGTCGCTCACCGGGTCAGTGCGCAACAACCGCCAGCCATCCAGCGCCAAAAAGTCGCTGCATTGGCGCTGGATGTCAATCTCTTTCAGTCTCACTGCAGTAACGGCTCCTGGGAGTCCTGGTCCACTGCCGCGCCCGGCAACGGCTCCTGTTGCGCCTGCTTTTCGTAGCTCACGAGCAGCTTTGATTTGCCGCACGTGAGCATATAAAGCTCCAACTTACGCGCGGCCTGAGGGTCCTGGCTTGTGACGGTGAACCGCAGCTCCGTCCGGTGGCCCTTCCCTTTCTTTCCTTCCAGTTCCAAGCGAACCGTTTTGAACGCGTTGATTTGCGCCAAATCGAGCTGGCATGCATGCTTCGTGAGCAACTTCTCATCCGGGATCAGCTCCAGTGAGATTGCGACAATGTCGCCCTCCAGATCGGCGCCAGTGAGGCATTCGGGAATCTCGGTCCATCCCATTTTGCCGATGACGGCCGCATTCAACGACGCGCGGAACTTGGCCGCGGTCCCATCTTTGGATCGGCTGAACTTATCCAGTTCGACCGAAGAAAACTGTAGCTTCTCTGCCATTTACGTGGTCTCCCTCAATGGCAACATGGCGGTATCCGCCAGTGCCGGTTTGGCCCGCTTCTCTGCACGGGCCTGTTGTCTGTGGATGGATTGCAGCACGAGCAGCATTTGCTCCTGCTGGGCCATGGAAAGATCAGCGAAGGAATCGGCAATCAACTCCTCCGTACTGCGTGCGCGGCGAGCCATCAGCTTACCTCCTGGTGGATGAGCGCGCGGGCTTCCTGGAGCGTGCATCCGGCCTCCAGGAGCATATCGAGCAGCCACATATCTTCAATGGCCTGGCAGGCCAGCGCGCATGCCAGCGCGGCATCAGCTTGGTCGGATATCACAAAATCATCTTGCATTGGTTCCTCATGCTCAGAAAATACTGTCTTTGGATAGCCCAGGACTACTTCACCCGCAACTGGAAACCCCGCTCCTCCAGATGTGCGCCAGGAACATTCTCCTCCATGGCCAACGCCTCACGGATGCGGACATTGCTGGACACCCGGGCCTTCAGGTGCCCCTTGATGCGGTCCCGCCATGTGCCAGGCACCAGGGCCAGCAGCGTGGCCCACAGATCGCCAGGAAGCGCGAGGTGATAGTCGCAGTAACAATCCGGCAGCACGTCTTCCTGGACCGTGAGCGGCGCCATGCCCCCATTGCCCTGGACGGCCAGCACCCGGCCGCAGGTGCCCTCCAGTTTGGTCTTCCCCATCGCCTGCATGATGTCCACGCAGAGGGCCTTCAGACGGCCTTCAGACGCCTCCAGGCGGCGGGCGTGCTCCAGGTACTCGGCGGCCTCCTGGCGTGCAGCGACGGCCGTCAATTTGGCGTAGCGCAGGTATCCGTGGATGCCGTCCACCTTGGCGATTTCTCTGGCCACGTACTCGGCCAGTGCCTTTTCCACTTCCACCAGCTCGGCGGCGGTCTCTTCCGTTTGGGTGCCAGCGGTCAGGTCCGCGGTCAGTTCCTCTCGGGCCGACAGCAGCTCCGTAAGCGCTTCTTCGATTTGGTACAGATTGATTCCACTCATCGTTGTTCCTCCATCGTTACTTTACAAAAACCATCCTCCCACTCCGGGGCGCGCCGCCAGGTCGGCGCGCGAAGCTCCTGGTACGCCTCGCTCATGTTGTCCTCGTGGATTTGGCAGATTAGCCGCGGGACTCCTAGCGTTGACACCGCGGAATTACCTACACACTTACCAGCGTTGGCCAGCCACCACCGCTGATCTGCATAAGGCGCGTCATCGTAGGGAGCCTTTTCCCACGCTTCGCGCCACATCATGCGGCTGGCATCGACGCCATAGCGGGCGTCGTGGTTGGCATACACCCACGCACAGAAGGCGCCCGGGCGCGTGTCCCAGAAAAGCACCTCCCGGTATCCGACGCATTCGGCACCGCTGGACTGGAGTAGCGCAACCTGCTCCTCCAGCCGGCGCTGGTGGCTCCAGTCGTCGCTGTCCATGTGCGCGATGATATCTGGATTGAGACGGGATGCAATCTCGTTGGCCCGATTTCGCAGCCATCCAATTGTCTTGCCTGTCACCGGCTCGTACTCCGTGTAGATGCCGTCCGCATTGAAATACTCGGCTGGCTCCACGGGCCCGTTGGCGTAGACCAGCAGCCGCTTGCGCTGGTATGTTTGTGCGCGGTAACTGGCGATGGCCCGCCGCACCATCGCCTCGCGCCCGTTGACCAGCATCACCACGCAGACCGTGGGTTTACTCATCTCCTCCTCCCGTATTGCCGGTACATTCTCGGGCCCCGAACGGCCCGGACAATACAGCCCAGGCCGCTCAGGACGATGAACCAAAATGCGATGATTGCGCAGAATCCAAGTATCATCGCCGCCCCCTGTTTGGAGGCGGCGGCTCATATTGCAGGTCCTTCGCCGTCTGCTTGACTCCAGCGGATGGGGACTCGCCCGGTGCCGGCAGCCCACGGTACTGCTTCCAGCCACCGTTGGGCAGCAACTCACCAGCTTCACCATGCCGCTTTGGAAACAGCGCGCCTCCTTGTTTCTTCTGGCCAAATGCGAACTGGCCACCGCAGGGGCAAGCCAGCTCGTAAAAGTGGTAGCTCTCCACCACCCGGTGCGAGAGCCGGATATTCACGCTGCCGCAGATGCCGCACGCCGTCTCGGCGTCAAAAACCTCCTGGATATCAGCGATCTGGGCGACCAGATCCTTTGGGGTTTCTGCGGTGACCTCAAAGGCGATCCTGCCTCCTAATCCCTTTGCTACTGCTTTCATGCTGTCCTCCTGGTGGTTCCAAGTTTGCGTTTCATCTCGATCATATAAGCGCGCGCCACGTCTTCCACTTCGCCAACGCACTCCTCGAACAACTGCGCCGAGACCCACTTCACGTCCTCCGGTGAGCATTGCAGCTTGCGGGAGGCGAAGAAATCCACGGACTCGTACTGCGGACCACCGTAGTTGGCCAGGTTGAATTTGCGCGCGAAGGAGGCGCACGCCTCCACGCTGGTGGCCGCCGGTCGCTGTCCGATGATGGGGATGTCAGCCACGGGGCATCTCCACTTTGGCCACGCCGAGATATTGCGGTCTCGGGTCTACTGGCGCCGGCTCAACGGCCGGAGGCTCCAGGTATGCAGTGATCGTGTCCCGCAGCTCGGTCATTCGCTCGCGGGTCATGTAGATATCGAGGGATGAGCCGATTTCAATCCACACGTAAGGTGGCACGCCCCGCGCTGTGCCGTCCTGAATCCGGATCGGCGGCTCAGACGTGTCGAAATTGTCGTGGTAATAGACGTTGATTCCCATTATTCCTCCAGTAACTCGATTGCCGAATCCAGGGCCTCGCGCGCCTGCTTGATGAGCCGAATCCGCACGGCTGCCAGGGTGTGCTGTTGCCCCATCCGCATGGCGTCCCGCAGCGTATCGCGGGCCTCATCCAGCCATTCGTACCAGTCGCGGGAGTTCGACTCCTCGGGGCCGGCATTGCTTGCTCTGTCCGGTATCGTTTCCATGCATCAAGAATAGCGCCTTGTTGCGCAGATGCGCAATACTCTCTTTGGTTAATCCACAGAAATAAAAAAAAGGCCCTCTGGCTGTCGAAACCAGAGGGCCGCATGGAAACACACGGAGGATGATGGGAGTATGCGCCGTCAGGGCGCCGGTGTCAAGGGCGTTGCTGTGGGCGTGGTGGCCAGCGCCGCCGATAGCGCGTTCATGGCAGCCACCACCTGATCGATCGTCGCGGAAAGCTGCGATTGATTGAGGCCGGGGTGTTGCGCGTTGGCCACGGCCGTGACGACGGCTTTCTTCGCCGCCCCAGAGTTGATGGTCGTGATCAGTCCCTCGGCGGCAGCGATGGCACCGAAGATCGTGTTAATGATGGGGCCAGCGACCGGAATCGCCCCAACGATGGGTGCGAATTGCGCCTCGACGGTGGTGACTCCTCCGAGGACTTGCCCGATGGATTTGAGAACGGAGAGGAAACTCACGCGGCACCTCCGGCGGCCGGAGTAGGGGTCAATTTCCCGAGGACCCCCAGCATCGCGTTGAAGCTGGCCGCGATGTTCTGGTTTGCCGTGTTCTGGCTTTGCGCCAGTTCAGAAACCATGGTTTGCAGGATACCGACTTGCGCCGTCACGTTGTTCAGCGTGCTCATGGCGATCCCGGCAGACACTGCGCCGCCGGCCACGGCTCCCGTGGTATCGGTGATGCGATTGGCAGGGACGCCGCCGGCTGTGATGTTGGCGCCGGTCCCGATAGCAACCGGGTTGGCAACGTCATACTGCCGGTTGTATTCCCATCCTTGGCCGTAGACGGCACGATCCGTCAGACCCTGGAGGAATTGAGCGTCGAGCTTTGCTGCCAGTCCGAGAACCTGGTCGAAAGATTGGATCAGGCGCCCGCTGATCTGCGCCCGTTCGGACGTCAGAAACGTGTGCGCGGCCTCAAAGATGTGCTTGTTGTTCAGGCTGTTCACCTGCGTTCGGTCTTCGGCAAACTCGGGGCTGCCGACTTCTGCCGCCGAGCGGCTGGTGCCGCCGGTGGTTTGGACACCCTCCGGGGGCGTCCCCGCGATGTGATTTCCTTGTTGATCGAGCATTATTTCTCCTTTGCTTTCTGTTGTTTGAGGAACTTAGAGACGAGTCCTGCTACCACTGATGTTTTTGACTCTCCCATCGTGGCTGCGTAGATGCGGAGCGCCTTATCGGTCTCCGCATCCAGGACTACCGAGATTTTTACGGAGTCGTCGGGCATGGCCATTATCGTAGCGCGATTGCGCAATGTGCGCAAGATCAATGCGTGAGCCCGTAAACCCGGATCGTGCCGCTGGCGATATTGCCTGATTCGAAAATAAACCGGATCGCGTTCACCGCCGCCGGCGAACTTGGGATGTACGCGCCACCCATATTGCGCACGGCGGCCACGCCATCTCGCGCGTCCCGGCTCATCGACTGACCGGTCACCATCTGCCACGCCGTCGCGCTCAGCGGGTTGTACAGATGATAGCTACCCGACAGGCCTCCCCAACTAGCGGAGCTGCTTTGCTGGCCGGCGCCCATGATGATACCCACGTCAGAGCCGCTGCCGTTGGTCCCACCAGCCCCACTCGCCAAACACTGATTGTTGCACCACTGGTAATTTGATCCCGCATCGAATGAACTGCCGCCATTGGTCGAGAACCGCATGAACAGCGGCTCGGTATCTGTTGCCGGAATCACGTTGAGCAACTCGATAATGTAATCGTCGTAGGTGCTGGTGATAGCGGTAGTGAAGTCGAGCGTCGCCGAGCTGCTGGCGGTGTGTTCCTCCAGCAGCACAAAGTTTCCGCCGCCGCCGGGCGAGGCCCACTTCACGCCAAGGGCTTGCGTTGAGTCAGCGGTCAGCACTTGCCCGTCGCTCCCGACCGGAATGCGGTCGGCCGCCGAATCATAGCCGAGGATGTCGCCCTTGGTCGTGAGCGGCACGGTGGCATCAGGCACATAGCCCGAGACGCTGTCTCCGCTCTGCTGCCAGGTCACGTTCGTGTTGCCGCCAGGGGCGGCCGGCGTAGTGTTGGTGAAGTTTACGATGCTCATATGAATGTCCCGTTGAACTGAATTTCCGTTTGGCCCTGCCACACCTGGGTCGCGTTCACCTGGATGGTGTTCAGCGTGGTGGCACCGTTGATCTGGATATCATCGACCGGCGGCGTAATAGTGGCCCACCCGGTCGCGTAGTCGGTGCCACCCGTCTTGGTGAGCGCCTGCCCTGTCGTGCCGCCCGCGGGTACGAGCTGCCCAGCCACGCCCACCTTGACGTCGCCACCACCATTGCCGAGCACGGGCAGCCCCGATGTCAGCGCCCCCACCGAGTGGGTTACGGTACCCATCGGGTTTCCCAGGACGTTTGTGGTGGTCCCCGGAACGTTGCCGCCAGGCGAAAAGCTCACCGAGTAGAATGTGCTGGGAGAGTGCGTGTTCGCCCACTCCGTAGCGATCGTGTCCGCGTCCTTCTCGATCTGGATCGCGCGGCATTCCGCCAAGCTGCCCTGGTAGTAAGTAGCAGGCGCACCGGTCGGGCATCCGAGCAACACCGGGTCCGTTCCCATCGGGAAGTTCTGACCATAACCGGCCGACGCGATCAACGCGCCGTCGCAGTAGATCCGGAAATTGGTGAGGCTCTGAGTGACTACGAGCCAGTGCCAGGCACCATCATTAATGATGGTCGAGTCATCCGAGAACCCAGCCACGCCACCGTTGATGTTGGCGTACACATACGGATAGCTGTGCGGGTCCACGCCACCACTATTTTTTGTGGCGATTCGGACGCCATGGTCGAAGGATGTGGTGTTGCAGGCGTCGAAGATGGCCTCATATGCCGAGCCTGCCCCCGTGAAGTTAACCCAGGCTTCCAGCGTGACATTGAAATTATTGAACCCGTCGCCATCGCAAAGGCTAGGTAAGGCAATTCCATACCCCAATGGTCCATAAAACTGCGCATAGCCGAATGGGCCGGTGTCCCGTGTGGGATAGCCTGTAAGCCCACTCCCGGTCGATGTGTTGGTGTACTTACTCGCATCACTGTAGGGAGATACGCTTTCTCCCAGGTGGTAAACACCATGATAGTTTGCGTTTGGCGTGCCGCTGATATCGGCGTGCGGTGACCAAGTGCCCGGTGGATTGGCGAGAGAAGATGAAAGTGTCGGATCGCCGTACAGGATGTAAATCACTGTGTCAATGCTGCTGCTTAATGTCGGGATGCGCACCCACGCCGCAATCTGGCCGGTAGATGAATCGTAGTAAGCCAAATCGAAATCAAGCAACCCCGTCTGATCCTGGGTTGTGGAAAAATAGATATCACTGCCATTGGCATACGCCACATTTCCACTGGGTCCGTAAGTCAGCCATGAGTAAGTCCCCAGAAACCCGAAGATGAAATCTGTCTTGTCTGATCCCGCCACCTTGGTATGGTCAATCGTGATCTCGTGAGGCAGTGCGTCGATTACCGGCACCGGAGCGTTGAGCCCCAGCGCGTTCTGGCCGCGGTTGATGAACTGCACCAAGCCGGTGACTCCGTTGCCCACGTTCGCACCGTTGAACGCCGTATAATCCCAGCGGATGACGTTGTTTAACGTCGTCATTTTCATGGTGGCGATGAGATAGGAGTCGTTCACCCCGATTTGTGGGAGCACGATGCTCTGGAGTTGCCCGGCCCTCAGGCCTGGTCGCAGGGTGGAGGCAGTAACAGTTGTGGAGGGGTAGCCATACTGGACGGCATAATTCTCGGCGATCTGAAGGAGGTCCGCCGGTAGAATCGGCTGACTCACCTGGATGGTGTAGCCGAAGATCCCCGACGTCGCCTCATCGTTGCTCCGGGCCTGCAGGCTGCCGGTGATAGGGAATTGAGCCACCCCGGGTGTGGATGCCTGATAGGCCACCACCAGCACGTCGGACGGCGCCAGGACCGTGCCGCTGGTGTCCTGGGTGATCGTGGTCGATCCCTGGGACCAGTACCACTGCTTTCCGCTGTCGACGCCCTGGACGCCCACGGTCTGCGCCGCGCTGTTGAGCTGGATCGTCGGAGTCGAGCCGACAGGTTGCGGGAGGTTGAATGTCCTTGCTGATCCGTTGCCGCCGAACGTAGCGTTGAGCGCGTTGAAGAGCACGTTCTGACCGATGGCGTAAACAAAGTTTGCCATCTGGTCATGGCTGCTAGTGAGGGAGAGTTGGATTGGCTGGTCACCGGCAAACATGTCGGAGCCGTCACCCACGTTCCATGGTGCGGCGGTGGCCGTGCGCGACGCCAGCACGAAATTTCGCCACTCATCCGCATACCAGTACCACTGCACGCCCGAGGCGGCGGTGATGGCCGAGACCACGTTGTCCAGCAGTGTCGCAATGTTGGCCCCCACTGCGCACGGAATGGTGATGGCTGGCGCGCTCGTGGCAGACACACCCACTCCCTCGTCGTTCAGGTAGTCGAGCACCACCTGCGCGAACACGGCATCTCCGGTGCCCGTGAGGATTGCCGCGTTGGCCGGCGGCACCTGGCGCCGCGCCGCGATCCCAGCCCATGACGTGCAGTTGCACTGCCAGGAGTAAATCCCTGGAGTGCCTACCAGATTGGACACCACCAGCGTGTCTATCTCGCCGCCGAAGATGTCGCCCACGTCGGAATCGGTGGACCGAAAATAGATCGGCTGGCCCATGGCAATCGTGCTGAATCGCTCGATATATCCGCCACTGTCGTTCGCCAGGACCGTAAACGTCAGCGTGTCGCGCGTGCCGGGCGCGATAGAGCTATCGAACTCGATCCCCTGGACATTGGCCGCTACATCGGATGCAAACAGGCAGCGCCGGTAAACGATCACCGTGCAGAATCCGGCGTTGTAAATCCCAGTTGTCGGCGCCGCGGTGAGGGTGACCTGTGATGGTGACACGTAGGCTGCGATCGTGGTAACGAAAGTCGAGCCCTGGACAAAGAACACGGGCGGCATCAGCGGATTTACCGGCCCTCCACCAATGATGGCGATCGGGCAGCCAACGTCGGCCGGAGTGAATGTCGTCACCGTCGGCTGGCCTGGGAGTTGGGTAAAGGCCACCGTGTCCAGGGTGGTAGAGCTGGCCGTCGCCCGGCCAGTGGCCGGCGTCCCGATCCAGACTTCGAGCGTGTCCGCGTTTACCTGAGGTGTGTATGCCATTATCCAGCCACCAGGTTTCTCGCACCAGCATCGCGCAGTGCGCGCACCACGCCATTGAGTACGGCGCTTGAGACGGATGTCGATGTTGATCCGCCGAATGTGGAGTTTGAGAGGTCCACGTGAACAGTCACTGCCGCAGCGGACGGGGGCGCCGTGACTGCAGTCGGCATGTACGGATACGGCGAGGTATTGGGCGGAATCGAGCTGCCGGATCCTGGATTAAGTGGCGTCGGGGAGTAGCTGACGTTGCCACCACCCGTGGGCAGGTTGAGCCCTACTGCAGTTCCGCTCGTGTTCGATCCACCGCCGCCGGTCGCTACGCTATTCTGTGTCGAGCCGGCAGTGAAATTCACCACCGATCCGCTGGTTGTCTTCGATGCGGCCGCCGCAATTTCCGCCGCAATTCCCTGCACCGTGCTGGTGAGGATCTGGAGCGTACCCACCACATTGCTGATTGTTGTTGCCGCGGTTCCCACCGCGCTGGCCGTCGCAGAGGCCGCCGCCGCGGAGCTGGCCGCGTTGGTGCTGCTCGTTGCGGAGGTCAGATCCGTTGCAGAGGACGCCGTCCCGGTGGACGTCCCGGTGGACGTCCCACCGCTGCTGACGATGGCCACGTTCAGCACCTGCCCGGAATCCTGCACGACTGAGACGTAGGGGTACCCGCTGCCATCCGTCATGCTTCCGGTAGCGGCAGAGGCAGATGCGACGGGAGTGGTGCCAGCCGTCGTGATGCCTGTGATAGGAGTCGCAGTCAGTAGAGGATTCGAGCCGGAGCTACTGGTCGTGGTGACGCTGGTCTTGGTTACCGCCGCCTGTGCGGTGGTGAGCGCCGTCTGTGCGCTCGCTACGGCGGACTGTGCGGCCTGGAGTTGCGGCAGAGTCACCAGGTTGCCGCCCTGGGAAAAATACTGCTGCATCACGCCGAGCAGTGCCTGGTCCTCCGCGAGTGCTTCGGTGGCTAGTGTGACGGCATCCGTCTGATTGTGGGGGTTGGCCTGTTGGCCGGCGGTGGCTTGGGCCGCCGCTTCCTCCAGCGCCAATGCCGTGCCCGGGTCAGGCACCAGCGTGACAATCTCCCGGGCGGCCATCCCCTGCGGAATGAACTCGTAGCTGTAGTGATAGCCCGCCGGCGCCGCGCCGATATTGATTGAGGAGCTTGCCGCACCACCAGCGCCTCCGCCGGCGCCGATACCGGAACTCACATCGGCAGCTATGCTGCTGATGGATTGGGCCACCTCTTGAGCCGCAGATACCGCCGCCGTCCCTACGGCCGTCATGGCAGTGGCCATCGTGCCCGCGGCAGCGACGACCGTGGGCGCCTGGCTGATGTATTGATTGTTGGCGCCCACCACCTGGCTGATGAGTCCTGGCGTTTCGCCCATCACTTTGTTCAGCGCCGTTTGTGCCGATGTGACGGCGTTCTGCGCCGCCAACATCTGCGCTGCCGTGGGGCCACCAAGATGTTGGAACGCAGCGTCCATGTCCTGGAGTTTGGCCTGGGCAGCGACCAGAACCTGTAAATTCAGCGAATACGCGTCGGTGAGCCCCTGTGTCCCGGTCGCGGCAATGGCAGCCTCTACGTCCACCGCTTCCTGAGCCGCCAATACCTGCCTTTGCGCGTTGTCGTATTTCGCAAGGCTGCCCGTCCCGGCATCAAGATAAGCTATTTGTTTTTCGAGATTTACGTTGGCTTCGTCCAGCGCTTCCTTGAGCAGATTCTCGTTGGAATTGACATTCAGGATCTGGACTCCAAATCCCGGCATGGTTTGCTGCAACGCCGTGATTTGGGCATCCAGGCCCATCATGGCCGACACGACCGGGCTCACTGCACCGGCGAGCATTTGCAGCGCTGCCAGTTCCTGCTTCCGATTCTCAATATCCTGATTGGCTGCGTCAGTGGCTGCTCCCTTGAGATAGTCGCTCAAGTTTGCGACTGTGCCTGTGTACGCCTCCCCTGCTTTCTGCGCCGCATTCCATGCAGTCACCAACTCGGATTGCAGTTGTGCCAGTTGCAGAGTTTGCGCTGCCGTCAGATTTGATTTGGCCCCGAGTGTCTCCACCTGATCGGATAAAATCTCTGCTTTTGCTGCGGCGGTGCTGTAGGTGTTGCCGGCCGCGATGAGGCTTGTAACTGCGACATCGGTGGCCATGCCGGCCATGTTCGTATCGGCGGTAAGGAGGGTCTGAGCCGCACCCAGCTTTTCGGCTTGCACCTGCACGTCCGCCATGCTGCTTTTTAGCGTGGGGAGTTGGCCGTTGGCCGCAGTCATCGCGTTTGTGTAATCGGCGTAGGCCTGTTTGACTTGTTGGACCGTGGCCACCTGTCCGTTGAGTATCGGCGTTCCATTGGCGATCGAAGACGCAAACGCATCGTAGACGGTCTTGGCTTGAGCGACGGTGTCATTCGCTGCCTTTACGGAGCCGACGACATTAGTGATCCCCGTTGTCAGAGCCGCTTGCGCCGCGGCGGTAGATTGCGTGCTGTCCCCGAGAAGATGAAGGCCTGACGTCCAGCCGTCGATAGCTGCCTTCATGGGGACATTGGAGAGGACGATCTCTTCGGCCGAAATCGCCTTGATTGCATCTGCGTACTGCTTGGCAGAGACGACTCCCAGATCGAGCGCGGCCTTGAGTTGGCCGGTCATCTTCTCCATGTCCGCCATGCTGGTGGCCCCAGCATTTATGCTCGCTACGGCAGTATCCAGCCACGAGTTAAATGCACTCTGACTGACCGCCTGCATAGATGCGTACGCCGCGTCCATGCGCGCTTTGAAATCGATCAGCAATGCCACCGCGGCGGTGATCCCAGCCACGAGGGCAACGCCAATTATTGCGGATGTTGCCGTTGCTGCAATACCTACAGCTTCTGTCGCCGCTGTCGCGCCTGCGATTTCCGGTTCCGCCGCGGCCGCTGCCACTCCCAAACCAGTGGTTGCGACGGCAGCCGCATCCTCCTCGACCGCGGTGGCGGCTGCTGTGAAACCGAACGCCCCCAGCACGATATTGACCGCCGGTATCAGCTCCTGAATGCCAGCGAGCCCCAGACCCAACGCGGCGATGCCGGCAGTCAGCGGGACCGCCGCCGCGGTCACCAGTGCGAGCCCTACAGCTAAATCCTTGATGGGACCTGGCAAATTATTGAAGCTGTCCACCATGTCCTGGATAAACGGTACGATTTCGGTTTTGGTGAATTGCAGTAGATCCGAAATCACAGGCAGGATAGCTTGCCCCACCTGCACCATTACCTGCTCCCAGGCGTTCGCGAGTTGCTGCCATTGGGGGCCGAACGTCTGCGTGGCGACTTGCTGGGCGGTCCCTGCGAGCCCCTGCAATGCCGTCTCCAGCACCTGCACGCGCTGGCCAGGATCCATGGCCTTGAACATCGCGGTGACACTGGTAGTGGTGGCGTCTGCGGACGGGTCGACCGTATTCATGGCCGCCGCCACGCGGGTAAGCGACAACCCCATCGACGTGAGGGCCCGCACAGACAGCGTTCCGGCATTGGTGATCATGTCGAAGCGGTTCGCCGCCTGCTCGACACTCGTGCCCATGGCCTTGGCGCCGTCCGCGATGTGACCCAGGAGCCCCACCACATCCGTACCGGGAGGCAGCAGCGCCGTCATCCGTTGCGCTGCGGTGAGTAGCGGCGGCATCGCCAGGCCGTCTTGCATGCCCAGTGCCTCAAGCTGCTCGATAGTATCGTGCGCCTTATCCGCGCTTCCGGTCAGCGTCGTGAGCGCAATGCTGGCTGTGGTGATCGAGTCGGAAGCAGCAAGCGCTTCCTGCCCAAACTCCTTCATCCCCTCCGTAATCGCAAGCGCTTCTCCGAGTGCCAGAAACCCTTCCGACATGCGGCCGAGCTGCGTGGCGCTCTCTTCTGCCTCTGCCCCAGCGGACGAGGCCGATGCCCCAAATTGGTCGATATTGCCGGCCGCCCCGCCGGCCGCATCACCAGCGCCCCCGGCTGCCGCACCCAACTGGTCCGCGCTGTCGCTGAGGTCGGCGACGTCTCCGGAGGCAGCCGCTGCACTGGATCCGACCTCGTCTATGCTGTCGGACGCGCCGGCGATGGCCTGGGCGAGCGTCTGGCCGGAAGCCACCGCCGACGTCACGGCGTCATCGAATGTCGTGACACTGGCCGCCGCCCCCGTGAAGGCATCCGCAATGTTCGACCCGGCGGTAGCCGCGGCGGTTTGCGCCTCAGCGAAATCGGCCTGGAGCTGGCTATAATCACCACCGATTGTGATGTTCACGCCGCCAATGTTTTCAGACGTCGAATCAGGCATGGTTCGCCAAGCTCCTTCTCGCTACCAATTTCAGGCGGCGTTCCTCGGTCACCCTGTTGTGTGCGCGCGCCTGTTGATCCAGGATGTATCGGCGCCCGTTTTCCAAATTGGTTTTCTCTTCGAGCGTCAGGGGTTTTGGAACTCCGCGGGCGCGTAGATACACCTCGCGGAGGGCGTTGTATTCGCGCTGGGTGAGTCGCCAGAACTCGTGCTCTGGCAACCCAAGCCCATCGCTCGAAACGCCGAATGCCCAGAGGACAAGCCAGTACTGCTCGTCTAACTGGCCAGGCTCTCCGCCGGAGGAGCTACCACCTGGAGGTTCTTCCGCAGCTCCTCCGAAGCTTTTCCCATGGCGGAATAGAGCGCGCTGTCTGCCGCTACCCAGCCGGCGAGGCCGATCTGTTCGGCCAGGGCGTCCACCGAAGGCACCGAGCCAGCCTCGTAGTTGTCGGCCACGGCGGCTTGCAGGATCTGTAGCCGCCGGAAAAGGTAGGTCGGATCGTCGGACTTGATGGGCGTGCGCAGATCTACACCGGCCTTCGACAGCCGCATCTGGACGCCAAGCGAGAAGCGGACGGTAAGCTCCCGTCCGCCCACCGTGATGGTCGGGTAGTCGATCCCTGTCATGGCCGCGTCTCCTTACGCCGGGCCGGCGCCGGCGGTCACAGTGATGGTGCCATCTACCGTAATGGTGCAAGCGGCGGTCAGTGCCTTGGCGATGGTGGCGTCGGGGGCGAACTTCGAGAGATAGCCAACAAACGTCCAGATCTGCCCGTCGGGCCAGACCAGCTCCCACGCTTCGAGCGGCGGTGGCGCGGTCAGGATGATGTTGAACAGCGCGTTGTCCTGGGTGCTGGCCGGCTCCCAGTACAAGGTGAATGTCATGTCTCCAGTCTTGAGCAACGTGCCCAGCATGCGGTGCGCGGTGCTGGTCTGGTTGCTCACGTCGACCATGTCGATGGAGACGCCGTTGAACTTGATATCTCCGGTGCGACCCAGAAGCACATAGCTTGCTGGGCTCGTCGGTCCACCGAGATACAACTCGGTGTTGTAGGATGCGATTGCCGGGACGGCGAATGGTGTAGGCACTTTGGTGTTCTCTCCTGTTGCAAATTGGTGTTACGTATTCACGTTGTTAAAAATCCTGAAATCCGTGGTCTCCACCCATGCTGGCGTGGGCTGCACGTTAAAATCCTGACTGGAGCGCTGCAAAAGCTTGAAATTAGGGCAGTTGTACGGGACTTGCGGCGGGCTGAGAAATTGCGCCGCGCTGGCAAAACTCACCGTCGAGAGCCACTGATTGATGTAATTGGCCACCGTCTTAGCCTGCACGCTGGACAGGTCGCGCACATCGATCTGCACGCGCACCTGGTCCAGCTCAATGGGGCCCTGCTGCGTATAAAGCTGAACATCCGATACCTGGCGCACTGTGACGCACGTCCCCTGATTGATGTAGCCTTGGGGGAGTTGCGTGTCAAACCAGCGAAACGTCCCGTTTGCCGGGTTCCCCACGTAGCCTTGCAGCGTCGAATCCGCCATGGCCAGCAGTCGCATTTTGGTGAGCAGAAGCATTCAGATGAAGCTCCAGGCCACAAGGCCGTTGTCTTTCATCCCCAGTTCGGCCCAGACCTTTTCGCCAAGGTCAATGCCGGCGCCATTGGTTGTGCGGCCAGTCGAGTCGGTGCCAATTTCCGCCTGCGGACGCATGCCAGCGAACACATAGGCTTCGTCGTGCTCGTTCCACGGACCGACGTCCAGGACAATCGCATAGCAGGCATGCCCGTTAAGCGCGTTTGTGACGCGCACGAAGCGGCCCAGCGCCTCAACTGATGGCAGTGCGACGAATGGCACCACCGCGTCGATAACATAGCCTGAGGCCGTCTTCTGGCCAGCCAGGCCCTCTCGTGTTGCCTTGACGGTGATCGTCATAACGTCGCCAACTTAACCTTCACGACGGTCGCCTGGCTCTGGCTGTCGGCGCCCATACCCATGATGTTGTATGGGTACCAGCTCCCCTTCCACTCGATCTGGCAGATCCAGCCATCACGCCATCCGTCATCCAGCGCCGGATAGTATCCGGCCAGCCAGACCTCGTGGATTTCGGCCGCCGTGATATCTTCGAGCGCGCGCGTCTCAGTCGCCTGGATAGTGGAAGGCGAAGGCGGCGCCGCCATGCACGGGATGCTCGTGAGCCCCGCCACGTCGGCATATGTTCCGCTGGGCGCGCCCGTAGGGCTAAAGAGTCCGTCCGGTGCCTGGGCGGTGAACAGAGATACCGGGAGGCCGCTCGTGACCACTGTGGGTACCACAGCGGCGATGGCGTTTTCCGTCATGGCCTGGTTCACTTCTCACGCTCCCTCTTGGACATCACAACATCAGTGAGGAGCCGCAGTGTCGAGGTGTGGTCTGCGAGGGTCGCATCGTGTCTACCAAGCTTGTCTGTCATCGTGTCCATGGCTTTCGCCGTCACGGTGTTGAAAACATTTTGGCTTGATTGCAGACTGGCCATATTGTCGGCCAGCTTACGCACATCGGCGATACCGGCCTTCCAGTCTTCTTTCAAATCCCGCAAATCTTGCCGAAGGTCTGCGTCCCGAAGCGCGGCAGATGCCCTCAGTTCGGCGTTTCGCAGCTCATCGGCCGCACGCAACTCGCCGTTCCTCTTCTCATCGGCGAGGCGTAAATCAGAATTGCGCCGCTCATCTTCCTCTGCATGCCCTTCCAGCCTGGCGCTATTGATGCGCCAGGAAATCAGCCACGCCACTGCAGAGCCAATAAGCCCCACACCCGCCCCTGGAATCCAATCGGTGCTCATTGTCTCGTCTGTAGCTCCTCGGCCCATTACGACAAACATCCTCCACCCGTCTGCCTCTGTAACATCGCAAGCCAACGATCTCGGAAGGCCCAGACCGTATTGACAACCTCTGCGATGGCGAACGCCCCGCTGTTATCGTCCATCGCGAGATAGTTGTTGGCCTGATCCATCAGCGCCTTGCTGGCCGCTGCCTGGTTGAGCTTCACGTCCAGCAGCGAAATCACGCCGGCCAACCGTGCCGCATTGCTGGCCAGCGACTGCAGCGCCAATGCCGCGGCGCGCAGGAAGTTGCTGGGTGTCGCCGGGAGTTGCACCGTGCCCGATTGGTAGGAGGAAAACATGCTCGACTGCCAGACGTATGAATTGATTAGGAGGAATCCGTTGATCTCATCGTCGGAGAAAATTCCAGGAGCGACCGTGTCGGCCACCAAAAGGCGCACAAAGAAGACTGGCGTACCCGGAATATACGTGAAAGCCAAGACCGTGCCTCCCTATACCAAAGAAGCCGCCGCACCGCCTCCCCCGAGATGATGCGACGGCCTCTACAGCCAAACGAACCGAATGGACCCTAGACGCCCAATCCGGTCGAACCCACCCAGCTCCGGCCGTCGATGGTCGTTCCGCCCATCACGCCCATGGCCTTGATGTTCTGGTTGTTGCTCCAGAAGTTGCCCATGGTCGGGTCGGGTCCGCCGCCCATACGCTGAGTGGTCGGAATCTCGCTGAACAGTTGGGGCTCCTCGAAGCCAGTTAGGAAGCCAACCTCGATGCCGGGCCGCTCCTGTGAATCAGGAGTCAGCGACATGAACCAGGAGCTGGGCGCGTTGACTGCCACCAGCTTCAGATAGGGGTCGTAAACCAGTGTCAGGTTTTCCATGGCCCAGTTGCGCACTCGGATCAACTGTCCAATCAGGTTGCTGCTGGTGCCGGCCTGGCCGCCCTGCACGCTGGTCAAGTTCTCCAGCATGCTGGCCAGGTTCTTGGCTGCGGCGAAGTCGTTCGCTCCGTAGACCAGGTTGGCCGGAGAGCCCATCATGATCGGGTCGCCGGTCGAATCGAGCTGCCCGGCAATGATGTTGTAGGCGTCCGTGACACCCTGAATTCCCAGACGAGGATTGTTGGCGGTAGCGCCGTTGGCCGTGGTTAGCTGATTGTGGTAGCCGCTCTGGAAGAGAGGCTGCGATCCGCTGGTCAAAGGCCCGTTGATATCGGCATACAGGCCAGTGATGAATTTGGCGATGCCGCGGTTACCCTTCATGGCCAAGCGGCGTGGGACGTCCTTAAAAATGTTCAGATCGTCTCCGACGAAGGCCGCCCAGTTGATCGATGCGCCCGCCTGATAGAGCAGTGGCGAGTAGGTCAGCGCGGCGGTGCTGGTGGCACCGGTCGGCGGAATGGCGCCGTTCTGCGGCGCGGGTCCCAGCATGGCAAACTGCGGAGGCGGCGCGCCTGGGTCCGAGCCCGTGTAGGGCGTTACCAGGCCATCATACAGATACCGCTTCACGGTGCGGAAGTCGCGGAGTTGCTGCACTTTCGCCAGTTGCTTATTGGTGATCGGCCACGCCTGGAAGTTGCTGTAGTATAGGCGGTCGATCACGTCGGAGTACAACGCCTGGTAGTCCGTGACCGCCATGGTTTCACGCAAGCCCAGCATGCGGCCATTGGAGTCCGTGAACAGCCGCGGGTACTTCTCGCGGAGGCATTGGACCAGAGCCGGATTGCGCGGGTGCATGGCCTCCCGCAGGAAAATCGGCTCCATATCGTTGGCCCCGGTCATGCAGTCGGCCCACAGGCGGCCGGCTTCATTAATTCGGCGATTGCGGGCGGCGCTGGCATTGCGGCTGCTCTGCTGCGCATAGCCCTTGGTGTGCGGCGCGAGGGCGTCCAAACTCCAGGCGTCCAGGCGGCCGCCGAAGTCCAACCCACCGCCGCCCGAAGGAACTTCGCCGAATTGATCGTACCCCGGCGCGGGTGCTTCCAACATTCTGATCGATGGCATTTTCGTCTTCCCCCTATCCCACCGACAGCCGAATGTTGGCTGCGGTATTCGTGGCTCCGCTGGCAACGACCGGCCCGCTCGGGTCAAGGAACCCAAACTGGACGTCGCTCGTGGTGCCAGTGATAAGCAGATTGGTGGTCACGTTGGTGGTGCCATCTGTGGTCCCGCTGGCATACAGCTTGTCGCCGTAGTTGATGGCCACCGGCGTGTACGGGCTGTGCGAGCTTGACCCGATCACCGTGCCAGTGAAGGTGCCGGAGAAATAGAACGTGGCGCCGCCAGTATTGCTCTGGTAGTCATTGAGCGCGCAGGCGGGTTCCGCGCCAACAAGCACCAGGTCACCGGATTTGACGGTTGACGGGCACACGCAGAACCGGGCGCTCGTCGGAGTCCCAACGTATACTTGGTTCTTCATCTAGTTTGCCCTCCCGCGCACGGCCACTTCGGCCAGCTTCGCGTTGCCGTCCAGCAGTGTGGACCAGGACTCCTTGTACATTTCGTCCTCGGCCTTTTGATTGGCCGCCATTTGCGCCCGCTGCGCCTCGGTGATTTCCACCACCGGAGCCGCTCCCATGCCGGTCACGCGCGGGCCGGCGCCGATGGCCGCGCCGAAGCGCCGCGCCTCCGCATTCACGGATTCCGTGAATTTGGTGATGTCGAGCGCCCCGTCTTTCATCGGCAGCGCCTCCTTAAGTACCGTCTCGATGACGTACTCTTTTGCCGCGTCCGGGAGGCTCACGTCGCGCAAGATGCGGGCGCCCTCCTGGATAGCCTCACGGCGCGTTTCCTTGCCGCTCAGCCGCGCGACGCTTTCACGTAGCAGCTTCAGCTCTTCTGCGTCCATGGACGCCTCCTGGTTTGAATTTGCGGCGCGGGCCGCCTCGGTCAAGATCATTCCGCCGGCGCCGGCATGGGTTACGACATCCACGCTTTGCGCCGCGGTCAATTCCTTCAGCACGGGCAGACCGCCTCTGCTCTTCCCGGATTCAGCGATGCCGGAAGCGCGGATGCTCATCCCGACGTGGGCGGCCTTCTCTTCCACCGTCTGCGCGTGATCGGCGAAGACCTTCATGCGGGCGTAGAGGCCCGGGCCCTTCGCGTGGGATTCGTGGTATGCGGCATCGGTGGTCAGGACACCGGCCAGGTTGAGCACGTCGCCTTCCGGCCGCGCCGCTTCCTCTGCCGCCGTCTGGTGATTCAGATAGACGTGGGTGCCGCTCTTGAAAACATTTGGGCCATCGCGCTGCAAGACTTCCTTGGGATAGAACGCGCTGGAGCCTGCACCGGGGGCAATGAGCTTGATTTCATAATCCGCGCGGGCCTCCCGCAACACAATATTTTCCAGCGTCGTCGCCGACTCCACCAGGCGCAGGCCGCCGGACACAGTCTTCGCCGCTTCCTTGGCATCGTCACTCTGCGCCGACTTCGGCAGCGGGAATCCTTTTTTCTTTGCGATGGCGATGATGTTGGCGCGCAGTTTGGCGGGGCCGTAGTTGCCCGGGCCGGCGCGCCCGATGCTTTGCAGCGCCGCCATCACATCGGCCGGCTTGTTGATCGGGAAGCTCTTACCCTTGCCGGCGAAGTCGCCCTCGTCCATCTTGTCGCGCTCGGCCTTCGAGACGAAGCGCTCGACCAGCGGCACGCCGCCGCGCGTGTAGACCGATGCCTCGTACATGGTCTCCATGCCGTCGCTGTCGTCGTCGGGGACGTCCTCGTAGCTCACCACCGGAGAGACCTTGCGCGCGTTGTCCATATCGAGCTTGGCGGTACTCGCCACACCATCGCCATTGGACTGCATCTCATAGGGGCAGGACATCGTATCCCCGGAGCAGGAGTAGATCACGTCTCCCGATGTGTCGTCGCCGGAATGGTCGAGGTAGGACGCCCACTTGCCAGTGCCCTTGTGTGCTGCCTGCACCGCGTCGGAGAGCGTGCGTCCAACGTGCGATGCCGTCATGTCGGCCGCCGCCTCTTGGAGTTGGACCGCCAGCGACAGGTACGCGCCGGTCAATTTCGGATGCTGCGCCAGTTCTTTGGCTTCCACGAGTAGCGGCATTAGACCTCCAGTAACGCGCCGACGAATCCGCCGGGGCCAATTCCCGCGATGACCCGTTGCCATCGCTCAATGTGGTTGATTTGCGATTGCACGTCATCGATGGCGTGCTCGTACAGGTCCGGCACGTAGTCTGCGCGGAGATCCCAGGCGGCCTTCCGTCGCGCACAGAGCGCCAAGAAAAGTTGCCCCAGCGCCGTGAGGTCGCGCGTGAACAGGGCGCGGATGTCGCCGCCACTCTGCGCCGGAAGCAAGGTGTAGCTCACATCCTCGCTGAAGTCGAACACCTGCTTGATGATGGCGTTCAAGTGGCACTCCAGTGCCTGGTGCCACTTCGGATAGAATTTGCGGCCAAGATTCTTGAGCCCGAGGTTGCGAATTGCATAGCCATCCACGCGGTATTGCTCGCACATGGTGGCCAGTTGGCCGCATGACGCCATCATGTCGCCAATGACTTTCGGGTCCGCCTTCATCGCCGCCAGAATAAACTGTTTCGTTTCAGCGGTCACGCAAAAGACCGAAAATGTTTTAACATGGCCTCATGGCTACAGCAGAAACTAAAGTTGCCCTGTGCTCCAAATGCGGCAAGAATCCCAAGGCGGGCGATGAGAAGGATGCGAATCCCTGGTGCAAGGAGTGCCGTGCAGAATATCAGCGCGAGTACAAGCAGCGGGAGAACTGGCGCGCAGAGCGCAGGGGAATCATTCGTGGGATCCAGGCAATGCGGGAGGCCACTGCCGCCTACTTCGCGCAATGGAACGGGCGCCCGTTTATGGGCGGCGAGGTTTCGGCGGTGGTGATGCAACTACCCGGGCCGGCCGTCGCTGACGAAGATGCGAAGAAACCTACTGAATAAAGTTGGTTATTGGCGGAGGAAACGATCAAGAGCCCTCGGGAGTACAGCCCGAGGGCTCTTTCTGATTGCTGGCTATGATCCGGGCGCGACCGGGGTGTTGGCTGTAATCGCAGCCTGCAACGCGGTGTTGTTTGCGGTCACGCTGGCGAACACAGCGTTGACCTTGGTTGCATCCAGGCCGGCGGCTACTAGCTGCGCCTGGACACCATCCAAGAGAGTGATGATCGACCCTTCCAGGGTGGTTTCTGCGGCGACTGCGGTCGTCAAATCGTCAATGCTTGCCATAATTTTCGTTTCTCCTGTTTGAATTGTGGTTGTTGCAATTGCAAGACTCGCGAGCAGAGCTTCCATGCGGTTCAACTGAGCTCGCGCATCTGCTGGTGCGGCCGCGATTGATGCCCATTGAGTTAAGAGCCCCTGAGCAGCAGTCACGGACGCAGGGTCGAGAGTAATGGTTAGGTACGTAAGACACCTCCTGGTCGGGTGTGACGGTAATCAACATGATAGCTCCTACTGGATAAACGCTGTCGCCGGTACCGCCGCCGAAACTTGAGACTGCGCCGCCCCCACGTCCAAATGTCCAGTGGTGGTTCCCCCAGGAAAGGCCCCTGGGAAGCCCGTACCCTTCAACAGTGCGCCCCCGTTGGAAGTCGCATTC
>OCTA010001436.1_pt1 | contig 21844 bp, 19 predicted proteins | sample 1538991 | NCBI WGS metagenome assembly OCTA01 (sample SAMEA3539302, study PRJEB22396) | soil metagenome | biome: tundra; feature: field; material: soil | place: USA | collected 2010-05 | depth 0.15 m | reverse complement strand
TCGCGAAGAGGTCTTCGTCGACGATGCGGGCCCAGCGAAGTATCTCGTCCTCGCGTCGAAAATTGCCCCAGAGAGCGGCCTGCCACCGGCTCTCTTCGAGAAGCAACAACAGCGCCATCGTCGCCATGGCCGCATCGGTGTGCCAGTAGGGCACCGGCCAGTTCGATTCGTCGTCGAGTCCCGAGTGTCGCTTGTCAGATTCGCCGTAGCGACCGACGTACTCAGTACGGCACGACGTCACGAGAACAACGCCGCCGCAACGTCGAAGTCCTTCAAAGCGTCGCGAACGGGCGCGCCACTCTTCGTCGGTCGCCACTTCGAAGTACTCGCCGATCAACTCCGGTCCGATGGTGTGGAATCGGATGCCGGCGCTGTTGCCGGCGGTCGGGGCCCAGAGGGCTTCGGCGCAGAGATCGGTCAGCCACGCGGAATCGACGGGTGTGCCGTCGAATGAGCGCACCATTCGTCGCTGGGCCAGCAGTTCACGTAGTTCCATGCGTCGGTTTTACCAGCATGGCCGAACACGAATGATGACTCGACAGGTAAGATTTAAGAACTGAGAAGGAGCGAACGTTGTCCACGCCTCGAGATCTACTGAACGCTGCCAAGGCCGAGATTAAAGAGATCGACCCGAATGACGTCGCCGCACGACTGGATCACTTCACGCTGCTGGACGTTCGCGAGCCCGAAGAGTACGAACAGGGCGCCGTGCCGGGCGCGGTCCACGTCGCGCGGGGCAACCTGGAGTTCTCCGTCGAGGGCCGCCTGCCGGATAAGGACGCACCGATCGCCGTCTACTGCGCGGGCGGTGTGCGTTCGGCCTTCGCCACCAAGACGCTCCAGGACCTCGGCTACACCGACGTCGTGTCGATTATCGGTGGCTTCAATAAGTGGAAGGACGAGGGTCTCCCGTGGACGACGCCCCGCGTCCTCTCGACCGAACAGCGCAACCGCTACCAGCGTCACCTCTTGTTGCCCGAGGTCGGTGAAAAGGGTCAGATGCGGCTCTTGGACTCCAAGGTCCTCCTGCTCGGCGCCGGGGGACTCGGTTCGCCGGCCGCGCTCTACCTCGCCGCCGCGGGCGTCGGCACGATTGGCATCATCGACATGGACGTGGTCGACGCCTCCAATCTCCAGCGCCAGATCCTGCACAACGTCGACCGCGTGGGCATGCGCAAAGTGGACAGCGCGAAGATGACCCTCACCGCGATGAACCCGGACGTCCACGTGGTGACCTACGACACGCGACTCGGCGCCGACAATGTCTTGGACATCATCGACGGTTACGACGTCATCGTGGACGGTACCGACAACTTCCCCACGCGCTACCTCGTGAACGACGCGGCGTTGGTGAAGAGGATTCCCGTCGTGCACGGTTCGATCTTTCGCTTCGAGGGCCAGGCCACCGTGTTCAACCCGTACATCGGGCCGTGCTACCGCTGCATGATCCCCGAGCCGCCACCGCCGGAACTCGCCCCGAGTTGCGCCGAAGCGGGTGTGCTGGGCGTCTTGCCGGGCATCGTCGGTTCGATCCAGGCCGTGGAGACCATCAAGTTGTTGCTGGAGTTGGGCGATCCGCTGGTCGGACGGCTCCTCACGTATGACTCGTTGGACCAGAGCTTTCGAACGTTCAAGGTGCGCCGCGATCCGGCGTGTCCGGCCTGTGGCGAAAACGCCGGTCCGATCGTGATCGCGGAGTACGACGATCTGTGCATGCCCCATCCCGTAAAGGTCTAGTCACCGACACGATCTCGTAGGACGGCGTCTCACGGCCCAGTTATTGGCGCGAATTGGGTATCAGTTCTACGGCGATCAGCGTCGCGCGTGCGAAGCCGTCGAGTTCGGACCTCGTCAGTTCGTCAGCGCTGAACCATCGGGCTTCGGTGACTTCGTCGAGATCGGGTGTGGGAACGCCCGCGGTAATCCTCGCGTCAAACAGTGTTTGAACGTAGGCGACTTCATCCCCATTTTCATATCGAAATCGAAATGCTGGACCGCCAAGGACCGCTCGGAGACCAGTTATCTCTAGTTGAATGCCGACCTCTTCGAACGCTTCGCGAAGGGCCGCTTCGTGCGGTGACTCATCCGGTTCAACTGCACCACCGATGAGCCCCCATGGTCCATCAACCTTGTTTCTCACGAGCAGCAATCTGCACTCCTCATCCCAGGGCAGAACGCTGGCTCCCGGTATGAGAATGAGTTCTGATCCGACCGCGGCTCGAATTCGCGCGAAGTACGGTGACATGCCCATTGCGGAATCCTACAAAGAAAGTGGATTTTGCTACTTCTCACTCACGAGGGCGCGACGTAGGGATACGCGTCCCCGCAGTTCTCGAACGACAGCGCCTATCGTTATCGATGTGACGTCAGACGAGCGCCGTACGGATTCGGGGATTCTCGTCCAGCCGGTCTACGACGAAACTGATCTCGACGGCTTCGACGCCGACGCCCAACTCGGGCACCCGGGGGATTATCCGTACACGAGGGGCGTGCAGCCCACGATGTACCGCGGACGACTGTGGACGATGCGCCAATACGCCGGGTTCGGGACCGCGACCGCGACGAACGCCCGTTTCAAGTTTCTCCTCGACGCCGGCCAGACCGGACTTTCGTGCGCCTTCGACCTGCCCACGCAGATGGGCTTCGACGCGGATCACGTGCGCGCCGAGGGTGAGGTGGGCAAGGTCGGCGTCGCCATTTCCTCGCTCGAGGACATGCGAGACCTCTTGGCCGGCCTGCCCCTCGACCAAGTCACCACGTCGATGACGATCAACGCGACGGCCTCGACGCTCTTGCTGCTCTATCAGTTGGTCGGCGAAGAGCAGGGTGTGCGTGGTGATCAGTTGCGCGGCACGATCCAGAACGACATCTTGAAGGAGTACGTCGCCCGGGGCACCTACATCTACCCGCCGCGACAGTCCATGCGCCTCGTAGTGGACACCTTCGCGTACTGCGCGAAGGAGATGGCGCAGTGGAACACCATATCGATCTCGGGGTACCACATCCGTGAGGCGGGATCGACCGCCGTCCAAGAGATCGCCTTCACCCTCGCCAATGGCATCGCGTACGTCGAGGCGGCCCTGGCGGCCGGATTGGTATTGGACGACTTCGCTCCGAGGTTGAGTTTCTTCTTCAACGCCCACAACAATCTCTTCGAGGAAGTCGCCAAATACCGAGCCGCGCGCCGATTGTGGGCGTCGATCATGCGCGATCGATTCGGGGCGACCGATCCGAAGTCGATGACGTTGCGCTTCCACACCCAGACCGGCGGCTCGACGTTGACGGCCCAGCAGCCCGAGAACAACATCGTGCGCACGACCATCCAGGCGCTCGCCGCGGCGCTCGGTGGAACGCAGTCCCTGCACACCAACGGCTTCGACGAGGCGCTCGGGCTACCGACCGAACGAGCGGCGAAACTGGCGCTGCGCACCCAGCAGGTCCTCGGTTACGAATCCGGCGTCGCCGACACCGTCGACCCGTTGGCCGGTTCGTACTTCGTCGAGTCCTTGACCAACGAGGTTGAACGGCTGGCGCGCGAGTACATCGAGACGATCGACGCACGCGGGGGAGCGGTCGCCGCCATCGAATCGCACTTCATGCAGGACGAGATCGAATCGGCCGCCTACGAATTCGCCCGTCGTGTCGATCGCGGTGAGAAGGTCGTCGTCGGCGTCAACCGCTTCGAAGAGACCGACGCCACCAGGGCCGAGGTCTTCCCGATCGGCGAAGCCCAACAAGAAGCACAGATCGCTCGGGTGAAGGCACTCAAGAGAACTCGCGACAACGACGGCGTACGGGCCGCGCTCGAGGACCTCGGTAGCGCCGCCCGTGGTACGCACAATCTGCTCTATCCGATGAAGACGGCACTGGCGAGAATGGCGACCCTCGGTGAAGTCGCCGACGTGTTGCGCACCGAATTTGGAATCTACACACCGAACTAGTGACGCGAACGTTGGCGAAATCAAGCGGGTGACTACGAGTTCGACGTCGTCATCGACACAGTGGCCGGTCTGGACCTCGCCCACGGAGACGACCTTTGGCACGCGTCATCAACGTCGTCGTCGTGACGTTGACGTCGTAATCATCGTCTGAAGACAGGCTAGGGAATCAACGGATCGTGAAAGTGCGTGACCGCTGGCCTTTCGAGGTAGAAGGGGTGCGTCAGCTCACGCCAACGTTGAAAATCCTCGGTGTCGCGCCACGCCATATGCGCTTCGATGGACGACCAGCGGATGAGGAGGAGGTAAATCGAACCGTCTTCTTCCTGTCGTCGGATCTCACCGCCCGAACAGCCCGCGGCGGAATCGAGGATCGGGAGCGCTTCGCGCGCCGACGACTCGAATTCCTCTTCGCGCCCGGGCGTGACCGCCAAGATGGCGTGTTCGAGCATCACGCGCGGGCCATCAGTCGAGCACGTAGCTTCTCGTCGTTCGCGACATCGATCGCCGTGTGGGCGAGGGCGATCGCTCCCGTGAGGATCGCCCGATCGGCCTCGGGTGTAATACACGCCGCCGTGAACTCGGGCTGGTGGTTCACGGCGCCGTTCGTGGGAATCATGAGCAGGGGATGGATTGAGGGGACGACCAGTGACACGTTGGCCATGTCGGTGGAGAGGGCCGGACGATCGACACCTTCGTCATCGAGTTCGAAGCTCCGGCCGAGCGCCTCAGCCGCGCTGCGGTAGTGCGACAAGATGTCGGGGTCGGATTCCATTTGAGAAAACGCATTCCCGATCTCTTCGATGCGTAGGGACGCGCCGGTCGCGAGCGCTCCGGCTTCGAAGCACGCGTTGATCCGGACTCGCAACTCGGCCAGTCGTTCGCTCGTGAGAGCGCGCGCCATGAAACGTCCCGCTGCACGACTCGGGATGATGTTCGCCGCCGAACCTCCTTCGAGCACGATGCCGTGGATGAGATCGCCGGGACGAAGTTGCTGGCGCAAGAGGCCGATCGCTACTTGGGCGATCGTGATGGCGTCGAGGGCGTTCACCCCGATCCAGGGCGCCGCCGCGGCGTGGGCCTCTTTGCCCTTAAAGGTGACGTCGAAGTGGTCGACCGCGAGACAAAGCGCATCGAGACGGTCCGTGGGGAACGGGTGCACCATCATCGCGGCATGAACGTCATCGAAATATCCGGCGTTAATAAGGTCAATCTTGCCGCCGCCGCCCTCTTCTGAAGGCGTGCCGAGCAGCGTGACCGTGAGGTTCAGTTCGTCGGCAACGGCACCGAGACCAATGGCGGCGCCGAGCGAAGACGCGGCGATGATGTTGTGACCACACGCGTGTCCGACGTCGGGCAGGGCGTCGAACTCCGCGCAGTACACGATGTTCAGGTCGCCGTCGCCCATCGTCGCGCGAAAGGCGGTGGGCAGGGACGCGATACCGCGCTCGACGCGAAAGCCGGCCTCTTCGGCCAAGGTGGCGACGGCCGCGGAACTTTCGAACTCCTCGTAACCGAGTTCGGGGTGGGCGTGGACGAAATGACTCAGTTCGACCAGGTCATCCCCGTGACGCTGGATTGCGTTGGCCGCGATCTCTCGGGTGCTCACTCGACCACCACGACCGTGTCGCCGGCACTCACCGAATCGCCGGCCGCCACGTTGATCGACACGACGACGCCGGACTTCTCGGCGTTGACCGAGTTCTCCATCTTCATCGCTTCGAGGATAACGACCGTGTCGCCCGCTTCGACCTGTTGTCCGACCTCGACGTTCACCTTCACGATGGTGCCCTGCATGGGGACGATCACGCTGGCCGAACCGCTGCCCAGCACACCGGCGTGGTGCTGGCGTCGGGGCTTGGCCGCCGTGCTTTGGGCCCGCGGGAGCCCATCGTCGCTGAACTCGGGCACCCACAAGGCGACCGTGACACGTCGACCATTCACTTCGGCCGTGACGTCCTTGCGGACGTGGCCGTCACCCACCGAAACGGCCGCGGTGACGACCTGAGGCAGTTCCGTGAAGTCGAGCTCGCTCTCCACCCAGGTCGTCGAGTGTGTGCCCTCGACGAACTGCTCGTCGGTGAGGATGACGACGTCGGCGGGCAAGGTCGTCGCGACCCCTTCGATCGTCGTCTCTTCAATGGCGCGCAGCATCCGGCGACGGGCGCGTTCACGGTCCGGTCCCCATACGATCAACTTCGCGATCAGATTGTCGTAGTACTGCGAGATCGTGTCGCCGGCGCCGTAACCGGCGTCGAGACGCACGCCCGGTCCGGAGGGCTGATCGAATCGAGTGATCGTGCCCGGCGTGGGGATGAACCGTCCTCCGGCGGCGTCTTCGGCGTTGATCCGAACCTCGATCGCGTGACCTTCTCGACGGATCTCGTCCTGCGTGAAGGTCAACGCTTCGCCAGCGGCGATACGCAGTTGCCACTCCACGAGGTCGAGTCCGGTGATCAACTCGGTCACGGGGTGCTCCACCTGGAGACGAGTATTCATCTCCAAGAAGAAGAACGCGCCGTCTTGATAGAGGAATTCCACCGTGCCCGCGTTCACGTAGCCGCAGGCTCGCGAGACCTTCACGGCCGCGTCGCCCATCGCGCGACGCACGTCGTCGGGAAAGTTCGGCGCCGGTGCCTCTTCGATGAGTTTCTGGTGACGGCGCTGGGCCGAGCAGTCGCGTTCGCCCAGCCACAGCGTGGTGCCGTGCGCGTCGGCGAGCACCTGCATCTCGATGTGACGGGGCCTCGTGAGGTAGCGCTCGACGTAACACTCGGGACGACCGAAGTAACTCTGCGCCTCTCGTTGGGCGCTCTCCAGTGCCGCCGTCGCCTCCTCGGCCGCGTTCACGACCTTCATACCGCGTCCACCGCCCCCGTAGGCGGCCTTGATGGCGACGGGCCAGCCGAATTCGTTGCCGAACTTCACCACTTCCTTCGCGTTCTTCAGGGCCTCGCTTCGCCCGGGCACGCCCTCGACGCCCACTTTCGCGGCGGCGAGTCGACTCGAGATCTTGTCGCCCATGACTTCGATCGCCTCCGGCGGGGGACCGATGAAGGTGACGCCGCGCGCCGTGATCGCCCGCGCGAACTCCGTGTTCTCGGAAAAGAAACCGTATCCGGGGTGCACCGCGTCTGCGCCGGATCGCTGAACGACGTCGAGGATCGCTTCGGTGTTGAGGTAGCTCTCGGCCGCGCTCTGGCCGCCGAGGGCGTAGGCCTCGTCGGCCAGTCGAACGTGCAGGGCGTTGCGATCGAGTTCGGAGTAGACCGCGACGGTGGCGATGCCCATCTCTCGACAGGTGCGCATGACGCGCACCGCGATCTCGCCGCGATTGGCGATCAGGACTTTCTGTAACACGCGAACCTCCGTTGCGGACCTGTAATTTTCTACCACTCGCTCTCGAAACTCTAGAGTTTCCTTGTGAGTTCAATCGTCTGGCGCATCGAACACTTCGACGAGATCGATTCGACCAATACCTGGCTGGCGGTGAAGGCCGCCGAAGGGGCGCCGGAGGGCCTGGTGGCGATCGCGGACTTCCAGAGCGCCGGTCGAGGCCGCATGGATCGGCGTTGGGAGTCACCGCCCGGTGCGTCGCTGCTGTGCTCGATTCTCCTTCGACCAGACGTGGGGCCGGACCAGTTGCAGCTGGTCGTCGCCGGCGTGGCGCTCGCGGCGCGAGCGGCGCTGGTGCGTTTGAGCGGTGTTCGCCCGGCCCTTAAGTGGCCGAACGACTTGATCGTCAAGGACGCGAAGATCGCGGGGCTCTTGGCTGAGATCGTGTCCGTCGACGATCGATTGGCGGTAGTCGTGGGAATCGGCGTGAACCTGACGAACGAGGGTCCGGCGAACGTGCGCTCGACCAGTGTGCGCGCCGAGTCGGGGGTCACCATCACGGCGCCCGCGCTGCTCGACATACTGCTGGAAGAACTCGAAGCCCGCCGCGCGTTGCTCGACAGCGTAGAAGGGCAGGCGGCGTTGCGCGAGGAGCATCGGCGCGCCCTCGTGACCTTGGGTCAGATGGTCCGGGTTGAACGCTCCCGAGACGTGATCGTCGGTCGAGCGCGCGACGTCGATGAGTTCGGGCAGCTCATCGTCGAGGTCGACGGCGAAGAGGTTGCCATCTCGGTCGGTGACGTCGTCCACGTGCGGGCGCAGGGTGGAGACTCATCGTGAGTCGAGCAACCCGAGTGATGGTGACCGGCGCCGCCGGTCAGGTCGGTGTCGACGTGCTCGACGTGCTCGCCGGGGCGGTTCCACCCGGGGGTGATCGGTCGTTCCAACCGGATGCGCGCCCCGTGCCGGAAGGCGAGTTTGAGGTACTGGGCCTCACTCGTCACGAACTCGACGTGACGGATCGCGACGCGGTATTTCGGGCGACCCGAGCGACCCGACCTGACGTCATCGTGCACCTGGGCGCCTACACGGCCGTGGACCGCGCCGAGACCGAAGAGGCCACGTGCTTCGCGATCAACGCTGCCGGCACCGAGTCCATGTCACTCGCCGCCCGCGAGGTCGGCGCACACCTCATCGCAATCTCGACGGACTACGTCTTCGATGGCAACAAGGGTGGCGCCTACGTGGAGGATGACGCGACCAATCCACTCAACGTCTACGGGGCGTCCAAGCGCGCGGGAGAGTTGCTCTGTTCGAGCGACGACACCATCGTGCGCACGTCGTGGGTGATGGGAGTGCGCGGCAAGAACGTCGCCCACGTGATCGCGGAGCGGGCTCTCTCGGGTGCGTCGGTTCGATTCGTGAACGATCAAACCGGCACGGTCACCGTCGCGAGCGACCTCGCGCGCGCCCTGGCAACGCTGGTGCGCCAGCGTCCCGGCGGAATCTGGCACGTAGCGAATTCCGGCACTACCACGTGGTTCGACGTCGCTCACTACATCGGGGAGATACTTGGTCGCGACGAAGCCTTCGCCACGGCGATCGCCACGGCCGAACTCGATCCGGCGCCGCTCGCCACTCGGCCGATTCGAAGTGACCTGTCGAGCGAAAAGTTCGCCTCGCACTGGTCGGCGTTGCCCGATTGGCGTGACGGTGTGACTCGGTTGATTCGCGACCGCGGAGCCCAACGGGGCGCTCAGTGATGAGTGAGGTCACCACCGACGTCGCGGCGGTCATCGTTGACTTCCACGCCGGCCAGGCCCTGGACGACTGCGTCGATTCGCTCCACGCCAACGGCGTCACCGACATCGTCGTCGTCGAGAACGGGGAGGAAGGCTCGACCCTGCCCGCGCTCTCTGGTCAACACGTCGTACTGGTCGTGCCGAAGCTCAATCTCGGTTACGGTCGCGGCGTCAACCGCGGCGTGGCCGCGGCACCACGTCGTCGCTACCTGCTCGTCTCGAATCCCGATGTCGTCGTGCACGAGGGCGCCGTGGCGGCGCTCGTGCACTTCCTCGACGATCATCCGAACGTCGCCATCGTCGGACCTCAGATCAATCGTCCCGACGGCAGCGTGTATCCCTCCCAGCGCGTGTTCCCCAACTTCTGGCTCGCTGGATTGCACGCGCTGCTGGCGCCGCTCTGGCCCGACAACCCCTTCACCCGTCGGTACCGATCGCCACGCAAGGACGGCTCCGTCGATTGGGTCTCGGGCGCCTTCTTTCTGGCGCGACGCGACCTCTTCGAAGAGGTCGGCGGCTTCGACGAGCGCTACTTCATGTTCGCCGAAGACATGGCGCTGTGCTGGCAGATGCGCGAGCACGGACACGACGTCGCGGCGACGCCGGAGGCTCGGGTGACCCATATCGAAGGCGTGTCGCGCGCCCGCGCTTCACGTGAGATGTTGATCGCCCATCACCGCAGTGCCATGCGCTTCGAGTGGCAGACCGCGAGTGGTTGGCGACGCGTCCTGGCGCCGATTGCGACGCTCGTGCTCGGTCTGCGGCTGTGCGTGGTGCTCGTGATCCGACCCCCGACGTAAGGGATCCACCGTCTAGAATGTTGCCTGGGCTGCGAGTGGTTCTGTGGTTGAAAGTCGATGCCAGTCGCGGGCGAAACGACCCACGTAAGGCGTCTTGTTGACGCTGAGCATGGCGCGGTTTAGAAGTAAGTCCTGCCTCCAGGTGGCCAGAGCGGTCACCGGGAGAGCCGGTGAAGTGTGTGGTCGCATCGCCGGAGAGCCTCGTGCTGCTGGCGTGACGCACGGACACCGCCGCAGGCAAGTGTGGGGTAAAAGACCAGGTCAGCACTCGCAGCCCAAATGAAGAAGCCGTAACGACCGGTAAGGTGCATCAAGACATGAGTGTTTTTAGCAAGGTTCTGAAGGCCGGCGAAGGTAAGCGGGTTCGTCAACTGGCCGAACTCGTGCCGCCCATCAACGAACTCGCTGACGAGATGGCGGCCCTCTCGGACGCCGAGTTGCGGGCCAAGACCGACGAGTTCCGGGCCCGTTTCACTGAAGGCGAAGACCTTGACGACATGTTGCTCGAAGCCTTCGCCGTGGTGCGCGAGGCCGCGACCAGGGTCCTCGGCCAACGCCACTACGACGTCCAGTTAATGGGCGGTATGGCCCTGCACTTCGGGTGGATCGCCGAAATGAAGACCGGTGAAGGAAAGACGCTCGTGTCGACATTGCCGGTGTACCTGAACGCGTTGGCCGGCAACGGCGTACACGTCGTCACGGTGAACGACTACCTGGCCACGCGCGACGCGAATTGGATGGGCGCCCTGCACAAGTTCCTCGGGCTGACCGTGGGGCGTGTCGGACCGGACCTCTCAGAGTTCGAGGACAAGCGCTTGGCCTACGCCTGTGACGTCACCTACGGCACGAACACGGAGTTTGGATTCGACTATTTGCGTGACAACATGGCGCGTCGCGCCGAACACATGGTGCAGCGCGGGCATCACTACGCGATCGTCGACGAGGTCGACTCGATCTTGATCGACGAGGCGCGTACGCCGCTCATCATCTCCGGTCCGGCCTCGGACGTCACGAAGCTCTACTACCAGTTCGCTTCGATTGCGCGCGCTCTCGTGCGCGACGCCGACTACGAGGTCGACGAGGAGAAGAAGACCGTCGTGCCGACCGAAGCCGGCATCGAAAAGGTTGAGAAGCAACTCGGCGTTGCGAATCTGTATGACGCCGTGTCGACAAATTACGTGCACCAGCTCGGCCAGGCCCTTCGCGCCAAGGAGCTCTACTTCCGGGACAAGGAGTACCTCGTCGACGCGGGCGAGGTGAAGATCGTCGACGAGTTCACGGGGCGAACCCTCGACGGACGGCGTTGGTCCGACGGCCTCCATCAGGCGGTCGAAGCCAAGGAGCGTGTGCGCATCCAAGAGGAGAACCACACCTGGGCCACCGTCACCCTGCAGAACTACTTCCGCATGTACGAAAAGCTCGCCGGCATGACCGGTACGGCCGAAACCGAGGCCGCGGAGTTCGGCAACACCTACAAGCTCTCGGTCGTACCGATTCCGTCGAACCAGCCGCTCGTGCGCCTCGACCAACCCGACCTGATCTACAAGACCGAAGACGCGAAGTTCGCCGCGATCGTGGACGACGTGCGCGAGCGCAGTGACCTCGGTCAGCCGATCCTGCTCGGTACAGCCTCGGTTGAGAAGTCCGAACTGCTCTCACGCGAACTCTCGAAGGCCGGTATCACGCACGAGGTGCTCAACGCCAAGCAACACTTCCGCGAGGCCGAGATCGTGGCCCAGGCCGGACGTAAGCACGCGGTCACGGTCGCTACGAACATGGCGGGTCGAGGCGTGGACGTTGTTCTCGGCGGCAACTTCGAAGGACTGGCGACGCGCGAGGCCCAGGGCCGAGGTTACGAGCCCGGCTCCGAGGAGTTCGACGCCGCGTATCAGAACGCCCTGGCGAACTACCGCACGATCTGTCAAGCCGAAGGCGACGAGGTCCGAGCGCTCGGCGGTCTCTACGTGCTCGGGTCCGAGCGACACGACTCACGACGGATCGACAACCAGTTACGTGGTCGATCCGGTCGACAGGGCGATCCCGGCGAAAGTCGTTTCTACTTGTCGCTCCAGGATGACCTGCTACGACTGTTCGCGACCGGAGCCGTCTCGTGGGTAATGGACCGAACGATGCCCGACGACTTGCCTATTGAGGCCAAGATGGTTTCTAAAGCCATCGAACGGGCCCAGAACACCGTCGAAGGCAAGAACGCCGAAATTCGTAAGGACACGCTGAAGTACGACGAAGTGATGAACGAACAGCGCAAGGTCATCTACGGACGGCGCCAGCAGGTCATCGAGGGCGAGGACATACACGACGCCACCATCGTGCTGATCGAAGAGATCCTCACCAACGTCGTCGACGAGCGCCTCCAGGGCGAGTTCTCCGAGGCTTGGGATCTTCACCAGTTGGTCGTGGAGTTGACGAACTACTACCCGACGACGCTCCTAGCCGACGCGCTCGCGGAGTATCACGACCGCGACGAGATACTGGGACTCGTCATCGACGAAGCGGTCGGCCAGTACGAGAAGAAGTGCGAGGAGTACCCCGGCGGGATGGACACGGCCCACGAGATAGAGCGCGATGTCATGCTCCAGATCCTCGATCAACGCTGGCGCGACCACCTTTCCGACATGGACTACTTGCGCGACGGCATCCACCTTCGTCAGATTGCTCAAACGGACCCGTTGACGGCCTGGCAAAAGGAGGGCTACTTGATGTTTGAAGCCCTGCTCGGTAACGTCGACGCAGACTACGTGCGCTTCATCACCCACGTCGAAGCCTCCGCCGTGGAGGCGATCGAGGAAACCGAGGCCGACGAAGGCCTCGAGGGCGCTCTGACAAACGCTAACGTCGTCGCGCCGGGAGCGACGGAACTACCGTCTCACGGAGCGCCGAAGAAGCCGCTGCCCAAACAGGGTGACAAGATCGGCCGAAACGAGCCGTGCTGGTGTGGCTCGGGTCGGAAGTACAAGCAGTGCCATGGCCGACCCTAAGGCCGAGAACGCCCTTCGCGAGGCCCTCGGCACGTTGGAGGACTTGGAATCCAGGTGGAGCGCGGCGCGCGAGTACCTGAAGATCGACGAGAGCCGTGAGCGCCACGCCGTCTTGAGCGAGCTCGTGGCCGATCCGAACCTCTGGGACAACCAGGACCGGGCCCGAGAGGTCACCACCGAACTGGGGCGACTCTCGAATGACCTCGAGCAGTTCGACGACCTGCGCAGCTCCCTCGACGATTCCTTGGTGCTCGCCGAGTTCTCGCGCGAGTCCCTCGTGGCCGGTGAGGCCGATTGGTCGCTCCTGAACGAACTCTCCTCAACGGTCGCCACGCTCGAAACCCAGATCGCCGCGCTCGAGACCCAGAGTCTCTTCACTGGTCCCTACGACGCGAACGACGCGATCGTCGAGTTGCACGCTGGCGCCGGCGGTACCGACGCGCAGGACTGGACCGAGATGTTGCTGCGCATGTACTCGCGCTGGGCCGAGCGTCGAGGTTTCGGGGTCGAGATCGACGAGGCGACCGAGGGCCAAGAGGCGGGCCTGCTGTCCTCGACGTTCATCGTCAAGGGACGCTTCGCCTACGGCTGGCTCTCGGCCGAACGCGGCGTGCACCGACTCGTGCGCATCAGTCCGTTCGATTCACAGGCCCGCCGTCAGACGAGCTTCGCGAGTCTCGACGTGACGCCGCTCTTGGAAGACAACGCCGCGGAAGTTGAGATCGATGAGAAGGAATTGCGGGTGGACACGTACCGCTCATCGGGCGCCGGTGGTCAACACGTCAACAAGACCGACTCGGCGATTCGCATCACGCACCTGCCCACCAACATCGTGGTCAGTTGTCAGAACGAACGCAGCCAGCACCAGAACCGCGCGCGTGCCATGCAAATTCTCGAAGCGAAGTTGGCCGAGCGCGCCCGCGCCGAGCGTCAAGCGGAGATGAACGCGTTGAGCGGCGACCGCGGCGATAACGCGTGGGGTTCGCAGATTCGCAGTTACGTGCAGGCGCCATACCAACTTGTGAAAGATCACCGAACTGATCACGAAACGGGAAACGTTGACGCTGTCCTGGACGGTGATCTCGACGGCTTTATGGAAGCTGAACTGCGACGACAGCGATTTCATTCATAAGAAATCCGAGAGCCCTTTAACGTGAGGCTTCCGTGGCACGAAGGCACAAATTTGTCAAACTACAATGGTTGGTGTCCATCCGGGTGCCGACGCACCACCGCAACTACGTACCCGAGGGGGTGTTCGCGTGATTCGCTTTGAGAATGTCTCCAAGACGTACAAGAACGGCTCGCCGGCCCTCAAGGACATCTCGCTCGATATCGAAAAAGGGGAGTTCGTCTTCTTGGTCGGCGCGTCAGGTTCGGGCAAGACCACCTTCCTTCGCCTGCTCTTGCGCGAGGAGTTACCCGACAAGGGACGGATCCTCGAAGCCGGTCGCGAACTCACGGAATTGCCCAAGTTCCGCGTGCCGTTCTTGCGACGCAACATCGGTTGCGTCTTCCAGGACTTTCGGCTTCTCCCTAATAAGAGCGTCTTCGAGAACGTCGCGTTCGCCCTGGAAGTGATCGGTCGCCCGCGTTCTACGGTCGAATCCCAGGTGCCACTGATCCTCGACCTGGTCGGACTCTCGGACAAGTCCAAGAGCCTGCCCGGCGAGCTTTCGGGCGGCGAGCAACAGCGAGTCGCGGTGGCGCGAGCGTTCGTCAACCGACCGTTGATCCTGCTCGCCGACGAACCGACGGGCAACCTCGACCCGGCGAACTCCGAGTCGATCATGGCGCTGCTCGAACGTATCAACCGCACCGGCACGACAGTCGTCATGGCCACACACGACAAGGCGTTGGTCGACCGAATGCGTCGCCGCGTCATCGAACTGGACAAGGGCGAGATGATTCGCGACCAGGTCCGTGGCGTCTACGGCATCGATGAGGGAGTGGCGATCTAATGCGCGTGTACTTCCGTTACGCCGTGAAAGAGACGTTCTCAAACCTCTGGCGCAACCGCATGATGACGATCGCCGCGGTCCTCACGGTTGCGGTTTCGCTGTCGCTCGTGGGTTCCGCCCTGCTCTTGAAGCAAAGCGCCGCTCAGGCGTCCTCGCAGTGGCAACAGGGCACGCGCGTGACGGTCTGGATGTCGCCGACGGCCTCGGCCGGCGAGATCAGCAACGTGAAAACGCAACTCTCCAATCTGCCCATTGTGAAGAGGTGTCAGTACCGAACGCAAGCCCAGGACTACGCCGAGATGAAGAAGACGCTGCCGCCGTCGGAAGCGAATGTGCTGACCGTCTCAGATATTCCGACGAAGTTCAGTTGTGTCCCGACGGTGCCGTCGGACGCCTTTACCGTGCAGTCGACGTTCATCCACCAGCCGGGCGTGTACACCGTGACCGCGCCGGAGCAGCAGATTCGTGAGATGAACCGCGCCATTCGGATTCTGCAGATCGTCTTTCTCTCCCTGGCGCTCGTCCTCTTGCTCTCAGCGACGGTTCTGATCCTCAACACGATTCGAATGGCGATCTTCTCTCGCCGACGAGAGGTCTCGGTGATGAAGCTCGTCGGCGCGACGAACTGGTTCATCCGTATTCCCTATATCACCGAGGGCTTCATCCAGGGCCTCCTCGGTTCCGCCGTGGCGATCGGCGCAGTGACGGCACTTCATATTTGGTATCCGCTGCACAACGAGTTCCAGTTGAGCACCAGTGCGCTCATCGGTACGAACATTGTCGTACTGATCGTCGGTGTCGGAATTGGCTCGGTCGGCTCGGCCATCGCGATTCGCCGCTTCCTCGACGTCTAGTCGTTCGCCTCGTTGAAGTCGACGGCGAGTGAGTTCACACAGTAGCGAAGCCCCGTCGACGTCGGTCCGTCGTTGAAGACGTGGCCCAAGTGACCCCCGCACTTCGAGCACAGGATTTCAGTACGCTTGCGCTCGCCGAGTGAGTCGTCCGGTCGTTCGATGATCGTGCCCGGTTCACACGCATCGAAGCTCGGCCATCCACACCCGGAATCGAATTTCTGCACGCTCGTGAAGAGGTGCTGTCCACACCCGCCACAACTGAAGACGCCGTCGGTGTCGACGTGCAGGAGCGATCCCGTGAACGGAATCTCGGTCGACGCGTGACGCAGTACCGCGTATCGATCGGCCGATAACTCGGTGCGCCACAGTTCATCGGGCTTCTCGACTTCGAAGGTCACCGGTTCAATGTATCCGAGCGACGCATCAGGTTGATCGGTTACTCGTAGATGGGGCGAGGTGATTCCGGCAGGACCGGCGCGAATTCCGGCTGGTCGGCGAGGAGCCGGGTGAAGGCGGCCGCCAACCCTTCGGGGTCCAGGCCCAACTCGGCCAACAGTAGGTCGGGCCGGTGTTGTTCGAGGTACGCGCGTGGGGTGCCGAGGATTCTCGTGGTGGGGAACGGGCGGCCGAGGTCCTGGGCGCGACTGCGTAGCGCCGAGACCATCAGCGTGCCGGCGCCGCCGTGGCGTGTGCCGTCTTCGACGCTGACGACGCGCTCGTGCGTCAGAGCGTCGTCGATCATCGTCGCGTCCGGTGGCAGGACCCGCACGTCATAGAGCGTGACCTTGGACGCGTCGTCGCCCATGAGTTCGAGCGCCTTGTACGCCGCCGGGGCCATCTTGCCGACGGCGAGCACACAGAGTGAGCCGTCGCCGCGACGAACCACGCGGGCTTCCAGTCCGTCGCCCACCTTGCCGTCGAAGGGCTTGGGCAAGGTCTTGGGGAACCGTATCGCGGTCGGCGTCGACATCGACAGCGCCGTGGCGAGCATGCCGGGCACCTCTTCGGCGGTCGAGGGCGCGAAGACGGTCATATTCGGAATGGCGAGGCACAGCGCGATGTCAAGAAGTCCGTGGTGGCTCGGACCATCATCGCCGGTGACGCCGGCGCGGTGAAAGACGAACACGACGGGCAAGTTCAAGAGTCCGACGTCCAGGTGCGCCTGATCGAAGGCCCGAGAGAAGAAGGTCGAGTACACCGCGACGACCGGCTTCAACCCGCCCATGGCCATTCCGGCCGCCGCCGTCACCGCGTGTTGTTCGGCGATGCCGACGTCGAAGAATCGGTCCGGGAACTGCGCCTGGAAGTTCAACAGCCCCGTCGGTCCGGCCATCGCCGCCGTGATCGCCACGACCCGATCGTCGGCGCTGGCGAGGGCGACCAACGAATCCGAGAAGGCCTGGGAGAAGGACTGCGGTGGCACCTCTTCGTCGTCGTGTCGGGGCGGCAGTTTGTAGTCGTGCATCTTCAGGTCGTCGTCGATGGCGGGTTCGTAGCCGAGGCCCTTGGTCGTCAGCACGTGCACGAGAATCGGTCCGTCCCACTGCGACGCGCTCTTCAACGTGTTTTCCATCGACTCGATATCGTGGCCGTCGATCGGCCCGATGTAACGCACGCCGAGGTTCTCGAAGAACGTGTGTGGTGTCACCATCTCGCGCACGACCGAGGTCAGTCCGTCGATTCCGAGATAGGCGGCCTTTCCAACTTTTGGAAGATGAGGGACAGTTCGTCGCAGGCGCCCACGCATCGTGAGGTACGTCTTGTTGAGACGAATGGCCGTGAGTGACTCCGAGAGCTTCGAGATGGTCGGTGCGTAACTTCGTCCGTTGTCGTTCAAGACGATGACGACGCGCTGGTTCGAATGACCCAGATTGTTGAGCGCCTCGTAGGCCATGCCGCCGGTCAGCGACCCGTCGCCCACGATGGCGACGACGTGGCGTTGGCCACCGTGGCCGATGAGTTCCTTTCGCTGTTGCAGCGCGACGGAAAGTCCGTGCGCGTAACTGAGCGCCGTCGAGGCGTGGCTCGATTCGATCCAGTCATGTTCGCTCTCCGAACGATTCGGATAGCCCGAGAGACCGCCGCGCTGGCGCAGGTTCTTGAAGCCGTACCGGCGACCGGTCAAGAGCTTGTGGACGTAGGCCTGGTGACCGGTATCCCAGAGCAAGATGTCGTTGGGTGAATCGAAGACCCGGTGCAGCGCCAACGTCAGCTCGACCACGCCGAGGTTCGAGCCCAGATGACCACCGGTGGGGTTCGTGGTGACGGCTTCGATGATGAACTGGCGAATCTCTTCGCTCAATTGATCGAGCTCCTCATAGGACAGATTTTGGAGGTCGGCGGGTGTTTCAATGGAGGGAAGAATCATTCCACCAGCCTACTTTCGGCGCCTCGAAATGGCGTAGCGGCCACTGTGTCTCCGTTACGCTCGCAGGAATGACTACGACTTTGGTTGATCACGACGTTCTGGAGCGCACCCTGGGCGAAGCGATGGCCCGGGGAGGCGAATTCGCCGAAGTCTTCGTCGAGGACCGCACGACGTCCTCGGCGATGCTGGACCAGCGTCGCGTCGAGCAGCTCAGTTCCGGGCGCGAACGCGGTGCCGGCATCCGCGTCGTGGTCGGTGACACCACGGGTTTCGCGCACACCGCGGACCTCACCGAGAGCGGCCTCATTGCGGCCGCGCGAGCGGCGGCGGCCGTCGCTCGAGACGGCGGCGGTGGCGTGCGCGAAATCGCCCTCGGACCGCTGCGTGACCACACGAGTCGCGCGACGATGCATCCGGGCGACGTTGACAAGGCGCGCAAGATCGAACTCATGAACCACGCCGACGACGCGGCGCGCTCGGAGGGTTCATCGATCACGCAGGTCCAGGTCGCCCTGGGCGACTCCACACGACGCTTCGTGGTGGCGAACTCCGACGGCCTCTTCGCCGGCGACCATCAGGTGCGGACGCGTTTCAATGTGTCGTGCATCGCCACCGGCGACACGGGTATGCAGACCGGCTATCGACCGATCGCGGGCACGCGGGGATTTGAACTGCTCAGTCCTGACGCGGTCGCTGAGGCGGCGCGAGGCGCCGCGCGCCAAGCGATCACGAAGCTCGACGCGCGTCCGGCCCCGTCGGGCGACCTGCCGGTCGTGCTCGCCGGCGGCTCCGGCGGCATCTTGTTCCACGAAGCGTGCGGTCACGGACTCGAAGCCGACGCCATCCTCAAGCAGGCTTCCGTGTACGCCGGCAAGGTCGGACAGTTGGTCGCGAGCCCCTTGGTGACGCTCGTGGACGACGGAACCGTGGAGGGCGAATGGGGATACCTGGCCATCGATGACGAGGGCCGACCCGGGGCGCGCAACGTACTCATCGAGAACGGTGTGCTGACCGACTACATGTGGGACTACCTGCGTTCGCGAAAGGAGGGACGTGTCTCGTCGGGCAACGGTCGCCGCCAGAGCTACCAACACCTGCCCATGGTGCGCATGACCAACACCTACCTGCTCGATGGTGAGTCCGACGCCGATGAGATCGTGGCCCAGACCCCCTACGGCGTCTACGTCGCCCAACTCGGCGGCGGTCAAGTCAACACGGCGACGGGTGACTTCGTGTTCGGCATGACGTCGGCCTTCATGATCGAAGACGGCAAGATAACGGCGCCGCTACGCGACTGCAACCTCATCGGCAACGGCCCCGACGTACTCCAACGCGTCGACGCCGTGGCGTCGGACTTCTCGATGACACCGGGTACGTGCGGCAAGAACGGACAGAGCGTGCCCGTCGGCACGGGCCAAGCCACCATGCGCCTCACGGGTGTCACCATCGGTGGAGCGGCCGCGTGAGTCAGCTACTGGAACGTGCGGAGCGCATCCTGGAATCCGCGCGGGGTGGTGAGGAGATCGAGGTCTACGTCGCGAGCGGCGTCGACACCGAAGTCCAGTCCTACCAGGGCCAGATCGAAGAACTCACGACGGCCTCCTCCGACGGCTTCGGGATACGGATCCTGAACGACGGCGCGAGCGGCGCTCGCGTGGGAACGGCGTGGGCCGGATCACTCGACGACGAAGCCATCGTCAACGCCCTGCGCGAGGCCCGCGACAACGCGACGTTCGCCACCGAAGATGAGTTCGTCGCCTTCGCGCGTCCCGACGGCGTCGGCGCCGTGTCACTAACCCTGACCGACGACGCGGTCGCCAGTACTCCGCTTGAGGAGAAGATCGCGATGGCGATCGAACTCGAGCACCTCGTCCGCAGCGGCGACACCCGTATCCGTCAGGTCGATTCGGCGAACTACTCGGATTACGTGGCCGAAGCGGCGATTGCCTCGACCACTGGTATCCGCGCCTCGTACGCGAGGACCGGCGCCTACGTGTCCGTTGAAGCGATCGCCAACGACGGCGGGGACGACCAGACGGGCTGGGGCCTCTCGGCGGGTCGCGCTCCTCACGAGCTCGACATCGAAAAAGCGGCGGGCGATGCGATTCGCCGCGCGACGAGGATGTTGGGCGCCGTGAAACCGAAGTCGTTCAAGTGCACGGCGGTCTTTGACCCGCGGACCGCCGCGACACTGTTCTCGATCATCGGCGGAGCCCTCAGCGGCGAAGCCGTCGTTCGCGGCCGCTCATTCTTCGCCAATCGCGTCGGTGAGATGGTCGCCGCACCACGCTTCACGCTGCTCGACGATCCCACGGACCCGCGCCACTTCTCCGCGAGCGTCTACGACGCCGAAGGGCTGGCCTGTCGACGAAACGTCCTCATCGAGAACGGTGTACTCCTGGGATTCGTCTACGACACCGTCTCGGCGCGACGAGCGGGTACGGTCTCGACCGGCAGTGCGGTGCGAGGAGGAATCGCCGGTTCGCCGTCGGCGGGCTGTCGCGCACTCCAATTGTCGCCCGGCGACATTGACCAGGCGGAGATCCTGCGACGTGTCGAACACGGTGTCTTCGTTCAGTCGTTGATCGGCGTGCACTCCGGAGTCAATCCGGTCTCGGGGGACTTCTCCGTGGGCGTCACGGGTCTCATGATTCGTGACGGCCTCTTAGCCGAACCGGTTCGTGAGATCACGGTGGCGTCGACACTGCAGAGGATGCTCCTCGACGTCGCGCTCGTGGGAAGTGACGTCGAATGGCTTCCGGGCGCGGCGGCCGGTCAGACCGTCGCGATCGACAACATCGCGGTCTCTGGCAACTAGTCCGACGTCGACGGTGACGAGGTGGTCGACGTCGACGTTGAAGCGGTCGTCGCCGCGGGCGAAGCACTCGATTCGGTCGACGAGGCCGCGGCGGGCGCCGTCGCGGTCGTCGACGGCTTCGATGACTTGTCGGCACTGCGGCTGTCCGTCTTGTAGAAGCCGCTGCCCTTGAAGACGACACCCACCGCCGAGAAGACCTTTCGCAGTTCTCCACCGCAGTGGACGCACACCGTGAGCGCCGGGTCGGAGAAGCGTTGGACCGCCTCCACCCGTTGGTGGCAGGTCTGACACTCGTATTCGTACGTCGGCATCGCTTCTCCAGTACCGCCTATGGATCATGGCAGTTTACTCGCGTCAGTTCTGGGGCAATCCGCGGCGTCAGTATCATTGCGCCGTGGACGACTTCCACCAACTACGTCGACCGTCAAGTGGGGGAGCTTTCCCTCGCGACATCGGCGCCTCTGAAGTCACCGCCCGCCGCGCGCTGGCGAAATGTCGGATCAACATGGACGCGACGACGACGGCGCTGGTGGCGGCGAACGCGATGAACAAGGGAGACGTCCTGGCGACGGCCCGCGTGGCCGGCATTCAAGCGGCCAAACACGCGACGACGATGCTCCCGATGTCACATCCGGTACTCGTCGGCAACGTCCACGTCAACTTCACCATTGCCGACACGTACATTGACGTCGAAGCCAGTGTCGACACCGTTGATCGCACCGGCGTCGAGATGGAAGCACTGATGGCCGTGACCGTCGCGGCGCTCACCGTCTACGACATGTGCAAGTCGGCCGACCGGACCATGACGATCGAAGACGTCGCGATTTGGGAGAAGTCCGGAGGACGATCCGGAACGTGGCGACGCGAAGACGTGTTGGGCGATTATTCGTCTTCGAAGTCCAACGAATGACCCATTGCGCTCGTCGTGGATGTAATCAAGTCACCTCGCGCCCTCAACTGTGAGCAGCTGACCG
>OCTA010001434.1_pt1 | contig 21857 bp, 20 predicted proteins | sample 1538991 | NCBI WGS metagenome assembly OCTA01 (sample SAMEA3539302, study PRJEB22396) | soil metagenome | biome: tundra; feature: field; material: soil | place: USA | collected 2010-05 | depth 0.15 m | reverse complement strand
CGCCGCGTCGGCGCGGAGCCGAATGTGTGCCGCCCGGCCGAGACCTGCGCGACCAGCCGGTAGAACGTGGTCCGTGGCGGCATGATCTGCGCCGGGTCGATGCCGTACTCGGCGGCCAGGCTCTGCACCACCCGCCACCGCAGCCGGGTCACCGTGCCGGTGGACCGATCAGTCTCGCCGGCGACCGCCTTCTCGATCGCGGTGATCACCCGCTCATCCACCGTCCCGCCGGCACCGCGAGTCAGCCGCCCGTCCACCAGGCCGAGCAGCCCGCCGCTCCGGTAACGGCGCCGCATCCTGCCCAGCGACACCGGCTCACCGGCCGCGCGCAGTTCCGCGACCTTGCTCAGCTCCCGCTGTCGCAGGCTCACCCGCAACGGGTCGTACTCCGCGCGCGCGACCGTGCCCGGCGGGCTTCCTGCCGGCACACCGGTCAGCACCTCGGTCACGTGCTGTTCCCACCACTGCGCCCGCCCGGCCACCTCCGCCGGCAACCCGTCCAGCACGCCGCGGGCCGGCAACGGCGCTTGCGTGCGCGGGGTCAGGACAGCGAAGCTGGCGTCGGTGAGCAGTTCGGCCACCGGTATGGCAAGGACGTCGCCGGTCACGCCGGCCAGCGCGACGGTGCCGCCGCCGAGCGCCGTGATCGTGTAACCCGACCCGCGCAGCCCGACCTCATCACCGACCCTCAGGCGCGCGGGCCGGGATACCGTCACGCCGCCCGCCCCGCCCCGCCCACAGTGCGCCCGGACAGCGGCGCCGCCGTCAGGTCCGCGTCAAGCACGCCGCGCCACAGCAGGTGATACAGCGCCGGCAGCACCGCCACCCGGTCACCGGCCAACGCAACCAGGCCGGTCACCGTCATCGGCCCGGCCGCGACGCGCCGCACCAACTCGCTGCCGGCCAGCGCGTTCACGCAGCGGCGATGCCGGAAGCCCGACAGCCAGCGCACGTTCGCCGCCAGCACCGCACCGGCGACCCCGGCACGGCGGTAGCCCCAGCCCACCGCTGAGCATGCCCGCTGCGTCGCGGCGAACACCCCGGCATCGTCTGCGCCGACCAGCTCGTCCGGGCGGACGTCGATCACCAGCGCCGAGCCGTCCGCCAGCCGCGCGAAGAAGTCCGGCACATGCCGGCGCGCCCCCGGCTGGTTCGCCCACCTCAGGCAGAACGGCTGCGACGACACAGCAATGACGTCCGGATCAAAGTCCAGCAGCATCACCGCGTCGCGTTCGACCCAGGACTCGAAGCCGACATGCTCACCCGTGGTCGCGAACCACCATGAACCCTGAAAACTCCGCTGGCCCCGGAACGACCCGAAGGACCGCACCGGCGAGACGTGCTCAAAGCCGACGCTCCACAACACCCCCAGCGCGCCGCTCTGCTTCGCGCCGCCCTCGCCGGCGAAAACGACCTGCACACCCGTGGCCGGCAACGGTGCACAGGTGCCGCACGCCGCGCTCACCCCGGCCACCACCGATCCGCATCAACCGATGCGGCAACCGTAGTGATCTCGACTCAGAACCCCGGGACACATCGCGCCCGATGACTCAGCTCAACGGGACCAACGAGCTAATGACTCAGATCCACGACGCCTGACTCAGATCGGATGGGACAGGACATCGATGATGAGACGGCTGGTCGGCGCTCGTTGAGTTGAGACTGTTGTCCCCCCCGACTCCTTAGTCCCCCCTATTGTCCCCACAGCCTATTCGAGTCTTTCGAATCTTGCCTCTGACCTGGAGCCCCCTTACGGAATCGAACCGTAGACCTTCTCCTTACCATGGAGACGCTCTGCCGACTGAGCTAAGGGGGCGCGCCCGGCGAGTGCACGCCAGCGCTCACGCGATCAGCGCCTCGGTGGATCATCCAGCCGATAGGCGCAACCGCGTTCGCGAGCATACACGAACCGAGCTCAGCATGATGGCCCGGAAGCCGCGGCCGCCGGGCCCTCCGACGCGGACAGCGCCCGGAAGGCCGCGACCATATGCGGCCATGCATCCGAAAGCGGATCTATCACTTCGAAATGTCCTGCTCCGCTTAGGGCCGTGCAGGTCACGTCGTCGCCTACGTTGCGAGCGCGCGCCGCGTAGTCAATGCTCATCTGGCACGGCACGACGTCATCGGCGCTGCCATGGACAAGCCGGACCTGAGTACCTCCGGGCATCAGGACAACAGGATCGGCCAACGCGTACCGGTCAGGAAGCGCGGCGGGACTGCCGCCCAGGAGTTCGGCCACCGCCCCGTTTCCGAGCCGCAGCTGGTAGCAAGAGACCAGATCGCTAACGGCCGCCAGAGCCACCACCCCGGCAAAGCTACCTGCTGCGGCATGCCAGGGGGCACTAGCCGGCAGCCGATGCCGCGCTGCTGCCCAGAGAGCGAGGTGCCCTCCTGCGGAATGTCCGGCGACCAGCACCCGGCCTGGATCGATAAGGCCGCCCGCGGCCGCCTCGGCAAGGCCGGGCAGGACGTCGACAGCGGCCGCAATGTCGTCGAACGTGCCCGGCCAGCCGCCGTCAGGCTGGCCGGTCCTGCGGAACTCGGGCGTGCACACAGCAAACCCGTCGGCCGCGAGCGCGGCGGCCAGCGGCCCGGTATGCGCCCGGTCGTAAGCGGTGCGCCAGAAGCCGCCGTGCAAAAAGAGTACGAGTGGGACGCCGCGCCCGCCCGGCTGGCCGCTCCGGTGAGACACGGGAAGCCGCAGGTCAGCGACATGATCTTCACCGGGGCCGTATCTGAGGATCACATCAGGCCTGGGCGCTGGCCTGGTGAGAATGTCACTCGATTCCGTGGGAACTCCCCGGCTCGTCAATGCTGGGTCACCGCTGGCTAGATCATCTCCCCCGCCCTAGCATCCACGGCAGCTGAGGTGTCGAATAGGGACAGAGGGGAATGCATCATCCTGGGATGCATAGGGTGAGAAGTTGTGGAGACCAGCGGAGCCCGCAACGGGACGCCAGCGGTGAGGCCAGGGCTGTGACCCTGCGGTCCGCTCGGATGGCCACGTTCAGCGCCATGGCAGGCATCCTGGTGATCTCCAGCGGAATGTTCGGCGAAGCTCTCGCCGCCACCGACGGCGTTCATCCCCCGATCGTGACGGCCGCGTGCTCCGTGCGCCCAGCGGTGACCGTCGCGGCGTACCCGAATGCGGCTGCACGGAAGGCACCGGCCCTTGACTCGGCTGCGGCTGTCCGGCTGGTCGGCCAGGCGGCGCGCCAGCGGCACAAGAGCCCCAGCCCGAGTTCAAGCGCAACTCCCGCCAACACCCCGACCTCCAGCGCCACGCCGACCCCCAGCAAGACCCCCACTCCGAGCGGCACGCCAACCCCCAGCAAGACCCCGAGTTCCAGCGGCACGCCCACACCTAACAAGTCCCCGACGCCAAGCAAGAGCCCGTCGCCAAGCAAGAGCCCAAGCCCTTCGCCATCACCTTCCCCTAAACCGAAGACCGCCCAGCTTTGCGTTTCCGTCCAGCCTTTCTCGAATGCCAGCGTCAGGCAGGGAAAGACCGCCACGTACGCGATCTGGGTCTGGAGCACTGGGGCAGCCGCTCAGGGCGTGAGCGTCTCGGCAGCTGTGCGGCAGGTCGCGCATGTGTCCGGGGCCGAATTCACGGTCTGCCCGTCGGCCAGCGGTGCAGTCTGCCACGTGGGCAGCCTGCCCACCGGCCAGGCGGACGAGCTAAAGGCCAGCGTCAAGGTGGCGGACACGGCGGCAGCGGGAAAGAAGGTCACGCTCACTGCGACGGCGAGCGGGAAGCGAGCAGTCTCGTTCGATGCATACGCCAGCGTCCTGATCACTGCGGCGCCGCCGAGCACACCAGCGCCGACCAGCCCGAGCACGCCAGCGCCGACGGTGCCTGCGCTGCCTCCGCTTCCTGGCAGCGTGACCACAGTGCCGGGCACAGGGACCACCGTCGGCAACCCGGTCAACCTGTTCCCGACGGTCACTCCCGGGAGCAGCGCGTCCCCGAACCCAACTTCCGCTGTTCCGGGCAGCCGGCCCCCGCGCCGCGTTAATGCCGCCGTCGCATCCGCGATCCTGCCGCTGGACCCTCGGCTTATCGGCGGGCAGCTCGCCGGGCTGGCGGTGCTGGCCGGCGCTGTCGCCATTGCCATCGCGCGCCTGTCACTGCGCACGCCGCGACCGCAGAACAGCAAGGCAGCCGACAAGTAGGCGGTCAGCACAGACCAGCTTGCCCTTTTCTCGACCAGTCAGGTTGCCCGCTTCTCTACCAGCGGACGTACCGCGCGCAATTCACTAGCCAGGGCCGCCGCGCCCAGCGTAGGCGAGGCGACGACGCCGAACGTGTCGCTGTCCGCCCAGGCGCACTCCGCGAGACGCCCGCCAACGCTCGGCACGCAGGCGGCTGCACCACCCATGGATCCAGCGCTGGTGGTCGAGGCACCTTGAAGCTTGCCCATGAAACTGCTCATGAACGAGCCAGACGACGTGCCTGACAGATTCCCGCCGATAAACAAGATGATCTGCGGCCCGTGCTGCGCAGCTGGACCAGTCGCGTCTTCGTATACGGCATACACCACGTGCTTTGCCTCGCCACCGCTGTTGGCGACGATCTGCTTCTGCAGTTCCGCCGCGCCCATGTTCTGGGCGAGCAGCGGTGCCTGGACGTAGTTGCCAAGGTTGGCCGGAGTCACCAGGACGTGCGGGACCCCGCCACCGGATCCATGCAGGAAGACCGCTGTCGCCGCTCCTCCTGCCAGGACCACGACGCCGCCGACCAGCAGCCCGATGCGCCGCCCGGTCAGCCGCCTGCGCGGGCGGCGCGGACGGTCGGCACGCGATGCCGACCGGGCTGGCTGGACCGCGGGCTCCTCGGGCACTTTCCTGTTCGCAGGCGCCGCAGCCGGTACCAGCGTGGCGGGGGCCGGGCTGTCGGGCTGCCGCTTGACGGGTTCCCGCCGGTCTGGCTGGCGCCTGACTGGTTCCTGCCGGTCGGGCTCGCGCTTGACAGGTGCCTGCACAGCGGCAGCCCCGCTGGGCGATGATTGCCTGCCGCGCAGCCTTCGTCCTGGCACCGGCGTAGCTGACCTGCGGGTTCCGGCCGGGGTTCCATGACGACCGCGGGCGCGGGCCGTGTCGCCGACTGAAGGCGATTCGTCAGTGTTCTGCGGATGGCCAGCCAGCGCCGGGCCGACGTCCGCGGAGCCCACGCCGCTGAGCTGCGCCGGCTGCCTGTGATTTCCCTGACCGGTCTCGGGGCGCCAGGGCTCCGGCTTACCGCGACCAGGCTCAGTGAAATCCGCCCGGCCCACCTCAGCGCGCCGCTGCTCCGCACGCCCCAGACCAGGCTCAGTGAAATCCGCCCGGCCCACCTCAGCGCGCCGCTGCTCCGGCTGGCCGGGATCGGGATCGTTGCTCTCCTGATCGCAAGAACCCGGGTCAGCAGCAGTGGTGCGTGACTTCTCCCGGCCCGAACGAGAGAATCCCCGACGCCGGGCCGTCTCCGGCTCTGACCGCGTCGAGCGAGTTGTGCCGTTGCCTGCTGCCGGGGGCTGCGGCCGGGCCATAGCGGCAGGCTTGGCCTGCGGCGAGAGTCCCTGGCCCAGGTACCGATACCAGTCGTAATCCGCCTCATCATCGGAACTGCTGCCAGCCTGGTCCCATTCTTGCTGATAGGACTGCGCTGGCTTGTCCCACGTCTGCGCTGGAGCGGCCCGCTGCGGCTGCGGCTGCTCAGAAGGCTGCGGCTCCTGGTCCTGGCTGCTCGCCCATGACTGTGAGTCACTCACGGCGGCTGACCAGGGCTCGGCGCGATCCTGTCCGGCTGGCAATGATTCCGGATACTCCGTGTCAACCTGCCTCGCTGGCTGAGACCTGGCATGATCCCAGCCCGGGGCCCGCGGCGCCAAGTAACCAGCGTCGGCCCGCTGCCCAGGCGGCCACGGTTCCGAAGGGTCCTGGGCCACCACCCACGGCTCGGAGTAATAGCCAGCCTCGCCAGACCCGGCCGACGGCTCCGGATAGTAGCCAGACTCCGCCGACCCCGGCTCCGGATAGTAGCCAGACCCGGCCGACCCCGGCTCCGGGTAATAGCCAGCATCGCCAGGCCCCGCAACCCACGGCTCCGGGTAACCAGTCTCACCGTACCCGGCCTCCCACGGCTCGGGATGATGATCATGGCCGCCCGGCGCTCGCTGCGAGTAGCCCGCGTCGCTATGCCCGGCAATCCACGGCTCTGAGTTACCGGCGCCCTCCGGCGCGGCTGCCCACGGCTCCGGGTAACCAGCCTCGTAACCGGCGCCGCCATACCCGGCAGCCCACGGCTCAGCGCCGCGCCGCCCAGGAGGAGCCCACGGCTCAGCGCCGCGCTGCCCTACGGCATCCTGCGACGGGTCCTGCCACGGCACATCGTTGTCTCGCTCGTGCGGCCAGGCTTCCTCATAGGGGGCATGGGCAGATCCTTCCTGCTGGCTCTGCTTCCATCCGGTGCTCATTTAAGCGAGTTACCCCTGACACTGAGGCGGCGTCTCTGCCGTACCGAGATCACTACATCATGCGGCAAGATCCGCATGGCCCGCTACCAGGTCGGTCGCTATGGCTACGCGCGGCCACGATCTGAGCGGCTGACCGGCTGCCCGGACGGCTTCCTTGAGCACCGGAAAAAGTGATGCTTGCCGCGGCGCCAGGTCCGGCCGAAGATTCCAGTAACGGGTATTACGGAGGCGCCCCGTGGAGCACAGGTACTCCGGCTCAGTCAAAGGACCGGCAGCGATCTTCCCGCGCGGTTACCTGCTGCTGATCCCCGTGTGGTACTCGGCGGCTGCAGTCCTGCTCGTACTCAAAGGCCGGCTCCCCGCCTGGTACACGGCCATAGCCCTGGGCGCGCTGCTGCTCGCCACGCTGACCCTGGCGGGAGTCCTGGCGACCATGCGGCAGAATGCGTTCGCCGCCGATGCCAGCGGCGTCTGGCTGGGGCTGCTGCCCAGGAGGAAGAGATCCCGGCGGAAGCGCCAGCTCGTGCCGTGGTCGCAGATCGAGCAGCTAAGGATCACCGACAAGTACTACGGTGCCCGTCTGGAGATCGTGCTCGGCCCGGCCGCATCGATCGTCCACTGGCATCGTTTCGTGTCCGGAGTCTTCTTCGCCGGGCTGATGGTGATCATCCCGCCACGCTGGATGGGCCGCCGGCCCGGGATGCTCTCGCTCCGCACCAGACCGCCCCGCTACCTGGTCCCGCTTCGTGATATCAGCGCGGACCAGCTCGGTCTCACACTTGTGCCCATGGCACCGCCGACAGTTCAGGTCCTCGTGGCCGGCCGCTGACCGGCCGCTGACCCGGCTGGCCTCCGGGGGCGGACCGCGCCGTATCATCGGCCCACACCGGCATCCGGCCCGAATACACCGGCGGGACCGGATCGGCACATGATCCCCGTTTCGGAATCTAGCGAAGGGACCTGGCCCGATGGCACATGAGGTGACCGGCGTCATCGCCCGCGGCAAAGGCACTGCGGTAGAACTCACCACGGTCCTTGTCCCTGATCCGGGACCCGGGGAGGCGCTGGTCCGGGTCCAGGCGTGCGGCGTCTGCCACACCGACCTGCACTACCGGGAAGGCGGCATCGGCAACGACTTCCCCTATCTGCTCGGCCACGAGGCGGCGGGCGTGGTGGAAGCCGTCGGGGCAGGCGTGACGGGACTCCATCCGGGCGCGTTCGTGATCCTGAACTGGCGCGCGGTCTGCGGACAGTGCCGGGCCTGCCGCCGGGGCAGGCCCTGGTACTGCTTCGCGACCCACAACGCCACGCAGAAAATGACGCTCGCCGACGGCACGCCATTGTCGCCCGCCCTGGGCATCGGGGCGTTCGCCGAGCTGACGCTCGTCGCCGCGGGCCAGTGCACCAAGGTGGACTCGAGGATCCGGCCCGAAGTCGCCGGGCTGCTCGGCTGCGGCGTGATGGCCGGCCTCGGCGCCGCGCTCAACACCGCCCCCGTGACTCGCGGCGACTCCGTGGCCGTGATCGGCTGCGGCGGCGTGGGCAGTGCCGCGGTGCTCGGCGCCGGGCTGGCCGGAGCACGCGCGATCATCGCGGTCGACGTCGATCAGCGGAAGCTCGACTGGGCCCGCGAGTTCGGCGCTACCGACGTGATCAACTCGCTGGAGGCTGACCCGGTCGAGGCCATCCGCAAGCTCACCGGCGGGAACGGCGCCGACGTGGTGATCGAGGCTGTCGGCCGGCCCGAGACCTACACCCAGGCGTTCTACGCCCGCGACCTGGCTGGCACTGTCGTGCTGGTCGGGGTGCCCACGCCCGAGATGCGGCTCGAGCTGCCGCTGCCGGACGTCTTCGGGCGCGGCGGCGCGCTCAAGTCGTCCTGGTACGGCGACTGCCTGCCCGACCGGGACTTCCCCATGCTGGTCGACCTGCACCTGCAGGGACGGCTGCCGCTGGAGCGGTTCGTCTCCGAGACCATCGCGCTGAGCAAGGTCGAGGTGGCCTTCAGGAAGATGCAGCGCGGCGAGGTGCTGCGCTCGGTGGTCGTACTGTGACCCCGGCCCGGATCGCGATGTGGTCCGGGCCGCGCACGATCTCGACGGCGCTGATGCGCTCCTTCGGCAGCAGGCCGGACACGGCAGTCGCGGACGAGCCGCTGTACGGCTTCTACCTGGCCAGCACCAGGGTCCCGCATCCAGGTCGCGACGAAATCATCCAGAGCATGCCTAACGGTTGGCGCACCGTAATCGACGAGCTCACGCTCGCCCCGCTGCCCGCCGGGAAGACCATCCACTACGCCAAGCACATGACCCACCATCTGCTGCCCGAGGTGGACCGGGGCGCGCTCGGCGGGCTCCGGCACGCATTCCTGATCAGGGACCCGCGGCAGCTCCTGGCCTCGTACGCGAAGGTGCGCGCCGAGCCCGAGCTGGCCGATCTGGGCCTGGCGCAGCAGGTGGAAATCTTCCGGCGGTTCGGCGGCCCGGTCGTGGACGCCCGCGACATCCTGCTGCAGCCGGAGCGGACGCTGCGGGCACTGTGCGATGCGCTCGGTGTCCCGTTCGACCCGGCGATGCTGTCCTGGCCGGCCGGACCGCGGGATACCGACGGGGTGTGGGCACGGTACTGGTACGAGGGGGTCTGGCGGTCGACCGGGTTTGGCCCGTACCGGGAGTCGTTGGCGGAACTGCCGCCGGAACTTGAGCAACTGGCTGGCCATTGCCAGCCGTTCTATGCCGAGATGTCTGATCATCGCCTGAAACCATAAGGCGCTGCTGGAGCGCCCCGGCCCATTTTCATGATCGTGACTACTTTTCAGTAAATAGCGCTGAAAAATCGTCACGATCATGAGGGACCGGGGGCCGCGCAGCACGCGGGAGAGGAGCGCCCATGCTGCAGACCTTCGATGAGCGCAACCGGGACCTGATCGTCAACGTGGGCGGTGACCTGACCCACCGTGACAAGGCGGCGATCAGCCCTTTCGACTCCGCTGTGCAGGGCGGCGACGCGGTCTGGGAGGGCCTGCGGCTGCATGGCGGCCGGATCTTCCGGCTTGAGGCGCACCTGGCCAGGCTGCGCAACTCGGCCAAGGCGCTGGCCTTCGAGTCAGTGCCGTCCGACGAGGAGATCACCGCGGAGATTCAGCGCACCCTGGCGGCCAACGGGATGACCGGCAACGTGCACATCAGGCTCACCCTTACCCGGGGCGTGAAGATCACCAGCGGCATGGACCCCCGGCTCAACCAGTCCGGGCCCACCCTGATCGTGCTGGCCGAGCACAAGCCGCCGGTCTACGACCCGGCCGGCATCACGCTGATCACCTCGAGCGTGCGCCGGCCGCCGCCAGACTGCCTGGACCCCAAGATCCATCACAACAACCTGCTGCCCTCGATCCTCGCCAAGATCGAGGCCAGCCTCGCTGGCGCCGATGACGCGATCATGCTCGACCCGCGCGGCTTCGTCGCCGAGACGAACGCGACCAACATCTTCCTGGTCACCGGCGATGTCCTCGGGACGCCCTCGGCCGTGGCGTGCCCGGAGGGCATCACCCGGGCGGTGGTGCTCGATCTCGCCGTCCGGGCCGGGATCGGCTGCGCGGCCGGCGACTACAGCCTCACCCAGCTGTATACGGCCGACGAGGTGTTCGTCACCGGCACGATGGGCGGCATCGCGCCCGTCATCTCGGTGGATGGCCGGGTGATCGGCAACGGGGCGCCAGGGCCGGTGACCCTGCGGCTGGCTGAGCTGCTGGCCGCCCAGATCGCAAGCACGGGCACGCCGCTCACCTGAGGGCAGACGCGGGCCGGCCAGGCGAAGGCGGACAATGGGCATATGAGTGATGCTGGCGATGTGCCCGCCGTCTCGCTGCGCGGCCGCGGCGAGATGCCGATGCTGGGCTTCGGGACCTGGCGGCTGCGCGGCCGCCAGGCCTGCGAGTGCGTTCGCGACGCGCTGCGGACTGGCTACCGGCACATCGACACCGCCTCGATGTACGCGAACGAGGACGAGGTTGGCCGCGCGCTGCGGGCTAGCGGCGTGGACCGGCAGGAAGTCTTCATCACCACCAAGCTCCGCCCGGCTGACGCGGGCCGGGAACGCGCCGTCCTGAAGGCTTCGCTGCGCGCCCTCGGCACCGACTACGTCGACTTGTGGCTGGTGCACTGGCCGCCGCGCGGGCGGACCGGCAGGCACGTCTGGCACGAGTTCCTCGCGCTCAGGGACGAGGGCATGGTCCGGGCGGTGGGCGTGAGCAACTATTCGGTCGCGCAGATCGATGACCTGATCGAGGCGACCGGCCAGGCCCCGGCGGTCAACCAGGTGCACTGGAATCCGGCGCGCTACGACGCCGGATTCCTGGCCGCCAACCGCGAGCGCGGTGTCGCGGTCGAGGGATACAGCCCGCTGAAGGACACCGATCTGGCCGATCCGGTGCTCACCGGGATTTCCGCGGCCCATCACGTGACGGCCGCGCAGGTGGTGCTGCGGTGGCACATCGAGCATCAGATCACGGTCATCCCGAGGTCATCAGATCCCGGCAGGATCGCCGCTAATTTCGATATCTTCGGCTTCTCGCTCGATCCGGGCGAAGTGGACCGGATCGACGGCCTGGCGGGCCGCTGACCGGCGGCCGGCGAGCGGAGTCAGAGTGCTCCCCCGCCCTGCTGATCAGCAGGGCTGCATCCGCAGGGGACCGCAGCCTGACGAATGTCAGGTGCTCATTGGCCGGATCCGCCGCGTCGCGCGCGTACCTCTCCTGGTAGATCCGGTGCCGCGTCCACGACCAGGCGATGATCGACTTGGCCGGGTCGGCGCGGAACAGGTTCGTCCAGGGTTCCTTGTTTCCATTCCAGAGCTCGACCCGGCCCACCGTCCGGCGCAGCGTCCGCAAGATGATCCGCCGGATCACCAGGCGCCTGGGCAGATCGATCCAGACCACGGTATCCGCCCGCTGCCAGACCAGGTCCTGGACCCGGCTGTAGTTGCCGTCGACCACCCAGCGGCTGGCAGCGACGAACTCCGCGACCCGGGCGCGGAAGTGCTCGTCCGCTAGCGGCTCCCAGCCAGGCTGGTGAAATACCGAGTCGAGTTCCAGATGCGGAGCTGCCATGCTGCGGCTCAGTGCGCGAGCGAGGGTGGTCTTTCCCGATCCGCTGTTGCCCACCACAGATACCCGCTGCACCCCGCCAGTATGGCCGCCGCCCGGAGAACCGGGGAACCGGGTTCTAGCTGCGGAGGCTGGCCCGGAGGGCGATGATCCGCCCGACGGCAGCCTTGAAGGCGGCATTGTTCAGGTGGCCGTGCAGGTAGGCGCCGGCGAGCGCATTGCGGGCTTGCTCGCCTTCGGCGACTTGCTGGCCCGCGGCGAGCAGGAGATCCATGCCGGCGCTGGCTGCGAGCACGCTGCGATTCGCAATCGGGCCGAACGCCTTCAGCGCGCCAGCCTCGAGAGCATCGGTAATGGTCACGCCGCGGAACCCGAGCCGCTGACGCAGTTCGCCGCCGACGATGGTGGCGGAAAGGCCAGCCGGCCGGTGGTCGAGCGCCGGGTACTCCGCCCACGACACCATGATGAGCCGCACCCCGGCGGCGATCGCGGCCGGATAGGGGTGCTCGTCAACCGTGCGCAGCGAATGCAGCGGCACGTTAAGCGTCACCGGCCCGAGGTCAGTGCTCTGTGACCTCGTCGCCGCGCCCAGGCCGGGGAAATGCTTGGCGGTCGCGGCCACCCGGGCGGCCTGCTGCGCCTTGATGAAATCTGCGCCGAGGGCGGCGGCGGTCTTCGGGCTATTGCTGTAGGAGCGCCCGAACTGATCGATGAAATTGCCCGCCTGCCGGTACACGTCCAGCACCGGAGCGAGGTTGACGTTCATGCCGACGCGACGCAGGTTACGCCCGGCCCCGGTGCCGGCCGCCGCGGCCGCCGAGGCGGGATGCGCCGACTGGCCGATCTGCTTTTCGGACAGTAACGGAGCGCCCGGCAGCCTGCGGACGATGCCGCCCTCCTGGTCAGTCATCAGCAGCAGCGGCTCGCGCACCGGATTCAGCTTGCTCGCGTTGGCCTGATCAAGCCGCTTGATGACGGCCTTGATCTGCGCCTGGCTGGAGATGTTCTTACCGAAGAAAATCACCCCGGCGGCGTCGCCATGACTGATCAGCCAGAGCAGGCTGCCCGGCGGCGTGAGCCCGCCATAGCTGTAGATCACCCGCTGGCCGGCAAGTTGCTGGCGGGTCAGGCCGGCGATCGCGGCGGCATCAGCGGCGGACACCGGGGCGGTGGCACCCGCGCCAGGCGCCAGAGCGGCGGACACCGGGCCGGGGGCGGCGGACGCCGGGGCGGCGGCATCCCCGGCGGCGGGCCCGGCGGATCGCTGGCCAGCTGCTTCGGCACCTGAAGATGCCCGGCTGGCCGCCCGGTGCCCGAACGGCGCACGCCCAGCGGCCGCGCTCGAGGCGATGGCAATCACCACCGCCACTGCGATGGCGATGCCGCCGATCCGGGTCCATGCCGGTGCCCTGCGCAACACGGTGCCTCTCTGCGGCCAGCATGGTCGGGCCGGCCTGATTACTGTGCGGCGCTCCGCTGGGGGTGCGGGCGCCAGGCACAGAACACGTGACGGCAGCGAGCCAGCTTAGGGGCCGGGCGGGACGAGCAGGCCAGCTGCCGTCGGCGGCGCGGGGGACGCCGCCAGTACCTAAACGCGCTAGGTACCCTGAAGCTTCCATGCCGCCCACAATCCAAGACTGCGTACGGGCCGCCGAGGTTGCCGGACGTCCGCCGCGGAGCACGGCCAGGGGTGGTGACCTTCTACCGGTCACCGCGCGATGCTGCTGCCGCGCCACCGGAAAAGCTTGCCTACGTCGCCGCCTTCTCCCGGCCGGCCGGCTCCCCCGACGCGATGGCTGTCGTAGATGTCGACCCGGAGTCACCGGCCTACAGCTCGGTGGTGGGCTTCACCGAGCTCCCCAACCTCGGCGACGAGCTGCACCACTTCGGCTGGAACGCGTGCTCCAGCGCGCTATGCCCGGGCGGCGGCCACGACCACGGCGGCCGGCGCTACCTCATCGTTCCCGGCATCCGGTCCTCCCGCCTCTACGTGCTCGACACCAAGGACACTCCGGAGGCGCCGAAGATCGTCAAGGTGCTCGGCCCGGAGGAACTCGGCAAGCGCGCAGGCTACTCCCGCCCGCATACCGTGCACTGCGGGCCTGGCGGCCTGTTCGTCTCCTGCCTCGGCGGCGACGGCACGGAGGGCCCGGGCGGCGTGGCCCTGCTCGACCACAACACCTTCGACGTGGTCGGGGCATGGGAAACCGACCGGGCCGATCAGTACCTCGCCTATGACGTGTGGTGGCACATCAACGACGATGTCGCGATCACCTCGGAATGGGGAACCCCGTCCATGATCGAGGACGGCATCGTGCCCGAACTGCTCCTGGGGCGCAAATACGGTCACCGGCTGCACTTCTGGGACATGAAGTCCCGCACCAACGTGCAGACCATTGATCTCGGCGACGAGCACCAGATGGTCCTGGAGCTGCGCCCGGCGCATAATCCCGCGCAGAAGTACGGGTTCGTCGGCGTGGTCGTGAGCGTCGAGGACCTTTCGGCGTCAATCTGGCTCTGGCACGAGCAAGACGACAGGCAGGTCGCGACCAAGGTCATCACCATTCCGGCCGAGCCCGCGCCCGCGCCCGCGGAGAGCCTGCCCCCGTTGCTGCGGGGTTTCGGTGCCGTCCCGCCGCTCATCACCGACATCGCGCTGTCGGTGGACGACCGGTCCTTGTACGTGTCCTGCTGGGGCACCGGCGAGCTCAGGCAGTACGACGTCACTGATCCCTTCCACCCGGTTCACACCGGCTCGGTCCGGATGGGCGGCATCGTCGGGCGCGTTCCCCATCCGGCCCGGCCCGATCAGCCGCTCGGGGGCGGCCCGCAGATGGTGGAGGTGAGCCGGGACAGCAAGCGGGTGTACTTCACCAACTCGCTCTACGGCGCCTGGGACGACCAGTTCTACCCTGAGGGCGTCGGCGCCTGGATGACCAAGCTCGACGTCAGCGAAGGCGGCGGGGTCACCGTCGACGAGCGGTTCTTCCTCGAGGGCGATGATTTCCGTGGGCGCCGGCCGCACCAGATCCGGCTCCAGGGCGGCGACGCGTCCAGCGATTCCTACTGCTTCCCGCCCTGACGGACAGCGCGCACATCAGCCGGCCGGCTGACCCAGTGGACGAGGGACCAGCTGCAACTCGCCCGGTTAGCGCGTGCTCACCGGGACCTGGGCGGTCGCGGGCATCAGCTTGCTCGCCGTCCGCTCGGCTGTACCCCGCGCCCACCGGCCGCTGGTAATCGCGCCCACCACGAGCACGGCGCAACCGCATCCGGCGATGATCAGCCACCCCACGTGGCTGGCATCCGCGAAGCCGAGCCTGAAAGTGCCGGCCAGCGCCGAGAGCACGGCGGATCCCACCACAGCGACCCCGAGCGACGACCCCACCTGCCGGCTGGTCGACGCGATGGCAGCAGCGACCCCCGCTTGCGTCCGGGGCATGCCGGACACCGCCGTATTGGTGATCGGGGCGTTCACCAGGCCGAAGCCGATGCCGAAAATCACGTAGGCGACGATGAGCCAGCTCATCGAGGTCGTGCTGGTCAGGCGGATCATCATGAGCCCGCTGATCGTGATCGCGGCGCCCGCCGCCAGCAGCGGAAGCCGCGGCCCCCGGACACCCACGATGCGGCCGGACAGCGGCGCGAATATGACAGTCATCACCGCCATCGGCAGCGTGTACAGCCCGGCATGCAGTGCCGAGTAGTCGCGGACATCCTGCAGGTAGAGAGTGTTGAGGAAGAGGAAACCGCCCAGGGCGGCGAACGCGCACACCGCGATGATGGTCGCCCCTGAGAACGGCGCGCTCCGGAAGAACCGCAGGTCGATCAGGGGCTCGTCGCGACGTGGCTCATAGAGCGCCACCCCGATGACGGCCGCGGCCGCCAGCGCGAAGAAGCCGATGATCCTGGCAGAGCTCCAGCCATCGTGCGGGCCCTCGATGATGGCGTAGGTCAGCGATGCCAGCGCGACGATGACAAGCAGCTGGCCGACCGGATCAAGCCGGCGCGCGTGCGGCGCCCTGGACTCAGGCACGAACAGCGCGGTGAGGATCAGCGCAGCCAGGCCCACCGGGATGTTGACCCAGAAGATCCCGCGCCAGCCGACCGACGTGACCAGGATGCCGCCCGCGACGGGGCCGAGCGCCATGCTGATGCCGACAACGCCGCCCCAGATTCCGATCGCCCGGGCTCGCTCGGCCGGCTCGGTGAAGGTATTCGTGATGATCGACATCGCCACCGGGTTCAGCATCGAACCGCCGACCGCTTGCAGCATGCGGAACGCGACCAGCCAGCCAAGCCCAGGCGCCAGGCTGCACAGCAGCGAGCCGAGGGTGAACAGGACCAGCCCCGTCTGGAAGGTCCGGCGCCGCCCTATCCGGTCCGCGGTGGACCCGGACAGCATGAGGAAGCTGGCGAGCACCAGCGTGTAGGCGTCGATCGTCCACTGCAGGCCAGACACCGGAGCATGCAGGTCCCGCTGGATCGACGGTAGCGCGATGTTGACGATCGTGACGTCGAGGCCGACGATCAGCAGGCTCATGCAGCAGATCGCCAGGATGAGCATCCGGCGGCCGCGGCTCAATTCGTGGGGGGCCATCCCTGCAGTATGCCTCCTACCATTTGCTGTAACGCAACTAACTACCAGGTGGCGGGCAGCCCGCTGGCCGGCCCACCTGGTTGACTAACCGCATGCCTCGCGACGACCTTCCCGTGCTGGGGTTCAGTGATCAGGCTGCCTGGGAATCCTGGCTTGACGAGCAGCACGCGCGGTCGGCCGGGATCTGGCTCAGGATCGCGAAGAAAGGATCGGGCGTGCCTAGCGTCTCCTACCCGGAAGCGCTCGAGGTCGCGATCTGCTTCGGCTGGATCGACGGCCAGAAGGGCAGGCTCGACGACGACCACTGGCTGCAGCGCTTTACCCCGCGTAAGCCTGGCAGCAAGTGGTCGAAGATCAACGCCGGCAAGGCGGCCGAGCTGATCAATTCGGGCCGGATGCGTCCGGCCGGGCGGCGCGAGGTCGAGCAGGCACAGGCGGACGGCCGCTGGGAGGTGGCCTACGAGGGCCAGCGAACGATCACCGTCCCCGAGGATCTGCGGCGCGCGCTAGCCGGCAATGATGCCGCCCGCGAATTCTTCGCCACCCTCAGCGGCGTCAACAGGTACGCGATCCTCTACCGGATCGGCAGCGTTAAGCGGCCGGAGACTCGGGCGAGAAAGATCGCCCAGTACGTCGCGATGCTGGCCGGCCACCGGACGATCTACCCGCGGACGCCGGCCGCCGGTGCCTGAGGCGCCGCCGGCAGGCCGGGCACCGCAGGAGATCCAGGCACCGCAGGAGATCCGGGCACCGCTGGCCGGCCTGCCCCAGGCAGTGGTTCTGGTCACCGGGATCCAGGCCGCAGGGAAATCCACTGTCGCCCAGCTGCTCGCCGCGCGCCTGCCGCGCTCGGTGCACCTGCGCGGCGATATCTTCCGCAAGATGATCGTCAGCGGCCGCGCCGACATGACCCCGGACCCCGCGGACCAGGCCGTCCGGCAGCTCCGGCTCCGCCATAGGCTCACCGCGGCCGTCGCCGATGCCTACTTTGAGGCCAACGGCTGAGATCCTCGCCCGGGCCTGGGCGCAGGCAGGCATTGACTGACCAGTGCCGTCAGGCCGGCTTGCCTTGATCGCCGCCACGGTATCGTCGTCGGCAGGGTCTGCGGCAGTGCCATCGTCAAACGGCCGAAATCGGTCCTTGAACAGGGAAATCAGTCCGGGTCGGCTGCAGGCAAGGAGAGCGATGAACGGATCAGGCGACGGCGGGCGGCCCCGCATTGTCGTGGGCGTCGACGGCTCGGAATGCTCGATAGACGCGCTGCGGTGGGCGGCCCGGCAGGCTGAGCTCACCGGGGCCACCGTGGATGCTATCGCCGCCTGGGAGTTCCCGCCGTTCTATGGCTGGGCGCCGGCCGATCCGGAGAATATCGACTTCGGGGCCTTCGCGGAGCAGGCCCTCGCCGGCGCTGTCGATGCGGTGTTCGGCTCTGATCATCCTTCCTGGCTGCGCACCCGCGTCGTGGCAGGACACGCGGCGCGGGTCCTGGTCGAGGCGTCGGCGGGCGCCGGGCTACTGGTCGTGGGCAGCCGGGGGTACGGCGGTTTCGCCGATGCGCTCCTTGGCTCGGTCAGCACCTACTGCGTCCATCACGCCCACTGCCCGGTCACCGTCCTGCGGCCGGACGGTCACGCCGTCCCGGCATCAGTGCCGGGCCCGGGATCGGCCTGACTCAGGCACCAGGCAGCCGGTCACTGGTGGCGGCCGGCCGACGCGAGTTCGGCTCCGATGCCCCGCAGCACAACCCGGTCTGGACCCTGACGTGATCCGGCCTCGATGACGGCTACCAGAACGGGGCTTTCAAGGTTCGAGCTGCCGCACATGCCCATCGACGTCGCTGGTGAACTGGCGGAGCATGCGCGCGAACTCGATCTGCTCGTCCTGGGGCCAGCTGGCCAGGAGCCTGGTGAGCCACGCCCGGCGCGCGGCGAGGATCCGGCTGACCGTCCGGCGGCCCTGGGCGGTGAGCTGCAACAGGGTCGCCCTCGCATCCTCTCGGTCCCGGGTCCGGCTGACCAGGCCCGACCGTTCGAGCTGCTGCGCCTTGCGCGTTACTGCCGGAGCGTCGATACGGAGCTGCTCGGCCAGATCAGTCAGCCGCAGGCTCGTCCCGCCTGCGTGGAGTACATAAAGGAAAGCCAAGCCGGCCTGATCGACATCGACACGCGCCTCGGCGAGCAGGAACTCGTGCAGCCGGACCTGCTTGAGCGAGCGGCCAAGCTTGTGCAGCGCCGACTCGATCTCGCCGATGGCCTCGTCATGCCCGGGCTCGGCGGTGCCGAGGGATGAGTCCTTGCCCCGCATGCCCGACAGGCTAGCACAGTGTTTGCCTGCGTCAAGCAAGCGATTTACCATTTTGCTTGCCTGTGGCAAGCAAAATGGCCTAGGCTGACAGATCGTATGTGCCTGCTTATTCCCATCGCAGCGGTCAGCGCGAAAGGGGCGTGATCCGCATGCCGGACGTGAGCAGCGGTTACCGCGGGGTCCTGCTGACAGTCAGCGGCACGGGCGGCGTTCAGCCCCGCCCAGCCGGCCAGCGGGCGGCCCCGCGGTGAACGGGGGGACCGGGACAGGCGCCGGGCCGGGCACTGCCCGTCCGGACCGCTACAAATGGGTAGTCCTGTCGAACACCACGCTCGGCATGCTGATGGCAACGATCGACATGTCGATCATGCTGATCGCGTTGCCCGACATCTTCCGGGGCATCCACCTCGACCCCCTGGCCCCGGGCAACAGCTTCTACCTGCTGTGGATGATCTTGAGCTTCATGGTCGTCACGAGCGTGCTGGTAGTGAGCCTGGGGCGGCTGGGTGACATGTACGGCCGGGTGCGGATGTACAACCTCGGCTTCGTGGTGTACACGTTCTTCTCACTACTGCTCACGATCACCTGGATGAGCGGGACGGCCGCGGCGCTGTGGCTGGTCATCATGCGCGTCTTCCAGGGAGTAGGCGCGGCGCTCCTCATCGCCAACTCCGCCGCCATCCTGACCGACGCCTTCCCCGAGGACGAGCGGGGGATGGCGCTCGGCATCAATCAGGTGGCCGGGATCAGCGGCTCGTTCATCGGCCTCGTCCTCGGCGGCGTGCTGGCCCCGATCCAGTGGCGGCTCATCTTCCTGGTGTCGGTGCCGATCGGCCTGTTCGGCACGGTGTGGGCCTACCGCAAGCTCCGGGAGGTGCCCAGGCGGGCGGCGGCGCGCCTCGACTGGCCGGGAAATGTGACCTTCGCCCTGGGCCTGGTGGGGATCATGGTCGGCATCACCTACGGCATCCAGCCCTACGGTCACTCCACGATGGGCTGGACGAGCCCGTTCGTTCTGGGCTGCCTAGGCGGCGGGGTGGCCCTGCTGGCGGCCTTCGCCGTTATCGAGCACCGGGTCGCCGATCCGATGTTCCGCCTGTCGTTGTTCAGGATCCGGGCCTTCACCGCCGGCAGCCTGTCCTCGTTCCTGGCCAGCATCGGCCGGGGCGGCCTCATGTTCATGCTGATCATCTGGCTCCAGGGGATCTGGCTGCCCCGCCACGGCTACAGCTTCAGCCAGACCCCGCTGTGGGCCGGGATCTACATGCTGCCGCTCACCGCCGGGTTCCTGCTGGCCGGACCGGTCTCGGGGTACCTGTCGGACCGCTTCGGCTCGCGGCCGTTCGCATCGGGGGGGATGATCGCCGCCGCCGGCTCGTTCCTTCTCCTCGAGCTGCTGCCGGTCGACTTCTCCTACTGGGCCTTCGGGCTCATCCTGCTGCTGAATGGCCTGGCCATGGGCGCCTTCGCCGCTCCCAACCGGGCGGGCGTGATGAACAGCCTGCCGCCGCAGCACCGCGGGGTCGGCTCGGGGATGAACTCCACATTCCAGAACAGCGCCCAGGTGCTCTCGATCGGGATCTTCTTCACTCTCATGATCGTGGGCTTGTCTGCCACCCTGCCGACGACCCTCTACCACGGGCTGGTGGCCCACGCAGTTCCCGCATCGGTCGCGGCCACGGCGGCCCACCTCCCGCCGGTCTCCACCTTGTTCGCCGCCTTCTTGGGCTACAGCCCCGTCCAGCACCTGGTGGGCGCGTCGGTCCTGGCCCGCCTGCCCGCTCACCAGGCCGCCGTACTGGCCGGCCGCGGCTTCTTCCCCGCGCTGATCTCGGCCCCCTTCGCCAGCGGACTGCACGCGGCGTTCGACTTCGCCATCGGTGCCTGCCTCGCGGCGGCGGGCATGTCCTGGCTGCGCGGCGGCAAATACCGCTACCGGGAGGACGCTGAGCCGGCCGGACTGGACACGCCGGTCGCGGCCCAGCCAGCGGGGGCCGACGTACGAGCCGGGCGCCGGACGTGACGGCACCGCCCGCGGCCGCCCCCGGAACGGAAGGGGCCAGCACGACTACCGGCCCGCCCGGGCGCGCAGTACCGTTGGTGTACATCTCGCACAGGAGGCGCAGTTGGGTTACGCGCTGACGGCGGTCATTGTCCTGGCAGTAGCCTTAACGGCCGCGGCTGTGATGCACGTGCGGAAGGAGTTGCGCCCCATCCCGAGGCCGTCCCGGCTGGTGATGCGGAGAGTCGTGCGAAGAGTGCCCGCAGTCGCGCCCGGGGATCTTTGCGTCTGCGGCGGCACAATAGGGAGGACCTCAGAGCAGGCCGAGGATCCGCTCGGCTGCACAGGCTGTAACCGCTCGTGGACCATGGACGGACGCAAGATCATCCGTCGCTGACCGCTCCGGTCACCTGCCAGTGCGCCCGGTGATCAGCCGATGTCGCGACGGCGAAGGCCGACGAGACCGGCGGCGGCCAGGGCCACGGCGATGAGGCTCAGCCAGACCAGCGGTGCCGCGCTCACCGCCCCGCCGGGCAGCTTCGGCACATGCGTGAATGGCGAGATGTCCAGCACCCAATGGGACAGCTGCAGCAGGGCGCCGAGGAACAGCATCAGGACGACGAGGCCTAGGGCGCTCCAGCCGCCGGCCGCGCAGGACCGGGGGGCAAGCCCGAACAGCGCCGCCGCGACCCCGGCCACCACGAGCGCCGCGGGCGCCTGGGCCAGCCCGGCGCCGACTAGCCGGGCCACTTCGCCAAGCCCGCCCGAGGACCGCGCCGCGTAGCCGAGGCCGGCGCCCAGGCCCGTCGCCGCCAGGATCAGCACCGTACCGCCAGCTGCGATGGACAGGTGACTCAGCCCCCAGCTGACCCGCCTGGTGCTGGTGGCCAGTACCGGATCTGCGTGCTCCTCCGTCTCTTCCGAGCGAAGCCGCAGCACGGCCGAGACCGCGTAGCCGGCGGCGATCAGCCCGGTGAAGGTCATGATCGCCGCGAGATAGACATTGGCGAGCGCCCCCTCGCCGCCCAGTTTGACCAGTATCTTCCTGATCTGGGCGCTGCTGAGCAGCCCGCCGATACCCTTGGCAGCCGATCCGATGAGGACTCCGTACACCAGCGCGCCGATGACCCAGCCGGCCAGGGTGGCGCGCTGCAGCCGCCAGGCGAGCGCCAGCGGGCTCCGCAACGATGCTGCCGCCCGGGCCGGTCCCGGGCGCTGTGGCAGCATGCCGGCGCCATAGTCACGGCGAGCGGCCAGCACCCCGGCGACGACGCCGAACGCCACCGTGACCGCCAGCGGCAGCACCAGTACCCACCAGCGGATCTGCCCGAAAGACCTGATGAGCTCGGCCCAGCCGACGGGCGACAGCCAGGTCAGCCAGCGCGGGC
>OCTA010001433.1_pt1 | contig 21858 bp, 17 predicted proteins | sample 1538991 | NCBI WGS metagenome assembly OCTA01 (sample SAMEA3539302, study PRJEB22396) | soil metagenome | biome: tundra; feature: field; material: soil | place: USA | collected 2010-05 | depth 0.15 m | reverse complement strand
CCCCGGTGCACCCACGAACGACCCGGAAATTCAAGCACCCTTGCCGGAAGGACACCGAAGATCTGGATGGCCTGCGCATCCGTGAGCCGGAAGCCGCGCTCCCGGTCGAGAGAGCACACCGCCGCCTCGATTGGAAGCGCAAGATCCTGGAGAGCCGGATCCTGCATATCGTGGGTGGAGAAGCGCGGGAGGTCATCGTAGCGGCGCACCGGGCTCTGGTAGTAAGAGCAGCCGTCACATACGTCTGGACTCCGAACCTGCCCACAACACAGAGAACAGATCAGGTCGGGGTGGGCGCGGCACTCCCTTTTTCCCTTGCGACCATGACAGAGCGTGCATTTCGCCACGGCACACAAATACGACATATGCCGGCCGCAAGGCAATGATCGATCACCATCACTGGCGAAGCTCGACCGCCCGCCAGGCCAGATCCGCCCGAACCGTGACCTGGAGACTTGCACCACGGGCTGCTAAGCTCCGGTCATGCGCAAAACCATCCTGTTCTTTTTCCTGTTCGCGCTGGTGCCGGCCACGGGCGGTGCCAAGGCGAACGCTATCTCGGTCAAGGTCAAGGACGCCAGCGGCAAGGATGTTGGAACGGTCAACATCAAGCCTTCCGGTCCAGGCGTCTCGCTCAAGCTCGATCTGCACGGGCTCACGCCCGGCGAGCACGCCATCCATTTCCATCAAAACCCCAAGTGCGAAGCGCCGGACTTTAAGTCAGCTGGGCCCCATTTCAACCCCGACGCCAAGAAGCACGGGCTGGAAAACCCCGAGGGCGCCCACGCCGGCGACATGCTCAATTTCACCGCCGACGACAAGGGCAACGCTAGGGCCACCATCGTCAACAAGGGCGTCAACCTGGGATCCGACGCGCATTCGCTGTACGCGAACGGCGGCACGGCCTTGGTGATCCACGCCAAGCCCGACGACATGAAAACCGATCCGGCCGGCAACGCAGGCGATCGCATCGCCTGCGGCGTGATCGAGAAATAGCCTCCGCCTGCGCTATCGCCGCGCTACGCTCCGCGGGTCGAGTAGCTCGAAAGCTGCTCAAGCCTCCACGCCTTGATGAGGCCGACGTTCTTGGCCTCAAGCGGCTCCATTTCTTGAAAACCGACTTGATCGCGGTCGGGCAGGGTCTGGAAATAGGTGTTGGACACGACGATCTCGTTGGTCGACGCTTGCGCCAGTAGGCGCGCGGACAGGTTGACGGCGTCACCCAAGATGCCGACGTGGCTGCGGCAGAACGGGCGGTATAGGACGGACTGGATGTCGCCGATGGCCATGCCGATGTGCACGCCGCCTGAGGGCTGGACGCGATCGATCTCGCGCTGCCATCGGTTCGAAACCGAGCTACCGATCTGAAGCAACGAGCGCGCGCACTCGAGAGCGCGCTGGACGTAGCCGTCTTGCACGTCGGGCACGCCGAACAAGGCCACCACCTCGTCGCCCACGAACTGGCACATCATGCCGCCGGTGTTGATCACGGCGTAGCGCGAGTTCGAGTAAAACGTCGTCAAGGCGTTGCGCATGACCTCGTCGTCGCGCGTGTCGCGCACGAAGCTGGAAAACGACGATAGGTCGGCCAGCAAAACCACGGCATTGCGAAACCGGCGTGCCGGCAGGATCTGTTCTGGCGCGAACTTGTGCACCTTGTGCAACTGAAGCAGGCGTGAATAGCCGAAGTGCCAGAGCAGAGACGTCTTGAGCGGGCTCTCCACGTGCTGCTCGCCGAAAGCCCAGCGCCACTTGATGTCGTCGATGGCGTTGCGCAACTCGTTCAGGCCGTCGTTGGTCATGGCTCCCAGCTTCACGCCAAAGCACTGGGCCACCAGCTCTTGCAGGCGGACCTCGTCCCAGAATTCCAGCTTCAGCTCGGGGTGGGTGACCTTGCGCAGGCGCGCCTCCAGCTGCGCCCAGTCCGAGCGATCCGCGCGGTCGACCACCACGATGATGCGATCTGCGTCCGGCACCGTCGGTGAGGGTTGCTGGTACTTGCGAATGAAGTGCTCGACCATGCGGTCGCTGGCGTAGCCGTATTTCACCTCGACGAAAATGGGCGGCCGGCCCGGCGAACGCACCACGACGTCGGCAAAGGCGCCGGGCACGCCCAGGTCGACCTCGCGCGAAATCTCCACGCCTTCCGCGCCAAGGCCGTGATGCCCGACGACCTGGAAACGGCATATCTCGCAGCAGAGCTCCTCCAGAAACAGGCGCAACTGGCGTAGGAAGTGGACGTGCTCGGAGGTCTTCTGGGGCTGGGTCATTGCGGCCGATCATAGCCTGCTTGCGCCAGCACGCACAGCAGTCCACCAGCAGTGCACCGGGGTGGTCTACAGAAGCCGCGTCACCCTGCCGAAGATCTAGTTCAAGCCATGGGCATCGCGGTCCGGGAAAAACTGGCGAAATGCGCCGATCTGCCGAGCATGCCGGCGGTCGCGATCCAGATCCTGGACCTGTGCCAGCGCGACGAGCCGGACATGAGCGCGATCGCCAAGCTCATCGGCAGCGATCCTGCCCTTTCGGCCAAGATCCTGCGCCTCACCAACTCGCCGATGTACGGCCTGAAAAGTCAGGTGCGCACGGTTTCCCACGCCATCTGCCTGCTCGGACTTTCCGCGGTTCGCCCGCTGGCCCTGTCGTTTTCTCTGGTCAAGGGTCTGCAGACTCGCGACAAGAAGGCGCTCACCTGGTACTGGAAGCGCTCCCTGCTGTCGGCGGTCGCGGCCCGCGAGCTGGCCACTGCGACCAACTACCGGCTGGGCGAAGAGGCCTTCTTGGGCGCGCTTCTGCAGGACATCGGCATCCTGGCCCTGCGCCAGTTGGCGAACGCGGACTACCTGACCCTGGCGCGGCCTGGAATTCGCCACGAGGCGCTTGCCGAGGGTGAACGCAACTTGTTTGGCGAAGATCATGCCTCGCTCGGCGCGTGGCTGGCAGAGCGCTGGAAGCTTCCGGCAAGCCTGGGCGCGGCCATCGCGGGCAGCCACACCCCTGACCGACTGCCCGAGGGCACGCACGCGGATATTGCCCACCTTGTGCGCCTGGTGGCGGTTTCGGGCGAAGTCGCCGACGTCTGGATCGAACAGGATGCCGCGGAGGCCATGAAGGCGTTGCGAGCATCGTCGTCGCGCCTGCTCCAGATCGACGACCACAAGCTGGAGGCCGCCATGCACCAGGTGGCCAAGCGCAGCGAGGAGGTCGCGAACTACTTCGACGTGGAAATCGGCACGCCGGAAGAACTCTCGGCCATTCTCGACCAGGCCAAGGAAACCCTGCTCATTCTGGCCTTGGCCGCCAATCGGCAGGTTCACGACGCCAAAGAGGCCATGGGTTCGCTCGAAGCCAAGGCCAAGTCCCTAGAGCACGAGGCCCAGCGCGATGGTCTGACCGGGCTTTTCAATCGCGCCTACTTCGATCACGCGTTCGCGCAAAACGTTGCACAGGCCGCGAGCGAAGGCGCGCCGCTCAGCCTCATCCTTTTCGATATCGATCACTTCAAGAACGTGAACGACACCTACGGCCACCAAGCCGGCGACAAGGTGCTGGCCGGGGTGGCCAAGGTCCTCGGCGGCCGCATGCGGCCGACCGACTTCACCGCGCGCTACGGTGGCGAAGAGTTCGTCCTGCTCTTGCCCAGCACCGACGTGCCAGGGGCGGCCATCGTGGCCGAACGGCTGCGCCGCCGCGTGGCCGAGGCCGTCCACGAAATCGGCGGCGGCTCCGTGCTGCGCGTGACTGCCTCCGCTGGCTACGCTACCTTGCAACCGGGATCCACCGCGACCCCGGAGATGCTCCTGGCCAGCGCCGACGGCGCGCTCTACGCGGCCAAGCGCGGAGGACGCAACATGGTGGTCGCGGGCCCGGATCCCGGGATGCCAGCGATCAATAGATTTCGGGGCTAATCCACGGCCTCGGCTCTCGCTGTCTACGCTTCGCAGCTCGCCTCCCGATTGCCCAGTTGTGCTCGCCACGCAAGACTCGCTTCCGGCCGGTCGCTACCCTCTACCGGGCGGGATTCACACCCGCAGAGCTCCTTCGAAAGGTTTCCGCTTTCGCTTCCTCCCCCCAGGCTTTGCCTGGCGCAAGACAAGCTCTAGCTACCGGTCTTCCGCGCCAGTGTGGGCGGGGAAAATACTGTTTACTTCGAGAACCTTCTTGTCGTGCTGGATTCTGGCCAGCGCGGTTCGGGCTTCTTGATTGGCCGGATCGCGCCGGAGGACGTCGTTATACGCATCAACGGCCGAGGTAATGCCGCCGATTTCTTCGGCGGCTCGGGCCAGCGCTAGGCGCAGGCCGATGTCGCCAGGGGCATGGGCGAGCGCGGCCTGGTACTCGGACATGGCGCGCCTGAATTGACCGCGCCGTTCGAAGATGTGTGCCGCGTGAATGTTGGCTTCGGTGCTGGGCGCGCCAGCTTCGGCGAGGGCGGCGCGGAATCCGGCCAGCGCTTGGTCGATAGCCTGCCACTTATCGGTCTGCATGAGCAGACCCAGGACTCTGCGATTCAGCTCCACGTCGGTGGGCGCGAAACGAAGGCCCGCTTGCAGGATGGTCATGGCCTCGTCGGTGCCCTTGGGTGAAAGCAGCGCGATGTCCGCGGCCATCAGCACCGCGCGCGCATTGCGCGGCTCAAGCTCCAGGGCGCGCTGGCTGGCCTTTTGCGCGGCGGGGATGTCCTTGGCGGCAAGGGCAATCTGGGCCTGGACGAGGTACAGCTCGGCGCCTTCCTGGTTCGTCGTTTGGTTCAAGGTCACCTTGGCCGCGTCGATCGCCCCGTGCGCGAGCAGGTAACGGCTGATGTCGAAGCGATTCTTGTCGTCGGCGAGGGTGATCAGCTCTTCAGGCTTGGCGGAAGCGGCGAGAAGGCCGTTGAGCACGCCACCCAGGCTGCCGCGCGATTCGGTGGCCACAATCTTCCATTCCAGCAGCGACTGCTTTCGGCGTCCCAGGCGCCACAGTTCGCGTGCGGCTTCCTCGTGCGCGCCCACGCAGCGAGGGCACAGCAGCATGGCCCGGTTGAGCATGCGCAGCCGGGTCTGGGTGCTGGCCGAGCTGGTGCCCCTGGGTTCGAGGCGCGCCTCGGCGAGCGCGTAGGCGTAGTCGGTCGGGTGCGCGAGCGAGGCGGCGTGGGCCAGGGCGCGGCTGGAGGCGGTCAGGGGCGGCTGCAACTGGGCGTCGAAATCGCGCGTGGCGGGAGACTGAAGAAGGAGGATGCTGGCGAGGGCGCAAACGCTCGCGACGACCCCTAGAATCATGGGACCGCGCCTGGGGGCTGGCTCCTCGTTGGCGCTGCTTTGCCTTCCGAATACGGTGCCGAGCAGGGCGCAGAAGGGGAGCAGCACGCCCAGGGTTTCGAGGCCGAAGTCGACGATGTTGTGCGCGAGCACGGCGACGAGTCCGGCCACCAGCGAGGCCTCGACGCGATCCCGGCGCGCTTGCTTCCAGAACCGGCGCGCGACCAAAAGCCAAAGGCCGAGCAGAACGACCATGGCCGCGATTCCGGTTTCGATCAGAATGCCGAGCGGCTGGTTCTCGACGAACTGGAACCAATTGGTCGCGGGCAAGGTTTGATAGACGGGATAGACGCGGCCAAAGGCGCCAAGACCGATGCCGGCGGGATGGGCGGCGACGATGAGAAGCGCATCCTTGGACAGCTCGAACTTGGATAGGTTGTCGCCGACGGTGCCGCGGAATTCGGCGATGATGCTGTCGCCACCCAAGCCGATGGTCAGGCCCACCACGACGACCAAGGCGAGAAGCACGGCCACAAACCGGCTGCGGTGCAGTGGCTCGCCCTCGTCGGATCTGGGCGCGAGCACGAACCAGGTCAGCGCGCCCGTCCCTAGGGCCAGCACGGATCCGCGCGACAGGGTGGAAATCGCGCCCGCCGCGAGGACGGCGGCAATCAGTTTCCACACTCGCTGGCCGTCGCGGGTCGAGCGGGAAAAGGCGAAGGCCAGGGCGGCGAAGGCAGCGAGTTCGAGGAACTCGGCGGTGTGGTTGGGATTGATGAAGGGTCCGACGGGAAGTCCGCCGCCGGTGGGGAAGTGGCCGAAGATCATGGTTTCGGCGGCGGCGCGGTGGCCAAGACCGGTGGCCAGGGCCAGAAGGCCGGCGCTGGCGATCAGCCCCGGTGCGACGAAGCGCAGGCGGCGACCGCTGGCCAGCACCAGGGCCGCCAGGGCCACGCAAAGCGCGGCGGCGGCTTTGGCGAACTCGCCGTAGGTTTCGGGTGGGTCGAGGCTGAGCGGCTGAGCGCCCTTGAGGCCGGCGAGAGCGAGCAGGGCCGTGCCCTTGGGATCGAGGAGCGCGCGCAGTCCGGCGGGGAGCGGGATGATTTGCGCGGCGGCCACCACGAGAAAGAAAAGCGGGAACGCGAGCGCGACGGCGGTGGCGAGCTTGCTTTTGCAGCGAGTGGCCAGCCACGCGGTGGCGAGTGCCAGCAGCGCGGCGAGGCCAAGCGCGATGAGGAAGGTCAGGCGGTGAACCGCGCCGCAGGCGAGAGGCGCGCCGATGACCAAGATGCCGAGAAGTGCCGCGGTCGCGAAGGTGGGCGCGAAGCTGGTGCGCGGTCCGTGGCTGCTTCGCCGATCACGGTGGCGCTTTCTAGAAGATTCCCCGGTTGCGAGATCGGCAGGCATGGTCAGTGGATCTCAACCTGGCGCATGGGTGCGGTTTCCATGAGCCGCCGACGCTAGCCGGAAACCACGGGGGGCGCAATGAAGACCCAGCGCCCGCTTAGAACAGCCGCTCTTCCACGACCAGAATATCGCCGGGCAGCAAGACCACGTTCGGGGCGCGGCCCTGGCTGATGTCGGCCACGGGGTAGTTCTTGCTTTGCACCGAGCCCTTGGCTTCGCGCCGCAGGGTCACGGAGTTCTTCGATGCGATGCCGGTGAAACCGCCCGCGGCGGCGATGGCGTCCACGATGGTCATGTTGGTGAAGTAGACCACGGAGCCGGGATGCTGGACCTGGCCGATAACCGAAACCTTGCGGCTGTTCCACTCTTTGACCATGAGTGAAACTTGCGGCTTCTTGAGGTAGCCGTCGGCGAGCTTGGAGGCGATGAGCTCTTGCACCTCCCCGCTGCGCATGCCGATGACCGCGACGCGGCCGATGAAGGGGTAGTCAACGGTGCCGTCGGCGGCGATGCGGTACGCGCCGGAAAGATCGGCCTCGCCTAGCACGCGGACCTCGAACACGTCGTCGATGCCCAAGCGCTCTTCCGGGGTCAGCTCTACCGCCTGGATCGATCCGCTGGGCGGCTGGGGCCGGCTGGCACACGCGAAGTTCGCGGACAACAGCGCAAGGGCCAGCAAGCCACGACAAACGTGGCGCACTAGGCCTTGGGTCCGCGAAAGATCATTCATGGAAGGGCCGAAAGCATAACCGAGGTAACCGCGTGTGTCGAGGCGGGGGACGGAAACCAGAGGGAAGTCTATCGGTGACTGCCCTACTTGATTTCGATGCCCACCGGGCAGTGGTCCGAGCCGCGCACCTCGGGACGGATGAAGGCTTTCTTGAGGCGCGGGCGCAGGGCTTTGCTGACGAGAAAGTAGTCGAGGCGCCAACCGATGTTGCGCGCGCGGGCGGTACCCATGGGGCTCCACCAGGTGTAGTGCCCGCCGGTCTTCTCGAATGCGCGGAAGGTGTCGACGAGGTTCGCCTTCACCAAGGCATCGAAACCCGCGCGCTCTTCGGGCGTGAAGCCGTGGTTGTGCACGTTGGCCTTGGGATTCGAAAGGTCGATCTCGGTGTGGGCCACGTTGAGATCGCCACAGAAGATCACGGGCTTGGTCTTTTCCAGGCGCTTGAGGTAGCGCAGAAAACCGGCGTCCCATGCTTGCCGATAGTCGAGACGGCTGAGGTCGCGCTTGGCGTTCGGCACGTAGACGTTGACTAGGAAGAAATCGGCGAACTCGGCGGCCAGAATCCGGCCCTCTCTGTCGATACCGGCGATGTCAACGTGGGGTGCGACCCCCAGTGGGGGCTTCTTGCAGAACATCGCCGTGCCGGCGTAGCCAGGTTTCTCGGCCGGATGAAAGTACGCCGTGTAGGCCGCGGGCCAGATCTTTTCCACGTCATCGGGACGGCACTTGATCTCCTGCACACACAGAACATCGGGCTTTTCCTGGTCAAGGTAGTCGAGAAAGCCCTTGCGCAAGACCGAACGCAGGCCGTTCACGTTCCAAGAAATGATCTTCACGCGGAAAGTCTACCTCTCGACGCTCGCCCAGTCCTCGACCTTCAAGCCGGGAACTCTCGTCATGTCGCGAAGGTCCGCGGTGACCAGGACCGCGTCCTCGGCCAGGGCGTGGGCGGCAATGGCCGCATCGAAATCCTCGATGCGACGTCCCTCGCGTTCGAGCACGGCCTTGATCGACCCGAACCTCTCGCTCACGGCATCAGTCCATGGGCTTCTGCCAAGCTCGCCGCGTACGAGTTCGAAGCGGTCTTCGAGCGCTGAGCGGCGCTTGGATCGTGGCAACCGTTCGATGCCATACGCTATTTCCGCGATTGCCGGCTGCGGAATCGCCGCCTCGCCTTTGTTCGTTGCCCGCAGTCTTCCAACCACCCGCGCATCGCCCTTCATCAGCGCGGACACCGCGTTGGTGTCGAGGATGTATTTCACAACTGTCTCGCCGGTTTCGACCTGCGCGATTTGAGGACGTTCTGCAAGAGAGCCTCCACATTCTCCGCCGTGTCCGGATCGACGTCCGACAGCCGATCGAAGAATCCAGGCGACCAGCCGGTGCTTCCCCGCAGGTCGCGCTCGAGCGCCTGAACCACCAGCTGGTTTCGGCTGATGCGCAGCGCCCGTGCTTTCCGGTCAACTGCTTCAAGCAGGCTCTCGGGCAAGTGGACGCTGGTGGCCATGACTATAGTCATGAGTATAGTCGCCCAAGTAGGATCTGCAATCTGGGATCGAATCTACGGCGGCGCGAAGTCCATTTCGCTTCTGTGCTGTCTTCGACTAGACTAGCTGGAACTGGTCACCTCATGACTTCTCCTGCCGATCGCCGCCTTGAACCACGCTACGCTGTGGCTGTTTCCGTCACCCTCGAAAGCGAGCACAATTTCTACACGGGGATTACGTCGGATCTGAGCGGCGGCGGTCTCTTCGTCGCCACCCACCTGATTCGGCCGGTGGGCGAACGCATTCACTTGCGCCTGACCCTTCCCACGTACAGCGAGCCCATCGATGCCCTCACCGAGGTGCGCTGGGTGCGCGCCACTGCCGTGCCAGGCGGCGGCGGCGAGGCAGGCATGGGGCTCCAGTTCCTGCAGCTTGCGCCCCAGGCGAAGGAAGCCATCAAGGCCTTCCTCAAGAAGCGCGACTCGCTCTTCTTCGACGTGGACTAGTGCCGTCCGCCAGAATTTCAACCAGCATTTGGCAGACGATCCATCCCGTCCGGCTGGCGAGGCGGCCAGGCGAACGCCTCGCTGTGGTAGACTGGTTTTTGTGGATCTGAGCGTCCCTTCCACTGCGAAAAGCCTGCTGGCCAGCGCGGGCGTCGAGGTGGCCATCCTGTTTGGTTCGGCTGCGAGCGGGAAACTGCGTCCCGACAGCGATATCGATATCGGGATTCTTTCTTCGGTTGGGCAGGAGATTGGCCTCGACGGGGAGCTGGCTTTGGGCGCGGCCCTGGAGCGCATCTTCGGGCGAGAAGTCGACTTGGTTCGCCTGGACACTGCTTCGACCTTGCTGCGTTTCGAGGCTTCGCGGGGTCGATGCCTCCACGAGGCACGGGAAGGCGCCTTCGCGGATTTCGTGGCGCGCGCACTGCTAGAATATGAGGATCTGCGGCCCATCTTGCGTCGATGTGCCGAGGGAATGTTCCGCCGACTGAAAGGCGTGCATGACCAAGCCTGATCTGGTTGCGCACAAGACTTCGCGGGTCAACACCAGGTTGGCGCGGGTTCAATCGGGGATTGCGGTCGGTTCCGCGGCGTTTCTGTCCCGCATCGATCTCATCGAGCAGGTGGCGTTCAACATGTTCCTGGCCATTCAGGAGTCGGCAGACATCGCCAGCCACATCGTGACCGACGAAGGCTGGGGAACGCCGGCCACGGTCGCCGAGGTATTCGAGTTCTTGCAAAGGAACGGGGTCATCAGCGCGACCACCGCGGGGGACATGGGACGTGGAACCAGGCTGCGAAACCTGATCGCCCATGCGTATGGGGATCTGGATGCCGGCAAGCTATTTGCCGCTGCATCGGCCGGCGTTGGGCAGATCGAGCGATTTCTGGTTGAAGTGAGCGCGTGGATGGCGGCCCGGGCCCCGTAGTTGCTGCCCGTGTCCTACCGTCCTATGCGCATAAGCTCGATGAGGGGCGCGTTTTCCTGGCCGGGAAGAAGGGGCTCGCCAAGATCGATGCGCACATGGATGGCGAAGTCTTCGTCGCCGGCGGGATCGACGATGGTCTGCTGCGCCTCCCAGATGCGCGGCGCCACCTGACTTTGCGTGGTGTTGCGCGGGCTGCGCGCCAGCGGCGTGACAATGATCTTCTCGTGCTCGGCGAAGTAAGGCGCGATCTCGGCGGCCAGGCGCTCAGGCGTCCAGGTTGCCGTCTCGTCGTCGCGAAGGGCGGCACGGGCCTCGTCGAAATCGCGGCGGCCGAGGGCGCCGAGCAGGCGGTGCAGTTCGGCCCGGATGCGCGCGGCGAAAGCGCGCGGATCGGCGGCAGGGTCGCGCGGCTTCTTGGGCTCGAGCATCGCCGGCACTTCGCCCACAACCACCGTGGGCGCGCGCATTTCTTCCCATTCTTCAAGCAAGCTTGAGTCCACGGTGCGCACCACGGCGCCAAGACTCGCCACCAACTCTTCGACGGCCTCGCTGCGGAAACGCACGGGCACCGACTTGCTCAAGGCCCGGTAGGCTTCGGACAGGTAGCGCAAGAGAACGCCTTCAAAACGCTGCAAGCCCATGTCGCGGACATAGTCGTGGAAGCTGCAAAAGCGCTCCAAGATTTCGCGCGCCACCGATTTGGGTGCGATGTTTTCCTCGCCCACCCAGGGATGCTTTTCGGAAAAGGCGTTGAACGTGTCGTAGATGAAGTCGCGGTTGGGCTTGGGCCATTCGAGCTTGTCTAGTTCCTCCATGCGCTGCTCGTATTCCATGCCCTGCGCCTTGAGCGCCTCGATGGTTTCGCCCTTCAGCTTGTCGAGCTGGGCGAAAAGCACGGGCCGCGGGTTTTCCAAAATCGCCTCGACCAGGGAAAGCACGTCGAGGGCGTAGCTCTCCGACGCCGGATCGAGCAGGGCCAAGGTGTCGACCAGATACAGCGACAACGTGTGGTGCAGCGAGAAATCGTCCTGCAAATTGGGGCTCGGCACCGGGTGCGGGCAGCGAGCACGCTCGTCAACCACAACGTCCACCAGGCCTGCCTTGCGCAAGACGCGGAAGCACGCCGCCGCGGTCCGCCGGTGCCTGCGTTTCAAGACATCGCTGTCGTGGCACGCGGCGATGAGTTCGAGCAGCTTGCGATAGCCGGCCCCGCGCGAGGGATCGCCATTTTCGCCCTGGAGCAAACTGAGCAAGAGGCCGTGACTGACAGCGAACCGCGATTCCAGGGGCTCGGGCGTGCCATTCATCAAGCGCTCGAAGGTGCCGCGGTCGAAGTGCACGTAGCCCTTCTGCGGCGGCTTCTGCATGTGCACCTTCTTGCCGCCCGCGGCCTTGGCCCGAAGGCGCAGGTTCTCGACGATATGGGCAGGCGCTTGCGCCACCACCCAACCGCGATCGTCGAAACCCTTGCGGCCGGCGCGGCCGGCGATCTGCTTGAATTCGCGCACGCCCAGGATGCCATCCTTCTGGCCGTCGTACTTGCACAGCTGGGTGAAAAGCACCGTGCGGATGGGAATGTTCACGCCCACGCCGAGGGTGTCGGTGCCGCTGATGACCTTGAGCAGTCCTTGCTGGCTGAGGCGCTCGACCAGGCGGCGGTAGCGCGGCAATAGGCCGGCGTGGTGCAGGCCGATTCCGTGGCGCAGAAATCGTTGTAGCTCTTTGCCGTAGGGGCTGTCGAAGCGCTCGCCGGTCAGGGCCTTCTTGATGGCTTCCTTGTCGGTCTTGCAGATGACCTCGACGGACATCAGGTTTTGCACCTCCTCGGCGGCGGTGCGCTGGGTGAAGTTCACCAGGTAGATAGGCGCGCGGCCAAGCTTGATGAGCTCGGCGATGGTTTCGTGCAGCTGGGTTTCGCGGTATTCGAAATCGAGCGGCACGGGCCGGATGGCGCCACGCACGCTGGCCACTTCGCGGCCGGTGAAGTCGGCCAGCTTCTTTTCGATGGACGTGGTGTCGCCGAGAGTCGCCGACATCAGCAAAAAGGTGGCCTGCTTGAGCAGGCACAAGGGGATCTGCCAGGCGATGCCGCGCTCGCGGTCGCCGTAGTAGTGGAATTCGTCCATCACGACGAAATCGGCGGGCACGCGCGACCGGCGCAGGGCCATGTTCGACAGAATTTCCGCCGTGCCCACCAAAATCGGTGCGTCGCTGTTAACTGCCGCATCGCCAGTCACTAGGCCGACGTGCTCGGGACCAAAGGCCGTGCACAGGTCGAAGAATTTCTCGTTCACGAGGGCCTTGACCGGGCAGCTGTAGAACCCGGTCTTGCCCTCGCACAGGGCCTTGAAGAGGAACGCGGTGGCCACCAGCGACTTGCCCGATCCCGTCGGCGTGGCCAGCACCACGTGCTTGCCCGCCAGGATCTCGAACAGGGCTTCCTCTTGCGCGGGATAGAGCGAAAGCCCAAGGCCCGCCACGTAGTCGAGAAACCGTTCGAAGACTTGCTCGCCGGTCACGGGTCCAGCTGGCGGCGCAAGCGGCCTCGAAGTCTCTTCGGTCATGGTGGGCGTTATTGGGGCGGCGATCTGCGCGCGGGAAAAAGGCGAACCGACACTTGCAGGCGGACCTCGCGATCGTAGCGCAGGCTCTGGCGAATGGGCTCGAATCCCTCCTTGTGAACCTCGATCACATGGTCCTGGTGATCGCGCTGGACCTCGACCACCGCGGGGGTACTGCCGAGAATCTTCTTGCCGTCCACGAAGACGTCGGCCCCGCGTGGTTCGGAGGTGACGTCAACGAAGGCCGGGCGGAAGTACGCAAAGGCCACCGGCAAAGGCATCACGTAGATGTGGATGGAAAACAGCGTGCTCGCGACAAGGGCGGAGAAGATCAGGAAGGCCCAAGCCACGTTGTGGTGTCGGCGCGCGACGCCGATGGGGTTCAGCCGGCCGCCAACGTATCTCGTCTGCGCCGGGGCCACGAGTCTCGGAGGAATCCTTCGCTCCCCGGATGGCGGACGTGCGGTCATCTGCGCGGCACCGACGGGCTTGGGGGACGGGCTAGCCGGTCTCACGGGCGGCAGGCGCGGCATGGGCCGGTCAGCCAGCAGAGGCGGCATGGGCGAGTCGGGGACCGTCACGTCCTCCCACAGACTCGGCATCAGACTGATGACCTTGGACGGCAGCTTGCTCTGCGACTTGGCGCCCGGGGGCAAGAGCGCCGCGAGCAGATTCTTGAGTTCGCCCGCCTCGCCGTTTTTCGGCCGCGGTATGGTTGCCAAGGCCTCGCGGCAGGCGTCGACGAACTTGCGCGCGTCGGTGAAACGGTCGCGCGGATCGGGGGCCAGCGCACCCGCCAGCACGCGCTCGATGGCGGGGGGAATGTCCGGCCGAAAACGCTGCGGCGAATTCACGATACCGGAAGCCGCTTTCAAGTAGTCGTCAGGGCTGCCGCTCAAGGTACGCAGCGGACTGCCGGTGAAGATCTCGAAGGCCACCGCGCCCAGCGAGAAAATGTCGCTGCGCCGGTCGGTTGGGGCTCCGCGCGCTTGCTCGGGTGAAATGTAGCCGAGCTCGCCCTTGAGCGAGGTCACCACCGAAAGGTCGTTGTTGCGCTTGGCGACGCCGAAGTCGGATAGCTTCACCTCGCCAGCGTACGAAAGCAGAATGTTCGACGGCGAAATATCGCGGTGAACGAGGCCGAGCGGGTTGCCGTCGGTGCCGCGCAGTTCGTGCGCGAAATGCACGCCCTCGCCCACTTCGCCCATGATGTACAGGCCGACGGCATCGTCGAGGCGTTTGCCAAGCCCTGGCCGCGTTGGCCCAGCGTCGGTGTCGAGCAACGTGCCCAGGTCGCGTCCGTCGACGTACTCGAGCACGATGAAGTATTCGCCCTCGGCGGAAACGCCCAGGTCGTGAATCTGAACGATGTTCTTGTGCGACAGCGAGGCATGGATGCGCGCCTCGGTCTGAAGCATCTGCACGAAACGCTTGTCGTCGGCCAAGCGGGGCAAAAGCCGCTTGATGACGACCATCTTCTCGAAACCCTCTTCGCCACGCGCGCGCCCAAGGTACAGCTCGGCCATGGCGCCCACGGCGAAGCGATCGAACAATTCGTAGTGTCCGAGGCGCGTTCGCGTGGCGGCGGCGAACACGGATGTCCCCATGGCTGGCGTGGTGCCGCTCATCGACCGCTCGCTTGCTGGGCCTTCGTTGCCGTCATCGTTGCCGTTTTTGGGGAACTGAAACCTGATAACTTGCTTCCGATGGCCCCCGATTACAATAGCCTACGCCGCTTGGCGCTTGCGGCCATCCATGATCGCGTTATTCCGGGGCTGGTCATAGCAGCCGGCAGGGCCGGCAAAGTGCAAATTCTGGAGGCCTTCGGGCAGCGCCAGCTGGACCCCGAACCCGCTCCCGCGACCGTCGACACAATCTACGATCTCGCCTCGCTGACCAAGGCCGTGGTCACGAGTTTGCTGGTCATGAAGGGTGTGGAAAATGGGCGCTTGCATCTGGATCGACCGCTGGGCGACCACCTTGAGATGCTCAAAGACCGGCCTGCGATCACATTGCGGCGAGTCTTGGCCCATGCCGGTGGCTTTCCCGCCCACCGCAAGTTCTATGAAAGTGACCTGACCAAGGTCGAGCCCAGCCAGGCGAACCGGGCGTTTGTCGTCGAGAAGGCAGCCGCCGAGCCGCTGGCCTATGAGCCAGGCAGCCGGTCCATCTATTCGGATCTGGGCTTCATCCTGCTTGGCGCCCTGATCGAGCAAGCCATGTCCGCGCGCCTGGATGTCCTGGCCGAGCGCCTGCTTTTCCAGCCCCTGGGCCTTTCCAGCCTGGGCTTCGTGGATCTCCTCGCGGGTGCAGGAGCGGCCCGATTTCGCGGCCACGATGTCGCGCCCACCGAACGCTGTCCAGTGCGCGGCCGGCTCATTCTCGGCGAGGTCCACGACTTGAACGCCTTCGCCATGGGCGGCATCGCGGGACATGCCGGACTGTTCGGCGGAATCAAGGATCTTCTGCATCTCTCGTTTGCGCTTTGTGCTGCCTTTCACGGCAGGGGTGTGGATGGCGGCGCCCCCTTCGTGCGGCCCGAGGTGTTGCGCGAGTTCTGGCACCCGGCCGGGATCCCTGGCTCGACCCGGCGCCTGGGCTGGGACGGGCCATCTGCCCAAGGGTCGCTCGCGGGATCGCTGATTTCCCGGCGCGCGGTCGGGCACCTTTCCTTCACCGGGTGCTCGCTGTGGATCGATCCCGAGCAAGAAACCTGTGTGGTCGTGCTCACCAACCGCATCCACCCCGAGGTGCGCGACGACCCACGCTTCCGGGCGCTGCGTCCCGCGCTCCACGATGCGGCTTTGCAGGCCGTTGGGTACCGGGCAGGGTAAGGTAACAGCAACGTGAAGATCGCACTCGGCCAGCTCGACCCCACCATCGGCGATTTCGAGAGCAATCTGCACCTCGTTCGCCGGGCCATGGCCGACGCGAGCGCGGCCGGGGCCGATTTGCTGGTCTTGCCCGAGCTCGTGGTATGCGGCTATCCGCCGCGGGATCTGCTGGAACGCGAGGCCTTCTTGCAGGCGAGCAGCCGCTCTCTCGCCGACCTGTGCGGCAGCGTGCACGGCCAACTGGCCGTGCTGGTGGGTTTTCCCGAGGTGCTGCCCGAGGTCGAGGCCGGCCGCCACATCGCCAATTCGGCGGCCCTGATCGACGACGGGAAGATCGTGGCCATCCGGCGCAAGTCGCTCTTGCCCACCTACGACGTCTTCGATGAATGGCGCTACTTCGAGCCCGCCACCACCATTGCGCCGGTTTCATTCCGCGGGCGCAGCTTGGGCATTTCCATCTGCGAGGACATTTGGAACGACGGCGATTTTTGGCCGCGCCGGCTCTATCGCGAAGATCCCGTCGAGAAGCTGGTGAGGGCCGGCGCGGATCTTCTCATCAACATCGCGGCGTCGCCCTTCACCGTCGAGAAACGGCACTTGCGGCCGCGCATGCTGGCCTCGGTGGCGCGGCACTGGCAGCGCCCGCTGGTGTTCGTGAACCAGGTCGGGGGCCAGGACGATCTGGTGTTCGATGGCTCGTCGCTGGCAGTGAATGCCAAGGGCGAGGTCATCGCCCGCGCGGCCGAGCACGCGCCTGATCTCGTCGTCGTGGACATCGATGCCGGCCGTGGCGACGTGCGGCCCTTCACCGAATCCGACGCTCGCTCGGCGCTCGATGCGCTGGTGCTGGGCACGCGCGACTACGCCCGTCGCTGCGGTTTCGCGGGCGCGCTCATCGGACTTTCGGGCGGCATCGATTCGGCGGTGGTCGCGTGCATCGCCAGTCGCGCGCTCGACCCGGCCCAGGTGCTGGGCGTGGCCATGCCGTCGCGCTATTCGTCGGATCACTCGCGCCGCGACGCCGCTGATTTGGCCAAGAACCTGGGCATCGAATTTCGCGAGATCTCGATCGAGCCCATGTTCGCCGCCTATCTCGGTTCGCTGGAACCGGCCTTCGCCGGACGCGAGCCCGACGTCACCGAGGAGAACTTGCAGGCGCGTATCCGCGGCGGTCTGCTTATGGCCCTGTCCAACAAGTTCGGCAAGCTGTTGCTGTCGACCGGCAACAAGAGCGAGATCGCCACCGGCTACTGCACGCTGTACGGCGACACCAACGGCGGGTTGGCAGTGATCTCGGACGTACCGAAAACTTGGGTCTACAGGATCGCCCGCGAGATCAACGCCGAGCGGCCGGTCATTCCCGAGTCGACTTTGCGGAAGCCGCCCTCGGCGGAATTGCGCCCCGGCCAGATCGACCAGGACAGCCTGCCACCCTATGACGTGCTCGACGAGATCCTGGCCGCCCACGTGGAAGACGGCCTCGATACGCAAGCCCTGGTCGCCGCCGGCTTCGAGCGCGCCGTGGTCGAGAAGGTTCTGCGTCTGGTGCGCATCTCCGAATACAAACGCCGCCAGCTCCCGCCGGGCTTGAAGATCACCAGCAAAGCCTTCGGCACCGGCCGCCGCTATCCCGTCGCGCAGGGATTCCGGGGATAGAAGAGAGCACGGAGAAGACAGAGGTCGCAGAGCCCGGAAGGTGCGCCTTACCGAGGCGGCCGTAGGAGATTCCACAGGTTCCGCGTGTGAAGCCTCCGCGCCCTTTTCCTCCTCTGCGCCCTCCCCCGCGGTTCAAGCCAGCCGCACAAGCCAGATCCATGTGCTAAGAACCGCGGCCATGAAAGCCACGATTGCGGTTCTCCCAGGTGACGGCATTGGACCCGAGGTCACGGCCGAAGGCGTGAAAGCCTTGCAGGCGGTGGCGCGCAAGTTCGGACACGATTTCGAGTTTCGCGAGGGGATCATCGGTGGGTGCGCTATCGACAAAACGGGCACGGCCTTGCCGGCGGAGACTTCGGCGTTGTGTCAGGCCGCGGACGCGGTCCTGCTGGGGGCGGTCGGCGGCCCCAAGTGGGACGACCCGAACGCATCGGTGCGGCCCGAGCAGGGCCTGTTCGCGATTCGCAAGGAGATGGGTCTGTTCGCCAATCTACGGCCGGTCACCTGTCATCCCAAGCTGGCGAATGCATCGACCCTGCGGCCCGAGGTGCTCAAGGGCGTGGATCTGCTCGTGGTGCGCGAGCTGACCGGCGGCCTCTACTTTGGCGAAAAAAAGCGCGGAGCGGACAGCGCCAGCGATCTACTCGCCTACAGCGGCGACGAGATCCGACGCGTGGTCAGGCGCGCGGCCGAGTTCGCGCGCGGCCGGCGCAAGAAGCTGACCTCGGTCGACAAGGCCAACGTGCTCGAAACCTCGCGCCTGTGGCGGCGGGTAACCGAGGAAGTCGTGCGCAAGGAATTCCCCGACGTCGCGCTCGAACACATTTTGGTCGATTCCTGCGCCATGTACCTCGTGCGCAGGCCGGCGTCGTTCGATGTCATCGTGACCGAGAACATGTTTGGGGACATCCTCACCGACGAGGCTTCGGTGCTGGCGGGCTCGATGGGACTTCTGCCCTCGGCCTCGCTGGGCGTGGGCAAGCGCGGGCTTTACGAACCCATCCACGGCAGCGCGCCCGACATCGCGGGCAAGGGCATCGCCAACCCCTTCGCCACCATTCTCAGCGCGGCCATGCTACTGCGCCATTCGCTGGATCTCGAGGCCGAGGCCGTGGCGATCGAGAAGGCGGTCTACGCCGTCATCGATCACGGCATCTTGCCCACCGACGTCGCGCCCGCCGGAAGCAAGCCCGCGACGACAATCGAAGCCGGCCAAGCCGTCGTCGCTGCGCTTTGATCTCCTAGGAGTTCACCACAGAGGCACAGCAACTCGCCGAGGGTTCTTCGCTCCTAGCACAGTGACGGAAAACCACGCGGGGTGGGCGCGGGGTGGGTAAGATAGCCGACGATGCGTGGGTTCCGCACCTCGCTCTTTGTCGCTATCGTCGTCTTGCCCCTCGCGCCCGCGCTTGCGCGCGCCGCAGGCTATGACGAACTCGGTACGCTCGAACGCGGCGCGGTCGATGCGGCGCTGGCAGCGCGCGGGCTCGCGCTCGATCCTATGCCCGAGGGCAAGGTGGTTGGATTCATCCACGTCGTGAACCTGGACGTGTTCCAGCCCAGCGACGGGCGTCTGCTCGAATGGTTCAATCATTTTCATCGCACCAGCCGTGAACAGTACGTGCGTCGCGAGTCGCTGCTCCTGCCCGGCATGGCCTACGATCTCAAGCTGGCTGACGAGACCATGCGCAACCTGCGCAACCGAACCACCTACGGCGCGCTCGATCCGCCACTGTCGAGTATCGTGGCCATGGTCCCCATCAAGACGGCCACGCCCGGTACCGTCGACGTTCTGATTGTCACGCGCGACGTGTGGAGCCTGCGCTTCAACTCCGACTACAACTTCGAACCCCTGTCTGGAAATCTCTCCACCCTCAGCGCCTCGTTCTCCGAAAACAACCTCTTCGGCTGGCGCAAGCAGGTCGCCTTGGCCTTTCTCATGGATCCGGGGGAGATGTGGCTTGGTCCGAACTACCTGGATCCCAACCTTTTGGGAACGCGCCTGCGCCTGACCGCGGCGTTCTACGAAATCTGGGCACGCAAGATTGGCGAGCTCGCGGCCGGCCCGCGCGAAGGCTCCTCGTCCTTGCTACGCTTGGAATACCCGTTCTATGCACTTTCGCGCCGCTGGGGTGGGTTCGTCCAAGGCGCCTACACGAATCGTATGGTCCGAACCATTACCACGGCCGGCGCCAACTTTGTCCTCGAACGCTACCTCCCCGCGACAGATCCGGCGTCTGGGGGCCAATGCATTCCCCCCAGCAGCGCGCCGGGCGATCCCTATCCAACGCTTACCGCGGAGTGCGCCTACCGAAGCCGAACAGGAGGAATTACCTCCGGGATCACGCGTTCATTTCCGCGGGCTTGGCTCATCCAGCGGGTCACCGTGGGCAATGAGTTCAATCTGAACCGACTCTCGTTCCTGCCCGGTTTCCCCGCGGATCCAGTCCTGCGCAACAGCTTCTACGTCAGCCACTTCCGCCCGTCGGAGCGAACCTCCTCACTTTACCTGCAGTACGACGCCTTCACTCCGCGCTACCATACCTATCGCAATTTAGACACGTACGACCTCGGCGAAGACATGCGACTCGGCCCTTCCGTGACACTCAAGTTCGGGCGCGCCAGCACCCTACTGGGTTCGGAGGCGGACTTCTTTCTTTTCAGAACCGAGGCCCATGTCAATCTGGCCCTCTTCGGTGGATTTCAGAGCGTGGGTCTGTCTTGGGAAAGCCGCGACTATAGCAATGGCCTGCTGGACCAACTCTTCAGTGGACAGTTCTATGCAGCTTCCCCGGTCCTGGCGCGAAGCCTTCGCATCGTGGCTTCAGGGGTCGCGGCCATCGCGGCCGACAACGTCCATCGTCCTCTCGTTTACGTGGGTGGTCTGCAGGGGTTGCGCGGGTATCCGATTGACTACTTCTCGGGCCATGACTACTACCTCGGCCATCTTGAGTTGAGATCCATGCCGCTCACCCTTGCTTCCTTGCGGGTGGGGGGCCTCGCGTTCGCAGACGTTGGGGATGCGGCCGAACGCGTGCGAGCGGATCCGGCGAGAGACCTTCGCGGCTTGGAGCTCTACAGCGATGTCGGCGTAGGGGTGCGTGTGCTCATTCCCCAACTGAATGCCGATGTCCTTCGTTGTGACTGGGCGATCCCGCTCAAGGATGTCGTGCGGGAAAATCGGGTCCTGTACCAGGCCGGCTGGCCTGGGCGTATCTATTGTGGATTTCATCAGGCCTTCTGAACCCGATGCATCAACGGCGACGCGGGATTGGACATCCATTGCCATGATCTGCTAGGGTTGTTGTAAGTAGCGAGTCCCTCAGGTGTCTTCCGGCCGTTCATCTCTTTGTGCTCAGTCCATGAGCCGCTTGTTTCCGACCGAAAACCCAGGGCTCGGTAGGGTGAGGCATGGTGGTTTTTGCCCATCGCTTGCATGCTGTCGAGGAGCGGCTTCATTCTGAGTTACGCAACCATGAGGACACGAGGTCCGTCCTGGCCGGTTCGCACGCCTACGGCCCAGGAGACAAAGAGAGAGACGTGAGACGCAAGAGGAGAAAGTAATGGGAACGAGGCTTTATGTAGGCAACCTGTCGTACAACGTCACCGAGCCCGAACTGAAGGATGTGTTCGGTGAAAACGGACGAAATGTCAAAGAGGTCAAGGTCGTGCTCGACCGGGACACGGGCCGTCCCCGCGGTTTTGCGTTCGTCGAAATGACCACCGATGCGGAAGCTGCCCAGGCCATCGAGACCCTCAACGGTCGCGAAATCCAGGGCCGTCCCATCAACGTCAGTGAAGCGCGTGAGCGCGCCCCGCGCAGCGGCGGCGGTGGCGGCGGTGGATTCGGTGGTGGCCGTGGCGGTCGCGATCACGGCGAAGGCCACGGTCGCGGTGGTCGCCGCGGCGGCGGCGGCGGCGGCTGGTAGTATTCTCTCGTCTCAGATCCGGAGAGGGCGAACCCCTCTCCGAAGGTTCGTCCATTTCCGTCTCGGATCTCTAGGTTTCCCGCGAACGGCGTAGCCGAGCAAAACCTGCGCCCGGCGTCGGGCGATACCGCTTGCGATAGTAAGTTGCGATGAAGCTTGGGCAGCCTTCGGCAAGCAGCGCGGAAGCTGCGTGATCCGCGGCTGTGACGAAGGATTCCTCGATCTCGCACAGCACGGCGTTGATGCGGCCAAGTTCGCCCGTCAAGGCCCAGTGCTGGCAGCCGCAGTGACTTTGACAGCGAGCGCGGAGTGCACACGGAGCGCAGGTTTCTTCCACACGATCCTTGGCCCGTTGGAGATCTGCCAGCCGCCCGCGATCCAGGTCTGCGTCCACGGTTCCGATGACTCTGACATCGGGTGCGATCCAACTCAGATTCTTGAGGGGCAGACTTGTGGCGGAAGGGGCGTCCTGAAGCGCACCCCTTTCAAGGTGATTTTGACACCTAATACGCCGATGTAGGTGAGCCTGCAAATAGGTCAGAATTGGACGTCGGGTCAATACGGATGTTGAACCCCGTATCA
>OCTA010001431.1_pt1 | contig 21879 bp, 22 predicted proteins | sample 1538991 | NCBI WGS metagenome assembly OCTA01 (sample SAMEA3539302, study PRJEB22396) | soil metagenome | biome: tundra; feature: field; material: soil | place: USA | collected 2010-05 | depth 0.15 m | reverse complement strand
CCGGATTCGGCGACTCCCGCGGCGTGAAACAGAGCACGGTAGCGCTCGGCAATGGTGCGGCGGGCCTGGCTCCAGGCCGCGATGTATTTGAGCTTGACCTGGAGAATGGCGCCCTGGAAGCCGTCGAGGCGTGTGTTCCAGCCAATTTCATCGTGGTAGTAGCGGCGGCGCATGCCGTGCTGGCGCAGCATGCGGGCACGCTCGGCCAGATCGTCGGAATTGGTGGTGACCATGCCGGCGTCGCCCGCGGCGCTCAGGTTCTTGGTGGGATAGAAGCTGAAAGCCGCTGCGTCTCCTAGAGCTCCAGCCCTAACTCCATTCCATTCAGCGCCCCAGGCTTGTGCGGCATCTTCAATGATCTTTAGCCGAAACCCTTCTCCAAGGCGCGAAAGGGCATCGAAATGCCCGCATTGGCCGTAGAGATGGGCGGGGAGAATAGCGCGGATCGGAGTGGTCTGAGGGGCTTTCAGAACACTCTCCACGGCTTTGGGATCGAGATTGAAGGTCGTGGGCTCGATGTCGGCGAGGACGGGTGTGGCCCCGGCGCGGAGAATGGCGCTGACGGAGGCGAAAAAGCTGAAGGGGGTGGTGACGACGGCATCGCCAGGGCCAATTCCGGCTGCGGCCAGGGCCAGCCAGAGGGCGTCAGTGCCTGAGGAGCAGCCGATCGCATGGGCAACGCCGAGGCTGGAGGTCGCCTGGCGCTCGAATTCGGCTACCGGCTCACCAAGGATAAACTGCTGCGTCTCCAGTACATGCCCGAGGGCAGCCAGCAATTCCTGGTGGAGCGGCTGGTACTGGCGCTTCAGGTCCAGCATCGGTACAGGCTGGTTTGCGGGAGCCGGATGCACAGGAGGGTCGGCGGACTTTTGCACCTGACAATGGTATCAGCCGCCGGGACTGGGCGTCCCATGTTGGGACCGGCCAGAAGTTCGACGAACGATGATGTTTTGAGGGCTTGGATTGTCGCGGGCGGAGTTGAAAAAGCCAGCGATTCTCTATACTGTGGTCTCATTGCGGGAAGTGACGGCTCCGGGGCTTCCGGCGCCGTCCCCGCTGAATTGTATTCACACGCAAGAGCAGGCAGGTGACCTAAAGTCACCCAAAACAGGAAAGCAGGAGATCGGCATATGGAGAACAAGCCGGCACAAAACATTCAGGACACATTCCTGAATACAGTCCGCAAAGACAAAACCCCCATCACGATTTATCTGGTCAGCGGCGTCAAGCTTACCGGGAAGATCCGCTCCTTCGACAAGTACTCAGTACTTCTGGAGAACAACAGCCAGGAGCAATTGATCTTCAAGCACGCCATTTCGACCGTGGTGAGCAATCGAAGCGTGATGCATACCGAGCATCGCCCAGGCTTGGCGACTTCCGGACTGGGCCCGTCTGCAGTTCCGTCACCGACCCCGGCAACTGCGACTGCGACTGCGACTGCGGAACAACGATAGGACGCGGGGAGCGTTTTCAATTGGCAGTAGCTGAAGGCGACGATGGCGACCGGCCGACGTCCGCGACGGCAGATGTTCGTCGCACGAGTGGCGGGCTGGAGCGTGCAATCCTCGTTGGGGTAGATCTCGGGACCCCTTCACGCAGCACACGCTCCGGTCGGGAAGGCGCTCGTCTGGCAGCGATGGGTTCAGATGGAGGCCAGGAAGAAGCCGCCGGAGCTATAACTGTGCCCCATCGCGCCGCAACGCGCGCGGCACTCACGAATGGGCCAGGTCTGGACGCGGAAGAATCTCTTGCCGAGTTTCGCGAGCTGGTTTCGAGCGCCGGCGGCACGGTTGCGGCGGAGCTGATGCAGCGCCGTGCCAAGCCCGATCCGGCCACGCTGGTCGGCGCTGGCAAGGTGGAAGAGATTGCGGGGGTCGCCGCTTCCACCGACGCCGACCTGGTGCTCTTCGACCACGATCTGACACCCACGCAATTGCGCAATCTTGAAGCGGCGCTGCCGTGCAGGGTGCTCGATCGGACGCAACTCATCCTCGACATCTTTGCGCGCCATGCGCGGACCCGCGAGGGTCAGTTGCAGGTGGAGTTGGCGCAGCTTGAGTACATGCTGCCGCGGCTTACCGGGCGGGGCAAGGCAATGTCGCAGCTAGGCGGCGGCATTGGAACGCGAGGCCCGGGCGAAACCAAACTGGAGACTGACCGGCGACGCATTCAGAGCCGCATCGACCACTTGAAAGGCGAACTGGATGCGGTGCGCCGTGTGCGCAAGCAGCAACGGCAAAGGCGGGAGTCGGTTCCGGTACCGACCGTGGCGCTGGTGGGTTATACCAACGCAGGCAAGAGCACGCTGTTCAACTCCTTGACGGGTGCGCAGGTGCTGCAGTCATCGCGCATGTTTGCCACGCTCGACCCCAAGCTCAAGGCGGTGGAGTTGCCCAGCCGCCGCAAGGTGCTGCTGAGCGACACTGTCGGTTTCATCCGCAATCTGCCGCACACGCTGGTGACCAGTTTTCGCGCAACGTTGGAAGAGGTAGCGCAGGCTGAAGTGCTGGTGCATGTGCGGGACGCCGCTTCCACTTATGGCGAAGAACAGAAGGCGCAAGTCGAAAAAGTTTTGGCCGAACTGGAGGCGTTGGGCAAGCCGCGGATCGAGGTACTGAACAAGATTGACCTGCTCGGAGAGCGGGAGCGCACGGGACTGCTGGGGCGAAGCCACGCAAGCGGCGAGGTGCTGGTCTCCGCGCGCACGGGCGAGGGAATGAACGCGCTGCTGGAAGCCATTGATCGGGCGCTGTTTTCTGATCCGTTGATTGAGGCGGAGCTCTCCGTTCCGCAGCGGGAGGGCGCAATACTGGCGGCCATTGACGCGGGGATGACGGTGCATGAAAAGAAATACGAGGGAAACCTGGTGAAGCTGGTGGTGAGCGGGCCGGCTTCGCTGCTGGGGCGGCTGCGGCGCTATCGGGTCCGCGACGGTCAAGCTGTCGAACAGGAATAATCAACGGGCCTCTTGAGCAGGAAGAATCCACTCACATCCGGGGCAGGACGAATCGACAGGAAGTCTCAGGCGTCAGAGTCCTCATCGAATTCGGCGTCCCGGATTTCATCCATCGGTTCATCGAGATTGGCTTCGACGATGGCGTCTTCCGGCACATTCTCAATATTGGGATGATGCCTGCGCAGGGTTTCGCTTGTGTCCTCGCGGCCTGGCACAACACTCCTGGCGCCTCGGATGGACGCGTCCGGACCTACCTCGGTAAATCCCGCAAGATCCTCTTCGGAGAGATCATCCACAATCCTCCCGGAGCCGCGCGAGGGCTCGGGAAGATCGCGTTCCTGCAGCAGGTCTACCTGGAGCGCATCGATCTCCTCGTCCAGCGACGCGTCCAGTTCGTCGATCTTGCGGCCCAGCTCGCCTCCGAAGAGGGCCGGCAGGTCGATATCGCCGGTGAGGGCCTCGACGCGCTTGATGATTTCTTTCGTGATGGTCTCTTCCGTAGGGGTATCGCCGCCCAGGGTTGCGCGCTTCTTTACGCTGTGACCGTGGGCCTTGTTCTTCCTATTCGATTTGCTCTTTTTCGACTTCTTTGCCATTACAGTCCCTTGATTTCGGTTGGGCGATTCCGATGCGTTGGTGAATCAGATGCGGTTTCGGGACTCGAGGATATTCCATGCCGGAAAACGATTCGTGGCACACTGATGGTGTGAGCGAAAACGACCCCCAGAAGACAGTTTCGCCCGACCATGGGCCTTCCATTACGACGCTTTCAAGCCGTGAGGTTTATCGCAACCGCTGGATCCGGGTTCGCGAGGACGCGATTCTGCGTTCCAACGGCCAGAAGGGCATTTACGGCGTGGTGGAGAAGGACGACTGCGCCATCATTTTGCCGGTTGACGCGGGGCATGTGTGGCTTGTCGAACAATTCCGCTACACGATTCAGGAGCGAGCGCTGGAGCTGCCGCAGGGCGGTTGGGAGATGGCGGTCGAGGATCCTGAAGAGCTGGCGCGCGGCGAGCTGAAGGAAGAGACGGGCCTCGACGCGGCGAAGATGACCTTTCTGGGAACGCTGTGGATTGCGTATGGCGTGATGCGGCAGAAGATGTACGTATTTCTGGCGACCGGGCTGACGCCGAGCGGCAAGGACCCCGATGCCGAGGAACACGATCTTGTGGTTCATTCCGTCTCCGTGGAGCGATTTGAGGGAATGATGCTCGATGGAACGATTCGCGACGATTGCACCCTCGCGGCGTGGGGCCTTTACCTGATGTGGAAGGCGCGGCAGTAGCGGGCGGCTCCCGGCTTGGGTCGTACAGTTTTACAGCTTCACAGCGCTTTGCCAAGGATTGCGTGCTTGCGAAGCTCATCTTATTTAGATGCAATGAGTTAAGCCTTTGCGCGATGGCATTTTTGCTCACATTTGCTCACATTTGCCTGCATTTGCCTGCACATTTTGGCGCATTTGGGCACATTTGGGTCCGTTTTGCTGCACGTACTCCTGAACGAAGGCGCCGGCCGATTCTCCCGCGGGATTCGCGGGTCGTTGGAACGGGCTGCTCCCGGCGTTTCGCGGATACATTCAGGTTAGCGCGATGCTCGAAATAATCTGCAAGCAATTTCGCCAGGCTCGGCACGAGGAGTCAGTGACTTCGCGCGAAGACGACGAAAAGCGGGTTGACATCTTCGCGGAGGCGGGGACGAGAGCTTTTTCCGGGCTGCCGGGCTTGCACGGCTGCCGCCATGGTGTGTCGAGCGGCGGCAGACGATCAATTCCGGAGCATAGAAAACCAAAGCGGGGGTACATACTTATCTGCAGGAGGAAGAGGGATATGAAACGTATTCTTTCGATCGTGTGTTGTGTGGCACTTTGTTGCCTTCCCGCGCTGGCCAAGAAGGGCCATCATGCCGCCAAGGGTGGGGCGCCGATGACGGACCAGAAGTTTGTGGACTTTGCGGCGCAAACGGACATGATGGAGGCCCATCTGGGCCAGATGGCACAGAGTCAGGCCCGGCGCCAGGATGTAAAAGACTATGCGCAGACGCTGGTCACCGATCACACCAGCGACTATCAACAGCTGACCGGCGTGGCAGCGAAAGCCAATCTGACGGTTCCGAAGGGGCTGGATGCCGCGCATAACAAGATGATCGCGACGTTCGAAAAGCCGAAGGGCCCCGCATTCGACACCCGCTATATCCATGTGATGATTGCGGGGCACGAGCAGGCGATTGGGGTCTACAAGAGAGAAGCTGCTGGAGCGCAAAATGCAGACCCGAAGGCCTACGCAAGCGCTGCGCTGCCGACGCTGCAAAAGCATCTGGATGGCGCCAAAGACCTGATGAAGAAACCAGCGAAGTAGCAACTGCCGAGAAGACTACGCACAACGTTTTCGGTTCCGGGCTGCCAGCCGCGCGGAACTTCGCGGGTACGTGCGGATCGAGCGTGCTTGAGTTCCGTGCGATGCTTCAAGCGGTCCGGAACCGCCGATAAGCCAGGGTGGTGAGCACAACAAAAAGCACCAGAGCTGCCAACTGGGCGATTTTAAAAGGCGGCTCGCTTTGCGTGGGCGCGAGGGCCTTGAGAGCCGGGACTTTTTCAAATGACTGCACGATCAGGACGAAGAAGTTGAAGTAAAGGGCCAGGGTGGCCGTGATCACGTAGGTTGCGCGCCAGGCACCGGCGAGATGGCCGACATAACGTGCAATGAACGCGAGCAGGAGCACAAACAGCGACAGAACGCCCACGCCAATCGCGGGCGTGAAGCCCTTGAACGGGAAGAGAAATCCGCTGAGGCTGGTGAGAGCCGTGGTGATGAAGAAGAGCGCGGTCCAGCGGGGAAACTGCTTTCCGCCGATGAGCCCGATGACCACCACAAATCCCGCAACGATTCCGATGAGACTCACGAGCACATGCAAAAAGGTAAACGTAGAGAGGCTCATGCCGAGAACCATAATGCGCGTCCTTTCCTGACCGGAGTATTGAGGGCAAAGTGTCCGCACTCACTACGGCTTCTGCTTCAAGAGCGGCGGACCGATCCGCCATCGGATTCCGGTTCAGTATTGAGAGATTGATCAGCCTCCGGCCGCCAGGAGAAGGGCCTTGACCTTGGCGTCGAGGCTTCGGGCGACCTTAAGCGCAGCAAGGTTACCATAGGGCGCGAGATAGCTGGCCATGAAATCGTAGGAAAGATGAACGCCGTCCGAACGCTCGTCGATGAGGAGGGTGACGGGCGCATAGGAGCCTACGCCCGGGACGTGCTCGGCCATTTGCTTCATGATGAGCGGATTGCCGACGAGGATGCGCAAGATGCGGGGCGTAGGCGTGCCTTGCGCCTTCTGAAGGATCATGCCCAGATCGAAACGCACGAATTCCATGAGGCCGGAACGACCGGCTGCGGCGGCGACGACTTCTTCGAGATCATGCCAGGACTTCGCCGCGGCCATGCTCTTTCCTAACTCGCGCATATCGGGATGGCCGAGGGCGGCGGCGAGGGCCGCCAAGATTTCCGAGAACGGTTTGGAGGATACAAGAGTGAACCGTTCCACTCTCACTTCAGTTGTTGCAATGTCCGTTGTTGCCATTCTCCACCTGCCTCGCGGATTGGATGCACGGAGGACAGACGTGAGGCGCAAAGAAATCTGAAGTCAGGGAACGGCGGCGTCCAGGGCGGAAGCCAACGGCGGGCGCGGCGGTATTGGACGACGCTGGCCTAGGCGCGATCGGCGACAGGGATCCAGTGCGAAGGATACTCGGGGCCGATGTATTCAGCGCGCGGACGGATGAGGCGATTGTCGTCGAGCTGTTCGATGACGTGGGCGGCCCATCCGGCGATGCGGCTGATGGCGAAGATGGGCGTATAGAGGTCGATGTCGATGCCCAGCGTGGCGTAGGTGGAGGCGGAGTAGAAATCCACGTTGGCGTTGAGCTTCTTGTCGGCGTTGATGTAGAGCTCGATGGCGCGGGACATCTCGAACCATTTGGGCTGGCCGGCATCTTTGCCGAGCTGTTCGCTCATGCGGCGCAGGTGGGTGGCGCGGGGATCTTCAGTCTTGTAGACGCGGTGGCCGAAGCCGGAGATTTTCTGCTTGGCGGCGAGCATGCCTTTGACGTACTCGACGGGGTCGGCGCCGGCCTTGTCGATGGCATAGAGCAGGCGCATCACGCCCTCGTTGGCGCCGCCGTGCAGCGGGCCCTTGAGCGCGCCGATGGCGCCGGTAACAGCGGAGTGGATGTCGGCCAGTGTAGCGGCGATGACGCGGGCGGCGAAGGTGGAGGCGTTGAGCTCGTGGTCGGCGTGAAGGATGAGGGCGATATCGAGGGTGCGAGTTGCCGTTTCGGAAGGCTTGACGCCGTTGAGCATCCAGAGAAAATTCGCGGCGTGAGTGAGGGAGCGGTCGGGGGGAACCACTTCGAGGCCTTTGCGGAGGCGGTCGTAGATGGCGACGATCATGGGCAACTGCGCGGTGAGATTGTAGGCCTTGCGCACGTTGGCGTCGTGGGAGTTGTCCTTCTCGTCGGCGTCGTAGAAGCTGAGTGCGGAGACCGCAGTGCGCAGCACTTCCATCGGTGTAGCGGTCGAGGGAAAACTGCGAAGCATATCGACGATGCGCTGATCGAGGGCGCGGGCCAGGGCAAGTTGCGACTGGAACTCACGCAGGTCGAACTGGTTGGGCAGGTGGCCGTTCCAGAGGAGATAGGTGCACTCTTCGAAGGTCGACTTCTCGGCGAGCTCGTGAATATCGATGCCCCGATAGGCCAGCACGCCCGCTTCTCCATCGATCCAGCAGATCCCGGAGTTCGCTGCAACAATTCCTTCCAGACCTTTTCCAGAGACAGCAGTAGACATAGCCTTCGGAACTCCCCTCTTGCATTTGATTTTTTTACAGTTTTGCCCCAGTGCAGGCAGCGGCAGCGCGGCCGGAGCCTAAAAATGCAGCAAAGTTCTTTATAGCGCTTTGATTCGATGGTTGTCACGGACAGAGCGGTGGCGAGGAGGTTGAAATGGCGCGGCGTTAACTGCGCTGGCGCATGGTGGGCAAGGTTTTCCGGCACAGATTGATGAATTTCTATATATTTTGTAGAGTCTCCGATTAGTGCGCGACTTCGACTTTGGCTGCTCTGGTTCAAGTCTCGCCCGGGAAGCGTGAGATAAGAGCGAAAAACTCCAAAGCGGTGTAGTTGCGCCAACCCTTGTGGAATGAACCGCGCACAAGCCGCGAAGCAGAAGGAAGGCATATATGAGTGAACTTGAAGAAGCCCCACGAACTTATTCCGGTGCGCTGTTGGCGGTGATCGCGATCACGTTTTTAGGCGCTATTGGGGGTCTGATCTGGACCTATACGCTGAGCGGCCGCATTTCGCATCAGGAAGCTGCACTGAACGACGCGACGCAACAGAATTTGAAGATGGCAGCTGAGCTGCGGGAGACCAATGCGCGGCTGACGGTGGCGACGGATGAACTGGGCAAGTCGCTGGGCCTGACGCAGAAGCAGATGGACACACGCGCGGAACAGATCATCCTGCGCGAACAGGCTGACAGCAGACGTCTTGAGACCGCGCAGAAGCAGACCGCGCAGCAAGTGACCGCTGTATCCAGTGCGGTAACTGACGTGAAGACCGATGTGGGCGGTGTGAAGACGGATCTGGGGAAGACGCAGACGGACTTGGCGGGCGCGATCAGCCAGTTGACTTCGATGAAGGGTGATTTGAGCGATCACACCAGCCTGATTGCGCGCAACGCCGGCGAACTGGAGTTGTTGAAGCACAAGGGCGATCGCAATTACTACGAGTTCACCCTGAGCAAGGGCGATAAAAAACCGGTTGGGACGGTGAGCCTGGAACTGAAGAAGGCCGATCTCAAGAAGAGCCGGTTCACCATCGACGTGTACGCCGACGACAGGCGTTACGAGAAGAAAGACAGGAACGTGGACGAGCCGATGCAGTTCTACAGCGGCAAGGAGCCCGCGCTCTACGAGATCGTGGTGAACAATATCAACTCAAAGAATCAGGTGTCGGGGTATCTCTCCACGCCCAAGGGTGCGCCGACGCCGGTCACCGCTCAGTGACCGCGGTCTGGGGTGTCGTAGTGACGTTGGGCTGGTAACGGAAGCTGAAGGTGTAGTCGAGGTTTTTGCGCGATTCCCATTGCTGCTTGTCCAGACGAAAGGCTGAAACGAAGGTGCCTTCGATCGTCTGGCCGGCCTCGAGAACCGCTTCCGGGGACAATCCGCTGCTGTGCCACGGGGCTAGGTCGGGATAAGCCAGGAAGACGCGATCATACTGGGACTGCTCGGCAGCGTAGCTGGAGTGGACACCGTCGGGCATGGTGGCGTTGGTCATGATCTGGTGCAGGACCAGGGGATGCTGGGTCTGATTGTGCAACCTGACACGCGTGAAGACCAGCACCTGGTCGTAGGCATCCACCGGTACCGCAGCGCCGCCGGCGTCGAAGCCGGGCGTGACGGCGTGCATGGGATGAGCCCAAATCTCAGCCACTTGCACGGTCGCGACAGGCGGCTTTTGGCCTGCGATGACATAGATGGCAATGGCCACGCTGACCACGACAGTGGCGGTAACGGCAGCCCAGACCAAATGGCTCGTGCCCCGGGTCAGCGATTCGCCGCGGGCAGCGTCGTCGAGATCCTGCTGGCTTTCCTGATGAAGCAGACTCATAGCGAACTTATATTAGCTCTACCGGAGCTCAGCAAGCCATGAATTCGTGAGGTCGGTTGTGAACATCGTGGCCTTTGCACTCGAGGCGCGACAGTTTCAACTGCAGAATCAGGGCCTTGGCCTGAGAGCGGCTAGAAAGTCGACGGGGCCCTTGGTGTTGAGCACGTCATCGGGTCCGAGCCAGGCGCGGCGCAACTGGCTCAGGCCGTAGGTCATCTTGTCGAGGTCGCGGAGGTTGTGGGCGTCGGTGTTGATGACGATGCGGCAGCCCTGCTCTTTGGCGAGGCGGAGCTCGCGGTCACTGAGGTCGAGCCGCTCGGGAGAGGCGTTGTGCTCGACGGCGACGCCGAGCTCGGCGGCGCGGCGCAGGACCGCACCGATGTCGAGAGCATACGCCTCGCGTCGCAGCAGCAGGCGGCCGGTGGGATGGCCGAGAATGCGCGTGCAGGGGTTCTCGATGGCGCGGAGCATGCGAGCGGTCATCTCTTCGCGGCTCTGGTCAAAGCGCGAGTGGACGCTGGCGATGACCACGTCCATTTGCGCGAGGACTTCGTCGTCGAGATCGAGCGCGCCATCGGCGAGGATGTCGACCTCAATGCCGGTGAAGACGCGGATGCGGCCTTCCATCTGCTCGTCTACTTCGCGGATGCGGCGAATGTGCTCGAGCGCACGCTTCTCATCGAGGCCGTTGGTCATGGCCAGGTTTTTGGAGTGATCGGTGATGGCGACGTACTGATAGCCCTTGGCGAGTGCGGCCTCGGCCATTTCGCGAATGGAGTTGCGACCGTCGGTGGCGGTGGTGTGCATGTGCACGTCGCCTTTAATATCAGCCGCCTCGATGAGACGGGGAAGCTGGTGGCGCGCGGCGGCCTCGATTTCGCCGAGATTTTCGCGCATTTCGGGCGGCATCCAGTCCATGCCGAGCGCGGTGTAAATTTCTTCTTCGGTGGCTGCGGCCACAGTCGCGTTGTCGTCGAGGCGCGTCAGTGCCCATTCGCTGAGGGTGTAGCCCATTTTCAACGCGCGTTGGCGCAGCGAGACGTTGTGCGCCTTGGATCCGGTAAAGTATTGCAACGCTGCGCCGTAGCAGGTTGAAGGCAGCAGGCGGACGTCCACCTGCAGGCTATTGCCGAGGTAGAAGCTCACCTTGTTTTCGCCTTTGGCGATCATGCTGTGAATGCCGGGGTAGGCAGCGACGTATTCGACGGCGGCGTCTGCGCATTCAGGCGCGCAGGCGGGGCCGGTAGCGAGCAGGTCAAGGTCGCCGGCGGTTTCGCGACCCCGGCGCAGAGAGCCGGCGGGGGTCACGCGTTCAATGCCGTCGAATGCCAGCAGGTAAGCGGAGACGCGCTGTGCCGCGTCTTCAGCTTCGTCGATGCGAAAGCGGCCGGCGCTGCGGCGATAGTCCTCGATGCCCTTGCGGATTTTTTGAATTTGCTTTTCGCCCATGCGTGGCAGGCCGGCGAGGCGGCCTTCCTCAATGGCGAGGGAAAGTTCGTCGATGTTGGCGATTTTGGATGCGTCCCACAGCAGAGCCACGGTCTTGGGACCCATGCCGGGCAGCTTGAGCAACTGGAGTAGATCGATGCCATATTTGGCGAGCAGGTCATCGCGCAGAGGGAGTGAGCCGGTGGCGGCGATGGCTTGCAGGTTCGCGGCCATGCTTTTGCCGATGCCGGGAATCTCGAGGAGGCGCGCGGTGTCAGAGGCGACGGCAGCCAGGTCCACGGTGGTCTGTTCGGCTGCTTCAGCGGCGCGGCGGTAGCTGCGAATGCGAAAGCTGTCAGCCCCGTCGATTTCCATCAGGTCGGCGGTCTCGGCCAGCAGGCGAGCCATGGTGGGATTGTCCATGGAACGATTCTCCGTCAAAATAGCGAGTTAAGCGACAGAGGAATACGCGCATGGAGGAGGGTATGGGAAGCTTTTCAGCTTCCCTGGGGAATTTCACGGATGTGATGCGGGGTCAACATCCAAGCGTAACTTTCCCACAGCCACTGGAGGAGTGGTTTGGTTGTTACGCCCGAGGTACGCGCTCCTAAGCTGCGGTATGGGCGGCGGCGTCGCGAAGACGGAGAACTGCATCCGCTTGCGGGCCTTTCTGGCCTTGGACGATGTCGAACTCAACCTCATCGCCCTCTTTCAGTGTCTTGTAGCCGTCCAACTGGATTGCCGAGTAGTGCACGAACACATCGGGGCCGTCGTCGCGACCGATGAATCCGTAGCCCTTGGCGTTGTTGAACCACTTAACCTTGCCTTTGTACTGAGCCACAGGGTTGTGCCTTTCTTGCTGGTTGATTAATGAAGAGGGCGGCTGAAACTGGGGGACGCCCGCCTCATAAAGCTATGACGAAGAAAACCGGCGAAAGGTTGATTGAGATTCCAGACGAAGTATTCATAAAGTGGGACAAATGCAATTGAACGACCCACGATTTGTCTGGAAGATGTTGATTCGAATTGCGCGAAGGAGTTTTTGACTCTTCATTTTTCTTTTTTCTTTTTCTTTGCAAGTTGCCGCGCATAGAGCAGGACGCTGGTGAGTGTCTTTCCATCCTTGATCGCACCTTTGTCAATCATCCTGAGCGCATCAGACAGCTTGACGAGGCGAAATTCAATCTGCTCGTCCTCTTCAGGGTGCGCTTCTCCTGGAATCAATCCCTCCGCAACGAAGACCTTCATCGACTCGCCCAGAAAGCCGGGGCTGGCGTAGTACTCGACCAGAGGCCTCCACTTTTTTGCGCGATAGCCGGTTTCTTCTTCCAATTCGCGCTGAGCGCCCGCCAATGCATCTTCGCCCTCTTCGAGCTTGCCCGCGGGCACTTCCCACAAATATTGGTTGGCCGCATGGCGATACTGGCGTTCAATGACGATCCACGGATCCTTTTTGCTTCTGGAACTGTCGAGGGCAAGAATGACGACGCTGCCGTTGTGGCGAATGACATCGCGCTCGCTGTGCTTGCCTCCGGGCTCGATGAGCTTATCGTGGCGCACGCGAAACAGCGAACCCTCATAGACGACCTTGGAACTGAGCAGTTGTGCTGTTGCGTCGGGCTGCGCCGCGATCTTTGGCCCCTTTAATTTGTGCTTGGCGCTTTTTACCTTGGTTCTGGATTTTTTTGTTGGGGCAGGCCGCGCCGCCTTGTCCTTTTTGGGCATCTTCTCTCCTTGAAACTCGTAGTCAGAGAAAGTATACGCACCGCGGTTTGCGCCACAGTATCAGCTTGTGCATCGATTCGGCCCGGCATGGCATCCTTATCACAGCCCATTTCCAACAGAACCCGCTTTGCCGGGTTCCTCTGAGGCACAGCAACCGAAAGAGAACGTCTTGTCGACTGCAGACTGTTATCCGATCACCGTGGCGCCGGGACTGCACCGGCTCTTTCTGGACTACTGCGCCGGGGCACCTGCGGTGCGGCCATTCTATGGAACGGCTATCGTGGATAGCGGGTGGTCCGCCGTTGCGGATAAACGGCCGGTTCCGGCGCATTGGGTGGAGATGGTGGAACTGCTGGCTGCGCAGAATCCCTCAGCGACAGCGAGGCCGGTGCTGGATGCGCTGCAGTCGGGCGCGGGCATAGTGGTGACGGGCCAGCAAGTGGGCTTGTTTGGCGGGCCGCTTTTTACGCCGTTCAAGGCGGCCACGGCGCTGGCGCGGGCGCGGCATGCGACGAAAGCGGGACATGCGCATGCGGCAGTTTTCTGGATTGCGAGTGAAGATCACGATTTTGCAGAGATTAATCATGTGACGTTCCCGTCGCGCAAAGAGCTGCGCAAGCTGGTCTATGCTGAAGCACCCGCGACGCCGCGGCCGGTGGGCGGCGTGGAGCTGGATGAGACGATCACTCCGCTGATTGAAGAGGCGTGGGAGCTGCTCGGCTACTCGGACGCGATGGAGGCACTGGCGACAGCGTATAAACCAGGACGCACATTTGCGCAGGCCTTTGCGGAGTTTTACGCGAAGATTTTTGCGGCACAGGGATTGCTCGTGCTCGATGCGGGTGGTCGTGCATTTCATCGCATGGGTGCGCCGGTGCTGCGCGCGGCATTGGAAGGCGCGGACGATTTGCATGCGGCCCTGGTGGAACGAAACAAGGCGCTGGAGGATGCGGGATATCACGCGCAGGTTGCGGTTGCGCCGCAGTCGAGTTTGCTGTTTCTGATTGATGAGACAACGGGAGCGCGACTGGCGCTGAAGCGGATGACGCCGAGTGCAACCGAGCGGGATGGCTTGTGGCAGGCTGGGCGCGACAAATATTCAACAGCTGATTTGCTCGGCATTCTGGATGCGGAGCCGGAGCGCATCTCGCCTTCAGCGCTTCTGCGGCCGGTGTTCCAGGATTTCCTGCTGTCGACGTCTCTCACCATTGGCGGCCCGGCGGAGATTGCCTATTTTGCGCAGTCGGCAGTGCTGTTCGAGCGCATCCTGGGGCGAATCACTCCGGTGCAGTCGCGCTTCTCTGCAACTCTGGTGGAACCGGCGATTGGTGAGTTGCTGCGCAAGCACGAGTTGTCGGTGGAGCGGCTCTTCGCCGGGAGCAACGGCTCTTTTTCACCTGGGCAGGAACGACCTCTGGCTGCCGATCCCGGCGAACTTGCGCAGTTGCTGGCGGCGCGGGCGATGCCGGTAGAGGGCAAGCGCAAACTGGCTGCGGCCGGCATGGCGCTGGATGCGGAGCTTGGACCGCTGCTCGAATGGATGCACAAGCTGGATGCAGGGCTGGGGCGTTCTGCCGAGACGGCGGCAAGCAAGATGCGCTACCAGATGAACCGGCTGCGCAGGCTGGCGGCAGATTTCCAGCTGCAGCGGGAAGAGTCGCTCAAGCGCCATGCGGATGCGATCTGCCGGGCACTCTATCCCGGCGGCGTGCTGCAGGAGCGGGTGCACGGGGCGGCTTATTATTTTGCGCGCTACGGATTGGAGCTGGCCGAGGCGCTGACGGAGCGGGCCGAGGACTCGTGTCCGGGGCATGCAGTAGTGTGGCTGTGAAGGGCAGTGGTCAGTGAACAGTAGTCAGTAAACAGTAGTCAGTAAACAGTGGTCAGTGAACAGTAGTGAGTGATCAGGGAACAGAAAACGGGTCGAGTTTGCGATAGTCGGGCCGCAATGGTCGAACGATTCCTGATTTGATTTCTGACCCCCCGGTTCCCTTCTCTAGTCTCAAGACCAACCCGGGTCGCAGATTCCTCCCCTTAACACTGACCGCTGTTCACTGACCCCTGACCACTGACGTGACGCGTGACCACTCTTTATCCCCTGGTCGTATAATCCTCGCGAACCCGTGGGAGGTCATTGGTGAAACCGTTCATTGCGATCGTGGCGATGGGTCTGCTGGTGTGTTCGGCGGCTCGGGCGCAGAAGCAAGCGTGCACGACAGCGGGCGAAGACAATGCATTTCTCGGTATTCAGACGATTCGTCTGTGGCCCGGCGAAGCTCCGCAAGCCAAGGGCAACGCCTGCGAAGACATTCCGACTCTCACTATCCTTGAGCCGCATCCAGGCCGCGAAAACGGCTCGGCCGTGGTGATTTTTCCGGGCGGCGCCTATGTGGGACTGGCCGCGAACCTCGAGGGGCGGCAAGTGGCGGACTGGTTCACGGCGCGCGGCTTTCGCGCGTTTATTCTGAAATACCGGGTCTCTTCCAACGGCTACCTGCTGCCGATTCCGCTGCTGGATGCAAGGCGCGCGGTCCAGACGGTGCGGGGGCGAGCGGGGGATTATCACATCGATCCCAACCGGATTGTTGTGATCGGCTTCTCAGCCGGGGGCCACCTTGCGGCGCTCTCCGGTACCCAGTTTGTTCCCGGCAATCCCGATGCGAATGACCCCATTGAAAGAGCCTCGAGCCGGCCGGATTATCTTGTGCTGGGCTATCCATGGATCGGGGCGATCTCCTCAGACACTTCGCACCTGAGCTATTGCAAGCTCTTCAATGTGATGGACCGCTGCGAGGCGCTTCGCGCCGCCTATTCGCCAGACCTTTTCGTCACAAAAGACACACCGCCGACGTTCTGGTATCACACCTTCAACGACCAGACGGTTCCGGTGGAGCAGGGGCTGCGGTTTTACGAGGCTCTTGTGAAGGCGGGTGTTCCCGCCGAAGCGCACATCTTTGCCAATGGTCCCCACGGGACCGGACTGGGCGGCGGCGACCCGGCCCTCGACCAATGGCCGGACCTGCTGGAGAAGTGGCTGCGTGCGCAGGGATTGCTGCCGGCAAGCAAACCGGCGACCCGGCCCTGACGCAGGATGAGCGCCCAGATTGCGAAACGGCGAGGTATCGCTAATTCTGCACAAAGAACTCAGCCATCGAGGGAGCAGTCGCGGCTGCGGCCGGAGTTGGGGGAAAGTGGCGGGCCAGGGAACAACACCGGCGGGCAAACCTAACAGAGAAACAGCGGCATACCGGCTGCCAAGGAACACTGCAGACTGTTCCTCGGCGGCCGGGGATGCGCCTCTCAAGAGCAGTCGGCGTTCAGGAGGCGGACTGCTCTCAAATTGATACTACTGCGGGGGTTGCGCACCATCGGGAGGCGGCGGTGGGCCATTTTCGCCCCCGCGGCGGCCTCTGCGTTCCTGCATGGCTTCGAACTTCTGCTTCTGCTGATCGTTGAGAACCGCTTCGATCTTGCTTTGTGATCCCTGGCGGATCGACTGCATTTTTGCGCGGCGATCTTCGGGCGCGAGCGACTGGTCCTGGAAGAGCGCCTCCATCTTCTGCTGGCGTTCGACCAGCAGGGGTTTCATCTGGCTTTGCTGATCGGCGCTGAGGTCCAACTTGTTTGTCATGCGCTGCAGCTGTTGATCGGGGTCCATGCGCATGGGACCGCGGCCGGCCATGCCGGGGCCTTGTTGCTGGTCAGGGGGTGGGGGAGCGTTGTCCTGGGCGAGCGCGGCCCCAGTGGCACCAAGCAGCAATGCGCCGGAAAGTGCGAGGTTGAAAAGTCTGTTTGCCATGGATTGATGTTCCTCCGAGATCATTGGAGGAGCGTGCCGGCGCAGATTCAGCCGCCGTGAGGCTCCTCAAATTCTCCCAGCCGGTTTTCGGGCCAGGAATGACGTTCAGGGAGATAGACGGGTGTTTGTCCCACGGGATACAGGGGCTGCTGGATATTCACGTAGTGAAACGGATCAAAGCAGAAGGCGGGGCGGCCGGCAGAGCACGGTAAAAGGAAAAAACGGCCCGAAAAAATAAGAGGCGGGCAGCCTGTTTCGGGAGTGGAATGACTTCCCGCAACAGGCCGTCCGCTGGACCCTGAACCGGGTCTAGGTGGTATCTTTAGTTTAGGCTCGTTGTAGGGGAAAGCAAGCACTTTTTTGAACAAAATTTCCTCTTCGTGACAGCAGTCACAGGACCCTGCGGAATCCGCCTCAATCGCGTTGACTTGCGGGTTCACCCCTGATACAAAAAGGTGTTCTACCCACGCACGAAATAACACCAACCATCTGAAGATCCGGTACCAGAATGCAAGAAATCGTTCAACAAGTTGGCGCGTACCTGGTGGGTTCGATACCCACAGCCCTGCTGTTCCTGGTATTGGTGGTGGCGTACCAGTTTCTTGTGCAAAAGCCGCTGACCGCCACGCTGAAGGAGCGCCGCGCACGCACCGACGGCGCAGTGGAAGACGCCAACCGGGCGATCGCGGAAGCCGAAGCGAGGGCGGCCGAGTACGGCGAGAAGCTGCGGCAGGCACGTGCGGAGATTTTCAGGGCTCGCGAGCAGCGCATCAAGCAGTGGAATGCGGAACGCGACACCGCTTTGGAAATTGCGCGCAAGGCTGCAGGTTCAAAGGTGAGCCAGGCCAGAACCGAACTGGAGATCGAGGCCGATCGCGCACGCAAGGCGATTGAAGTTTCGATTGCGGAGCTGGCCAGTCAGGTAGTCCGGGCGGTCCTGCCGGCGGCTGCCGGGGGTTCGCGTTGAAACATTCGATTGTGCATTCGCGTTTTTGCCACTGGATTCTTTGCTTTTTATTTCTTGTGATGGCCGCCGGGATGTTGGCTGTGCCTGTGCGCCTACTGGGACAGGAATCCGCTCCCGCAGCAACGTCGGCACCCGGCGCCAATGCGCCGCCGCTCGCCGCTGTGTCCAAGGCCGGGGACAAAGAGACGGAAGCCGAAGATGACAACGTCTACCGGCACGCTCCGATCGTTCAATCGATTGCGAAAAAGTTCAATTTGAGCGTCGAGACTACGGCGCGCTTCTTCGAGTTCATCAACTTCGCCATCCTCGTGCTCGCGATTGGCATTCCGCTGGTAAAGGTTCTGCCCAAGGTTCTTCGCAAGCGCTCCGAGACTCTGAGCCACAATATCGAGTCGGCGCGCAAGATGACCCAAGACGCGAACACGCGGCTCAGCGCGGTGGAGGCAAAGCTCTCCAAACTGGGCGACGAGATTGCCGATATCCGGGCCCATGTGGAAGAAGAAAGCAAGCAGGACGAAGTACGCATCAAGGCCGCAATCGAAGAGGAGAGCAAACGCATCGTCGCCTCCGCGGAGCAGGAGATTACCCTGGCCGCCGCACAGGCGCGGCGGGGACTGCAGAATTTTGCCGCCGAACTGGCGATTGAGCGGGCCGTCAGGCAAATGGAGCTTACGCCGGAAACCGATCGTGCTTTGATCGCGGAGTTTATGCGCGAGGCCTCGACCAGCGCGGGCAACGGAGGGAAGAACTAGATGGCAGCTGCATTCGCAGCCCGTTACGCCAGCGCGTTTCTTGACGTGGTGATCGCCGCCAAGCTGGACGCCGCCGCAATTGACCGGCAACTCAGCGACTTTCTCGCGACGTGGGAGGGAAGCCCCGAGATGCGCGCGTTCTTTTCAAATCCAGCCGTTCCCGCCGCGCTGAAGGTGAAGATTCTCGATAAGTTGAACGCCAGCATGGGGCTGCAGAGGGAATTACGCAACCTGATGGCTGTGCTCATCAACAACGATCGCATCGCCGAGGTACACGAAGTGGCCGCGGCTTATCGCGCGAAGTTGCAGGAGCGGCTGGGGATTCGGCAGGCAGAGATTGTGACAGCGCGCGAGCTGAGCGCAGAGGAACGAACGACGCTGGTAGACGGGGTGGGCAAGCTGGCCGGATCGAAGATCGAAGCCAGCTTCAAACTGGATGAGTCGATTTTGGGCGGCACGGTGGTGCGCATCGGTTCGACGGTGTACGACGGTTCGGTGCGCGGGCGGCTGGAGCGGTTAAAGGAAGCTTTGACGGCCGGGTGACGCCGGCAGTGGTCAGAGATCAGTAGTCAGTGAACAGGGACCGTTGCAGCCAAATTGGCGGCAAAAGATTCGATTCACGGTTTTGAGTTTTTGAGAGATTTAAACGGAGGCGGGATATAGGCGGTCACGAATCGGCGGCACGTGCAATGCGCGGAAAACCGATCACTGACCACTGATCACTGTCCACTGAAGGAACGGAAATGGCTCAGATCAAGGCAGACGAGATTACGCAACTCCTTCGCGAGCAGATCGCGAATTATGACGCGAAGGTCCAGGTCGACGAAGTCGGAACGATCACGTCCCTCGGCGACGGCATTGCCCGTCTCCACGGGCTCGACAAGGTGATGGCCGGCGAGTTGCTCAGCTTCCCGCACGGCATCGCGGGGCTTGCCCTGAGCCTGGAAGAAGACCAAGTGGGCTCCGTGGTGCTGGGCGACTACACCGAGCTCCGCGAAGGCCAAGAGGTAAAGCGCACCGGCAAGATTCTGAGCGTGCCGGTGGGCGACGCCATGATTGGCCGCGTAGTGAATGCACTGGGTGTGCCCATCGACGACAAGGGACCCATTGCTACCACCGAAACACTTCCCGTCGAACGCCTGGCGCCCGGCATCATCGATCGTCAGGGCGTGCGCGAGCCCATGGCCACTGGACTCAAGGCCATCGACGCCATGATTCCGATCGGCCGTGGCCAGCGCGAGTTGATCATCGGCGACCGCCAGACCGGCAAGACCGCCGTCCTGCTCGACACCATCATTAACAACGCCAAGAACGACCTGATCTGCATCTACTGCGCCATCGGGCAGAAGCGGTCTTCCATCGCGCAGGTTGTTCAGACCCTCACTGAAGCCGGCGCCATGGGGCACACCATCGTGGTGGCTGCTTCTGCGTCAGAGCCGGCGCCGATGCTCTACCTTGCGCCTTATGCCGCGACCGCGATGGGTGAGTTTTTCCGGGATAACGGCCGGCATGCGCTGGTGATGTATGACGATCTTTCAAAGCATGCGATGGCATACCGCGAAATTTCGCTGCTGCTCCGCCGCCCGCCGGGCCGCGAAGCATACCCGGGCGATGTCTTTTATCTCCACTCGCGTTTGTTGGAGCGTTCGGCGAAGATGAGCAAGGAACGTGGCGGCGGTTCACTCACCGCATTGCCGGTCATCGAAACGCAGGCCGGCGACGTCTCGGCGTACATTCCCACAAACGTCATTTCGATTACGGACGGGCAGATCTTTTTGGAAACCGACCTCTTCAACTCCGGCGTGCGTCCGGCCGTGAACGTGGGACTTTCCGTTTCGCGTGTAGGCTTCTCGGCGGCCATCAAGGCAGTCAAGCAGGTGGGCTCGACTCTCAAACTGGACCTTGCGCAGTATCGCGAACTGGCTGCGTTTGCGCAGTTCGGCTCGGACCTCGATCCGCTGACACAGAAGCAGCTCAACCGTGGACAGCGCCTCACCGAATTGTTGAAGCAGCCGCAGTTCCATCCACTGACCTGGCAGCAGCAGGTAGTGATACTGTTTTCGGGCACACAGGGGTATCTGGACGATCAGCCGGTCGGAAGCATTCGCAATTTTGAGAACGGGCTCTACAAGTATTTTGAGGCGGCGCAATCGGATCTGATGGACGACCTGACCAAGAAGAAGTCGCTTGACGACGATCTGCGCAACCGCCTGCATGCTGCGCTCAAAGAATACAAGGAAGGCTTTGTTGCGGAAAAGGCCGAGGCGGTAACGGCGTAAAGGCAGCTTCTAGCTTCCAGCTTTTAGCTTCGAGCCAAAGCTGGAAGCCGGATTGAAGAAGCTAGGAGCTAAGAGCTAGGAGCTGGAAGCTTAAGTATGGCAAACGTTCTCGATCTACGGCGGCGCATTCGGAGTGTGAAGAACACGCGCCAGATCACCAAGGCCATGAAGATGGTGGCCGCGGCCAAGCTGCGGCGCGCGCAGGAGCGAGCGATATCGGCACGGCCCTATGCCCGGATGATCACCAGTGTTCTGGAATCGCTGACGCGCCGCATCGAGATCTTCGATCCGGAGACGGGCAACCTGCGCCATCCGTTGTTTGTGACGCGGCCGGAGAAGCGCGTGCTGCTGGTGATTATCAGCGGCGACAAGGGGTTTGCGGGCGCTTTCAACGCGAACATCCTGAAGATGGCTTACCAGTTCATCAACGGCAATCGGGATAAAGAGATCGACATCGAAGCCGTGGGCCGCAAGGGCCGCGACCAGATGCGGCGCAGGTATCCCGCGGCCGTGTACCTGGAACAAACGGATGCGGAAGGCCACGAGCACCAGGTGCGAGAGCGCAAGGCGCCCGTTGAGGTGACCGGCGATCATCCCGGCCTGCTGGAGAAGCTGGAAGCCGGACGTGTTTTTGAACTGGCAAAAAACATCATTGAGCGCTATGTACACGAGGAGATCGATTCGGCGTACATCGTTTACAACGAGTTCAAGTCAGTCATCTCGCAGCGTGTGGTTGTCGAGCAGTTGCTGCCGCTGATCAAGATTGGCAGCAGCCGCATCGCGGGCGCCGTTGAGCCGACACTCGAAGAACGGGAACGCGCCGCCGAGGCTGCACGAAGCGCGGGCATTGAGATTGAGCCGGCGGACGCGCATGAGGCCGACGAGGAAGCAAAGAATTTTGGTACCGCCGAGGTGGACTACATCTATGAGCAGCCGGCGGAGGAATTATTCGCAGGGCTGATTCCGCAATATGTTTCGTCGATGCTGTATCACGCCATGGCGGAGTCAGTGGCCGCGGAGCAAGCGGCGCGCATGACCGCGATGGATTCGGCGACCAATAACGCCTCGGACATGATCGACGCCTACACGCTGCTGATGAACCGCGTGCGGCAGGCTGCGATCACCAAGGAAATCATTGAAATTGTCAGCGGCGCGGCCGCTGTCTAAGCATTCGGAAGGCAAATATGGCAGAGAATATCGGCAAGGTAATTCAAGTCTCCGGACCCGCGGTAGACGTGCAGTTTGAAGAAGCGACGATGCCGCCCATTTACCAGGCGCTGCGCGTCACCAGCGACGGCTTCAC
>OCTA010001430.1_pt1 | contig 21879 bp, 17 predicted proteins | sample 1538991 | NCBI WGS metagenome assembly OCTA01 (sample SAMEA3539302, study PRJEB22396) | soil metagenome | biome: tundra; feature: field; material: soil | place: USA | collected 2010-05 | depth 0.15 m | reverse complement strand
CCCACACCTCGATGGACACCTCTGGGACATCGCTCAATCGTTGGACAAACAGCTCGGCGAACTTCTGCGGGGTCAAGGAGCTCGGCGGTTCGTTCACCAGGTCGCGCGCCAGGCTCACCGCTTCAGCAATCCGGGTCCCTCGGGCACTTCCTTCCGCCGCCGCGAGATCCTCCGCGGGTGATCCAGTGATGATTACCAAGCGACCCAATCCAGCCGGCGGTTCAGCCGTCCGAAAGGCGTCATATCGATACGACCCCAGGAGCGCTCCCTCGGCCACGGCCGCGCTCACCCGATGTGGCGAAAGGACCAGCCCTCGAGGCAACACGAACGCGGCTGCATCCCCGGAGCCCGCTGCCCGAATGAACGCTGCTGTCCCCCGGCGCAATGTCTCCAAGCCGGAATCGCCGACGAGCTCGGTTTCTCCTCCGAGCCCCACCAGCACCATTGCGGTCGGGGGATCCGTCTCGGGAATCAGTGCATCACCTGCTGAGGGCGAAGACCGGATCGGGGCAGCACCGGCCGCATGGAACACGAGGGTCTGACCCACCTTCCCGGTGAAGTCCTGACGCTTGCACCAGGCGACATCGAGAGCTGCAGTACCGGCCATGCCGGTGATGGCCGATGCCACGCCCGGCCCCAGGTGCGGACCGTCAGCACCAGTGAACACCGGCACCCCTACCGCCACAAACTCCTCCACCCGCACGGTGGCGGCTGTGCTCTCGACCTTCAAGACTGCTCCCCTTCGTCCTCACCGGGCAGCAACGTGCCGGCGCTCTCTTCGTCTTCGTCGTTCGACGCTCTGGGTGTCCCAGGCGCCCTTCGGGACTTTCGGGCCGAACCCCGGGCCAGGAGATGCTCGTCGCCTTCGGTCCATCGGGCCACCGCCCACAGGAGATCGGACAGCCGATTGAGAAACTGCCCGACCAAGGACCCGTCAACCGGGCGCGCCACCGCGAGGCGCTCCGCACGGCGCACGACGGTGCGGGCCACATCGAGCGCGGCTGACACCCGGGTCGCTCCAGGAATCACGAATTCTGCCGGCATGTCGAACCTGGCGATCAACTCGTCAATGCGGGCCTCGAGAACCACCACCATGTCTGCCGTGACCAGTGTCGTACCCGCCACCAGCTTCGCCCGCTTGGAGGGGTCGGTCGCCACCTCGGCCATCAGCACGTAGAGATCCCGCTCGAGTCCTATGAGCAGTTGGTCGAGCTCGGACCCGGATTCGGCTTCGGCTCGGGCCATGCCCATCGACGCCTGGGCTTCGTCCACCGCACCGTTGATCTGCATTACCAAGGAGTCCTTGGGCACGCGTCCCCCATAGAGGAGGCCGGTCGTGCCGTCGTCGCCTGTCTTCGTATAGATCCTCACCATGCCCACATCACCCGAGGAATGCTAAGCGATCCTGGGTGTCGGGCAGGCTGAAGGCCAGTATCCTGGGTGGACCATGACCAAGATCGACTCATCTGATTGCAGCTACCTGCGCGCCGTTTCAGACCGCGTGGTCATTTTTGACGGCGCCATGGGCACCAACCTTCAACTTGCCGAACTGACGGCTGATGACTTCGGCGGACCGGACTTGGAAGGCTGCAACGAGTTGCTGGTTGTTACCCGACCCGATGCCGTCGACCGGGTTCACCGGTCATTCTTCGAGGTCGGTTGCGATGTGGTCGAGACCGACACCTTTGGTGCCTTCGGGCCGGTACTCGCCGAGTACGGCCAGGCCCATCGGGTCCACGAGCTGAATGTGGCCGCCGCCCTCCTGGCCCGGCAGGCCGCCGATGATTTCTCCACCCCCGATCGACCCCGCTGGGTGGCCGGAAGCATCGGTCCCGGGACCAAATTCCCCACCCTGGGCCAAATCCCCTACGCCGACCTGCGGGACGCCTACGAAGAGCAGGCGGTCGGGCTTCTTGAGGGAAGGGTCGACCTGATCGTCATCGAGACCGTCTTCGACCTGCTCCAGGCGAAAGCAGCCATCAACGGGGCACGGAGGGCGATGCGAGCAGCGGGCCGGCATATCCCCATTCAGGTGCAGGTCACGATCGAGCTGACCGGCACCATGCTCCCCGGCACCGAGATCGGCGCCGCCCTCTGCGCCCTCGAAGCCATGGATATCGACCTCATCGGACTGAACTGTGCCACCGGTCCATCCGAAATGTTCGAGCCGTTGCGTCATCTCACCGCGCATGCCTCCATTCCGGTGACCTGCCTTCCCAACGCCGGCCTTCCGTCCGTTGTCGATGGGGCGATGCACTACGACCTGACACCGGAGCAGTTGGCAGAGTTCCACCGCCAGTTCGTGAGCGAACTGGGTGTGTCGGTCATCGGAGGGTGCTGTGGCACCCTGCCCACCCATCTGTCGGCGGTGGTGAAGGCATGCGCCGATCTCACTCCCGCCACCCGAAACCCCGAACCCGAACCCGGGGCCGCCTCGATCTATACGGCAGTTCCCTTCACCCAGGATGCATCGGTCCTGGTGATCGGGGAGCGGACCAACGCCAACGGCTCAAAGAGATTCCGCGACGCCATGCTCGAAAAGGACTGGGACACATGCGTCGCCATGGCACGCGACCAGGTCAAGGAGGGATCACATCTCATCGATGTGTGCGTGGACTACGTAGGTGCCGACGGTGTGGCGGATATGGAAGCGGTGGCATCTCGCTTTGCCACCCAGTCGACCGCTCCCCTCATGGTCGACTCCACCGAGGCCCCGGTAGTCGAAACAGCTCTGGCGTGGATCGGCGGGCGGGCGGTCATAAACTCGATCAACCTCGAAGATGGTGATGCACCTGGTACCCGCTTCGACAAGGTCCTCACCTTGGCCAAGGAGTTCGGGGCCGCTGTGGTGTGCACGTGCATCGACACCGAGGGTCAGGCTCGGACCGCAGATTGGAAGGTCCGTGCCGCCAAGGCCATCCATGACATTGCCACGGAACGATACGGACTTCGCCCATCTGACCTCCTGTTCGACCCCTTGGCGCTTCCCCTGTCCACCGGCATGGAAGAGGGCCGCCGTGACGGCATCGAGACCATCGAAGGCATCCGTCGCATCAAAGCCGAGCTTCCCGGCGTCTATACCGTGTTCGGCCTTTCCAATGTTTCGTTCGGGCTCAACCCCGCGGCTCGCCAGGTCCTCAATTCAGTCTTCCTCCACGAGTGCGTGGAAGCAGGCCTCGATGCGGCAATCGTGCATGCGTCCAAGATCCTTCCGCTTTCGAAAGTCGACGAGCGGGCCAGGGAGGTATGCCTCGACCTGATCTATGACCGTCGCCGTGATGGGTACGACCCGTTGACCGAACTGCTCGATCTGTTCGAAGGCGCCTCCACGTTCTCGGTCTCCACCGTGGAGGACCGATCAGGGTGGCCGGTTGAACAACGGCTCGAACACCGAATCATCGATGGTGACCGCAATGGTCTCGAATCTGACCTCGATGAAGCAATGGCAGCAGGTCTGGCGCCACTGACCATCGTGAACGACATGCTGCTGGCCGGCATGAAGACAGTGGGCGAGTTATTTGGTGCCGGTGAGATGCAATTGCCGTTCGTCCTTGGCTCGGCCGAAACAATGAAGACTGCCGTCGCCTATCTCGAGCCTCACATGGAGAAGTCCGACCAGGGCGGCAAGGGCACCATGGTGCTGGCGACCGTCAAGGGCGACGTCCATGACATTGGGAAGAACCTGGTCGACATCATTCTGACCAACAACGGCTACACCGTGAAGAACCTGGGCATCAAAGTCGGCATCGTGGACATGGTCAATGCCCTCGAAGAGTCCGGTGCCGACGCAATCGGCATGAGCGGTCTTCTGGTGAAGTCAACTCTCATCATGCGGGACAACCTCGACGAATTGAACCGGCGTGGTCTCTCGAACATCCCGGTCATTTTGGGCGGCGCGGCATTGACGCGCACTTACGTCGAACGTGACCTTCGGTCGGTATACGAGGGAAGACTGTTCTACGGCAAGGATGCCTTCGAGGGTCTCCGCACCATGGACAGGTTGATCGAGTTGAACCGGACCGGCGAGGACGACCCGGAATTCGGTCGTACCCTGGGCGGACGGGACCTCGGGCCCCGCAAGAGCGAGCAGCGCAAACAGAAGGCGAAGGAAGCCCTCGATCGGGGGGACGTGCTCCCCACCAGATCTCCTCATGTTGCCATGGACAACCCGTTGTTTGTACCTCCGTTTGTCGGTAGCCGCATTGCCAAGGGCATCGCCATCGACGACATCGCCACCTACATCAATGAGACGGCGTTGTTTCGCAATCAGTGGGGATATCGACCCGAGAACGGGGAGGACGACGGTGCCTTCAAGGATCGGGTCAGGGCGCTGCTCCGATCACGGCTGGCTGACGCCAAGGCGGACCAGCTTCTCGTTCCACAGGTCGCCTGGGGTCACTTCGCTGCCAATGCAGACGGAAACGACCTGGTCATCTTCAAGGACGAGAGCCGCTCGTCGGAGTGGATGCGATTCACTTTCCCCCGCCAGGTCGATGATCCGTATTTCTGCATCAGTGATTTCTTTCGACCCATCGACTCTGGAGCAGAGGACTTTGCCAGCTTCCAGGTGGTGACCATGGGTCGCAGGCTGTCCGAGGAGACGGCTCGTCTCTTCGCCGCCGACGAATACCAGAACTATCTCTATCTGCACGGGCTCGGCGTGGAGATGGCCGAGTCATTGGCCGAATACTGGCATCATCGGATCAGGGAGGAACTGGGATACGCCGACGAAGACGGACCCTCCCTGGCCGGCCTGTTCCGCCAGAAATACCGCGGCGGCCGATATTCGTGGGGCTACCCGGCATGTCCCGACCTGGAGGACAACGCCAAGGTGGTTGATCTGCTCGGTGCCGATCGCATCGGGGTCGAGGTCAGCGAGGGGTTCCAGCTCCACCCTGAGCAGACAACGACAGCCATCATCTGCCATCACCCCCAAGCCAAGTACTTCGTCGCTTAAGAGCCCAGCAATTGAGATCTCGTCGATCGAGGCTGCCCGCCCTCGGGTCCGTAAGCGTCGTGGCGTGTCTGGTGTCGATTGGGATTGGCCTTGCTCCACAGGCGGCATCAGCTACGGGATTTGCCGGAGGAACGGGTGGGAATCCATCGGCCATATTGATGGCCACGTCATACCCGGCCATCGAATCGGTTGTGGTCCAACACCCGCTGCCTAATTTCACAGCTGCGGTTCCCGGCCCCTCCAATGGACCGCTCACGGCGTCCGAGCTGGGTGCGCTGTCGTCGGACCCACAGCAGGCGGAGGACCGATTCAACGCATTGGCCAATCAACAAGGGTTCGGCGCGTACCTTCGGCTTTGGACTGACATCCTCGGACCCGGGAAGGGGGCCAACGACATCGTGGTCACCCTCTATCGCATTCCCAACTCGAGCGATGCTGCGTTATTTGCCTCCGGATCACAGCAGCCGTATCAGCCATCCGGATCCGCCTCCAGTTTTTCCGTTCCCGGTATCCCGGGAGCACACGGATACACCATTTCGATTGCGTCACCCACCCGGGTGACCGAGCAGGTTGTGCTCTTTAGATCCGGTCCGTACGTCGCTATCGTGCAATTGGCATCATCGAGAGCCGCGAACAACTCAGCCGCCCTCAGCCCATCGGATGCCATTGCTGTGAGCTTTCAGCAATACGTCGCCGCCCAGCATTCTTTGGGTGTGGATTCCACCGGATCTCCGCCCACGGCCTCCACTTCCGGCTCTGACCACGGGAGCCGACTTCCCGAGGTGTTGGCGATCATCGGCGGCTTGGTAGCGCTGGCTGCGATTGGTTGGCTGGCAACTGGACGCCGTCGCAATCGGCGACGCCGTCGACGAACTTCACGGGGCGCTGTTCCGAGGGAGACCGACCGGGTCTTCGCCACGATGAGCCGTGTCGGCCCGCATTACACTATTCGTCCGGTACGCGGGACGATGGTCGAAGCCGATACTGACGAGGCCGAGTTGGAGCCGGCATCCGAGACGGGGTTCGTGAAACCCGTGGCGGGACCCGTGGCCGAGACAGAAGAAGAAGAAGAGCCGGCCATGGAACCGGTGGCGGTCTTTGAACGGGTGGTTGCACCCGTCTTGGAGCCGAATCCCCAACCTGTCACCGAGCCGATGTTCGAGCCCGTCATTGAAGTGGCGTTCGAGTCCGTTCTTGAGCCGGTGATCGAAAACACGAATGTCGTTCAAACAACCACCCACTCACCAGCGCGGGCAAGCGCGGGCACGGCAGCGACACCCGTCGGCCGCCTCGACGAACCCGTCCCGAGAACGCTCCCGGCGTGGCTCCCAGACCCGTCTGGGTCCCCTGACCTGATCCGCTACTGGGATGGGGAGTCGTGGACATCCCGCGTTGGCATCCGCTCAGCCAAGCGCTGAACGGGCGTAACACCAGCGGCGCAACGCGGCAGGGTGATGGCTCACTGCATGCTTGCTCCCCCCACTCACTACGATGAGCGTCAATGATCCATGCACTCGCGGCAATCCGCGCAATGACTGTTCCAGGACTTCACAAACAACTCAGCGTCGAAATGGTGGTCCTTGGGGTTGCCGCTGTCCTCCTCGTCATTTTGTTGGTGACGAAGATGATCCAGGGACGAAACTTCAAGAAGCGGAAAGCGGGTTCAGGCAGCCACTACGACGCTGACCTCGCTCACGATGGGACCGAACCAGCTGGATATTCCGGTGCGACATCCGCGAGTTCAGCGGGTCCGCCTCCCTTAGCTCCTCCCTTTGGTGCCTCTGCTTCCGGTGCCGAACCCACGAGTGCTCGTTCACTTGTTACAAATGCCATACCTCCGGCATCGTCCGTTCTCGGCCGCGAGTTCGTTCGCTTACCCCGATTCGGTGGTCCCGAGAATCCTCCGCCTCCCGTCGCACCGCCATCCGTGGCGCCCCAAGCCAGCTGGCTGCCGGACCCTTCGGGTGACCCGGACGAGATCCGCTACTGGGACGGAACTGCATGGACGATCCACACAGCCCAACGCATCCGTTGATGGCCGTTCTTCAGAGCTAGGCGACGCCGCGTGTCGAAAACGATCGACGGGTACTGAACGAACGCTTGAGAAGCCGAACCCTCATTCGGTCGAGGGCCTGGCGTGGCTACCCAAACTGGTCGTGTGCACGGTCGAGGATCCCTACCTCTTGGGTGTTCACGGCAGTGGCCACATCCCCCACACGGTGCAAGCCGGACGTCTTGTGCAACGGACACCCGTGGTTGGCCCTCACCCGACAGGCGACCCCGAGGGTGGTCGACGGGAATCGCGAGAGCCGATGATCTCACATGGCCGGGTCGCCCGCTGATCAAAGCGCCAATGTGGCACCACCATCAACCACGACGGCTGACCCGTTGACGAAGGCAGCGGGTTGCGAGCACAGGAAGGCGACGATTTTGCCGAAATCGGCAGGGTCACCCATCACTCCGGACCCACCCAGCTCTTTCATGCGATCCGTGGCGTGAGGCCCCGGACACGCCAGGTTCAGAGTGATGCCACTCTGGTCGGATGCCAGGTCCTGGGCAGCTGTCTTTGCCCAGGCCCACAGGCCCACCCGAGCAGTATTGGACAAGGCCAGCGAAGGCACCGGTTGCACCACCGAGTAGGACGTGATGCAGCAGATCCGACCCCATCCTCGTTGACGAAGTACCGGCACTGACGACTGAATCAGCCGAATCGATGACCGGAGGTTCAGATTGAGAGCGGCGTCGAGTTGTGTTTCGGTGACTTCGAGAGAACGACCGGGTGGGGGTCCCCCGGCATTCGCCACCACGATATCCAAGCCACCGAACTGTTCGACAGCTGTGCTCACCAAGCGCGCCGGGACATCTGGATCTGCGATATCGGCCACCACCGCGGCCACCTCTACACCCGAGGCACGTAGCGATGACGCCGCCGAGGCCAGCGAATCCTCACCGCGCGCCGACACCACAAGGCGCGCGCCTTCAGCTGCCAACGCCTGGGCCGTGGCGAAGCCAAGTCCGCGGGATCCGGCGACCACCAATGCCACCTTGCCATCAATGCCCAGATCCATGGCCCCTCCCCTATACCTCTACGACAACCAACGCATGGTCGACAGTGTTCAGCGATTCCGGATTGCCATCCTCCGTGATGATCACGATGTCCTCGAGCCGCATACCGAAGCGACCCGATGCGTAGATGCCAGGTTCGACAGAAAAGGCGTGCCCCGGGCGCAACAACTCGCCGTTTCCCGCCACCAGATACGGATCCTCGTGTTCTTCGATCCCGATGCCGTGCCCAGTCCGGTGAATGAATAGATCCCCATAGCCCGCATCGTCGATGATGCCTCTGGCCACGGCGTCGACGGCCTCGGCCGATACTCCTGCTCGTGCCGATGCCACCGCCGTTTGCTGAGATGCCAAGAGGACCTCGTAACAATCAAGGATGTCGTCAGATGGTTCGCCGGTGACAACGGTCCGGGTGATGTCGGAGCAGTAACCCACTTCTCCATCAAGGGACAACGTGCCACCGAAGTCACACACCACCGTCTCGTTCGGTCCGATGATCCGCGACCCCGGTTCGTGATGGGGACTGGCAGCATTGGGCCCACTACCCACAATGGCGAAATTCACCCGCTCGTGCCCCTCGGCCACCAACAACGTACTGATGTCGTTCGAGACATCGGCTTCTCGGCGTCCGATCAGTCGAATGTCACCCCGCTGGAGCATGGCAGCCACCCGGTCTGCGGCGCCGGACGCGGCTCGCAATGCTTCGAGTTCGAAGGCATCCTTGATCGCCCGTATCGACGACGTCACGGTTGAGCCGGTGATCCACTCGGCCCGAGGGATCTCCGACTGCAAGGCAAGCACCGACCCCGCCCATGTCCGGTCCGAGATGGCGATCCGCAATCGGTTCACCTCGCCATTCCTCTCGGTACGAGCCGCGACGATCGAGGCAACAATGGCAACCGGATCCTCGGTATCGGACCACGGATGGACGGCGAACACGTCCTCGGCGATCGCCACTCGGGCGGCCTCGAGCGCCGGCACCACCAGCACTGGATCACCTCTCACCGGCAAGACCAGCATGGTGAGCCTCTCGAGCGGCATGGCCAGGTACCCGGTAAGCCAGGGTAGATCCGCACCCAAGGACAGCAGAAGTACGTCGACACCGAGTACTTCCATTCTCTCTCGGACCCGAGCGATCCGTTCGATACGGGAGGCTTGGGCCCGTTCGGAGAGTTCGGTCACAGAACCTTCACGCGGGTCGATGCGAATGCAGCCATCTCCTCGCGGGCACCTGTCGCACCAGGCGAAGAGGACTCGGCTGCTTCTCGCGCGTGGTAGCTCGACCGGGTCAGGGGTGACGCCTGCACATGGTTGAAGCCCATAGCCATGCCCGCGTCTCTCAAGAAGGCGAACTCCTCGGGTCGCCACCACCGGGCCACCGGCAAATGGTGGGTGCTCGGCCGCAGATACTGGCCAATTGTCACGATGTCCACACCGACGGCCCGCAAATCAGCCAGGGTGGCCAATACCTCGTCCTCATGCTCTCCCATGCCAAGAATCATCCCCGACTTGGTGGTGAGACCCGCATCCTTGGCCCGTGCCAGCACGGCCAGGCTTCGTGCATAGCCCGCAGACGGTCGGACCGCCCTCTGCAGACGAGCCACAGTCTCGATGTTGTGGTTCATGACATCCGGGCGCACATCGAAGATGGTCCGCAATGAGCTTTCGCTACCCTTGCAGTCAGAGATCAATACCTCAACGGTCGTCCTCGGACTGCGCCTACGTACCGCCTCGATGGCTTCGGCAAACCCTCCGGCTCCACCATCGTCCAGATCATCCCGCGCTACACAGGTGATCACCGCATGAGCCAGGCCCATCCGAGCCACGGCTTCACCTACCCGCTCGGGCTCATCGGGATCGAGGGGCAGGGGGTGACGGGTATCTACCTGACAGAACCCACACGCTCGGGTGCACCGTGATCCGTTGATCATGAATGTGGCAGTACCGTCCGACCAGCACTCATAGATATTTGGACAGCCTGCCTCTTCGCATACCGTGACAAGATTGAGATCGCGCAGCTGTTGGCGCAATCCGAGATAGTCATTCCCCATGTGAGCCTGGACCCGTAACCACTCGGGCTTTCGCTCGTTCACCGCCAGCCCGGCGTCCGGATCGACGCCTGAACGCCGTAGCCTGCGATTGAGCGAGCGTTCACCGGTTGAGGGCCGGCTCAAAGCGACCGGTACCCGGATGTCGGCGGATCGGGCATCCCGCCCATTCCCACCGACGATCCCACCGACACCGACACCGTCGGTGACCCGCTGGATATCCTGCAATGGACCCCACATGGCGAGTGATGCATCGATCACCGCGTCGACGACCTCACTCATGGGTACATCGATGCCTTCCGCCAATAGGGATGTCACCGGCTTGTCGGTGATGCCACAGGGCACGATGTGGTCAAACATCGACAGATCAGGACGAGCGTTGAGGGCAAAACCATGCATGGTCCGCCCATGGGTCGTACGAACCCCTATGGCGCACATCTTGCGCGGGCCATGCACGCCGTGCTCGGCGCCCGGCTCAGCGTCTGAGTCATGTTCGTCGAGCCCGACCCATACCCCCGGGAAACCAGCCAGCCGACCGACGGCACTCGGTCGAATCCCCAACGCCACCAGCGCATCGATGACCACTTGCTCCACCCGGTGCACGTGTTCAGGCCCGCGATGTGGTCCTGCGCCCACCGTTACGATCGGGTAGCCCACCAGTTGGCCCGGACCGTGATAGGTGACATCTCCTCCACGATCGGTCTTGACAGTGTCAGCTCCGACTGAGGCCGGATCAACCAGGATGTGGTCGATATCGGCATGGGAGCCCAGCGTGTAGACGTGGTTGTGCTCGAGCAACAACAGATAGTCGTCCTGCGAACGCTGACATAGTGAGTGCTGGAGCGCCCATGCCTCCCGATACGGGACGCGCCCCAGCCACCGGATCCTCACCGGAAATTCCCCGAATCATCCATGGGCAGGCTCAGAGCTCTCCGGCCCAGTCGCGTTCGTTCAGAATCTCTGACAGCCGTGCCAAAAAGCGTGCCACGTAGGCTCCGTCGACGGCACGATGGTCGAAGGTCATCGCGGCCAATCCCACCGAATGGATGGCTATCGACTCGCTGCCGTCAGGAAGCACCACCACAACGGGTTTTCTCGACACACCATCGGTGGAGAGGATTGCCACCTGTGGCTGATTGATGATCGCCCCGGTGAGCATGGTGCCGAACGGACCAGAGTTGGTGATGGAGAATGTCCCCCCGCTTATGTCGTCCGCGTTCAACTTCTTCGTGCGGGCACGATCGGCCACCTCGTGGATGCGCCGAGCCATTCCCCGCAACGTCAACTCTTCTGCGTGGTGAACCACCGGAACGATGAGGCCCTCGTTGTCGAGGTCAACCGCAATCCCGAGGTTGATATCGTGATGAACAATCAGTGCGTCTTCACCCACTGACGCGTTGAGGTGAGGGAAATCGCCCAGCGCCTCCACCGTGGCCCTTGCCGCGAAAGACAGGTAGGTGAGGCTGAATCCCTCCTCCGCCTTGAATCGCTCGCCGTGAGACCGACGGACCCGCTCGACTCGTTCGTAGTCGACCTCTTTCACCATCAGGGTGTGGGCCGAGGTGGCCTTGGAACGAACCATGTGTTCGGCGGTGCGGCGGCGAATATTGGTGAACGGCAACACCTCGTCCTGGCCATCACCACGGGGAACTGCCGCGTCAGAAGCCGGCGGCCGGGCAACCGGAGCTGGAGCCGTGCCGGCGTCACGCACTGCAACTGGCTTCTCCGTGCCCCCGATTGGAGCGGCGGAACCTCCCGATGCGATGACAGCCTCCACGTCGTCCCTGGTGATTCGGCCACCGAGACCGGTTCCGGTCACCGAACCGGCGTCGATGCCGTGTTCGCTGAGCAGTTTGCGAACCACCGGTGAGAGGACCAAACCATCGCTTGACCGGACAGAGGCCACCGCGGCGGCCGGTGGAGTCGCAGGCGCAGCCGTCGGGGGGGGTGAAACCGGAGCAGCAGCCTCAGACGCAGGTGCCTGGCTGGCCACGGTTGCCTCGGTTTCCGAAGTTGCCTCGGTTTCCGAAGTTGCCTCGGTTTCCGAAGTTGCCCCGGTTTCCGAAGTTGCCGCTTCGGGCGCGTCCGAACCGTCGGTCGATCCGCTGTCGCCGATAACAGCCAAGCGAACCCCGACATCCACTGTGTCCCCTTCTTCCACCAGTATCTCGGTGAGGACGCCACCGGCCGGAGAAGGGACCTCTGAATCGACTTTGTCGGTTGACACCTCAAACAGAGGCTCGTCCCGCTGGACCTCCTCACCCACGGACTTCAACCATTTGGTGATCGTTCCTTCGGTCACCGTCTCACCCAACTGCGGCATGGTCACATCAGGCAACGTGAAGCCCCCTTCCGGTCAAGGCCAGCACTGTCTCACCAAAGGTCTCCGACAACGAGGGGTGCGGCTGGATGAACTGTGCCACCTCGTCAGGAGTGGCCTCCCAGTTGACTGCCAGATACCCGGCACCCAACTGCTCAGTGACCCATGGCCCAGCCATGTGGACTCCGAGGATCTTTCCCGCGGTCCCGTCAGGACGACGCTGGGCAATGACCTTGACGACACCCTCGGTGTCCCCGATGATGCGAGCTCGACTGTTGCCGCCGAAAGGATCCTTCTTCACCACGATGTCGTACCCCGCCTCCTTGGCGGCTTCCTCGGTCAGACCCGCGAACGCCACCTCGGGATGGCAGTAGATCGCCCAGGGCACCCGGTCATAGTCCACCGGGAGTACGGGCTCTCCCAGAATCGACTTGATGACCACAATCGCTTCTGCAAATCCCACGTGGGCGAGCTGCGGTGTGTTTGCCACTACGTCACCTACCGCCCAAACCCCCGGCGCCGCCGTGAGCATCGTTTCGTCCGCCACCACAAATCCCCGCTCATCGATGATCACTCCGGTCCCTTCGGCCAGGAGCCCGTCAGTGCGGGGGCGCCGGCCCACAGAGACGACAACCGCATCGACCGCCAACTTATCGCCGTCACCATAGAGAACAACTGTCCCTTGGCCGGAAGGGTCAGGCGTGTGGCCCTGCAGCTGCATGCCGGCTTTGACATCGATTCCTCGTTTTCGGAAGGACCTGGCCACCACGTTGGCCACGTCGGAGTCACACCCGGTCAGGATGGTCGGCAGCGCCTCGAACACGGTCACCTTGGAGCCCAGATCGGCGAAGAGGGAGGCGAACTCGCACCCGATGGCGCCGCCACCGACGACAGCCACTGAGGCCGGGAGCGTGTCGAGGGCCAGGACTTCGTCCGACGTCATCACGACGGTGCCATCGACATCGAAGCCGGGGATCGTCCGGGGCAGGGAGCCGGCGGCGAGCACGATATCGGTACCGGTGATCTCCGTCGTCGACCCATCGTTCCCGGCGATTCGGACCTGGTGATCGGGCAGCAGCGTGCCGGTCCCGTTGAACACGGCGATACCCCGCCCCTTCAAGAGCCCGGACAGCCCCTTGAACAACTGGTCGACGACCTGTTGTTTGCGGGCCTGGCTCACCGCGAATTCCACTATCGGCTTCGCATCATCGGCCGTACCGCTGCCGATCCCGAATTGAGATGCACCCGCCACTGTGCGATAGACAGCCGCGGTTTCGAGGAATTCCTTGGCCGGTACGCACCCCCGGTGCAGGCAGGTACCCCCTACCTTGTCAAGCTCGACGATTGCCGTCGACAGCCCGGCGGCTGCCCCATACAGCGCGGCCGCGTACCCCCCGGGACCCCCGCCGATAATGACGACGTCGTAGGTGCCGTTTGCACCTTCCTCGACCCCGCCGTGCCCCGATGCCTTGTGCTCCGATGCCACCTCGGTTCCCGTGGGAACCACCTCCGATCTCGACAGTGAATGCCCGCTAGCTACAACACCCTCAGCCTATAGGGAGGAGTCCAACAACCACCTTACGAAAGAACCCGCTGACGGAAGTTCCGGAGCCCGAGGCCAAGGAAGAGGGCGGTGAACCCGACCAGGACGGGGCATACCACGTAGAGATTCATGTGCGAGGCATTGGTGAAGGCCTCCCCCATGCCCTCGTTGACGTAGATCAACGGCTTGACCACCACGCCGGGCACGAGCACCGTGGCGAATGCCGATTCGGCGCCGGAACCTCCGCCCCCGGCGATCCCCTGGCCGATGTTCGAGAAGACAGTTCGGATGACGAACTCGATAAAGGGCTTTCTCAGCACCAGCAAGTCCCGCAGCATCGCCGGCCGGAAATCGGGCTCTTCGGACCCCAGCCGGGCGTGAAGGCGCCAGATGACCGATTCCAAGGGGTCCCCCACGAACCCGGCACCCTGGCCAACTCGGTCGTTCCCATCCGACTAGCGTTGGCCAGGATCAGTGATGACGACCGATACCCGTGATACTGCGCCTTCGACTGTCGTCGGATCTGACGCATCTGACGCATCTGACAACATCATCCACACCATCAACCTGACGAAGGTCTATGAGGGCGCGGACTTTCGGGCGGTTGACGAGCTCAATCTCAGGGTTGCTGCCGGTGAGATCTTCGGGCTTCTCGGTCCGAACGGCGCCGGGAAGACAACCACGGCCGGCATGTTGACCACCCGGGTTATCCCGACCGGAGGCCGGGCATTTGTGGGTGGCATCGACGTGGTGGCCCATCCGGCCCTGGCCAAGCAGATCCTCGGAATCGTGAGCCAGCAGAACACGTTGGATCGACAGTTGACGGTGTGGGAGAACCTCTACTTCCACGGCCGCCTCTTTGGGATCTCGGCCCGGGACTCCCGCCAAACCGCCACCGACCTGTTGCACCAATTCCAGTTGGAGAAGTGGTCCGACGCCTCGGTCTATGCCCTGTCCGGCGGGATGGCCCAACGCCTGATGGTGGCCCGGGCCATCTTCCACCGGCCAGCGGTGCTGTTCCTGGATGAGCCGACCGCCGGGCTCGATCCGCAGAGTCGACTGGCACTGTGGGACACCTTGCGCGAGCTCAACGCTCAAGGTCAGACCATTCTGCTCACCACCCACTACATGGAAGAGGCAGACCAACTCTGCGGTCGGGTGGCCATCATGGACCGAGGGAAGATCCTGGCCCTCGACACGCCCTCGGCGCTGAAACAGCAGATCGATGCCGACACCATCGTCACGGTCATGGCCGGCGGGAATCAGGACGAGTTGGCCCGCGTCCTGACCGAAGGCGTACCCGGGGTGACCCGGACCCGTGCGATCGAGGGTGGGGTGGAGCTCCACGTGAAGGGTAAGGACCGGCTGCTGCCCAAGGTGGTTTCTGCCGCCGAGGGCGCCGGTTTTCCGGTCATCGACCTGTCAGTCACCGAGCCCACACTCGAGACGGTGTTCATCAATCTCACCGGCAAGGAACTGAGGGAGTCGTGAGTACCGTCGACGTGAGCACTTCGGCGGCCACGGTCAGGTTGACGCCGACCCGTTCAGCCCTGGGCGCCAGCCGGATCGCGCTGTGGGCACTCATCCTCCGCGACCTGGTAGTGCTCCGCAAGCACATGTTCGAGTTCGTCGTCAGAACGCTGGTGCAGCCGTTTCTGCTTTGCTTCGTCTTCCTCTATGTCTTCCCGAAGATCGGACAGGGCATCGGCGGTGGAACTGGCCCAGCGGCCGAATCCGCCTTCGCCACGGTGCTCGTGCCCGGCGTGGTGGGAATTTCCATCCTGTTCCAGGGGGTGCAGTCGGTGGCACTGACCATGTCCCAGGAATTCGGCTACACCCGTGAGATCGAGGACAGGGTGCAGGCGCCGTGCCCGATCTGGTTGGTGGCGGGGGCCAAGGTCCTCTCGGGGGCGGTGCAGGGGCTGATCTCGGCGACCATCGTGCTGCCCATCGCGTCTGTCGTCCACGCCAAGGGGGTCGAGGCCCACCTCAATCTTCACTGGTGGATCATCGTGACCTTGGTTCCACTGGCATGTATCGCCATGGCCTCACTCGGGCTGCTTCTCGGAACCAGCTTCGAACCGCGCAACATCGGCCTGATGTTCGGGTTCATCATCTTGCCCGTCACATTCCTCGGCGGAACCTACTACCAGTGGACCCGACTGGCCCCGATTCAGGCCGGGGGCTGGCACTGGCTCCAAATTTTGGTTCTGGTCAATCCGCTGATCTACGTCAATGAGGGAATGCGGGCGGCCTTGACCAACGCTCACCACATGCACCTTTACGTGGTCTATCCGGCGCTGACCGGTCTTGTGGTGCTCTTCCTCGGACTCGGTTTGCGAAACTTCCGGAGGCGGGTGCTGTCCTGATACGACCGGCCTGACGATGCCTCTATGACCGACAAGGATGGGTACCTTCTCAACAATCGGCAAACCGAGGCAGGGGAGCACTCCTGTGCCCGCAATGTGAGTTTTGCTCGGTAGATGGAAAGTGCCTTGGCTCCCTTTGAGCCGAACTCTCGCAATGTCAGGCCGACGGGGCCTCTTGTCATTTCGGCGTATACCTGCTGCATGCCCCTGATGCGGCATGGGCACCCCTCGCGCGCACCTGTCTGCGCTTATGGGCACGTCCCGCCCCGGCACCGCCATTGCGCCAGATCAGACGGTTATCTCAAGCCTTCGGATTCGATCGGCTCGCCAACCATCCCCGTCACAATCCCCACTCACCCCGCTCAATTGTGAGAAGCCGGAAATCGGCACCCTTGTACACCTTGGTCAGGCGTTCGGTGCGAATGATGCCCTGATCAGCATCACCTGGGGAGAGGGCCACGCTCATAGGTCCGGCGGCAAAGGAAGCGGCGTTCGACCGGCATACCTGTGGCATCCCTCCTGTCAGACAACACCGGACCGTTGGTCCGGGCCACAACACGCTGGCGCTCATCACGTCGCAGAGCATCGATGGGGACTCGCGTGCGTAGTAGTTCGGTACGCACCTCGTCTTCGGTCCAGTAGTGCACAGGCGCAGCGTAGGCCCGAGCACGGTGCCGGGACGGCCATGACGACCGGTGCCGGAACGGCCAATCAGCCGCCCCGGCAACCCGATGTCGTATCGAAGAGCTGTCCGGCTATTTCGGAGGCATACGGATGCCACCGTCGAGCCGGATGACCTCCGCGTTGAGATAGCTGTTCGTGGCAATGTGGGCGACCAGCTCGCCGAACTCCTTCGGGTTTCCGAGCCGCTTGGGGTAGTTGACCGACTGGCCGAGGGTCTTTCGAGCCTCTTCGGGCAGCATGGCCAACAACGGCGTGTCGAACAATCCGGGAGCGATGGCCAAAACCCGGATGCCGACAACCGCCAGATCACGAGCGGCGGGAAGCGTCATCCCCACAATCGCGCCCTTGGATGCCGAGTAGGCCAACTGGCCGATCTGACCGTCGAATGCGGCCACGGAGGCGGTATTTACGATCACCCCACGTTCGCCGTCTGCCTGAGGCTCAACGGTGGAAATGGCAGAGGCCGCTTTGGTCATCACGTTGAACGTGCCGATGACGTTCAGATTCTGAATGAACTGGAACACGCCCAGCTCGTGCGGTGAGCCATCGCGGTTGATGACTCGACCCACCCATCCGGTTCCGGCACAGTTCACCGCGATGCGGAGGTTCCCTCCGTCGGCGGCTTGATCGACTGCCTTTTGGCAGTCTTCGGGGTCGGTGACGTCACCACCGACGTAGTTCGCGTTGGCGCCGATCTCGCCGGCGACCTCTTTGGCCCGCTCCTCGTTCTTATCGAAGATGGTGACCCGTACACCTTCGGCGCCGAGTTTGCGGGCAGTGGCTTCACCAAGGCCAGATGCGCCCCCGGTGATGATTGCTGAGCTTCCTTTGATCTCCATGCCAGCAGATTACGGGACCCGGGGCCCATACCCAAAACTGGAGCCGAATAGCTGTCCAGAGATGATTGGTGGCCTGCACGTCGGCATCAAGTGAACAGGGCCAATGGTGGTGGTCCAGCGTGGGGATCGATCGAGAGCCAGCGCTCTTGGTGACGTCGAGACCCACAACGGGCAGGCCTCAATCGCCAGGCAGAACGTTGAGGGAGTTGACGGATCAGCAATCCGATTACTGAAGTGCCGCCGCGTCGGCGGCCAACTGGTCCACCAGGTCGTTCATGCGATCACCCGAGTGGCCCTTGACCCACTCGAAGGTCACCCGGCGATCCCCGTCGAGGGCCAACGCGAAGAGCATCTCCCACAGGTCGCGATTGGCCACAGGCTTCCCCTGGGAGTTCCGCCACCCCTTCCGCATCCACCCGGCCCACCACTTCTGGCGAAAGCAGTTCACGACATAGGTCGAGTCGCTGACCACATGGACAGCTCCCTCGACCGACCGCAAGGCCTCCACCACCGCCATGATCTCCATGCGCTGATTGGTGGTGTGGGGCTCCCCTCCACTGCCCGAGACGTCGCTGTGGGTTCCCGAGCGCCCACCATCGACAGCCCAACCCCATCCGCCCGGTCCTGGGTTTCCCCGGCACGCCCCGTCCGTATAGACGACGGTGACCTCGTCAGTGATGCCCTGGGTCGCGCTCATCGCCACAGCATGCACGCTTATCGGCATCTTCTGCACGCTCACCTCCCGTGCCGGGCGGCCACCTAAGGACCCGGAACCGGGATTCTGGACCATTGCAGGCCGTATTCCCATAGCGCCGAACCAGTGAGAGCATGGGCGCATGCTCTTCGACGGTGTCAGCCAACAGCTCCACGACATTGACGCAGGGGAGACGGCCGAGTGGATGGACGCTTTCGACGACGTGGTGGAGGCTCACGGCCGGACCCGGGCCCGATACCTGCTGATGCGGCTGCTCGAGCAGGCCCGGGCAAAGAATGTCGACTTTCCCGCCACCGTGTCCACGCCGTATGTCAATACCATCCCCACCGACCGCGAGCCCGAGTTTCCCGGCGACGAGGACATCGAGCGCCGCATCCGGGCATACATCCGTTGGAACGCCGCCGTCATGGTGGTGCGAGCCAACGCCCGTTCTGCCTCTATCGGCGGCCATCTCTCCACTTACGCCAGCTCGGCCTCCCTCTACGAGGTTGGCTTCAATCACTTCTTCCACGGCAAGGACAACGGATCTGCCGGTGATCAGGTGTACTTCCAGGGACACGGATCGCCCGGTATCTACGCCCGAGCGTTCGTGGAGGGCCGCCTCACCGAGCAACAGCTCGACAACTTCAGGTTCGAGGTGGCGGGCGATGGGTTGTCCTCCTATCCGCATCCGCGGCTGATGCCCGATTTCTGGGAGTTTCCCACTGTGTCGATGGGCCTGGGACCGCTCAGCGCCATCTCCCAAGCTCACATGAACCGGTACCTGCATGCTCGGGGCTTGGCAGATACCTCAGCCAGCCGGGTGTGGTGCTTCGTCGGCGACGGCGAACTGGATGAGCCGGAGACCATCGGCGGCTTGGGCATGGCGGCGAGGGAGCACCTCGACAACCTCACGTTCGTCGTGAACTGCAACCTCCAGCGACTCGATGGGCCGGTCCGAGGCAATGGCAAGGTCATCCAGGAGTTCGAAGCGCTGTTCCGTGGGGCGGGATGGAATGTGATCAAAGTGGTGTGGGGACGCAACTGGGATGAGCTGTTGGCCAAGGACGTGGACGGGGTCCTCCTCAACAAGATGAACTCGACGGTCGACGGCGACTTCCAAAAGTACGCCACCGAGTCCGGGGCCTACATTCGCGAGCACTTCTTCGGGCCGGATCCTCGGCTCCGGGCCATGGTGGCCGATCTCTCCGATCAGGCGCTCCAGTCGTTGCCCAGAGGAGGCCACGACTACCGAAAGGTCTATGCGGCCTACCTCGCCGCCACCGAATACGTCGGCGCTCCCACCGTCATCTTGGCCAAGACGATCAAGGGGTGGACGCTCGGACCCGAGATCGAGGCCCGCAACGCCACCCATCAGATCAAGAAGATGACCAAGCCCCAGCTACGAGCACTGCGGGACCGGCTCTTTTTGCAACATGAGATTCCCGATGACGCGCTCGATGCCGACATGCCTCCCTACTACTCTCCGGCCCCCGATTCGCCGGCCGCCATCTACCTAGCGGAACGGCGTCGCGCTCTGGGCGGCCCACTCCCCCATCGGGTTGTTCGGCCGAAGACACTCGAGCAGCCTGCCGCGTCCGTCTTCGCTGAGTTCCTGGGGGGATCGGGGAAGCTGTCGGCCTCGACCACCATGGCGTTTGCCCGACTCCTCCGCAATCTGGTCCGCGATCCGTCCATCGGAAAGCGAATGGTGCCCATCGTGTCCGATGAGGCCCGAACCTTCGGTCTCGAACCGTTGATCGCCAGTGTGCAGATCTACTCCCCAGACGGTCAGCACTACACACCGGTCGACTCCGACCTGGCCCTCCACTACGCCGAGAGCGAGTCGGGACAGGTCCTCGAAGAGGGCATCACCGAGTCGGGGGCCACCGCCACGTTCACCGCTGCGGCCACCGCCTACGCCACATGGGGTGAGCCCCTCATCCCTTGCTACCTCTTCTATTCGATGTTCGGCTTTCAGCGGGTGGGTGATCTGCTGTGGGCACTCAGCGACATTCGCGGCCGGGGCTTTCTGTTTGGATGCACGGCCGGGCGGACCACACTCAATGGCGAGGGACTGCAACACCAGGACGGCCACTCTCTGGTACTGGCATCGGTCATCCCCACCGTGGCCGCCTACGATCCGGCGTTCGCCTATGAAGTGGCCATCATCATCGAGGACGGGATTCGCCGTATCACCGGTCCTGAACCCGAGGACCGTTACTGGTACATCACCCTCTACAACGAGAACTACCCGATGCCCGGCCTACCCACCGATGCTACCGAGGCGGACCGGGTCCGGTCGGGGATCATCAAGGGCATGTATCGCTTCGCCGGTCACGGGATCTCGAGCGGGGCCACCAAGGCCACCAAGGCCACCAAGGCCACCAAGGCCACCAAGGCCACCAAGCAAGCGACTCTGCTCTTCTCGGGCTCGGCGTGGCAAGCGGCCATGCAGGCCCGGGACCTCCTTGCCACCGACTGGGGTGTCGAGGCCGATGCCTGGTCGGTCACGTCGTACAAGTCACTGCGGGAGGACTGTCTTTCCGTCGAGCGGTGGAATCGGCTACATCCCGACGAGGAGCCGAAAGTCCCCCTGATCACTCAATCCCTGGCCGAGTCAAGCGGCCCGGTGGTGGCGGTGACCGACTTTGTCCGGGCCGTTCCAGACCAGATCTCCCGATTTGTAACCAGCCGTTTCACCTCGTTGGGCACCGACGGTTTCGGTCGGTCGGATACCCGGGATTCATTGCGCCGGTTCTTCGAGGTCGACGCCGCCCACATTGTGGTGGCCGTCCTCGACGGCCTCGTGGCGAGCGGGGATGTTCCGGCCGACGTGGTCTCCAAAGCCATCCACCAGTACGGGATTGACGCCTCCAGCGGCGACCCCTGGTCTCGCTGAACCGACCAGATTGCCTCCACCGGGGCTAACTCTGCGATTCCCATGCCAGAATCCCAGGTATGCCCAAAGGCACGCAATCTCCGCCCGCGCCGTCGAAGACCTCCCTCGCCCTCACGGGCAACGACGAGGCTGACGCCCTTCTGGCAACCGATCCCCTGGCGCTGGTCATCGGAATGGTCTTGGATCAGCAGATCCCGTTGGAGCGGGCGTTCAGATCGCCATTCGAACTAAGGGAACGCCTGGGCGGCTCCCTCGATGCCGGGGCCATCGCATCCATGGATCCTGATGCCCTGGCCGCGATCTTCGGGACCAAGCCGGCGCTCCACCGCTTCCCAAGTTCGATGGCGAGGCGAGTCCAAGAGGTCTGTCGGCTGATCATGGACACCTACAACGGTGATGCCGCCGCCATCTGGACGTCAGCCGCCAGCGGAAAGGAACTGCTGGCCCGTGTCAATAGATC
>OCTA010001429.1_pt1 | contig 21884 bp, 19 predicted proteins | sample 1538991 | NCBI WGS metagenome assembly OCTA01 (sample SAMEA3539302, study PRJEB22396) | soil metagenome | biome: tundra; feature: field; material: soil | place: USA | collected 2010-05 | depth 0.15 m | reverse complement strand
CCTCTGCTACGCCGTGGGGTGGCTCCGTCTACGGCTGGACGGACTACTCCAGCCTACCGGGCTAGGAGGTTATTAACCAAGGCGAAGGGGCCCCGCAAGGGGTCCCTTCGCCTTGGGTTATCGCCACGGGCAGGTTCAGCTGGTTCCCAGCCGAGTCGGCCGCCAGCCGGTGCCCAGGTTAAGCTCCCGGGCGGGGTGGGCGCGGCCCGCGGGTGCCGGGAAGCCCGCTACCTCCGGCTAGGGCAGCAGCAGGTGCACGTCGCCGAATTCGTGCCACAGGTACCCGGCGCTGATCGCGGTGGCATAGCACCGGGCCAGCAGGTCCGGGCCGGCGAATGCAGCCAGCATCCGCAGGTGCGACGAGCGCGGCTCGTGCAGGCCGGTGAGCAGCCCGTCGACGGCCCGGACCCCCGTCTCCGGCGTGACCACGTGCGACGTCCAGCCCGCGGAGGGCGCGACCAGCCCCGGAGCCGCGCCGAGGGCCGCCGTCTCCAGCGCGCGGACCACGGTGGTGCCCGCGGCGATGACCCGGCCGCCGTGCGCCCGCACGTGGTTGACCAGCCGGGCCGTCGCGGGCGGGACGTCGTAGGGCTCCGGGTACGGGTCCTCGCCTGCTTCCAGCGAGGACACGCCGCAATGCAGGGTGAGCGGGGCGATCAGGACGCCGCGGGTCACCAGGTCGGTGACCACCGCGCGGGTGAACGGGCGGCTGGCGCTCGGCATCTCCGCGCTGCCCGGCGTACGCGCGAACACCGTCTGGTAAGCCGCCAGCGGCCAGTCGCGCCGCACGTGGGAGTATCTGATCGGGACGCCGTGCCGGAGCAGGTAAGGCACCACCGCCACCGACAGCCGGGCCTGCCAGAGCCTGGCGCCGGCCCGGGCCTGCAGGGTCAGCGCCGCCCCGCCGGGCAAGCTGATGACCTGGCCGGCGCACCCCTGTCCGTTCGGCCTAGAGATCTTGTTTTTCATCTGACGAAGTTCCACCAGCCAGCCGCCGTCGGGCCGTGGCGAACAGAAGTGCACGGCCAGGCCGCCGCCCGCCCGCAGCTGGGCCGGCAGCGTCCCGGTGCTGTTGACGACCAGCAGGTCGCCGGGTAGCAGCAGGCCGGGCAGGTCGCGGAAAACGTGCTGGCTGATCTGGCCGGAGCCGCGGCGGCTGACCAGCAGCCGGACGCCGTCCCGGGCTACGCCGCGCGCTTCGGGCGGGTCGTGCGCCTCGCGTTCGGCGGGCAGCCGGAAATCGGGCAGCCCAGAACCTGTCAGCATCGCGTCGGCCAGCCCCCGTTCGGACTGGGCCGCGCCGGGTGGGGCGACATCGGTAACCATCGGATCTCCAGGTCCGCTAGCCAGCATGGCAGGCGCCGTGGCCGGCCGGCATCAGGTGGGCGGCGCGGTACCTGCCGCTTGGCAGCCGCTGCGAGATGAGCCGGACGAACGCGGGGACCACCGACTCGGGCCGCGGCCGGTCCGAGATGTCCTGGCCGGGGAAGGCCCGCTGGTGCATGTCGGTGCGCAGGTCGCCCGGGTCGGCCCACCAGACGCGGATCGCGAGCTCCTCGGCCGCCAGCACGTTCGACGCCTGCTCCAGTGCGGCCTTGGCGGCGCCGTAGCCACCCCAGCCCGTGTACGCCTCCACGGCCGCGTCCGAGGTGATGTTGAGCACGGCGCCGCCGTGCGGGCGCAGCAGCGGCAGCAGTTGCTGGGTCAGCGCGATGGGCGCGATCACGTTCACCTCGAAGGCGGCCCGCAGCTCATCCGGCGGGTAGTCGGCCAGCGCGGGCAGCGGGCTGGCCCCCAGCGTGCCCGCGTTGTTCACCAGGATGTCCAGCCGGCCCGCGGTTTCCGCGGCCCGGCTGAGCGCGGCCCGGTGCGCGGCATCGGTGACGTCCCCGCTGATGGCGGTGACGTTCCCGCCCGCGGCGCGGATCTCCTGCGCGGCGGAGTCGAGGGCGGCGGCATCCCTGGCGTCGATGATGAGGGCGAAACCCTCGCGGGCCAGGCCGGCCGCCAGTGCCCGGCCCAGTCCGCGGGAGGCCCCCGTGATCATTGCTATCTGTGTGTTCATGTCTTCGCACGCTAGGCGTCCCGGCGCCGGTGCACATCGGTCCCCGGCCTGCGCCGGCCACGCTGATGGTCTTAGGACCGCCGCCCGATGCGCCGCCCTCGCCGCCCGGCTAACGTCGGATAGATGAGCGACGGGCTGGACGAGCTCTACCAGGTGAGCCAGGCGGTGCTGTCCGTCACCCGGCAGATGTCCGTCCGTGACGTGCTGCAGGTGATCGTGCGGTCCGCGCGGTCGCTGGTCGGCGCGCGGTACGCCGCGCTCGGCGTGCCCGACGACGGCGACTCGTTCGCCGAGTTCGTGGTGGACGGGATGAGCTCGGCGCAGTGGCAGGCGATCGGTCCGCTGCCGCGCAGGCACGGGATGCTCGCCGTGCTGCTGAATGAGGGCCAGCCGGAACGGCTCGCGGATATCCGCGCCGACCCGAGGTTCGAGGGCTGGCCCGAGGCGCATCCGGACATGTCGCATTTCCTCGGCGTGCCGGTGCGCGACGGCGATCGTGTCCTCGGCATCATCTTCGCCGCCAACAAGGTGTCCGCCGCGGCGGCCGGCCGCGGGTTCACCGGGCGGGATGAGGAGATCCTCGCGCTGTTCGCCGCGCACGCCGCGATCGCGCTGACCAACGCCAGGCTGTACGAGCGCAGCCGGGAACTGTCGGTGCTGCAGGAGCGCTCCCGGCTGGCCCGGGAGCTGCACGATGCGGTGACCCAGAAGCTGTTCGGCATCCGGGCGCACGCGCGGGCCGCGGCGGTCCTGGCGGCCAGGGAGCCGGCCGACCCGGCCCGGGTCCAGGCCGAGATCGACGTGATCGGCGCGCTCGGCGCGCAGGCGCACGCCGAGTTGCGCGCGGTGATCGACGGCCTGGCCCCGCCCGACCTGGAAGCCGCCGGGCTGGCTGAGTCACTGCGCAGGTACGCGGGGCTGGCCGGGCCCGCGCACGGGACCAGGGTCACGTTCACGGCCGCTGAACTGCCCGCGCTCGGCCCCCGGGCGGAGGCGGCACTATACCGGGTCGGGCAGGAAGCGCTGAACAACGCGCTGCGGCATTCGGGCGCGGCCTGCGTCCGGGTCGCCTTGACCCGCAGCGCGCGCCGAGCGGTGCTCGAGGTCGCCGACGACGGGCACGGGTTCCTGCCGGACATGCCGTCAAGCGGGCTTGGGCTGGCCTCGATGCGGGAGCGCGCCTCGGCGGCGGGCGGAGTGCTGACCATACGTTCGGGTAAGAAGGGCACGCTGGTGCGGATGACGGTACCCATCAAGGCGGTACCCATCAAGGCGGGGGCGGGAGGCGAGCGATGGCCCGGCCTATCTCCGTCCTGATCGTCGATGACCACCCGGTGGTCAGGCGCGGACTGCGGGTCCTGCTCGAGGTCCAGGACGGGATCGAGGTGGCCGGCGAGGCGGGTGACGCCGCCACCGCGCTCGCGCTGGCCGTCGAGCATGCCCCCGACGTGATCCTGCTCGACCTGAAGCTGCCCGGCGCGGACGGCATCGCGGTGCTCGGCGAGCTCAAAGCCCGTGACAGCGCCGCGCGGGTGCTGGTCCTGACCAGCGCCACCGAACCCGCCGCGGCGAGCCTGGCGGTCCGTTCAGGCGCGGCGGGGGTGCTCTACAAGGACGTCGACCCCGACGCGCTGGTGCGGGCGATCCGCTCGGTGCACGACGGCCACCTGCTGCTCGCAGCTGAGGCGGCCGGGACGTTGATGCGCATCGCGGGGGGTCCAGCGGCGGCCCTGGACGCGCTGACCACCCGCGAGCGCGAGGTCCTGGCGCAACTCGCCAGGGGACGGTCCAACCGGGAGATCGCGCGGGTGCTGCAGGTCTCGGAGAAAACGGTGAAGGCCCACGTGAGCTCGGTGCTGGCCAAGCTCGGCGTCTCCGATCGCACCCAGGCCGCGCTGCTGGCCGTCCGGCACGAGCGCGCGATCTAGGCGCGGACCAGGTGCGCGTAGACGATGATGTTGTCCAGGTAGTGACCGGTGGCCGCGTCGAACGGCCCGCCGCAGGTGATCAGGCGCAGGCTCGGGTAGTCGGCCCGCCCGTAGACGGACGCGGTCGGGAACGCGTCCTTGGCCACCTTCTGCACCCCGTCCACGGCGAAGGTCGCCACCTTCTTTGCGCGACCGTGCCGGTCAGCATGAATGCTGCTACACCAAAGGGAAAACAGCCTGCTAGCACGCGTGTGCGCATCGCCATTTCCCGTTCCTCCTCCTCGCTAGATCGTTCCTTAACCGGTCATACCGGGTAACCAAGCAATCAGGAACCGTAGCGCGCTTTATGCGGACTAGGTTATTCGTAAGCGATTTTTAACCTTAGAACCGGATATAAGGTTGCAGAACAGTACGGGAATTACCAGAACGGCCTTCCAGCGCATTCCATGTCATCGGGCGATATTCGGCGCTTAGCGGGCGTCCGGAGCGCGGGCGGACGGGCGTTACCGGGAACTTGACAGGACCAGTCCGCCCGCCCGGGTGGGCTGACGGGGGCGCGGTGGCATAGGTTCGGTCTCGGCGGCCATTCGACCCGGCGGATCCACGGGTGCCGGCGGAGAAAGGGGACCCTAGTGTCCGACGAGGTACTGCGGCTGCGTGGCGTCGAGGTCCGGCGTGACTCGGCGGTCCTGCTGCGCAACGTGGACTGGACGGCGCACGGCGACGAGCGCTGGATCCTCATCGGTCCCAACGGGGCGGGCAAGACCACCCTGCTCCAGATCGCCGCGACGATGGCGTTCGCCTCGCAGGGCACGGTTGAGGTCCTTGGCGAGAAGATGGGCGAGGTCGACATCTTCGATTTGCGGCCCAGGATCGGGTTGACCAGCGCCTCGATCGCCGAGCAGGTCCCGCCAGGGGAGAAGGTCATCGACCTGGTGCTCACCGCCTCCTACGCCATCTTGGGCCGGTGGAAGGAGGAGTACGACTCCGCGGACGTCACCCGCGCCGTCGAGCTGCTCGACGCGCTCGGCTGTGCGCACCTGATCAGGCGCAAGTTTTCCACCCTGTCCGAGGGTGAGCGCAAGCGGGTGCAGATCGCCCGGGCCCTGATGCCCGACCCGGAGCTGCTGCTGCTCGACGAGCCGGCCGCCGGGCTCGACCTGGGCGGCCGCGAAGACCTGCTCCGCCGGCTCAGCACCCTGGCCCGCGATCCCAAGGCGCCGATGATGGTGCTGGTCACCCACCACGTCGAAGAGGTGCCCGACGGCTTCACCCACGCGATGCTGCTGCGCCGCGGTTCGGTGCTCGCGGCCGGGCCCATCGAGGAGGTCTTCACCGCGCGGAACCTGTCCCGGTGCTTCGGTGTTCAGCTGGAGATCGAGCACCGCCAGGCCCGCTGGACTGCCCGGGCCCGCTGAGTCGCCGTTCGCTGGCCGAACCCGCTCGCGGTCGGTAACGTAGGAATCAGGCCCGGAACCCCAGGAACCCCCCGGAACCCCGCACCGGGCGCAGGAGTGAAGCAGCCATGTCCTCTCTCGTCGCGATCATCCTGCTTGTGGTCCTCGTGGTCCTGGCCGTCGCGGTGGTCAGCAGGTCGATCCGCATCGTGCCCCAGGCGTCGGCGGGGATCGTCGAGCGGTTCGGCCGGTATCACCGGACCCTGCATGCCGGGCTGAACATGGTGACACCGTTTGTCGACCGGCTGCGCCCGCTGCTGGACCTGCGGGAGCAGGTGGTCAGCTTCCCGCCCCAGCCGGTGATCACCCAGGACAACCTGGTCGTCGGCATCGACACCGTGATCTACTTTCAGGTCACCGACGCCCGCGCGGCCACCTACGAGGTCGCCAACTACATCACCGCGGTCGAGCAGCTGACCGTGACCACCCTGCGGAACGTGGTCGGCGGCATGGACCTGGAGACCGCGCTCACCTCGCGGGACCAGATCAACAGCCTGCTGCGCAAGGAGCTTGACGAGGCGACGGGCAGGTGGGGGATCCGGGTCGGCCGGGTCGAGATCAAGGCCATCGAGCCGCCATCGTCCATCCAGGACTCGATGGAAAAGCAGATGCGCGCCGACCGGGACAAGCGCGCCGCGATCTTGTCCGCGGAGGGCTCCAAGCAGTCGGCGATCCTGACCGCGGAGGGCGAGCGGCAGGCGGCGGTACTCAAGGCCCGCGGAGATTCCGAGGCGACCGTGCTGCGGGCCGAGGCGGACGCCAAGGCCCAGGCGGCGCGGGCCCGCGGCCAGGCCGAAGCCATCGGCACAGTGTTCAAGGCCATCCACGACGGCAACCCGGACCAGCGGCTGCTGGCCTATCAGTACATGCAGATGCTGCCGCAGATCGCGCAGGGCGACGCCAACAAGGTCTGGATCGTGCCGAGTGAGATCGGCAAGGCGCTCGAGGGGATCAGCGGTTTCTTCGGCGCCGCAAACAGCCGGCAGGCCGAGCCGCCGGCCTCGCCGGCCCCGGGTTCGTCAGGGTCTGGGCCTGAGCTCGACCCGGCCGCCGTCCGTGACCCGGGTCTGGAACGATGGCTGGCGGGCCGTGGCGGGCCCGTGCACGACGGTGCCGTCGGCGATCACGAAGGTGGATCCGTGCCAGGGACAGGCGACGCAGGCGCTGTCCCGCTCAACGACGATCCGTCCCTGGTGCAGGGGTCCGCCGAGATGCGAGCACCGGTCTGACAGCACGCTCACCTGCGGCCCGGCCCGGTACACCAGCAGGGACAGGTAGCCGAGCTGGCGCCTGACCAGCCGCCGGTCGGGCAGCCCGTCGAGGTCGCACAGGTCATGCCAGCCGAGTCCGGACAGGTGGCTGACCTGGTCGGCGTGGCTCGCGCCCGCGCCGAGCCGCAGCGCCAGGTGACCGCCCAGGTAAGACCCGATGCTGGCGACCGCGAGCCCGGAGGCGGACAGCAGCCGTCCGTACCCCGGCCGTCCGCCGGCCCGGGCTGCCAGCGAGCCGATGAACAAGGTGGCCGCGCTGGCCTGGCACACTGCGTGCACCAGGCCGACTCGCTGCTGGTCCCGGTGCAGCGCCGACCAGTCGGCCAGCCCGGTGGCCACCGCAGGCGCCGTGCCCGCGACCCCGGCCGCGATGAGCATTCGGCAGGCGCGTTCTGTGCCGGGCAGCGCCTCGAGCAAGACCGCCGACGTCCAGCAGCCCAGCGGCAGCCGGACCAGCGCGGGATGGGCCGGCTGGCCGAACGGGACACCGTGCAGGGCGTCGGTCCTGGCGCCCGCGGGCAACGCCTTGACGACGGTATCCGACAGTTCCTGGATAACCGGATCGAGCGCGTGAGCACGCTCGATGCGTTCGGCCAGGGCGGCCGGCCGGGACAGTAGGGAGGCCTTGCGAGCCTGACGCGCCCGCCGGGCGGTGGCGAGAAGGGTTTGCCGCACGTGTAGTGGGTACCCGCAAGAACGGGTGGCCTAGCATAAAGCGGCGGAAGAAGTCTCTGCCCCCCTCTGCCCCTCTCTCTCCCCCCCTCTCTGCCCCCGCCGCAAGCCGTCCGGCGCCCAGAAGCCAGAAATGGTTATCGTGGATATCTACCTTCTTCTGGGCGGTGGTAAAGATCCACGATAAGCCTGGTCCCGGGCTTTTGGGGCAGGTGTGACAGGGGGGACCTGGGCGGGGTGGGCACCACTGATCGTTCGGGAATTAATGATCTGGGAGGTAGGCGGGAAGTGTCATAACTGCCTCCAGCCGTTGGGCCGGGCGCGCTACGCCGGGCCAGGCGGCCAGGCGGCGGCGAGCGTGGCCGCCATGGTCGTGGCGACCTCGTCCTGCAGCGTGCCCCGGGCGGTGTCGCCGGCGAGCACGCCGCTGATGACGCCGCGGATCCCGGTGAGCCCCTGGACCGCCTCGGTCTGGCCGTCTTCGAGCTGGCCGAGGCGGGCCTGCGCGCCGTCGCGGATGGCGGCGGCCCGCGCGATCGCCTCGTCTAGCATCCGCTTGGCCTGGGCGGCGGCGGTGTCGGTCGCGGTGTGGGCCTGCTCACTGGCCGCGGCCTGGGCTTGCGCGGCCTGGGCTTGCGCGGCCCGGCTGACCTCATCTGCCAGCGCCCGGGCGCTGGTGATGGCGCGCTCGGCCTCTTGCTGAGCCGCGGCCAGTATCTGCTTGGCCCGGCTGGCGGCCTCCGCCCGGCCGGTGTCAGCCTCCTGCTGCGCCTGCGTTTGCAGCGCGATGATGTCCTGGGCCGCGCGGGCCTGCTGTGCGCTGGCTTCATCGCTGGCCAGCTTGAGGATCCCGCCGATGCTCTCGCTGAGTTCCTCGTGGACGGGCCTGTTACCCGCGGCGGCCTGGCTGGCGGCGGCCAGCTCCATCCGGAGCTGCTCCGCCTCATCGAGCGCGCGGGCCAGCTGGCCGTCCAGGTCGGCCATGTGGTGGCGGAAGCGGGCCGCGTATTCCTCAACCTGGCGCCGGTTGTAACCGCGAGTCTGGACCTCGAAACGTTCCTCCGCGGCCGCGCCATCGAGCAGGTCAGTGTTTTCGATCATGAATTCCCCAGTCATTTCTGCCAATCCCGCCCCTGGCACGCTGCGGCACCACCGCTCAGTAGCGACATGAAACGTACCATTCGCCTGGGCCCGGCCGGGCGTCAGCCCTCGGCGGCGCCGATCGCGGCGTCGACTTCGGCCTTGCGTCCGGCGAACTCGGCGGCGTGCTCGCGCTCGATGCGTTCGGCGATGTCCTCGTCCTCGCGCATCAGGGCGTCCAGGTCGCTATCCGCGGCGTCCAGCACGCCCAGGTCCTCATAGGCCAGCTGGACCTTCGGGCCCCGCAGCCCGATGTGCCGGGCCTCGTCCATGGCCTGGGTGGCGGCGTCCCACTGCTTGTCCTTGCCCCGCTGGTACAGGTCGAGCAGCCGCTGCCGCCCGTCGTCGTACTCCCAGGAGAACCGGGCGGCCCCGGTCGAGGGAACATCCCAGGTGCCCGGCGGCACCGGCGTGGTGTACTTCTCGTAGGTGCTCACGGCGGCCTCCTCAGCGGCACGGGACGGCAGCGTGCCCTCCTTTATTACTACCGAGTAGGTTCATGCCGCGCAACGTCCCGAGCCGGGGGAAATAGGACCTTTTCTGCCGAACGAACCGTGGTGCTACCTCACCTGCCAGGTGTCACGGCTTGAACCGGTAGCCCATGCCCGACTCGGTGAGCAGGTACCTCGGCCGGGACGGCTCGGGCTCCAGCTTGCGGCGCAGCTGCGCCAGGTAGACCCGCAGGTAGTTGCTCTCGGTCTCGTACGCTGGTCCCCATACCTCGCGCAGCAGCTGCCGCTGGGTCACCAGGCGGCCGCTGTTGCGGACCAGGATCTCGAGCAGCTGCCATTCGGTGGGAGTCAGCCGGACGTCACTGCCGTCGCTCCTGGTCACCTGCTTTGCCGCCAGGTCCACGGTGAAGTCGGCCGTGGTGATCACCGGCTCGTCGGGGGCGGGCGAGGCGCGGCGGACCGCGGCGCGCAGCCGGGCCAGCAGCTCGTCCATGCCGAACGGCTTGGTCACGTAGTCGTCGGCGCCGGCGTCGAGCGCGGCCACCTTCTGGCTTTCCTGTCCCCACGCGGACAGCACGATGATCGGGATGGACGTCCAGCCGCGGACGCCGTGGATTACCTCGGTGCCGTCCATGTCGGGCAGGCCGAGATCCAGGATGATCACGTCGGGGCGGTCGCGGGCCACGGCGGCGAGCCCGGTGGTGCCGTCCACCGCGGTGGTGACGTCATATTCGCGCGCGGACAGGTTGATCCGCAGCGCCCGCAAGATGGAGGGCTCGTCGTCGACGACGAGCACGCGGGTCATGACCCGGCGCCGAGCGCGGACTTGTCCTCGCTCGCCACCGGGAGGCAGACGCGCACGGTGAGACCGCCGCCCGGAGTGTCGGTGGCCGTGATCCGGCCGCCCATGGCCTCGGCGAAACCCTTGGCCACCGCGAGGCCGAGCCCTACCCCGGGGTGGCGGTCGCCGCCGCGGGTGAACGGCTCGAAAACGCGCTCCTTCTGCTCGTCTGGCACGCCCTGGCCGTGGTCCACCACCTCGAGCAGCACCGTGCCATCGGCCAGCTCGGCGTGCAGCTCGGGCGGCCGGTTCGGCGGGGAGTACCGCAGCGCGTTGGAGAACAGGTTGGCCAGCACCCGCTCGAGCAGGCCGGGATCGGCGAGCACCAGCGGGAAACCGTCCGGCACCGCCATCTCCAGCCGGAGCGAGTCGTCCAGCCCGAGCAGGGCGGCCGGCGCCACCTCGTCGATGGCCGTCGGGCGCAGGAAGGGTTGCAGCGATCCGGTGTGCAGCCGGCTCATGTCGAGCAGGTTGCCGATCAGGGCGTCGAGCCGGTCGGCGTTCTGCTCGATCGTGGCGAGCAGGTCGGCCTCGTCGGCTGGCGACCATTCCACGTCCGTCTGCCGCAGGCTGCTGACGCTGGCCTTGATCGAGGCCAGCGGCGTGCGCAGGTCATGGCTGACCGCCGCGAGCAGCGCGGTCCGCATCCGGTTGCCCTCGGCCAGCGCCTCGGCCTGGGCCGCCTGGGTCCGCAGCCGCTCCCGGTCGAGGGCGGCCGCCGCCTGGGCCGCGTAGCCGGCCAGCAGCGCGGCGGTGGCCGAGTCGGCCTGCCCGGTGACCAGCAAGGTCAGGTCCTCGCGGATGTCGATGCGGGCGGCCGCAGCCAGGCTGCTCTGGACCTGGCTCGAGGCGGTCCGCACCCACCGGCCGCCGGCCCTTTCCTGCAGCTCGGCCTGTCCGCCGTGGGTTCCGGTGAGGTGATCGAGGACGGCCTTGGGTGAATCGGCTCCGCCGAGAACGTTCTGGGCGAGCTCGAGCAGCGAGGCCGCCTCTTCCCTGGCCCGTGCGGCCTGCACGGCGCGCCGGGCGGCCAGGTGGACCACGCTGCTGACGGCGACCGCCACCGTCACGAACAGCAGCAGCGCCAGCAGTTCCCTCGGCTGCTGGATGGTGAACGTGTGCAGCGGCTCGGTGAAGTACCAGTTGAGCAGGAGACTGGCCGCGACGGCGGCCAGGACGGCCGGCCAGAAACCGCCGAGGACCGTGATCGTCACCACCGCGACCAGGTAGACGAGCAGGTCGTCCGCCAGGTTCAGGTGCTGCCGCCAGGCCGCGAGCGAGACCGTGATCAACGGCAGCAGGACGGCGGCGAGGACGACGCCGGCCAGCCGCCGGCGGATGTCGATCGCCCCGGCGGAGCCGGCCGTCCCGCCGCCCGGCGCGGTCACATCGCCCTGGGCACCGTTGGCGGCCCTCTTAGCTGCCCGCATGCCCGCATAGGTACCCACGCTTACCAGTGTGAGTCGTCGCGCGTACCAACGGAACACCAGGCCTAGACATGCGCCGGCCAGCGCGGTCGCGCCGATGGCGATGGCCGCGTGGGCGGCGGCCGCTCCGGCGGGCCGCAGCTGCGCGTAGGGCGGCCGCGAGAACCCCACCGTGGTGAGCCAGCCGATGCCGGCCAGCAGGAAGGCCGCGATCGGCTCGGCGGCGAATGACATGATCCCGGCGATCACAGCGCAGGCGAACAGCACCCCGGTGGCCCCGAGTCGGCCGTGTAGCGCGGCCGCGACGGTGCCGACGGCCAGGTACATGGCGAAGCTGACCGGCAGCGCGTAGGGCGCCGGTATCGGGCGCTGAGTCAAGCCAGGAGTCATCATCTCTTGCTATTTCAGCCCCGCTAGCTGGCAATATCAGCGTTCTTGACGGAACCTTAACGCCCAGGTCGGCAAGCTTGACGGGCCGCATACGGCGGTGCGGAGGCGACCAGAATAGCGTCGGATGACATGATCAGCATCCACCCTGCGGAATGGAGCTAGAGGCCCAGTGACGGAGCTAGAAGCCTAGTGGCTGTGCGTAAGGCGGCAGGCCTGCTCAACGGCCAGGGTGAACTGCCGGAGACCCACTGGTACTCCATCAAGCGCCGTCTGCTCGGGCCGCCGATGATCAACGCGGAACTGCGTGAGCAGCGGCTGTCCAAGAAGCTCGCGCTGGGCGTGCTGTCACCGGACGGCATCTCCTCCTCGGCCTACGGCACCGAGGAAATGCTCATCGAGCTGATGCCGATCTTCGGCCTCGCCGCCTTCGCCGTGCTCATCCCGCTGACCGGGGTGATCTTGTTCGTCATGCTGCTTGTGGTCCTGTCCTACCGCGAGGTGGTCACGGTCTACACCCGGGCCGGCGGCTCCTACGTGGTGGCCAGGGAGAACTTCGGGCCGCGGATCGCGCAGGTCGCCGCCGTCGCGCTGCTGATCGACTACGTGGTCACGGTGGCGGTGCAGATCGCGGCGGGCACCGCGGCTGTCGCCTCCGCGTTTCCCTCTATCGGCCGTTACGCGACTTACATATCCATCGGCATCATCCTGCTGATGTGCTACGGCAACCTGCGCGGCATCCGGGAGGCGGGCAGGTTCTTCGCGCTGCCCACCTACCTGTTCTCCGGAGCGGTCCTCCTGATGATCGCGATCGGGCTCGTCCGCGAGGCGACGGGCACCCTGCCGCAGCAGAACGTGCACCATATAACCGGGCTCGTCACCGTGGGCCATGGCGCCTCCAGCTATACGAGTTTGTTCCTGCTGTTCGTGCTGATGAAGGCGTTCGCCAACGGCGGCGCGTCGCTGACCGGCATTGAGGCGGTCTCCAACGCCGTCAGCGCGTTCAAGCCCCCCGAGGGCATCAACGCCCGGCGGGTCCTGGTGACGGAGGGGCTGATCCTGGGCACCCTGGTGGCCGGAATCTCCTGGCTGTCGCACGTGACCCACGCCGCCCCCTACAAGCTCGGCTACCCGACCGTGATCTCACAGGAAACGAACCTGGTGTTCGGCCACGCCGGGCATTTCATGTTCTTCGTGGTGCAGGCGGCGACCGCGCTGATCCTGTTCACCGGGGGCAACACGAGCTTCAACGGCTTCCCGTTCCTGACCAGCTTCGTGGCCGAGGACTCGTTCCTGCCGCGGTGGATGACGAAGCGCGGCCAGCGGCTGGTCTTCTCCAACGGGATCATCGTGCTGACCGTGTTGTCCGTGACGCTGATAGCGGTCGTCGGCGCCAGCGTGAACGCGCTCGTCCCGTTCTACGCGATCGGCGTGTTCACCGCCTTCTCGATGGCCGGGTTCGGCATGGCGAAGTACCACGTCACGCACAAGGAACCCGGCTGGCGGCACAAGCTGGTCATTAACTTCTCCGCCGGGGTGCTCACCTCGATCGTGGTGCTGATCTTCGCCGTGGTGAAGTTCACCGAGGGCGCCTGGCTGATCCTGATCATCTTCCCGGTGGGGGTCTTCGCGCTGATCAGGCTGAACTGGGAGTACCGCACCGAGGCGCGGGTGCTGGAGAACATCGGGGAGCGGCGCGCGTCAGGCATGGCCCCGAGCCGGCCGAACTACACCCGGCGGGTGGTCATCGTCTTCGTCGACGACTTCGACCTGTCCACCATCGCGGCGATCCGGTACGCCAAGAGCCTGCGGCCCACGGCGGTGCGGGCCGTGCACTTCGTCATCGACACCGAGCAGGCGGAGCGGCTGCGGGTCGCCTGGCTGCCCGATCGCAGCGTGTCGCTTGACTTCATCGACTGTCCCGACCGGAGGCTGACCCGGGCCGCCGCCGACCTGGTCAGCCACGAGACGGAAACGCCAGGTACGCAGGTGACCGCGATCTTGCCCAGGCGCAGCTTCTCCCCGCTGCTCGGCCGGCTCCTGCACGACCGGACCGCCGACAAGATCGCCGGCGTGGTGAGCCGGGTGCCGAACGCCGCGGCCACCATCATCCCGTTCGACGTGCAGAACCGGGTGCGGATCCTGACCGAACGTCACGCGGCCGCCAGCGACGGGAACGCGCCCGCGGCGCTGAGCCCGGTGCCCGGGCCGTCCGACCCGGTCACGGACACGCAGCATGATCTCGAGACGGCTGTGGCGGCCGCCACGCCGCGCCAGGAAGCGTCTGAGCCGCTGCCTGGCGCCGGCGGGTACGACCGGCCGATACCGCCGCCCGGCGTCACGCCCATCGGCTCACTTCACCAGCCGGGCAAGGCCACCGTCGAGGGCCGCGTCCGGGTCGTGGAGATCCGGTCGGTGGAACGGAACTCGGTGCTGGCCTGCGAGATTTCCGATTCCACCGGGGACCTGACCGCCATGTTCTACGGCCGGTCCCGCATTCCCGGCCTGATGTGCGGCTCCCGGGTCCGGTTCCGGGGTCCGGTCGGCATCAAGAACGGTGCTCCGGTCATGGCCAATCCCGCGTACGAGCTCATCGTCCCGCACACGGGAAGCAAGCCCGAAGGGAACCGTGAGTGAGGCGGCTGAGCGCCGGGTCAGGCGCCGGGCCGGCCTGGTCAGACCGCGGGGAAGAGCAGCTCGTAGGCCGGGTTGATCATGACCGGGTGCCCGTCGGCCCGGATGCCGGCCGAGCCGCGGAGCCGGACCCGCGCGCTGCACACCAGGCCCGGGATGTGCGAGCGGCCGTAGAACATGGCGGTCAGTTCACCGGTGCCGTCGGAGATCTCGCAGGCCAGCACGGAGTTCCGTTCCACCGGCTTGATCTCCACGACGCGGATCCGGCCTTCGACCGTGGCCCGGCCCGGTCCGGTCAGCTCGCCGATGGGCGTGACGGCGGCCGGGGCGGCTGATTCGCGGTGGCTCTTGAACGGATGCTGGCCGTTCGCCACCCCCTGCTCCCTGACCAGGCCACGCATCTTGGCGGGTGATTCCTCAGCCGGCGGCGGCACCGCCGGGCTGTGCTTGGCCGCCACGTCCACCTCGTCGGAGGTGACCTGCGGTTCGGCGGCGTCGACGGTCACCGCCGCGGCCTTCGCGGCCTGGCGCTCTTGCAGCACCCGCACCCGGCTGTCGACGTCGTAGGGAACGATGGTGGCCGCGGACCGCGGACCGCGGGACGCCGCGGTCGGCGCGGGTCCACTTGTCCCTGAGCTTGTCGGCGCGGACGCTGTCGATGACGAAGTGCACCGCGCGGATCGTGGTGGGCCGCATGCTCCGCGCGTAGCGCAGCGTGGCCAGGTCGAAGCTGTCCACGAAGACGAAGACGGTGCCGGCGGCTGTAGTGCGGCGGGGCGGCGGCTGCCCGAGAACACGTAGGTCGGCACCGCGAAGGCCCGGCCCGCTTCCCGGAGGCCGCGCAGGTTGCCGAACGCCATGAGCAGGACCACGCCCACCGTGATCTCGAGCTTGTACGGGCCGATGGAGGGGAAGGCCGAGGCGACCGCGGCGGTGCCCGCCGCGGTCTGCACCGCCACCGTGACGATGTAGTCGATGAGCAGCGCGACCGCGCAGATCTGCGCGATGCGCGGTCCGAAATTCTCCCGCGCCACCACGTACGAGCCGCCTGGCCTGATGTACACCATGACGATCTCGCGGTAGGACAGCAGCACCAGCACCATGACGAACAAGATGACCAGCGTCATGGGCAGGATCAGGGTGAACGCCGCCAGGCCCGCCAGCGGAAGCAGCGCGATGAGGATCTCTTCCGTGCCGTAGGCGGAAGAGGAGATCCCGTCCGGTGACAGTACGCCCAGCGCGAGCGGCCTGGTCAGCCGCTGCTCGCCGAGATCCTGCTCTTTCGAGCAAGCCTGCTGCCTTCCGCGTGGCCACTCATCTACGCCTTTCATGCGACATGTCCCTTTTGGGAGCCAGAGACTTCATACCATCACCACCAGGGTGGTCGTGACCGCCTGGGAAGGGCTACCCAGTACACCGCTCGTTCACCCGCCTGTGCCAAGGTGGCGACGGGTGACATGACTCCAGGCCTGCTGGGAAATACGTTAGCGTCCGAGTAAGAAGAGGCGTCTCATGACGACAGCACCGGCCGCCGGGCCGAGAGCGCCGGCGGATAATCACGCCACCCTGCGCCTATCCCGGCTACTGAAACGCCCGGTAGCGGATAGCGCCGGCGAGTCGATAGGACGGCTGGCGGACGTCATCGTCCGGCTGCGGGGGAACGACTACCCGCTGGTCACCGGCATCGTGGCGGCCGTCGGCGGCCGTCAGATCTTCGTGCCCATCGACCAGCTGAGCGCGCTCGACGGCAATCCGCTGCGGCTGACAAGCGCCCGGCTCAGCCTGCGGCGCTTCGATCGCCGGGAGGGTGAGGTGCTGCTCCGGGCCGACGTGCTCGGCCACCGGCTCATCGACGTGGAGAATGCCCGCCTGGTCCGCGCGGCCGACCTGGAACTGGCCGAGGACGGGGAGGAATGGGTCCTGGCCGGGGTCGATATCAGGCGCCGCCCGCGCCGGCTGTTCGGGCTGATGGCTCCGCAGGCCCAGGACGACACCGCCGTCTTCCGGGACTGGCACGACTTCGAGTGGCTCATCGGACACGCGGGCAGCGCGCTACTGCGGAGTCCGTTCGCCCGCATCCGCAGGCTGAAGCCGGCCCAGATCGCCGACCTGCTGGAGAACGCCTCCAACGAGGAGGGGACCGAGATCCTCGGCCGGGTCCGCGCGGACCCGGAGCTTGAGGCCGATGTCTTCGAGGAACTAGAGGAGGACCTGGCCACCCGGCTGCTGGGCGCGCGCACCGATGAGGAGATCGCCGGCGTGCTGGCCCGGATGCGCGCCGACGACGCCGCCGACGCGATCGCCGAATTGCCGCAGCGGCGCAGGCAGCCGGTGCTCGACCTGCTGCCGCCCGGCCAGCGGGCCAAGGTGCTGACCCTGATGGGCTTCAACAGCACGAGCGCAGGCGGCCTGATGGGCATGGATTTTGTCGCGGTGCCCAGCATGGCCAGCGTCAGCGACGCGCTGGCCCGGGTACGCGAGTCCGCTTCGCTCCAGCCGGAGGCGCTGACCAGCGTGCACGCCGTGGACGAAGACGGCGGCCTGCGCGGCGTGGCCCGGCTGGTGACCCTGGTCCAGGCCGATCCCGGTGCCTGCGTGATCGACGTGTCCGACACCGATCCGGTCCGGGTCGGCGCGGACACCGACATCACCGACGTCGCCGTCCTGATGACCGATTACAACCTCATCACCATCCCGGTAGTCGACGACGGGCGCCGCCTGCTCGGCGTTATCACCGTCGATGACGTGCTCGAGGTGACGCTGCCCGACGACTGGCGGCGCCGGGAGGCCGCCCAACCGCCGGACGCACGCCATGGGGACGCCCGGTGACGACACGGGACGGACCGGCGGGGCCGGACCAGCCCCAGTCCGGTCAGCCTGCACGGCCCGATCCGCCCGCCGAGGTCCAGCTCGGCTCGCCGGACCAGCTCGGCTCGCCGGACCAGCCCCGTCCCCCCGCACGGTCCGATCCCCGTCCCCCCGCACGGTCCGATCCCCGTCCCCCCGCACGGTCCGGTCCCCGTCCCCCCGCACGGTCCGGTCCCCGTCCCCCCGCACGGTCCGGTCCGCCCCCCGGGGTTCAGCTAGCCGCGCCGAGCGCTGTTCTTGACGAGGCTCACCTCGGTGATATCGAGGGGGCGCTCGGCCGGGTCCGGGTCAGCGACGAGCAGAGTTCGGGGTTGCGCCGCCGACTCGTCACGTTCCTCGCCATCATGGGTCCAGGGCTGATCGTGATGGTCGGTGACAACGACGCGGGCGGCGTGTCCACCTACGCGCAAGCCGGCCAGAACTATGGCTACACCCTGCTGTGGGTGCTGCTGCTGCTGATCCCGGTCCTGCTGGTCAACCAGGAGATGGTGGTCCGGCTAGGGGCTGTCACCGGCGTCGGGCACGCCCGGCTGATCATCGAGCGTTTCGGCAAGTTCTGGGGCGCCTTCAGCGTCGGCGACCTTTTCCTGCTCAACTTCCTGACCATCGTCACCGAGTTCATCGGCGTCTCACTTGCGCTGCGGTACTTCGGCGTCAGCCCGTACATCTCGGTGCCGATCGCCGCCGCCTTGCTGGTGGCGATCACCGCGAGCGGCAGCTTCCGGCGGTGGGAACAGGCCTTGTTCCTGTTCATCGCGGTCAGCCTGGTGCTGATCCCGCTTGCGATCATCTCGCACCCGAATTACGGTCAGATCGCTTACCACTTCGTCGTGCCCGGCGTCCTGGGCGGTGTCAACTCAACCGCGGTCTTGCTGATCATCGCGATCGTCGGCACCACCGTCGCCCCCTGGCAGCTGTTCTTCCAGCAGTCCAACGTGATAGATAAGCGGATCACGCCGAGGTTCATCGGCTACGAGCGGGCCGACACCACGGTTGGCTCCTTCGTGGTCATCGGTGGTGCGGCCGCGATCGAAGTGGTGGCCGTCTACGCGGTTCGCGGCACGCACCTCGCCGGGCGGTTCACCGACGCGCTAGGCACCGCCCGCGCGCTGGAAATGCACAACTACGTGTTCGGTGCGCTGTTCGCTATCGTGCTGCTGGACGCGAGCATCATCGGCGCTTCGGCGGTGACCCTGTCCACCAGCTACGCGTTCGGCGACGTGTTCAACATGAAGCACTCCCTGCACCGCAAGTTCAAGGACGCGAAGGGGTTCTATGCGACCTACACCGCTCAGGTAGCGGTGGCGGCGGGCATCGTGCTCATCCCGGGAGCGCCGCTCGGCCTGATCACCACCAGCGTCCAGGCCCTGGCCGGGGTGCTGCTGCCGAGTGCGAGCGTGTTCTTGCTGCTGCTCTGCAACGACCCCGAGGTGCTCGGCCCCTGGGTCAACGCGCGCTGGCTGAACGTCGTGGCCGGCTTCATCATCAGCGTGTTGCTGCTGCTTTCCGGCACCCTGATGGCCGGCACCCTGTTCCCGAACGTGAACTCGGCGCAGGTGGCAATCTGGCTGGCCGTGGTCTTTGCCGTCGGTGCGGCCGTGGCGGCCGCCGTGATCCGCATCCGATGGCGCCGGGCCGGTTCTCCGCCGAAGACGACCGCCCGTGCCGCCGTCTCTCGCTCCGAACGTGCTAGCTGGCGGATGCCGCCGCTCGCCCTGCTCAAGCCGGTGGTCTGGGCCCCGGCGACCCGGCTGGCGATGCTGGTGCTGCGCGGTTACCTGGTGGTTTCCGTTCTGCTGCTGATCGTCAAGGCGGTCCAGCTAGGTCGCGGCGGGTTACGTCGGGCTGGTACAAGTGCGCGTCGGCGGCCGGGTGGCGGCGTCTGTGTGCGCGCAGCAATCGGGTGCGGCCTAATCCTTTGCTTAAAGCGCCTTTCTGATCACTCACCGTAGGCTAGTCTCACGCTTCGAAACCACAAAAATTCGTAGCGTTAGAAGGGCTTATCGATGTCCGAACGTCACTGGCCAAGACCCGCCCTGGCCACGACCGCACTGGCTTTGCTGGGCACGGTCGCCGTGACCGGCTGCGGCAATTCCGCCCGCACTAGTCACGCCAGCGCTACCGAGACGCCTTTAGTGGCCGCCGCCACCGGGCACAGCACCTACACCGCCAGCCAGCTGATGAGCGCGCTGCTGGCCAGGGTCAGCGGGCAGCGCCCGGCTGCGGCCGTCGAGGCTGGTGACTACGGGACATTGCCGGACGTGCAGACGAGCAAGCAGACCATGAAAGGGGTCAAGGTCAGGCCGGCTAAGTGCGCCGAGGCGACGGCCGCGGGATTCAACTCGGTGTCGTTCTCGCATGCTCCCGCGGCGGTCGTGACGTTCCGGGTCGGGCGCGACGGCGTGTCTGAAGTGCTGGTCTCGGCGACGCCGGAGCTGGCGGCGACGGCCTTGAGTGACAGGTTGCCGGCCGGCTGCGCGCACTACAAGGCCACGGTGGACGGCAAGACCTTCAGCTATTCGGTGCGCGAAGCCACGCTGAGCGGCGTAGCTGATCAGGCCCGGGCGCTGAACGTCAGGGCCGCGGGCTACGCCGAAGTGAACGTCTGGTCGGTTGTCTACCGCGGCAGCGGGTTCGTCGGCGCGGTCACCATGGTGGGCCCCGACGCCTCCGAACAAGGTGTCAAGCAGCTGGCCAGGGATGCTTACGCCTACGCCGGACAGTCGTTGCCCCAGGTTTGACCGTCGGTGCGAAACTGGTGGCATGACTCACGCGTCGCCACGTTTTCGTTCGGTGCTTGACAGCTTTCCCGTTTACCGGCCCGGCCGGACGCCGGTCAGCGCCACCGGGAAGACGCACAAGCTCTCGTCAAACGAATCCCCTTTCGCGCCGCTGCCCTCGGTGGTCGAGGTGATCGCCGAGGCGGCGCGATCCGTCAACCGGTACCCAGACAACGGCGCGCAGATGCTGACGCAGGCCATCGCCGACAGGTTCGGCGTGCCGGCGCAGCACGTGGCGGTTGGCTGTGGCTCGGTCGGGGTCGCACAGCAGCTTCTCGAAGCGGTCGGCGAACCCGGAGCCGAGGTGGTCTACGCGTGGCGTTCCTTCGAGGCGTACCCGACGCTGGCGGATCTGGCCGCGGCGGAGTCGGTCCGGGTGCCGCTGCGGGACGAGACCCACGACCTGGCCGCGATGGCAGACGCGATCACCCCGCATACCCGGCTTGTCTTCGTCTGCAACCCCAACAACCCGACCGGCACCGTGGTTCACGCCGCCGAGCTGGAGGACTTCCTCGACCGGGCACCGGCCGACTGCCTGGTCGTGCTCGATGAGGCGTACCGCGAGTACATCCGGGACGAAGCCGTCCCGGATGGCGTCAACCTGTACCGGGACCGGCCGAACGTCGCGGTCCTGCGGACCTTCTCCAAGGCCTACGGGCTGGCCGGGCTGCGCACCGGGTTCCTGATCGCGCACGAGCCCGTCGCGGCCGCGGTCAGGATGACCATGCTGCCGTTCAGCGTGAACAGCATCGCGCAGGCCGCGGCGGTCGCGTCGCTGGCCGCGGAGGACGAGCTCCTCGAACGCGTGGAGTTCACGGTCAAGGAGCGGACCAGGGTCCGCGAGGCCTTGGTCGCCGACGGCTGGACCATCCCCCCGACCGAGGCCAACTTCGTCTGGTTGAGGCTTGGCGAGTACACCGGGGAGTTCGCCGCCGCCTGTGAAGCCGAAGGCATCGCCGTCCGCCCGTTCGCCGGCGAAGGCGCCCGGATCAGCATCGGCGACGCCGACGCCAACGACGCCTTTCTCGCCATCGCGCGCGCGTTTCCCCACCGCAACGCGTAGTTAAGTGATCCCCTGGTGCCCACGGTAGCCGACGGCTCCCAGGACCGCCTGGTTCCGTGCTGGTCTCCGGATCGGACGTTCACATCGGGTATCCGGTGAGGGTGGTGGTAAGGGTGCGTCCAGCAGGCGTCCGCCAGATCAGGACGCCAGGGTTACCAGCCGAGTTCGCGGAGCCTGTGGTCGTCGATGCCGAAATGGTGGGCGATCTCGTGGATGACGGTGCGGCGGACCTGGTCGTCGACTTCCTGCTCGGTGTGGGAGGTCGCGCAGATCGCCTGACGGTAGATGGTGATGCGGTCGGGCAGGACTCCCGCGTACTGGGACGTGCGGCTGGTGAGCGGGATGCCCTGGTAGAGCCCGAGCAGGCCGGGCGGTCCCGGGCCATGCTCGACGGTCACCGCGACATTGCGCATCAGCTGTCCGAGCTTCTCGGGCAGCCCGTCCAGCGCCGCGACGACCATGTCTTCGAAACGGCCGGGTTCGACCTCGATCACCATCCCATTGTCCAACGCACCGCCGCCGCGCGAGTCAGCCCTGGCGCAGGGCCACCAGCCGGGCCGAGGACTCGCCCGGTCAGTGGCATGAGCGCGGCGGGGGAACGTGCTGGGCTGGGTGGCCTGATGAGAGGGAGCCGCTCACTCGCCGCAGGCTGCGCCCAACGGCAGGGACCCCCGGCGCACACCCTGGGTCCTTACCGTCGTTTCCCGAAAGGAAAATCGTTTCCTCTCAGGAAACGGCGCGGAGAAGGTCACGTTGCCCGCAGGCGTAGTTTCCGCGACTACGCCCGCGTCCGGCGCTGGCATCGCCTCGCCTCGCCTCACCAGAGGGCACAGCCTGGCAGACGCGCCCGGCCGGCGGCACAAGCGGCTCGTCACAGGAAACGCCCGCACGCAATTGCG
>OCTA010001427.1_pt1 | contig 21891 bp, 25 predicted proteins | sample 1538991 | NCBI WGS metagenome assembly OCTA01 (sample SAMEA3539302, study PRJEB22396) | soil metagenome | biome: tundra; feature: field; material: soil | place: USA | collected 2010-05 | depth 0.15 m | reverse complement strand
GGTTATACGTGCTGCTCATCAGTTAGATCAGGGAGATTCGAGGCCGTAACTTCGGCTTAGGGGCGACGCCGGGCCGGGGTGGTTCGGGCCGGCACCGGACGACGAGGCCCGGGTGGGGGAGGAATGGGAAGGCCGAGGAGCTTGGCCAGTTCAGGCACATATCCCGATGCCTTGTTGGCAGCCACCAAGAGGGCTTCGTCGGCACCGGTGGGGATTCCCGCCGGCTTCACGTTGCGCCGGACCGGCGAATCGATGACCACCTCGAGAACCGCCAACCAGTCAGCCGGGGTGGAATCCGACGACATGGCATGACTGGCAGAGTCCGCCAAGCGAACGGCGAGCTCGGACGACAGCCGGGTGGCCGGTTCGGGAGGACGATTTGAGACGCGGAGGGCATCGGCCACCCGTCCCTCGTCCAGGGCGATGGTGATGCGTTCAACCCAGCCATCCCGAAGCGCCGTGACCCGCACATCCAGGGCAGCACGGAGGGCAGTCGAAAACTCACGGCCCTCCTCGTCGAGCGTGACGGTGGACGCCGAGGCGACGATGGAGCGCAACTCCCGAAGGGGAACATCTTTGCCTTCGGTTCGTGCCATCGAAGCGCGGTCTTTCCACGCCGCCAGGTTCACGATCGGAAGCAACTGCTCGGCCAGGGTGACAAGCGGGCCCGGTGTTACTTCTGTCCGGGACTCGGCTCGTGCCCGGGCGTTCTGCTCCTCAATGGCTTGGCGAACGGCCGGGATGCCCCCCCGCAGCAACTGCTCGGCCACGGGGAGTTGCTCGGGTTTGAGGGTGGCGAGGGCAGCGTTGCGGTAGGTCGTCGACTGGGCCGGCCGGCGTGGTCCCTCGCGATGGCCACCCTCATGACCCCCGGGGCGAGCGGGGCGCTCGCGACGCTTATCGGAGCTGGGACCGTCCCCACTTCCTGTGCGACCTGCGCCTTCTCGGCGGGGCCCTCGTTCGGCTGAATCGGTGCGAGGTCGGCGATCGGAGGGTCCACGACCGCCATCACGACCTCCACCGGGCCGTTCGTCACGACCTCCACCGGGCCGTTCGTCACGACCTCCACCGGGCCGTTCGTCACGGCGACGGCCCTTTGACTTGGAGGCCAGAACGACATTGACGTCGGGTCCGGAGGTGGGAACGCCGACCACTTCGATCGTTTCGATCTTCCTGGGCGCCGTTTTCCCCTTGGGCGGGAGCAGGGCCACCACAGTTGTGCCGTCGAGCGTGGACTCGACCTCGGCCCTCAGGACAGCTCCGGCTGCGGTCCCGTCAGGAACCAACGAGGCATCCACGGTGCCGCGGGGTTGTTTGGCCCCTGCGGCGCGCCACGTCCAGGTGGTCTCGTCTGTCCGGCTGGTGAGTTCGATTTCTATACGATGAGCCATACCGGGCGACACGCTACTGCCGACGCGTACCCCCACGGGCACGGACAGGATACGCGTGGCCTAAGAAGCGGCTAAGAACCCTCTGAAATGGGGGTATGTCGGCTGATTACCACCGTACGATGACACGGCAGCGTTGGCGGAAGGCCAACCCGATACGAAGCAATGTCCAATGATGGGCGCACGCGAAGAGGAGCCGGCGAATGGAACAGTCCGATGCCGAAGGCGAAACACCAACCGCCAGAGAGGTGCCGGACGGATCACCTCTCGCTCCACCGTCATCGGGTCAGCCGACCACCCCGCTGCCTGTCGACCTTCCGGCTCAGACCGAGCAGACGTCCATGACGGCTCCTCCGCCTCCCGTCACTCCGCCGCCGGGTGGGACTCTGCCGCCTCCAATGAGCCCACCCGGATCGCCATGGAACCAGCCACCATCGTTCGGCCCCGCACAGCTGATTCCCGGGACAGCCCCGGTGTGGGGCACAGCCGGGCCGCCGCCCGCCCCCCCGACGACGAAAACAACCTCGAGGGGTTGGCGATGGGCGGTCGTCGCCGTGGTCGCAGCGTTGCTCGGCTCAGTGGTGGGCGGGTCCATCGTGAACGCCGCCAATCACAACAATTCGACCACCAGCGTGAAGCAGATCTCTGCCGGCCCTGCCTTGCTCAACGGGACGACCAATATTGAATCGGTCATCGCCAAGGTGCTCCCGGCGGTGGTATCCATCGATGCGAAGACCCCGCAGCCCTCATCCCAGGGCAACTTTGGACAGCCACAGGGCGCCGCCACCCAAGAGGACCAAGGAACCGGGATGATCATCAGCTCCGGTGGCGAAGTCGTCACCAACAACCATGTCATCTCTGGGGCCACGGTGATCACCGTCACGCTCTACGGCCAGACAAAGGCGATGCCGGCGACATTGGTGGATACCGACCCAACCAATGATGTGGCACTGCTGCAAATCACCGGTGCTTCGAATCTTCCTACCGTCAACTTCGACAACTCGGACAACGTGCAAGTCGGTGACGCGGCTGTCGCCATCGGGAACGCCCTCGGTCTCTCCGCTGGAACGCCCACGGTCACCCAAGGGATCATCTCGGCCAAGGGGCGAACCGTTCAGGCGGGCAGCTCTAGTTCCAATGCCGTTGAAACCCTCACCAACATGTTCCAGACCGACGCAGCCATCAATCCCGGCAACTCCGGAGGGCCACTGGTCGACAGCTCGGGCAAGGTGATCGGTATGAACACCGCGGTGGCCGCCAGCTCGGACGGGAGCGCTCAGGCTCAGAACATCGGCTTCGCCATCCCAGCCAACAACATCACAGGCCTGCTCCCTGGCCTGAGGAATCACACGATCAACCCAGAGGTCGGATTCCTCGGTGTGGGCATCGAAACGCTGACGGCGCAGCTGCGGAGCGCCTACAACTTCGTCCCCACCCAGGGGGCCATCGTGACCCAGGTGCAACCTGGTTCTCCCGCCAATGTGGCCGGACTGCAGCAAGGTGACATCATCACCACCTTCGCCGGGAAAGCCGTGACCGGTGCCGATCAGCTGCAACGGACCATCCAGGGAGATCATCCAGGACAGAGCGTGAAGATCGGCGTGTATCGCGGCCAGGCCCAACTGACGGTGACGGCGACACTTTCATCGAGCAACGGGGCGTCGGCCACGGCCGGTGGCTGACCGGCGGGTCGGTGACGTGCCACGGGTGAGGAGGCAAGATCCACCTACGATGGGGGAGTAGCCGCCCAAATCCGAGGTCAGATCGATGAATCCAAGCAGCCGATGACGGACTCCGGGCCCGAGGCTTCTTCTCCGTCATGGGTGACCGATCGGTTGACGGAACCTCGCCCGACTCCGAGTCGCAACGGAGTGGGACCGGGTGAGCGCGAGATGGTGGAGATCCTGAAAGCGGCCACCACCGTTCCTGATCACGGTGGCCTGAAGCCCTGGAGATTCGCGGTGGTCAAAGACGTGGGTCGGGAAAGATTCGCGGATGCGCTGGTGGCAGGGTTGCACCACGAACGGGGGAGCGATCTTCTCGACTCTGTCGTGAACAAGATGCGGGAGAAGGCATTCGCGGCACCGTGTTGCGTGATGGTCATCGGCTCTCCGGTCTCCGGTTCGAACGTGCCCGAATGGGAGCAACTCGTATCGGCGTCCTGTACCGGCTATGCCATGGTGCTGGCGGCCACCTTCCTGGGGTTCGGGGCTATCTGGAAGAGTGCCTCGGTCCTCCATACCCCTCCGGTCCGGTCCCTCTTCGGTGCCACCGACCAGGAGCAATTGCTGGGATGGGTGAATATCGGTACCCCCGAGGACGTCGGCGATCGGTACGCGAGGGACCGGACCGACCCGGAATTGAGCGCCCTGGTCACCGTCATCGACGGTGGCGAGACCCGCCCATTACCTCAATAACCCCAACTGGCCAGGGGAGGACCGTAACCCGCATCGTCAGCACAGTCACCACAGAGGTCGAGCCGGTGGGCGCCGGGCCGATCCGAGGCCGCCACCCGTCGCCATCCCGATCGACGGGCCTCCTCGAGACTCGATGACTCGGACCATCGGGGCGCAGTTTGGCGGCCGCATCTCCCGCAGGTGCGGATGTACGCATCGTTATCAAATGGGTGGTCGTACGAATTGGTTTCCAACGCAACGCTCCTCATCCGACACTATCGTCAGATGCGATCGAGATCGTGCGGTCGGGCGATGCCGACGCCAATGACGGCACTCCATCCCCGAACTTTGTGATCCACCCTGCAACGGGGGTGGGACCAGCGTCTCGGTGGGCCGGGCATGTTCGGGGGCCAGCCGCAGCCATGGCGGTAACTCGGGTCAGACCGGCTCCTCGGGATCATCCACTGGACTTGAGCAACCTCGCACCGGCAGCGGCCCAATTGGCGATAATATCGTCACCGTGACGAAATCATCAGAGATGGATCGATGCGGCTGGTGCCGGCGTCCGATGGCTCATCAATCCGGTCCCGGTCGCCCACGGCAATTCTGTAGCCCCTCCCATCGCCAAAGGGCTTACGAGGCCCGCCGCCGGGCCGATGGATTACATGTGCCGGCCGGGCAGGTGATCGTGGCAGAACGGGAACTGGACCGGTTGCACGACAGGCTGTATCGCCTGGAGTCAGCCATCGAGGACGTCGACGCCGATCTCGCCGGCTCTCGTGGCCCGAAGGCATACCAGCAGGCATTCGAGCACCTCTACGAAGCAGCCAGGGAGCTTACGGGCTTCGTGGTGGAACCGGTGAGGCAGTAGAGGACGAAGATGGGCGGACCTCTGTTCATGCTCCGCCTATACCGCCTATAATGTATATTATGTCAACACGAAAGTTATGTTAACCCGGGTGGAGGCACGGCTGGTGGGTGCTTGCGTCAACAGGGCCAATGTCTTACTCGTGGACACGAAGCGGGCCGAGACACGCTGGACGCAATGGGGGGTCTGGGGCCGGGAAATGGATACCCCGTAACGAGCGGGGCGGTATCGGATGCGCCAAGAGGTGCGTCCTCCGTCGATAGCTCCGGGGTGTCCAGAATGGGTGAAGCAACGCTTCCTGTGGCGTCCACGGAATTGTTAGAGCGGTTCTACCGCGATCTGCTGTACGAGCTGGGCGAGTTTGCCCAAAGGCGAACAGCTACCGCCGTGGGAGCTGCCGTGGTGGTGAAGCGGGTTGCCGTTGCCTGCAGCGTCGAAGTGGCCAGCCGACTCCCCCTGCCCCGCTTGTCCATGCCTGTCCCCGGCCGGGTACTTATGGGATACGTGGAGGAGGTTTCAACGACGTCGGATCGATCCTTCGTTGCTTGCGCCGCTCGTAGAGGTTGTCGTCAGCACGGCGAATGAGATCAGCAAGAGGTTCGTCTTCAATGAGTTCTGCGATACCTGCAGTGGCAGACGACCCACCGCCAACGGCCAGTTCCGTGTTGACCATCTTGAAGCGCCGTTCCACCGCTTCGACCTCGAGTCCGAGCAGCCCGCACAAGAACTCATCACCTCCATAGCGAATCAGAAGATCGTACGGTCGGATGTGGTTTCGGATGGTGTCGGCAACCAGTATGAGAAGTTCATCACCCGCATCGTGACCGTGTACGTCATTAACCGCTTTTAGACCATCGATGTCGACGAAGGCCACGATGAAGGTATCTTTCGTTCTCCTCGCTCGGACCACTTCTCGCTCTAACTCAAAAAGCCCAGCGACCCGGCGATGTGCTCCAGTAAGCTCGTCTACGAGATACTCCGCCCGCTCCCGAGCCGAGAGAACGCGATCAGCAGCCGAAGCGGCGCGATCATCTAACGAGCCCATCCGCTCATCGGCTGACTCCTGCCGGTCTCTTTTAGCAGCAGCTCGATCCAAGGAGGCTTGCGGGTCGACATCGTCGGCGAGCTGCTCCCGGAGTTCAGCCCGGTCATCGCGCCGTTGGGCCCGCAGGTCGCGCGCATCTGCGAGATCGTCGCCCCCCACAGAAAGTCGGTCCCGCCTCTCGGCGATTCGATCCCTGTCACTGCCCGTCGAGACAGGTTGTTCGGGTGTCTTGTCTCCCGTGTGATCTTCCATGGAACTCACCAATCGTTTCCTCCAGAGTGCCACAGAACGGTGGGCGACCTTCAGAATTTCCCCAATGCCTCGAAACGCCTGGGTCGGGCTTTGCCTGGCTCAACCGAGGGGTGCTTGCTGCGGCTTGCGCCTTCATTCCCCGCTCAGATCCGATGAGCACTTCTTCGGGGCATCGATCACACGATCCTGCACGGCTGGCACAGAGGGGGGCTTGTCCTCTGTGCCATATCACGCCGTCAACCACGAAAGACCTGGTAAATGGCCGTGGCGGTGAAAGGTATATTTCAGCTATATTGAAACCCTAGTTTCAGGGAGGTATGAGATGGGTGGTCCGAGCCGGAAGGGACCGAGGCCAGGGCAGGTGCCTCGGGGGGGATTTAGGCAGGAAGGTGGCGTGGTGAGGGGGGCAAAGCCTTCCACGGATGCACCGGCGTCCCGCCTGGTGCCTCAGCGGGTGACGAAGGGCAAGGTGCTGGCAAGGCTTGGCCAGGCTCGTTTGGCGGGGGAACGTGCCGATCGACGACTGGCTCACCAGGTGAAGCAGGCGAGGGAGTTTGGAATGAGCTGGGCCGAGATAGGCGCTGCCTTGCATCGGACGGGCCAGGCGGTCGGAAAGCGGTATGGCGGTGGCTGACTCCCCCGGTCTTATCCGTCACTCATCCGTAACGGCAAGCGTAACAACCCGTAACGCTGGCCGGTCTGCTGCCTTGGCCGGTCGTCTTGTCTTTCGGATGTGCACCTATTGCGGAGATCGCCCTCTGTCAGACACCAGGTCTCTCTATTGCAGCCCGGCTTGCAGGCAGGCGGCGTACCGTCTCAGGAAAAGACAGATTATCAAACGCCAGCACTGTATATTATGTCAAGTTGAGACGTATTGGTTCCGGATATCCTCAAGCGGAACCTGGGACGTGGCGGAGAGCGCCTGAGTGGCCGGCATCGAGTGATCTTCTCAGGGCGCTACAGGGTTCGATAGCTGAGTTGAGAACCTGGCAGCCCAGGGAATGCGTTCCAATCTGGCGTTTGCCCGCCGGGGCAACAAGGCACGGGTAACCGCCTAGTTTCTGGACATGCGAATCTCCCGGGTCGCCCACCCATCCATGACGTACCGGCGGGTACTGGCTGTCGCTTCGGCGGCCCTGGTGATGATTCTGGCCGCATGCAGCACGCCTGAGCCCCAGTCGCTCAAGAATGCCCAGAGTTATGTCCAACAGGCGAACCTGAAGCAGCTGGATCTTCCTGCCGGTTGGTCAGCGCAGTCGACACCTTCCGGTTCCGCCACCCCCGCGGCTGCGTCGTTGAGTGATTCGCAACTGAAGATCGTGAACGGAATCGTGTCGTCGCTTCCCGCTGAGTGCCAGGTTTTGAAGGGGACCTTCATCGCATCCCTCGAGAGCTCTCCCCCGCCGGGAACCGTGGCCCAGAACGTGGCGCAGTACTCATCTGCTGCCGACGGAAATGCCACCATTTCATCCACCGTGGCTGTGTTCGGGACTCTGGGCAAGGCTCAGGCGACGTATGCGCTCTACTCCGCGTCCACCTTCCCCAGCTGCCTCCAAGGGTTCCTCAGCCGAGTGCTACCGGCGATGTTCAATGAGACTGTCCGCCAGGAGGCGATTGCCTCGGTCCCGACTCCGCCGTTGCCGGCCGGCATCAATGGAATTGCCTTCTCGGTGGCGACCCAGACCGCGCCGGGCAAGAATGCGCAGACCCAGGTCAGCGTGTCCCAGGAGGTGGTCATACAGTCGGGACGGGCCCTGGCGTTCGAAGAAGAACAGAGCGAAACCACCGCTCTACCGGTCGACACTCAGACGGTTTTCGATCAATCGGTAACGACGGTCGCCCATCGCCTGTTCCATCCACCAACGTAGGGATCTGGGCGTCCACAGCAAAAGGTGCGCCTAAGGGCTGAGCGGGCCGCACCATCCGCCGCCCGGACATGAGCGGCAGTTCGAGGCGTAGACTGGGTGAGCGGTTCTCCCGAACCAAATCGGGAGTTCGCGTCGGTCTTTTCGAGGGGGAACTATGCCTGAAATCGTCAAACTTCCGCCGTCCATGGTGTTTGATTCACCTGACCAAGAGCGGATTCATCGCAAGCAGCGCTTAGCCGCCGGGTTCCGGCTGTTCTCCAAGTGCGGCTTCGATGAAGGTGTGGCCGGGCACATCACCGCCAGGGACCCCGAGCGCCTCGATCACTTCTGGGTGAACCCAATCGGGATGCCCTTCGGGCATATCAGGGTATCCGACCTCATTTTGGTCAATCATGAGGGCAAAGTCGTCGAAGGCGACAAGCCGGTCAACGGCGCGGCGTTCGCCATTCACTCCCAGGTGCACGCGGCCCGCCCCGACGTCGTGGCCGCCGCCCATGCCCACTCAATCTACGGAAAGTCGTGGGCCGCCCTCGGCAAACCTCTTGACCCCATCACCCAGGACGTGTGTGCCTTCTTCGAGGACCACTCGGTCTTCGACGACTACACCGGTGTGGTGCTCGACATCGAGGAAGGCAAGCGGATCGCCCATGCCCTCGGTGAGAACAAGGCGACCATTCTCCGCAATCACGGACTGTTGACCGCCGGGCAATCGGTCGACGAGGCGGTGTGGTGGTTCATCACCATGGAGCGCTCGTGCCAGGCCCAGTTGCTGGCATCCGCCGCCGGTGACCCGGTCCTCATCGACCCGGAGATGGCCCGGAAGACCTGTAGCCAGGTTGGTTCTCACCTGGCCGGGTGGTACAGCTTCCAGCCCCTCTTCGACCGCATCGTGCGAGAGCAGCCCGACCTGCTCGATTGACCAATGGTCGGTGCAACCAACCGCTGAGGTGATCTGACATTCGATTTGGGCTTGTCTAGCCTCACTGTCTGTGTTGCCTCTTCGTACCCGTCCGTCGGTGTGGAAGATGTGCCGCGCATTGGCAATGAGCGTTCTGGCCGCGGTCACGCTGGCGGCGTGCTCATCGATCTCGCTCCCCGGGCCTCCCTCCGCGTCGCAGGGCATTATTCAGAACCGGGCAGTACCGGCAATTCCGCTGGTTGACCAGAACGGCACCCCGACGACGTTGGCCTCGTTTCGGGGAAAGACGATCGTGCTGGCTCCGATGTTGTCGCTGTGCCAAGAGGTATGCCCGCTCACCACCGAGAACCTTCTGTTGATGCAGCGCGCCATCGACAAGGCAGGTCTCACCAAGCAGGTGGCCATCGTGGAGTACTCGGTCGACCCCGAACGCGATTCGCCCGTCCGCTTGGCTGCCTACGCCAAACTCACCGGAGCCTCGTGGACATTGCTCACCGGGGGCCAGGCCAATGTGACGGCCATGAACGCATTCTTCTACGTGTTGGCCCAGAAGGTGGCCGAAGGCTCACCTCCGCAGATGGACTGGTGGACCCACCAGCCACTGACCTATGACATCAATCATTCGGACGGGTTTTTCATCATCGACTCCAGCGGTCACGAGAAGTTCGCCACGTCGGCCACCCCCAACGTGATCTCCCACTCCCTGCCTTCCGCCCTTGACGGGATGCTCGACGATCAAGGCAAGCAGAATCTGAATGACCCAGGGGCCAACGGACAGACCTGGACGGTGGGCCAGGCCCTGTCAGTGCTCGGCTGGGTCATGCATCAGAACATTCCCGTTGTCACCTGAGCCCACCAACGGGATCGGCGGTCAGGTTGCCGGGGGGCGGTCCGGGGCAATGATCACCACCGCGATCTCCCGAGAGGTGTGGCGTTGGTAGACGTCATATCGGCCGGTCACGCCAGGATGGAACAGGGCGGCCATTCCCCGGTTGGTCCGGTTGACCATCGGCCACAGCTGCACACGCTCCTGGGGGGTTGCCACCCGAGCGGCGGCGCTCACTACCTGGCGTCCCAGTCGGACCTTCACCCGCGGTTCCGCCTGGAGATTCAGCAGCCAGGCCGGGGGTCGGTCACTTCCCCCGTTGGACGCCGCCACGATCACATCGCCGCGGTCGCGACAATAGGTGAGCCCGTGGGTTCGCGCCTCACCTGATTTGCGACCGGTCGTGGTGAGTAACAACGCCGGCACCCGGTTCGAATGCTTTCCGATTCGCCCGTCACTGCGTTCGTAGATGTAGGCATGGAACCGGAGATAGGGCCCGACGAATCGGGTGGTGAAGATGCCGCCCTTCATGACGGGTCAGGCCTACTTCTCGCCGAGGCGTCGAAGGTGGGGATCAGGGTTCGGGCGGCCCGGGCCTCATCGACCCGGCGGACGGGAGTATTGCGAGGTGCCTCGGTCATCGAGCCGGCCGGCAGCTCATTCGCCTCGTAGGCGATCAGCTCGAGGGCCCGGGCCAACGCCTCGAGGGTCTGCGGACTCTCAGTCTCGGTCGGTTCGATCATCAGGGCTTCCTCCACAATGAGTGGGAAGTAGACAGTGGGTGAGTGGAACCCTTCTTCCAAAAGGCGTTTGGCTATGTCGAGAGCGCGCACGCCGTGGGCCTGTTTGAGGTTTCGGGACGACAGCACGACCTCGTGCATGCACTGTCGGTCGAACGGCACGTCGAAGGTGCCCGACAGTCGTTGTCGGATCCAGTTGGCGTTGAGGACGGCAATCTCCGCCACCTTCCGCAACCCGTCGCCCCCGTTTGCCAGAATGTAGGCCAATGCCCTGGCCAACACCAGGGTGTTGCCGTGCCACGAGTGCATCCTCCCGATCGAGCGTTCGGGCGTGAACCACCGATAGGTCGGCTTGCCCTCGGCTCCGTCCTCCACCCGTTCGGGTCGGGGACCGGGCAGATACGGCACCAGTCGTTCGGATACCGCGACCGGGCCGGCACCGGGCCCTCCCCCACCGTGGGGCGTGGCGAACGTCTTGTGCAGATTCATGTGCACGATGTCGAAACCCATGTCGCCAGGCCGGACCACGCCGAGAATGGCATTCAGGTTGGCACCGTCGTAGTAGAGCAATCCACCGACCTTGTGGACCGCGGCGGCGATCGCGGCGATGTCCTCTTCGAAGAGGCCGAGGGTGTTCGGGTTGGTCAGCATGATGCCGGCCACGTCCTCGTCCAATACCGAGGCCAGTGCTTCCATGTCGACGCAACCCCGGGCATCGCTGGGCACGGTCACGACTTCGTAGCCGCCCAGGGTGACCGAGGCGGGATTGGTGCCGTGGGCGGAGTCGGGAATGATCACCTTGTGGCGGGGAGCCCCCTGGGCCTGGTGCCAGGCGCGCATCAGCAGCAGGCCGGTGAGTTCGCCCGATGCTCCGGCGGCCGGCTGCAGTGTGGCGGCGGCCATGCCGGTGATTTCGCACAGCGTCTCTTCCACCTCGACCATCAGAGCCAACCAACCCTGGGTCAACGAAGCCGGGGCTGCCGGGTGGACCCCGGCCAATCCGGGAAGGGCCGCCACCGCGTCGCAGACCTTGGGGTTGTACTTCATCGTGCACGAGCCCAGCGGGTAGGCACCGAGATCAACCGAGAATTGTCGATGGGATAGTCGGGTGAAGTGCGCCACCAGATCACGTTCGGACACTTCGGCCAACGGAACTGGCTCCGATCGGACATGTTCGCGTGGAAGCAGGTCCTCAATGTCGAGTTCGGGGATTCCCGTGGTCCGGAACGACCATGCCCGGCGCCCGGGATGGGAGAGTTCGAAGAGCGTCGGCTCCGTATCCCGCCCCAGCAGTGGAGCACTGGTCGCCTTGCCTCCAGGCGCTGCCGGTCCGTTCAGGAGGTTGGATCCGGCCATCAGGCCACCGCCTTGGCGAAGGCCGCCACGTAGGCGTCGATTTCATCCCGGGTCCGGCGTTCGGTCACCGCAATCAGCAATCCGTGCTCACCCTGGTCGAACTGGTCTCCAAGTGGGATACCGGCCAGAAACCCGGCGTCGGCCATTCGTTCGACGACCGTGTCGGCGGGTATCGGGGTCCGGACCGCGAATTCTCGGACCACCGGTGCATCGGCATACGCGGTCACCCCATCGATCGCCACCAGCGCATCCCGGGCATAGCGGGTGGCTCTGGCACATCGCAGCGCGAGCTCGGCCAATCCGGCCGTACCCAGCCATCCCAGCTGAATCGCGGCGGTGACCGCCATCAACGTCTGGTTGGTGCAGACATTGGAGGTGGCCTTCTCCCTTCGGATGTCCTGTTCGCGGGCCCGAAGGGTGGTGACATAGGCGCGTCGACCTTCGACGTCCACGGTTTCTCCGACCAAACGTCCGGGAAGCCGTCTCACGTGCGACTGGGCACAGGCAAAGAGGCCCAGATACGGACCACCGAACCCGAGTGCCGTACCGAACATCTGCCCCTCCCCCACCACCACATCTGCACCTGACTCCCCCGGTGATTTCAACAGCCCCAGCGACACGGGGTCTGTGGCGACCACCAAGAGAGCCCCGGTGTCATCGCACACAGCCCGGGCGGCGGGGATGTCCTCCAAGCACCCCAAATAGTTCGGGTAGCCGACTAGGAGAACTCCGGGCTGATCGTCAGATGGAACCTCAACACGTGGCCACACGGTGACACCGTCAACCAGGTTGACGGTGCGAAGCCGGTGCCCGGTCCCGGCTGCGCAGGTGGTGAGCATTTGACGCCAATGGGGATGGACCCCGTCCGATACCCACACCGTGTTGCGTCCCGAGGCAGCTACCCCCAGATTGACTGCCTCAACGGTGGCGCTGGCTCCGTCGTAGAGCGATGCATTGGCCACCGGCAACCCGAAGAGTCGGGCGATCAGGGTCTGGAATTCGAACATCGCCTGCAACACCCCCTGCGCGACTTCGGGTTGATAGGGCGTATAGGACGTGACGAACTCGGACCGCCCGGCCAGGGCCTTCGTCACCGCCGGGATCTCGTGGTCGTAGGCACCCCCTCCCGCGAAACACAGGAGCCGGTCGTTTCGGGCCAGGTTGCGATCGGCGTAGGCGTCCATATGGGCGAGTACGTCCGGCTCTCCGGCTCCATCGGCCAGTTCCAGGCCACGCTGGAGCCTCAGTGCCTCGGGCACCGCATCGAAGAGCTCGTCGATGGTGGAAAGTCCCAAGAAGGCGAGCATGCTCGCAACTTCGTCTTCGGTATGGGGAATGTAAGTGCCCACGCTCTTCACTGCTCCTTGGGTGATGTGTGTCGACAGCCGCTCATGGATCTAGTTGCCAGTGGCCCATTGCCCGGCTCGGACAAATGGCGTCTTCACCACGGTGGCTGTCATGGCTCGTCCGCGCTGCTCGATGGTAAGTGTCGTTTTCGGGCTGACCTCGGTGCTGGTGTCCACCAGAGCCAGGGCGATCCCATGCTTCAACATGGGAGAGAAATTGCCGCTGGTGACCGTCCCGACAGTATTGCTGCCCTTTGTCACCGGAGATTCCTCCCTGGGAGGCTGGCGACCCTCGGTGGCCAATCCGACCAACCTCCGACGTGGTCCCGCCTTCTTTTCAGCCAGCAGGGCATCCCGGCCGCGGAACGCCGGCTTGTCCCAACCGATGACCCAACCGAGCCCAGCCTGCAGCGGGGTGATCCCTGGTCCCAGCTCGTGACCGTGCAGGGGAAGGGCGGCCTCGAGGCGAAGTGTGTCCCGAGCACCGAGACCAGCCGGCTGCACGCCGGTTCCCAGAATCGCCGACCAGAGTGACTCGGCGGTGTCTGCTGGCACTGCGCATTCAACGCCGTCCTCACCGGTGTACCCAGTGCCGGCCACCAGGCACGGAATGCCTTCCCAATCGAATCCGGCAACCCCAAAACGGGGAACCGCGGCGGCGCCCGGGACGATGGTCTCCAATCGGGACCGGGCCATCGGCCCCTGGACGGCGATGATGGCACGGGATTCAGTGGTGTCCTCTCCGCCGATGGCGTCGACCACCCGGGCGGTGTTGGAGGCGTTGGGCATCACGTCGAAGACATTGTCGGATACCCACCACACGATGATGTCGTCGACCACCGAGCCGTCGTCCTCGGAGAGAAGGTGGGTGTACTGAGCCCGACCCGGACCCACTCGGCGGAGATCGTTGAACAGTGCGGCCTGAAGGCGGTCGACCCCGCCGGTGCCGGAGACCCGGACAGTTCCCAGGTGGCTTACGTCGAACGCCACTGCATCGGTACGACATGCCCGGTGTTCGGCCAACGTTCCGCTCGGATAGGCCAGCGGCATCTCCCAGCCCCCGAAGCCCACCAGTTTGGCGCCCAGTCCCCGGTGGGCATTGAGCAGGGGCGTACGCCGCAAGGAGTGCCCAAGTTCAGGAGCGATGGAATTACCGGAGTCAGGCGAGGCCTCGTTCACGCCGAAAGGCTACTGGCAGGCTCGACCGGTACGGTCACGCTGAGCGAACCGAGCCCCAATCCCCCGGGTCGGTTCCGGCCAGCCCATATTTGGCCAGCAATGCCAGTGTGTCGCGCTGGTAGAGGATCTTGATCCGCACCTCGGGGTAGAGCTCGCCCATGCGCCGAACCTTTCGGTTCTTTTTGGTGACAAGGCGCTGATTGAGCGTGGTCACCTCCACGAACAACCGTTGTCCCGGGAGCCAGAAATCCGGACGGAAACCTGCGACGGTGCGTCCGTTGGCGTCCCACCGGAGAGAAAACTCGACCGGCTCGTACTCCCACGGGACGTCGTAGAAGTCGAGGACCCGGGCAAACCGCCGTTCGGATTCGTGAGCGAACCGGGTCAGATCGATCGGTGACCGATACTCCAACCCCGACGCCACCACCGTCAACGTTCGGCTGCCTCAGCCGATGCCATGTAGACGGCGGCCGGATGACGAGGCGACCGGAGGGCCGGTTTTGGAATCTCTATCTCAACAATGGCAGCTTCTAGTTCCTTCACAACGCCGGAAAGCGGAAGAATGTTGAACACACCTTGGCCTCCGGCGAGCAGGTCGACAACCTCTCCGTTGGAATGGGCCAGAACGGAACGGGAGCCGGCCAGCACCAGCTGGGCCGAGGTGAGGTCCGCTCCCAGGTCCTCTCGAAGGCACTCCACTGCTTGGCGGGCCTGTTGCAGTTTGAGTCCGGCATCAAGGAGACGCTTGATGACTTTGAGCTCGAGGACATCGCCGTACGAATATCGACGTTGTGTGCCGCTCCCGTTGGCATCGGTGATCGAAGGTCGCAACAAGCCGGTGCGGGCCCAGTAGTCGAGTTGGCGATAGGTGATTCCCACCAGGGAACACACCTGGGGACCCCGGAAACCCTCCCCTTGGACGGCATCTCGGCTGCTCGGGACCATCAGGTTTCCTCCACCTCGATAAGAGGTTGACATCATTCCCACGGATGACCGTCAACCTGGGGGTGAGGATACCACACCGGCGTAATTACGCCGGTGTGACCACGGAGGGACCAGGATCGACAATCTCCGCACATCGGCGGCGCTCGGAACCCCTGGCCCGTGGATTTGGACCCGCCCGCCGGGGAAGCAATGATCAAGTCATGACAGTCGTGAAGATCAACGCCATTACCGTACGCGAGGGATCGGGTGACGAACTGGGCCGGAGGTTTGCCAGCCGGGCCGGCGCGGTCGACGACGCGGATGGCTTCGAGGGGTTTGAGCTCATGCAGCCGAACGACGACCGAAGCACGTGGCTGGTTGTCACCAGGTGGAGAGACGAGGACTCGTTCAACGCGTGGGTTTCGTCCCCCGCATTTGCTCATGGGCACCGCGGTCAATCTGAACGTGAAGATGCGAATCCACAAGAACACGCTGACACCGATCGACCCCAGGCTCCCGGGACAGACTCTCCCTCGCCGGTCGGTGTCCACAGCGAACTGTGGTCGTACGTCATCGTCGACCTCCCTTCACCCAAATGAACGGCAGTCCCTCGGAGAGTCCTCCCGTTCCACTCCACGTGCGGACCATCGAGTATCAAGCGTTTGACGGCGAAGATGACCTGACCATCGTCGGGCGTCTGCGTGACACCCGCCCGTGGGCCGCCGACGGCACCGCTGTCCAGCATGTCCATGACATGGAGCTTCGGGTCACCGTTCGAGTCGACGACCTGATCATCGTCGAGTCCGACGCGTTGATGCACGTGTTTCCCCACGCCGAATGCCCGTGGATCCTCTTTGCCTTCAGAGGCCTGGCGGGATTGCAGGTCGGACGGGGTTTCACCCGCCAAGTGCAGAACCTGTTCGGAGGGCCACAAGGGTGCTCTCACCTTGAGCACCTCGCCCGATCGTTGGGTCCGGTTGTCATCCAGGCGGTGACGTCGAAGCGGGCACTGGCGGTCGCTCGTGGGAAATCGGAAGACCTGATTACCGGAACGCATAGCCCTTGGGTCCGAAATACCTGCCATATCTGGGCCGAAGGTGGAGTTGCCGAACAGAAGCTGGCGGCCGGGTGGCGGCCGGGTCGCGGCGCCTATCCGAGCCCTACGCTCGAGGCGATCGAAGCGGCTCACCACGATCCGACCACCCGATGAACGTGCGCTCCGTTTCGTTGCCTCGGCGCGGCATTGCCAGTGGTCTCCTGTTGGTCGTATGCCTTCTCGGTGGCTGCAGTACTGCCCCGGGGGTTGCCGTGCGCGCCCCCTACGGCGGCTCGACGCCGAATTTCGAGAATGGCCCGGCCGACGAAGTGAAGATCGGAACGGTGTCGGGGCTCGGTGGGGTGTTGGTGGATGGGAGGGGGCTGACCGTCTATCTGTTCGCCGCTGATCACCAGGGAGCCCCGTCAACGTGCGTGAGTCTCTGCGCGGTGCAGTGGCCTCCTCTCGTCCTGCAACCGGGTACGGGAACACCCATCGCCGGACCAGGCATCAAGCCAGCGCTGCTCGGTACTTCGCCTCGGGCCGATGGGACGACCCAGATCACTTATAACGGTTGGCCCCTTTACACCTGGCCGCAAGACACTGCCCCGGGCCAGGCCACCGGCCAGGCCCTTACCAATCTCGGCGGGCGTTGGTACGTCGTCAATGCTGCCGGATCGGCCGTTCGAACCCCATAGCGGCTCCGCGCGTGAGTCCGGACCGCGGCGGGCATACTGGAGCCATGTCGAGCTCGGAACACTCGGTGGGCAACGCTCTCTGGTCGGTGAACTCAACGGATTCGATCCTCTCCATCAACTCGAAAGGGTCGATCCTCTCCATCGGATCGGTGGGGTCGATCCTCTCCATCGGATCGGTGGGGTCGGCGCTATCAGTGGCGTCGGTGGGTTGCTTTCTGGGAGCGGCCTCACTGCTCTCCGCGTTCTCGGTCCTCTCCGTCATGTCGTGGCGATCATGGAGGGGCGTGCTCAGAGATGGTCCGAAGTAGCAGAACCACCTAATCGGACTAACCGGAATCCGCGCCCAGCCACCCCTTCTTGCGGAAATAGACCGCCAGTCCGAGGGCACAGGCGACTTCGAGACCGATGGCAAAGATCACGAACGCCCATCCAGTGTTGATCCGGGTAACCAACCACGCGAAGTTCTGGCCGAAGAATCCGGTGACGAAGGTGAGGGGAAGGAAGATGGTGGCAATGATCGTCAGTTGCTTCATCACCACGTTGAGGCGATTCGACACCGTGGACAGGTGGGTATCGAGAGCCCCGCTCAGCAGGTCGCGGTAACTGTCGACCAGGTCACTGATCCGGATCAAGTGGTCGTAGATGTCGCGCAAGTACCGCTGACCTTCGTCAGTCATGCCAGGAATGGGGGTGACTCCTGAGATGATGCCGGCGAACATGTCACGTTGGGGGGTGACCACCTTCCGCACCGAGATCAGGTTGCGTTTGAGGTCGAACAACGTCCCCAATTGCTGGTTGGTGGGATTCACCAGAATAGCGTCCTCGAGGTCATCGATCTGGTTGTCGAACGCATCAAGGAATGGAAAGAAGCTATCCACCAGGAGGTCGATCAGCAGATAGAGCAAAGCGATCTGGGGCGCCACGAGTTTAGGGGCGCTGGGCCGCCCCGCCCGAGCACGCACGCTGTCCAAGGCCGGGCAGCTACCGCGGTGAACGGTGATGACAAAGTGTTCGGCGATGATGAAATGAACTTCAACGGTTCCTTTCCCATCGAGACCAGCCCCGTGGACCACCAGGTAGGTGAAGTTGTCGTAGTCCTCGATCTTCGGACGCTGGCCGAAGTTCTGAGCATCGTCCACCGCCAAATGGTGGACGTGAAACGTAGTGAGAAGGACATCGTGGGCCTCACTGTCGACACCGTCGAGATCGAGCCAGAAGAACGTCCCCGAGGAGAGGCTCTGGTCGATGAGGTTCCGGGTTGCTGTGACGGTTGTGCCGTCACGAGTGAGGGTTCCCTGCATTGATCGATTCTGTCGCCTCTTGCCACCCTGGGTGGGGATGGCTCTTTTGGAGCCTCAGCCAAATGGTCAGTCAGCCGATGCGGGTCAGTTCCTTTTTGTAGTGTTGGCCATTCTTCACGTACTCGGCGGAGGAGAGCTGAATCAGCGTCAGACTCGACTTTCCGGGTTTGATGACAGCAGGGACCCCGATCGCCAGTGATCCGGCGGGAACCACCATCCGGTTGGGAACGACGGCGTTGGCTCCCACGGTGGCACCGGACTCGATGACCGCATGGTGGAGTACCACCGAGCCTGAACCAACCAGGCAATCGTCTTCGAGGGTGCAGCCTTCGAGGTGGGCCAGATGACCGATAACGCAGCCGTTGCCCACCGTGGTGGGGAACTCGGGTCCGGCATGGATCACGGTTCCGTCCTGAATGGAAGTGCGGGCTCCCACGGTAATCGTCCCGAAGTCCCCTCGGAGTACGGCACACGGCCAGACTGTCGTCTCGGGGCCGAGGGTGACATCCCCGATAATGACGGCGTCGGGATGCACATACGCGTCTGGGTCGATGGTCGGGATGAGATCGCCCAATTGGTAGATGGCCATGGGGTGACCCTATGCGAATGGCCAGTAGGCCGAATGAACGGGTCGCACGACCCCGCGATGAAGGTCCCAGGTGAGTGACCTGGGGCCTTCTGTTGTCGGGCTGCCGGGATTTGAACCCGGGACCTCTTGACCCCCAGGTATCTGGGACTATGCGTTGTGCGGTCAGGCATCCGACCAGGTGGACCGTGAGCGGAAATCGCCAAGTTAAGAACAGCTCGCCAAGGGCACATTGGTGACTTCAAGTGACACCCAACGGACTGAGCGGCTACCACTCCCCCAATCGTCTCCGTGCTCGGCACCACTCAAAGTGGATGCACGGGGAGGGTGACGAATACCGGACGGGGTGGATGGTGTTTGCGACTACCGGATCGCCCGGGGATCTACGTCGCTTGGGTGGGGCCCCAGACCGTTATGAAATGGCGACGATGGGGGTACGACAATACGAGGTAATCACCCATCACTCGACGAGCAATAACCCCGTTGATTGGGCTGGGATGTTGGGGTCCATGGGTGGATCCCGCCTCAGATCATCACCGCGACCCTGTACTGCACCGATAGTGATCCGCCTGAGGATCCGAATGCTTTCTGTTTAGGGCCCTCACAGTTGGATATTTCTCTCGATCAGTCTGAACGAGATCGTCGTGTTCAGCCACTGGCCATGCCGACGATGGGCTTGTTCAGTGGCGTCCCGCCCGTTGAACCGTAAAACGCCGCGTCACCGAAGGCGAACACTCCACCGTCAGACGCCACGAGCCAATAGCCCCGTCCGTCCGGAGTCGCAGCCATGCCGACGATGGGCTTGTTCAGTGGCGTCCCGCCCGTTGAACCGTAAAACGCCGCGTCACCGAAGGCGAACACTCCACCGTCAGACGCCACGAGCCAATAGCCCCGTCCGTCCGGAGTCGCAGCCATGCCGACGATGGGCCGGTTGAGCGGGTGGCCGCCCATCGAGCCGAAGAAGGGGGCGTCACCAAAAGAGAAGATTCCGCCGTCCGCAGCGACCAGCCAGTAGCCAGCGCCATCGGGTGTGGCCGCCGTCCCGACGACCTGAGCCGCGAGCGGGGTGCCGCCGATCGAGCCGAAGAATGGCTCACAAAAGGAGAAGACGCCGCCGTCTGCGGCCGCCAAGCGGTAGCCCGGGTCGGCCGAACAGGGCACTGCTCCTTCGGCCTGCCGGGCCGCCCCTGAGTTCGGGTCGATCATCAGCGAAGACTCGTCGACCGCCTCGAACTCGCTCGCCGGCATTTGCTTCAACTCGTTGACAAGCGCGATCGGCCAGTTCTGGTCCGCCGTCCCACCGAAGTACCAGTTGGAACCGTTGTCCGCCAGGATCAAACCGTAGTGTTGCATGGCCCGCAGAACGACCTGGGCCTGCGGTGAGTACCCCGAGATGTTGTAGCTGGCCTTCAACCGGAAACGGGCTCCCATTGGGGGGAGCCTCGAGTCGCTCGAGGTCCCGGCGTCGTGGCGGGCGGGCCAAATGAACGAGGTGTCCGTGGACTGGGCCGTCAGCCGGATGGCATGGCTGATCGAGCCCGACTGCACCTCGTCGTAGCGCAAAAGTCCGGGCAATATCGGCAGACCGGCCGCGTCCGCCGACGTCCACCCGGAGGGACGCAGGGCATTGGAATTGAGATTCCAGATGGCCCCCGAGCCCGCCGTCGAGCCTGCCGGGTTGTACTGCGCGTCATAGAGCTCGAAGAGAGTGCATGTAGCCGGGTTGACCATGATCGCGTGGCGGTCGCCGCTCGACTGAGCGCCGCCCTCGATCGGCGTGTCAGCGCCAAACGGATAGGGCCCCGGATCACTTTCGGAAGCATATTGGAACGACACGTTCGCTAGCGCGTGTGAGGGTGACACCACCGTATAGGGCATGCCGTAAGGGTTGGAAGGATCGCCGGATGGGCCGAAGTCGGGATGCAGATTGGTGGTGGCGCTGTCCATGCTGGCAAGCCAGGCCGCACTGTGAGAGTCGACCGGCAGCCCCGAGACGTCGGTGTTCCAGACGTTGTCAGTTGGGAATATCGGACAGTTGGGCGCCCCCGGTAATGGGGAGCCTGCCCACGCTCTCTCCGGCGCGACGACCAAAGTCAATCCCCCACACATAATCCCGACGGCCAATAAAGCCGACAGCACTGCTTGCTTTGATATCCCCACGATCATTCTCCCCGCTCTGACCGTACCCCACGCATCCCACCCGACAATGCCATGGCGCTCCCGGTGGCGTGCAGCCAACTCATGGTTGGTCAGTTCCAAATCTGATCAGGGTGTGGCTCCACAGTCGGGGTCGAGTCAGCTGATTCCTTGTGGGTGGAGAAACCGAGGACTTGGGGATCGGCTCCAGTTCGGCTGCCATGCGGGGCAGTTGAGCGCGGCACGAGCGCTGTAGCCAGGCACCTCCGGGAAAGTTAACCGGAGTATGCCTGGTGGTCGGGCTGCCGGGATTTGAACCCGGGACCTCTTGACCCCCAGTCAAGCGCGCTAACCAAGCTGCGCCACAGCCCGTTCCTGTTCAGAGCCACTTTCTGCCCTGTCTACTGCGATCCGATTTGGTCAGTAAGTTCAAAAAGTAAGTTCACGACCTAGCTGGCCCAATCGGGGGGGAGTCGAAGCATACCGCACCCCATTTCCAACGCCCTGGACTCGCTGAACCGAGAACGCCCACAGCCGGTACCCCCGAAGACTTGTTGGCTACCCCGTGTTGCCCGTTATGGCGCCGATGAACCCTGTGTTGCACGAACTGCTCGCTCGGGTGACGCCGGTTAGGCACTCGGCATCGTCCTCCTCGTTGGAGTCCTCAAGCAACCACAACGATGACGGGACCCCTGGCCGCGTTCGCGGATACCTCGTTACGTCATATTCCCCAGTTCAACGCGAAGAGCCGGACTACAAGGCGTGGACCTGAAGTGCGTCGGAGGGGAGGCTTGAACTACGACGGCAACGGTGCCGGACGGTAGTGAAGAATCCGAATCGCCTGGTCAGTTCCGGTCCTGGCACTCCCCCGCTGCCAATCCATGACGGCAAGTCCGGGCAAATCCGGGGAGTCCGGTGGAACTGTCCGTGGCCACGAGAAAGGGGCGGGCTCAAGGGATCACTGCAATAACTCGGTGAGCCAACCATTGTTGGCGAAGCCCATCGAGGAGGATCCATATGACGAAGA